>Ga0316208_1000514_pt1 | contig 46298 bp, 47 predicted proteins | sample 3monopyrite_MG_FD_204944 | JGI IMG/M metagenome (GOLD analysis project Ga0316208, IMG submission 204944) | Microbial mat bacterial communities from mineral coupon in-situ incubated in ocean water Damariscotta River, Maine, United States -... | ecosystem: Environmental > Aquatic > Marine >... | reverse complement strand
ATGGGATGTTCTAAAGAAGAACAGTTAGAGCGACGCTTAAGTGCATTTAACCTTTTAGGCAAAAAAAAAGACAACGACCCTACTGCTTATTTTTCAAACATTCTAAAAGATAAAAAAGAGCCTTCTACATTGAAGAGCAACTTGATACTTCGATTGGGGCATCAACTTAAATCAACTCGAACCATTGAAAACTTTTTAGGTAAAGATGTACCACTTGTTGATAGAAGTATAATGCAGTTATTGGCCTATAAAGGCAATAAGAAGTCTGTTGAAAAAATAGACGATCTGGTGAAAGGCAAACGAAGTACCGACCCTGTAAAGATGGCTGCGGTTTTCGCCAAAGCAATGATAAGCTACCGTTTACAGGATAATGAAACGGTATGGCCCATGATTGATGCAAAGAAAGTAGAATCATTTAGAGGCATAAAAGCACAGGACATTACAAAAAGTACACTAACAGAAGCAAATGCGAAGACTGTGTTGAACGACTTAAGACCAGAATTCATGGCAGTTCCATTGGCTTCCAAACATGCTCAGCACTTGATATGTCAAAATAAATCATTAAACATTTTGATGAGCGAAGCATTGGTAGAAGGCAAATTCGATTTTGGATGCAACGGAGTGATCGCTGCTATCACAGAATCTGACGATTGCCCGGGAGGCAACTTTATTAAATACCATGTTTTAATAGATCAAGGTAAAAACCAAAAGCATCACAATGTGCATTTGGTGACTTCTTCTGGTCGCAAACTAATGCAGGGAACAGGGCGCTTAGTAAAAGGTATTTTTTCTTTCGAGGTAAAGGCATTGAAATATCCAGGCAGCACTCCGGTTACATTTAAAGCCAATTTAGATTTACACAAAAATCGAGTGCAACTTGTCGAAGGAAAGTCGGGTACTACTGCTAGAAAATCTTCTAAAATCGTTTTAGGCAAAATGCAACAAGATTAATTCTGAAGAAGTAACTACAAACCAATTGTAAAACAAAAGCCGCGTTAAAACGCGGCTTTCTCACACAAATAAAACTAACTAACAACTACCTTTTTAAACTGCTTATAAGAAATAGCAGGTATTTAAAAAGAAAAAGCCATTCTCTATAACAATACTATAGAAAATGGCTAGTAAATGAGTAAAACCCTATAACAGTTTACTCTTTTATTCTCTTTCGGCTATGGTTGCGCCTTCGGGTTTTGCAAATACGGAATCTTCAAGAATGGTTTCTGTTAAAGTGACCTTATCAAAAACTACTTCATTCCTAGGAACAGTAGGAATTCCGTCTTCTACCGCATACCACACCAACTTTTTTGGTAAAGCGATTCCGTTTACTGGCATCCATTCATCATATTTAATATAACTCCAACGATCACTTTTTTCATTACTTCTGTAGGTAACTGTATACGCCAGCCACTCCATATCGAAAGTATCCTGATTGTAATAAACAATGTATTCGTCTTTGGGGGAATCACCAATATTCTCTCCGTAAGAAATTTTAACACCTCCGTATTTTACACCATCCAACGTTTTAGATTCAACAGGCTCATAATTAATTCCATCATCTGCTAATACGAAAGGCATCGCATAGAAATAAAAATATAGGTTGTGATAAAATCTAGCATTGCCTCCGTAAGCATCTGCTTCTTTTTGATTGAGCCAGACTTGTGTTCCATCGTATCCTATGGACCAATTGGCACTTTCAATCAAACTTTTTCTGTCTTTTAATGAAACCGTATGTGTTTCTACATTTCCTCTACTTTCAAATTCGAAGCAAAGGTTATTCATAGTATTCCAACGTTCCATGCCACCGTGTTTTTCGAAAATACGATTCACGTTACCTGGATACGTTTTTACGGCTATGTTTTCTTCAACTTTTTCGGGCACTACATCAACGACTGCCTCTTTTTCGGAATTCTTACAACTAAACAGACTTATAGCTATAAGAAGCAAATAAATAGTTCTTTTCATATTGGATGGTTTTATTTAAATAAAAAAGCTCATCGACTATGTCGAGAGCTTCCTATAATTCTAACACATTTAATTATTGTTTTATTACTTTTTTTACGGTTTCCTTTTTATCTCCACTGATTTGAAGAAAATAAACTCCCGTTGGTAATTGAGATACGTCTACTGCTTGTTGATTTCCAACGAATTCAATGGATTGTAATCTTTGTCCGTTGACAGTATACAAACTGATCTCATATTGACCTACTTCTTCTAAATTTACGTTCAATGTATTAATGACTGGATTTGGATACAAATCAATACTTGCATCAAATACCTGATCAATAGCTAACGAACCATCTGTTTCAATAGAAAAATCCAAAATAGCCACATCGCAAATATCAATCGTAGGCGCAAAGCGCACATAAATTAATTGTGGATTGGATGCATTGGGATAATCTTCTGGATTGGTAATAGCATTATCGTTTGCATTGGCATCCTCCATGGAAGTAAAGTAAGCGAATTGAAATTCAAATGGATCTTGAGAGCCTAATATAAGGGACTCATTTTCGGTTAAATCAAACTGTGCCATTCCATCGCCATCTCCTTCATCTATAAAGATATCTTCGGGTAACTGATCTGCTACAGGAATGATTGGAACAATAATTTCCATCGTTGTCACATCCCAATCTGAACCATTATTCGTATTCTGCAATCGAATAAAAATAGTTTGTGGACTCACAATATTTTCATAGTTCTCTGGATCCTGAAATGCACCAATATTACTCAACGCTTCTCCAGATGTTAAGTGATATGTTACCACAACATTGGTCTGACCATTAATCACTTGACTCTCACGTAACCGTAGATTAAAAATTTCTTTTTGATCTCCCGGATTATTTACATCACATTCAATAATCGGATCTGGAGGATTGGCAATAACTTGAGCCTGCAATACACCAATAGGAAGCAGAAGGAAAAGATAAATTAATTTTTTCACCGTGTTTTTTATGCAAGATACGTATTCTAAAATAGAATTATCTTTGCAGTATGCACAAAACTATTGCTAGTTTACAAAATCCTTTACTCAAAAAAATTGCTCTGTTACAAGAGAAATCTCGAGAGCGCAAAAAGAGCGGACTATTTGTTGTGGAGGGAAAACGAGAACTGCTTTTAGCATTAAAGGGTGGGTATAAAATACAAACACTACTATATTGCTCAGAAATAACAGACGAAACAGAAATTACCCCCCTCCTATCCGCTTCTCAAGAAGTAATAAACATAACACGGGATATTTATCAAAAACTAGCGTACAGAGCCTCTACAGAAGGTGTACTTGCTCTTATTCAATCAAAACCGTTGTCTCTTTCCCAATTGGTCCTCGAAAGTAAAAACCCACTAATTCTAGTTGCCGAAGCTCCGGAAAAACCTGGCAATATAGGAGCATTACTTCGCACGGCAGACGCTGCGAATGTAGATGCTGTAATTATCGCCAACCCAAGAACCGATCTTTACAATCCAAATGTGATACGAAGTAGCGTTGGTTGCCTGTTTACAAATCAGCTCGCTACGGGATCAACAAGTGAAATTATATCGTATCTGGAGTCGAAATCCATCTCTATTTATAGCGCTATTCTACAAGATGCTGTTTCATATCACACATGTAATTTTACACAACCAAGCGCTATAGTGGTAGGTACCGAGGCCGATGGACTCTCGCAAGAATGGCGTGATGCCAGCACCCAAAACATAATTATCCCAATGCAGGGAGCAATAGATTCTATGAATGTTTCGGTCGCTGCCGGAATCCTTATTTTTGAAGCCAAACGACAACGCAATTTCAACCAATGATTCTGTCTATTATTCTATGAACCCAACAACCTTATTTTACGTAATAATCACGATTATAGTTGTCAATTTTTTGATAGACAAAGTATTAGACATACTCAACGCAAAACACTTTAACGATCCTATTCCTTCTGAATTGAGCGATGTATACGATCAAGAAGCCTATCAAAAATCACAACAATACAAGAGAGCCAAGCATCGCTTTGGTTTGTTGACATCTAGTGTTTCTCTTGCGGCAACCCTGTTGTTTTTCTTCTTGGACGGTTTTGCATGGGTAGATCAATATGTACGGTCCATTTCTGAAAACAATATCATAGTCACTTTGCTCTTTTTCGGCATCATCATGGGAGCGAGCAGTATATTGAGTTTTCCATTTGGGTATTACAACACTTTTGTGATTGAAGAAAATTTTGGTTTCAATAAAACAACCCGAAAGACCTATTTCGTAGATAAAATAAAAGGGCTATTAATGATGCTTATTATTGGAGCACCTCTTCTAGCTGCTTTTGTCTGGTTTTATGAAGAAACGCGTAATTACTTCTGGTTGTATACTTGGGGGTTACTCACCTTCTTTACCTTATTTATGAATTTATTTTATGCAAGACTTATTGTTCCTTTGTTTAACAAACAGAGTCCGTTAGAACCCGGTCCACTTCGAACGGCTATTGAGGCGTATGCTCAAAAAGTAGGATTTAGTTTGAAAAATATTTTCGTCATTGACGGTTCAAAGCGCAGTACCAAGGCTAATGCTTACTTTTCTGGTTTTGGTAGCGAAAAACGAATTACGCTCTATGATACCCTAATCAATGATCTAGAAGAAGACGAAATTGTAGCCGTATTAGCACATGAAGTAGGACACTATAAAAGAAATCATATAATTTTCAATCTATTTGCTTCTATTATTACCTCAGGTTTTACCCTCTGGCTCCTGTCCTTATTTATCGGTAATCCTATTTTTTCTGAAGCACTTTCTATAGAAATTCCTTCGTTTCATATCGGGCTAATTGTATTTGGCATTTTATTTACGCCCATATCCGAACTAACGGGTCTAGCGATGAACCTCTTGTCCAGAGCATTCGAATACCAAGCAGACAATTATGCCAAAGAAACCTATAAAGGAACTCCACTAATTTCGGCGCTAAAAAAGCTATCAAAAAATAGTTTAAGCAATTTAACACCGCATCCTGCTTATGTATTTATGCATTATTCGCATCCCACGCTATTGCAGCGATATAAGAATTTAATGAAGTAATACTCGTTGGAGTTAAAACAAGGCTACACACTTATTTTGATTCTTCACATAGATGAAATCAATTCCATTTAAGGTTACATCTTCATAGACTGTAAGTCTACAGCATTCATCGCCTGAGGTTGATTCAGTAAAATTAAACACAAAAGAAAACACACCTTCTATCAAAACTTCATACGAACGTTCCATACCTTCGTTCAAGTCTAGAATTCCTATTAAAACTTCGTTATCATCTCGGAAATCTACAAAGGGAATGGTTTCACCAGATATGGCATCCACAATTTGTAAATCGTCCAAGTTAAAGGTACCGTTGGCCAGTAAATCGGCTCTAGTAGTTTCCGACTTCAATTGCAAGGTAAGTCCTAATGTTCCTGGGCATCCAACCCCATCACAATCATCATTGCACGATGATAAGATAGCGACCAGTAAAATCAATAATATCCTTTGCATCTTTTCTTTTAAAGATACGCTTTTCTCAAAACGGTTGCCTCGAATTGACCCACAGGTATGAATTATTTATTGTCCTGCTAATAAAGGCACTTACAAGTTCTATCTTATAAATTATCCAACTGGTTTTGCGCCCCATCATCACTAAGGGTCCAAAAGAAGCCAACAAAGAAAAACTGATCGGCTGCCGGTCGTAAGGCACGTCTGTTAAACGTTCCATTCACATTTTGAGTGTCTGCATATTGATAGCCATTAATATTATTAAATCCGAACACATTATTTACCGAAAAATAAAGAATCTTCTGTTGAGATATCAAATAGGCCCAATTAAGGCTCACACTATTGAAATCTTTCGTTTTTTCTTGAAGAAATCCAGGTCTATTTAAATCGGTGAACGTTCTACCACTTCCGTATTGGTAACTAACGCCTACCTGACTTTTCAAAGATTCTACCCACCATTTTCCAACAACCGAAAGATTATGACTATTGGCAAAACTTGGAGTGGCTTGAATTGGAAAGTTTTGATACATACGCTCACTGTCCAAATAGCTATAGCTAATCCAATAATCCACGTTTTTTATACTTTCATTATCTCGCCAAAACACATCAACTCCTTGTGCGAAACCATCACCGTTATTGGCAAAATCACTATCGAAACCTGCAAATTCTGTATCGTAGGTAATTAAGTTATCATAGTCCTTTCTATAAACCTCTGCCCTAAAAATTCGGTTGTTAGCCACATATTGGTAGTTCAGTATATAATGTTGTGTTTTACGCGCCTCTAATGCTTGGTCAAATTTCAAGATATCATTATTAGGTTGTTGATAAAAGTCACCGTAAGCCAATGACAACTGACTCTTCTTACCCGTCTTATATGCTATTGATGCTCTAGGGGAAAATGTAAACTGATCGAAAAGTGAACTGTATTCACCTCTAGCTCCTAACTTCATGGCAAATTTTCTTGAAAAGACAAGGTCTGCCTCGGTAAAAACTCCAGAGATATTGTTGTTAAAGCCATATTGAGCATTTGCGAAAGGACTGCTAAAATCTTCATCAAAATCGGTTAAAAACTGCTCCATACCAAAACTCAACTTAAACTTGCTATTAAAACGCTTTCGTAGTTTTGCTTTTAGGTGCACCGAATTCTCTGTATCATCAATGTTGTTATCGATAATACCTAAGTCGGTTTTCGCATGCGTATAACTTGCACCTCCAAATATTCGCCATTTATCGCTTAATTCTCCACTATAGCTAGCGTTTGAATAAAAATTATAATTCTTCAATCTAAAATCCAATCCCTCGCTCAGATTTATATCTTCTTGCGATAATTCAAAATTGCTAGTATCGAAAGCACCATAAATCTTTAACAAACCTTTGTCAAATTTCTGTCTAAATACGGTTTCTCCCGAAAGAGCTTCAAAAGGTTTTTCCCAGTCGTTTCTATCGGGGAATGCCGCGATATATGGAGCTAAATTTATATAACTCGCGTTAACGCTCAATGAATTCTTTTCCCATTTCTGCGTGTTTCCTAAGCTCCCGCCAACGGTCATAGCCGCTATATCGGTTTTATTCTGGTCTGGTTCATCTATCGTATTTAAAAGTAACACCGAGGACAAGGCTTGTCCATATTCTGCAGAATAACCTCCCGTAGAGAAGGTGATTCCGTCAAACAAAAATGGGCTATAGCGACCGCGGGTTGGAATATTATTGGTAGTTGGTGTATACGGCGTAAATACGCGAATACCATCGATAAATATCTGAGTTTCTCCTGCATCTCCACCACGAACAAATAAGCGACCATCCTCGGCAACCGTCGTTGTACCGGGTAAAGTTTGCAAAGCCCCAACAAAATCACCTAAGGCGCTTGCCGTGGTTACCACATCCAAAGGTTTTAAAACAGACACCTTACTATTGTCACTCGCTTCAAAAGTTCCTGCTGAAATAACCACTGTATCTAAAGAATTTACATCTTCCTTTAAAACAATTTTCAGATCTTTCATTTGGGTCACATCGGCGGCGAACATATACGTCTCGAACGAAACAAAAGAAACAGCAAGGGTCTGCACTCCTGTTTCTTCGGTTTCGAATGTAAAACGTCCTTCCAAATCTGTAGAAGCTCCGTCATAGGTTCCTTCTAAGTAGACATTGGCACCAAGCACCGGCGTGCCATTTTTTTCGGTAACTACTCCTGATATGGTCGTTTGCCCAACCATCATATAGGATAAAAGGCTAGTAACAAGGGTAAATAGAATTTTTAAAAGCGGTTGTAGTTTTGATAGGTTCATTCTTTGATTGTTTCGATTGAATGGTCAAATATGAAATGATTCTAACGCATTCAACAATAAAAAAAGCCGAATTGTAAAATTCTAAGTCTCAAATGTAGGGAATAGCCTTTGATTCATTTTTTTGGTATCTTTAAAAAAAAAACAAACCATGAAGAAAATTATTCTCCTTTTTGTAGCTGTACTTTTCAGCTTTCAATCATTTTCCCAAGATACATTCTCTATTATTGCTGTAGATCCAGCGACTGGAGAAGTTGGTTCTGCTGGGGCGTCTTGTGTTACTGGAATAGGTGCACAAGGAATCATAGATATAATCAATGATATTATTCCAGGTCGAGGCGGTGTAAATTCGCAAGCATCTGTTTGCATTCCAAATGTAAATTTACAAAATGCGATCACTCGCATGCAAGCTGGTGATAATCCAAACCAAGTTATAGATTGGTTGCTTAACAACGACGACTGTAGCTTTGGCGGTGTACAGGACAGACAATATGGAGTAGCCGACCTAGACACTGGTGGAAATCCTCGTACAGCCGGATTTACGGGAACAAGTACGCTTTCTTATGCAGAAGACAGACAAGGAGCAACATATAGTGTACAAGGGAATATTTTGTTGGATCAAAGTGTGATAGATAATATGGAGGATAACTTCAACAATACAATAGGTACCCTAGCAGATAAGCTTATGGCTGCGCTACAAGGAGCCAATTTTGCCGGAGCGGATTCAAGATGTCTCGCAGCAGGAACTTCCTCTACAACAGCTTATTTACAAGTATTTAAGGCGAACGACGATCCTAATGACCCATATTTGAGATTAAATGTTGGAGAGCAGGCATCTGGTATAGAACCTATTGACATTTTACAGGATTTGTACGACGATTTTCTTCTTTCTACTCCCGAGACCGATTTGGCTGCGGCCATTAGACTCTTCCCAAATCCTGCGACCAATCAAATTACCATTGCACGAGAAGCATTTGTAGAGTTGCAGTCCATAACAATCTATAATATTGAAGGAAAAATAGTTTTTACAAATGAAACTCCTTCGCGAACCAATTTGCAGGAAATCATCAACATTTCATCGCTGCAAACTGGCGCTTATTTTTTACAACTTAATACCAATCAAGGGACTACCGCTTTACGCTTCGTAAAACGATAATTCAGATAAAGAATAGAGTATATAAAAGCCGCCCAGCTCATGCTGAGCGGTTTTTTTTTATCCATAAATTAGGTATCTTGAAAGTCTAAACAACCCACCACATGACTGCTTCCGAAAAGGTCGATGCCTATATTGAAAAACACGCCCATTGGAAAGATGAATTAACAACACTCCGTCGAGTATTTAATTCGACCGAACTCGAAGAAGAAGTTAAATGGGGCGCTCCCTCCTATGCTGCCAATAAAAAGTTAGTCGCTGGATTGGGTGCCTTTAAACATCATTGCGCCATTTGGTTTCATCAAGGTGTTTTTCTTAAGGATTTATCTGGGAAACTTAAAAATGCGCAAGAAGGAAAAACGAAAGCAATGCGCCAATGGCGATTTGAAAAAGGAGATGAAATTCCCGAATCCCTTGTTGTAAATTACATACAAGAGGCCATCGAAAACTGTTTGGCTGGTAAAGAAATAAAGCCAGTTCGGAACACATCAAAAAATGTCGCCATCCCTCCTTTATTAAAAATAGCTTTCGATACTAACAAAGAACTTCAGACGGCATTTAACAAGTTCACTCCAGGTAAGCAAAGAGAATATTGCGAATTTATTGGTTCTGCGAAACAAGAAGCGACGAAATTACGTAGATTAGAAAAAAGTATTCCAATGATTATAAATGGTATTGGATTAAATGACAAATACAAAAACTGCTAACCCGTATGAAGTTGTTGAAATCCCCAAGATTTTGGTTTTATGTGCGCCGCGCTCTATGGATTCTCCTGGCCTGGACACTCATATCTAATGTATTATTTTTTTATGACCTCATTACCCTTACGAGCAATGATGCCTTAGATTCGAATTACGATTTTATGGCCAATTTCACAGCCAATCTGGTGGGCGGAATATCTGGGGCATTGGTGGGCGGATTATTCACTGTAAATATCATGGAATATTGTCTTCGCAGATTTGCGTTCTGGAAGGCTGTGGTAATCATTCTTATTCTATATACATGTACCGCATGCCTGGTCGGTGGCTTTGCTTCTGCCATGTTAGAAAGCCAAAATTTGGAACTTCCTTTTTGGCACCCTGAAGTCATAGAAGATGCTGTTTTAGTATTTACCGAATGGTTGTTTATCAAAAATTTTATCATTTGGTTATTTATCGTATTTAGCACCTTAGCGGTACTTATGATTAACGATAAGTATGGTCCAGGTGTATTCCCAGATTATTTAAAAGGCAAATACTTTCAGCCAAAGCGAGAGCGTCGCATTTTTATGTTTGCCGATATAAAAAACGCGACAGGTATTGCCGAATCGTTAGGAGAAGAAAAGTATTTCCATCTGCTAAAAGACTTTTTTAAAGACATAAGTGCTGCCATTCTGGAAACCCGCGGTGAAGTATATCAATATGTGGGTGATGAAGTTGTTATTTCATGGAAAATGAAACAAGGTTTAAAGAATTCCAATGCAATTCAATGTTATTACCGAATGAAAGAACTCATTCAGAAAAAAGCTGATAAGTATACTGAAAAATATACGGTCGTTCCTGACTTTAAAGTAGGTTACCATTTTGGCTGGGTAATGGTTGGTGAATTGGGGCAAATAAAAAGGGATATCGCATTTTCTGGAGATGTTTTAAATACTGCAGCACGCATTCAAGCAAAATGCAATGAATTGAATGTTGGTATTTTGGCATCTGAAGACTTCTCTAAGATATTGCCAAGTTTACCCGAAGGCATCGAAAGAGCCTCTCTAGGTAAACATGAACTAAAAGGTAAAGCATCTGAAATTTCCTTGATTACTTTTCGGAATAAAAATTGATCATTACCTCAACCAAAATCAATTACAATTATATTTATCTAACATCTTAAATTTCATCGTATGAAAACAGATACCTATACAAAAGTTATTTTAACCATTATCGCATTTTGCTTGCTTGTTAATGTTGTACAAGGAATTGACATCATTCCGAAAGCATACGCCTCTGGTAGTATCGATCCTTTAAAAACTAATACCGAGTACGCCTTGGTGCCTCTTTCTGAAAATAATACCATAGACGTACGCTTGGTAGACATTAATACGTACGACGAACTGAATGTAAATATAAAAAGTGTGGATACCTATGATGAAATGAAGGTGAATCTCAAGCGAATTGAGACTTCAGACGAACTGGACGTGAATCTAGATGAAGTTGGAGGTAGCTGGGTATCAAGCGGTGGGCCCATTAAAGTTAAAGTAGAATAAAGAACATTTAGAAACTTTGTAACAATTCAAGTAGACGTTACACTAATCTTTCAGCTAACAAAAAAACATTGACCAAAGAACTTGAACATAGTTTTGTGAGCCAATTAGAGCAAAATCAAAACATCGTGCACAAAATATGTAGGTTGTATACCCGTGACAGTGACTCGCACAACGATCTGTTTCAGGAAATCACCATACAGTTGTGGCGCGCGTACCCCAAATTTAGAGGAGATTCTAAGTTTAGTACGTGGATGTATCGAGTGGCCCTAAATACAGCCATTACTTTATATAGAAAGAGTAAGCGTAAAGTTACGACTCAAGATTATGAAGGTGTGAGTTTTAAGATCTCGTCAGAAGAATATGATGATACGGTTGAGGAACAGTTAAAACTCATGCACACGGCAGTAAGAGACCTAAACGATATTGAGAAAGCCCTGGTTTTCTTGTATTTGGAAGACAAAAATTATAGAGAAATTTCCCAAACCTTGGGTATAACAGAAGTGAATGCACGAGTGAAAATGAATAGGATTAAGGAAAAGCTCAGAAAAATATTAAATCCGTAATGTTATGGATCAATTAGATGTATTAAAAAAAGAATGGCAGTCTAGGGAGCAAGAATTCCCGAAGCTATCGTATAGTGACATTTATGAAATGTTGCTCAAAAAATCTTCTTCCATTGTGAAGTGGATTTTTATAATCAGCATTGCTGAACTCATGTTTTGGCTTAGTCTTATCTTTTTAATTCCAGATTCCTATAAGGAACTTACAGAAGCACTCCATATTAAAACCTTTATTTGGGTTAGTAATATTATTCACTTTGCGGTTATTGGAGTATTTATATTCCTATTTTACAAAAACTACAAGTCCATTACTGTTACAGATTCGACCAAATCGTTGATGAAGAGTATATTAAAAACGCGTAAAACGGTAAAGAACTTTGTATACTATAACATAGGTATGTTCGTGTTGTCGAGCATTATTATGAACTTTATCTACTACAACAATAGTGATGCGCTTTATGAATTTATGGATTTTGCAGCAACTGGAATGCCGCAAGAAAATTTTGTAACCATATTTATCGTATCCCAGGTGATCGTTGGTATCCTTTTCTTGGGCTTGTTAATGCTCTTTTATTACCTGATCTATGGATTGCTGCTACGCAGATTAAAAGGAAATTATAAGGAACTTAAGAAGATAGAAGTCTAGAAGAAAAGCACTAAAAGAAAAGGTGAGTATATATTAATAACGCCACTGTCTTTCTTTGTTCAATGCTTCTTCCTCTTTCAATTCTTTTTGCGGAATCACCTTTAAAAAAGAAGGGTGTTGTTCGATGGCATACTCTAACTTTTCAACGATGCTATCTACCGATTCGTTTTCGTAATCAATCTCCAATGGTTGTTTTATTTCCATGGATTGTAGAATTCCACGTTTCTTAATACGTATTCCTTTTTTATCGAACGATCGTCTAAATCCATCGATAACAATAGGGACAACCAATGGCTTATTCTTTTTGATAATATGCGCGGTACCGCGTCTAATTGGTTTCCAAGGCTTTGTTGTTCCTTGTGGGAATGTAATTACCCATCCGTCGTTTAAGGCAGTGGCAATGTTACTTACGTCGCTCATTTTAACTTGACGGTTCACCTCTTTCCCTTCAGATCGCCAAGTGCGCTCTATACTTACAGAACCTGCATACGCAAGTATTTTAGGAAGTAACCCAGATTTCATGGTCTCTTTAGCTGCCACAAAATAAATATTCAATTTAGGATTCCATAAATAACCAATATTTTTTATGCTATCGGTACGTCCACTTAAACTGGCATTAAAAACATGGAACATGGCCACCACATCGGCAAAATAAGTCTGATGATTAGAAACAAATAACACATTGGTATCTGGTAGATTTTTAATAATCTCACTACCTTCTATTTGTAACTGATTAAAACCTTTAAAACGGCGATGCGTTAATGCCCCAAGAATACGTATGAGCCAACGTTTTAATAATAGAACATGTCCAAAAGGATTTTCCTTAAAAATTCCCATATAATTATTTTGACTATAAGAGTGGTCGTATTAAAAACATGACCTTTTCAAATCAGGGAGACAAATATACTAAAATAAAGGGCTTAGACCGTTTTTCGAAGCAATTCCCGTATCTCATTGAGCATCATAGCTGTAGCGCCCCAAACGATGTGTCCTTGTAATTCAAATGCAGGAACTTCAATTTTTTTAGCATAGCTTGTCGCTAACTCGCGAGTAGTTCTTAGGGAGTCATTCATAAACTCTTTTAAAGGCACTTCCAATATTTCCTCTACTTCTTCTTCTTGTTTCATAAAAGAAGGCGTCTCATTCATTATTCCAATATAAGGCTGTACAAAAAAGTTGCTTGGCGGGATGTAAATCTCTGTCATTTCTTTAAGTACTGTTACTTTATTTCGAGGCACTCCCACTTCTTCTTCAGTTTCTCGTAAAGCAGTAGCTTCAAAATCGGCATCTTCTTTTTCGGCCTTCCCTCCGGGAAAACCAATCTGTGCTGAATGTACTCCTTTATAGGTTTTGCGCAGAATCAAAACCAAATACGTTTCACCAGCTGTTGAAGGGTAAAACAAGCAAAGTACAGCAGCTCTTTTGGCCGATTGTTTTTCGGCGGCCTTTCGCTTCAGCTCAAGCAACCGCTCAATTGGAGCCATCTTTAAGTGAAATGCTTCACCAGGAAGTTCCATTTCGGTTACTTTTAGCATCTTTGTATGGAATTCAGAAAATTGCATCAATGAAATTAGTTTTATTCGTTTTGGTAGGCTGCTGTGGTATTCTAGTAGGATGTCAAGATAAAAAAAAGACAGATCAACTAAAAGAAGATAGTGTAAAAGAAAAACAAAGAGATTCATCTGTTCTTACTAATTCCGAGATCAACCAAAAAGTTCAGGAAAAATCAACTTTTCCGAAAATTACTAATGAAAATGCGGTTGCTTTTTTTACCGAATACGGAAGTCAAAATCCGGAGACTAAGGTTCGGATTACTGCATTTAACGGAACCGTAAAGGATAGTATCGACATCCAACTATATAAGGATACACCGTTGCATCGCGCTAATTTTATTTTTTTGGTAAAACAGGGATATTTTAACAGTACCTTTTTTCATAGAGTGGCACCTAATTTTATTATACAAGGCGGAGATAGTGATAATGTCAATACGGCGAAACAACGAACCGAAATTGGAAACAAATACCTACTCCCTGCCGAGTTAACAAATAATAGAAAGCATACCTACGGAAGTATTTCTGGTGCGAAAGAATATCGGGAAAATCCCGACAACCGAACTGCCCCATTTGAATTCTTTATTTTCCTCGGTCCAGACTCCAATGGGATTCATTTAAATGGAACCTATACTATTTTTGGTAAAGTCACTCGAAATATGAAATTCGTCGAGACCATTGCTAATCTTCCCGCAGACGATGGAGAATGGCCATTAGAGAATGTATATATTCAAGCGAAGGTAATTGACTAATACATCTTTAAGAGAGCGTCCAAAATGAGAGATAACGCTTAAATTTTTTTTTAATTTTTTTCATCAATCTGGGGTAAGCAAATGAAGTTACCCTAACTACATGGTATAATTATTAATCAATAAAATATACTATTATGAAAAAATGTATTATGACTCTTATTCTATGTGCCATCACTTTAGGCACATTTGCACAAGTAAACACAAATTCCTTTCGATTAACTTCTCCTTTCGGGGATCTAGAGCAACGAAGGTTCGCAGATGGAGACACCAATTGGAAAAGATCCCTTGTGGTTGTAGGCAACGCATTTAGTCGCTCCTCTACGCTAAATATTAATTACGATGGAGACTATGACGGAGGAGTTCGAGTACAAGGACCAGGAACCAGTTTTGACAATAAAGTAGGTATTGGTACAATTCCTCAAGACGATTTTGAAATTGGCGCCAAAGGATTGAGCTTTCATGACGGTGGTAATCAGGTAATAGGTTTTAAATACCGTCCAAACGGTGCTGTTGACACAGATCCATCAAAATATGGAGCTGCCATCCGATTTGATCCAGTTGCTGGAGAATTTAGTCTTGGTGTTACTCCAACGGTTTCTACGGCTAATCCAACTAGGATTTTGGTTGTAAATGAGTCTGGGAAAGTTGGAATTAGAACTGCGAATCCAGATGCGGAACTTACTGTAAATGGTGAGATTCACGCAAAAGAGGTAAAAGTAGACTTAAATATCCCTGCAGATTACGTATTCGAGAAGTATTACAATGGCAACTCTTCATTAAAAGCTGATTATACCATGCCAACATTGGAAGAAGTTGCGAAATACACCAAAGAGAATCACCATTTACCAGAAGTTCCTTCGGCTAAAGAAATTCAAGAAAATGGTTTAGAATTAGGTGATATGACCAATATCTTACTTCAAAAAATTGAAGAATTAACTCTTTATACGATCGAACAGGAAAAGCGCATTCAACGTTTGGAAAAAGGTTCAAAAATTAAAGAATAGTCGATATGCTTTCAATCAGTTATTAATTTAAAAACAATACTATGAAATATATTAACTATTTTACTACAGTAATCCTACTTGTGGTAATGTCGTCAACGATGGGATATAGTCAAGAACTATCTAAAGATGAATATTACTACTACAAGGGACAGAAACTGAAACTTTCCAAAAACAAATCTGCCATGGCGTTTTCCATAGAGAGTGCCACAGACTTAGCGAATTTTAGAAGTTCATTTCGCTCTTTTTCGTCTTTTCAATTAACAGAAATATTAACGGACCAGACTAAAAAAGGCATCATAGCTTTACATTCGAAAAAAAAGTCTAATGAAACGGATTTAAGTTATTATGTAGAAGCGAAATCGAGCATAACTTTGAGTGAAAAGGAATATGATAGACTTGTTAAACGATATAACGAAACAAGTAATGTGTTGGTTGCGTCTCCAATATACATTACTGAAAACGGTACTGAAATCGGTTTGACAAACTATTTATATGTGCAACTCAAAGATAAATCTGATCTTCAGATTCTCTATAAGCAGGCTGCAGATTTAAATCTTGACATTATTGGTTATAATCAATATATGCCCGATTGGATCACACTTTCTGTAACTGAGGAAAGTGAATATACCGCATTAGAATATGCAAATTTATTATTTGAAACTGGTAATTTTGAAGCTTCTGAACCGGCATTTATGCTAAAAAACCTTCTTCAGAGTAATGATACTTATTTTGATGATCAATGGATGCTTGATAACACAGGCCAAAATGGTGGTGTTGCAACTATTGACGCTGATGCAGAACAAGCTTGGCTTACTACAACTGGTGACTCAGTAAACGTCGCCGTCCTGGATCAAGGTTTCGAAATGGATCATCCAGATCTTCAACCAAACGTAATTGGGACAGGTTTTGATGCTCAAAGCAATTCAACACCTTCGGTTGTTAGGGGCAATCACGGAACTCCATGTGCAGGTATTATTGGCGCAGTAAAAGATAACAATGCCGGTATTGCTGGTATAGCTCCAGATGCAAATTTGATATCCATCAGTATTGCTTTTGATGCAGGAACGACTTATCAAATGCTTGCAAATGGAATTAACTGGGGATGGCAAAATGGCGCAGATGTAATCAGTAATTCATGGGGAGGAGGCAACCCTAGTTCAATATTTGATAATTCTATAAATAATGCATTGAACAATGGAAGAGGAGGCTTAGGAACTATTATAGTATTTTCGAGTGGTAATGATAACATCGATGGTGCTCAGTACCCCTCTAATTCAAATCCTCGTATACTATGTGTTGGTGCTATTGATCGTTGTGGAATAAGATCTGGTCGTATTGACATTATTCCAGAATCTTGTGATCCATGGGTTCCTGAAAGTAGACCCGGTAGTAGTTTCGGCTTACCGCTGGATGTAGTTGCAGGTGGGAGCTCTATTTCTTCTACTGATAGACAAGGCTCTTCAGGTTACAACGTAAGCGGATTTGAAGATTATTCAAATATTGACTACACTGATGGTTTTGGTGGAACTTCTGCAGCCTGTCCATATGTTGCTGGAATTGCTGCATTAATTTTAGATACAAATCCAGATTTAACTGTGGATGAAGTCAATACGATAATAGAGCAGTCTGCCCAAAAAATTAGAACAGATAATTATACCTATACCAATTCGAGCAATAGGCCAAATGGTATATGGAATAATGAATTGGGTTATGGCTTAGTAAACGCAAACCAAGCTGTGACATTAGCAGGTAACTTTGGTTGTCCTCAAGATTTAACTATTACCCAAAACGTTAATTCTGGTCAAACTGACCTACAAGAGGCGGAAAACTCTATACGAGCTATTAATATAATTTCTAATAACAGCACCGCTGCTTATGATGCAGGAGATGTTGTTATTATGCGCCCTGGGTTTCATGCACGTGAGGGATCAGATTTTAGGGCATTCATAGAGGGATGTAGTACCCGAAACTCAAAGTCTTTCGTTCGTCAAGAATTTTCAGGATATGACCAAATATTAACTGAAAATAATACAGATGTAATTGAAAAGACGATACGCCTAGCTCCTAATCCAACTTCGGATAAAATCCAATTAAGAACTGAATATCCCATTATTTCTTGGGAAATAAATAATCAATACGGATTTTCACAAATGAAAGAGTCAGTTAATTCTAACAATATAACCGAGGCTTCATTAAATTTAAGTGACTACCCAACCGGTATTTATTTCTTAAAAGTATTCTTTTCAGATGGTGACATAGTTACCAAAACCATCATTAAAGAATAGTTCATTCCATAATTTACAAATTGTGTATGAAGGGGCTACTATAAAAAGTAGTCCCTTTTTACGTATTTCAGCTCACCTTAAAGCAACCAAAATTTCACGCTGTACCAAAATGCAATAAAGTGACACAATTATGAATCAATAAGATACGCATATACATTTCCTATTGTAATCTGTTCATAGAGTTAACAACTTTAAAGTGTAATAAGAGGAAATTCCTCTTCTAATTAATTCACTTTAAATGATATAACCATGAAAAAATTACTTTTATTCGCAGTTGTAGCTGCAAGCACTCAATTTGCCTTTGCGCAAATCCCAGATTTAGAATTCGACTATATTAAATCCAATCAAGGGTATGGTAAAATTATCGAATTTGATATGAATAACAGTCCGTCAGATATAAGAGCATATCGCTTCATGACGGAACAAGCTGGATTATTTGGTGGCTCCGTTCTTAGCTTACAATCTAAAACTCACAACACTTGGTCGAGCCGACTTACTTTTAGCGGCGACAGAGTTGGAATTGGTACAAATTCTCCTGGCTCATTGTTACACGTAAATGGTAAAGCACAAATGAAAGAGCTTACCGTGGCGCCTACAGTAGATGGTTTCTTCACACGTATGGGTAAGCTATTATCGAGTGGTAATCGTTTATTTAACTACCATCAAGCAGGAGAATACTCAGGATACACCTATTACGATACTGCAGGAAATCTTCGTTTGAATTACCAATCTGATTCAGACAGCGCTTATTTCGGACTTAAAGATGAGAACGAACTTGAAATTTTTAAAGCGGCTCACGATCCAAGTATAGGATCCTTTGTGCATTTACCACAAGCACAATCTAGATTGATTATTGGAGATTTTGGAAGCTATCAACTAAGCGAAGGCTATAAACTAGTTGTAAAAGAAGGAAGTGCGAATGTAGAAGGAGATTTTATCGCCAGACATGTGGGTATTGGAACTTCAAACCCTTTAAATAGACTTCAAATTACAGAATCAATATCGTTTCATGATGGAGGTCATGACGTGATCGGGTTTGGATATGCACCGGGACCCAACACCGATTTTGATACCGCTGGATATGCTTCAAACATTCGTTTAGATCCAGTTAATGGAAGATTTACATTAGGTATTGCAACATCAACTTCTGGGTTGCCAGCAGGAAATATGCTTGTGCTTAATAAAAACGGTAACGTTGGAATTGGTTCTACCGAACCAGATTCGAAGTTAACGGTAAATGGTAAAATTCATGCAAAGGAAGTAAAGGTAGATTTGGCAATTCCTGCTGATTATGTATTCGAAAAATACTATAACGGAAGCTCAGAACTAAAAGAAGACTACATCATGCCTACTTTGGAAGAAGTAGCAGCTTTTACGAAAGAAAATAAGCATCTTCCAGCTTTGCCATCAGCAAAAGAAATTCAGGAAAACGGACTTGAATTAGGGGACATGACCAATCTATTGCTTCAAAAAATTGAAGAATTAACACTATATACTATTGAGCAAGAAAAGCGCATACAAGATTTAGAAAAGCGCCTATACGGTCAAGAATAGACGGTATGTTTCAAATAAATTATTAATTCAAATACTATTATTATGAAATATACAAGATATATGTTGGCAGTCATGTCATTCCTTCTTTCGGCAATGACTTTATACAGCCAATCAAATAGAATTTATGAAGAAATTCAACATAAAAAGGCGCAAGGATCGATATTCGAGCTTGAAACAGATATTTTTAGAAAAGCGAGTTCCAATAAGACGGTTGAGCCGTATTTCCACGACCCTTCCAAGCTTTCTTTTTTAAATTATACAAAAGATTTGAGTGTATTTAAATCAGCAAGTCTTTCAATAGAATTAACGCTAGATAAGGAGATTGTAACTATCGATTTATTTGAAGTCGATGAATCATTCTACAACTATGAAATAGTTACAAGTGCGGGCGAACGATATATGGGATCCAAAGAAAAGCAACGACATTTTAGAGGCTCGGTACGTGGTAAAGTCAACAGCATTGTCTCGATGAGCTTTTTTGATGACGATGTCACCGGACTGATCTCCACGGATGAAGGCAATTATAACCTAGGTGTAATTAAAGGATCGTCTGAAGTAATCATTTACAACGATCGCAATCTGAAAAATAGGGAGGAATTTAACTGTTCAACTCCGTACGAAGATGCGAAGGGGTACGACTCTGATATCTTATTTAATGACACTAATTCTAGAGTTGAATCTAGCCAGAGTGGTTGTGTGCGCTTTTATTACGAAACAGAATTTGATATTTATCAAAATCTTGGGAGTGTAGGTGCCGTAGAAAACTATGTCACTTCGTTAAATAATCAAGTAGCCACTTTGTATCAAAATGAATCTATTGGAACCATTATTTCTGAAATTTTTGTTTGGACATCCAATGACCCTTATACTGCCGGTGAGCCAGCAGATATACTTAATCAATTTCAAGCGAATACTTCGAGCATTAATGGCGACTTAGGACAATTATTGACGATGAGATCCATTGGCGGCGGTATAGCAGCAGGTTTTAATGGAATTTGTAATTCGAACGTGAATAACAAATTAGCGGTTTCAGGAAGTCTATCATCTATTATCACTCCTGTTCCAACTTACAGCTATAATGTAGAGGTGGTTACACATGAATTTGGTCATTTATTTGGTTCACGACACACCCATGCCTGTGTTTGGAATGGTAATAATACAGCTATTGATAGTTGCTCAGGCTTTACTGAAGGTAGCTGCCCACTTCCTGGAAATCCAGCAGGAGGAGGAACAATTATGAGTTATTGCCATACTACAGTAGGAATCAACTTCAACTTAGGTTTTGGACCTCAACCTGGCAATGTGATAAGAAACAGTGTTACGAACGGTGCTTGTCTACAATCTTGTAATACGTGTGTTAGTGATCTAACAATCACAGATAATGTACTAGCAGGTCAAAATGATGAACAAGAAGCTGAAAACACAGTGACCGCAATAAATACCATTCAAAGCGGCGGGACTGCAGCATACGACGCTGGAATTACGGTAACCATGACTCCTGGCTTTCACGCAAAATCTGGGTCTAATTATCGCGCTTTTGTTGATGGATGTGACCCTAGCCCGGTTCCTTCTCAAGGTGCTGTTGGTAGTAGTAGATTACAGGAAAATTCCAGTTTGTTTGTAAGTGCAACCAAAAAAGAATTATCAGTTGTACCAAATCCTACGCATGGACAACTTACCATTCAAACCAGAGAAAAAATGGTGTCCTGGGAGCTCAATAACCAACTTGGCTCCGTACGAATGAGTGGTCAAGCAAATTCTTTGAATGCTACCGAAGCTCAATTAGACATTAGTAATTATCCAACAGGCATCTATTTCTTAAAAGTAGTGTTTGAAGATGGCGAAATTAGTACCAAAGCAATTATCAAAGAATAGGAAAATTATAGTTAGTTTTTTAGTTGCTTAAAGGGGAACTACTGTAAAAGGTGGTTCCTCTTTTTATTTTCAAGGAGTGTCTTTGTAATACAGACTGGGTAAAGACAATTTGAAAATAACGGCAAGCAATCGTATAAGAATTACAACTAACCCAGCGATAATAATAATTACATCTTCCGAAAAAGATGTATTTAATAATAAAAAGTAAGTAATCCCTCCTAAAATACAAGCGGTTGCATAAATTTCCTTTCTGAAAATAATAGGAATTTCATTACATAAAATGTCCCGAATAACTCCACCAAAACAGGCAGACATAGTCCCAAGAGCCACACAAATTATTGGCGGGAAATTGGCTTCAATCCCCTTCTCTACTCCTATAACAGTGTACAAGGCAATCCCAATGGTATCGAATAAAAAGAGAGAACGCCGAACATAATTAAGCTTCTTTCTAAAAATTACCGCTAAGACCACCGAAGTTGCTATCACATATACAAATGTAAGATCTCGCATCCATGTTACGGGTGCGTCAATTAGGATATCACGTAAGGTCCCACCTCCAACAGCTGTGACAAACGCAATAATAAATATACCAAAGGGATCCATTTTCTTTTTCATGGCCGTGAGAGCTCCAGAGACAGAAAATGCAATTGTTCCTAAGATATCTATAAGTAAGAATAGGCTCACATCTGTTGGGTATAGTAGTTATAGTCTTTAATTACGGTATCCACAAAACGAATAGGAGTACCTTCAAAGGTTATATCCATCACTTTGCTTAGCTGGTCCGAAAGCTTTAAAATAACATTGTGATTACCTTTATATTTAGCACTTGTAAATACGCTTTTTATAGTCTGCATTTCTGCATCCGTAAATACGGTCACTTGCGAATAAGTTGGCTTATAGTCATCGGGAAGATCCATCAAAATAGTTTGCGAAAAATGAACTGTCTTTTTTTCGGTTATCACCGTGGTCGTTGCTGCTACGTCTCCTAGTCGTTGTCCACGACCATTCAATAAAATGGTTACTACAGCCAGGGAACCACTAGTAATAGAAATATCTATAATTCGGATAAGCCAACGAAGCAAGTAGTTGGAAAAAGCGGGCTTAGAACCATCCAATTTAACGACCCGTAGTTTCATGACTGCTTTGCCTGGACTACGACCGTCCCAAAACATCTCCCACAATAAATGATACAACATTATAGGTAAACCTATCGCGAGCATGAATAACCAGATAATGTCTTCATTAAAATCGGTAATACCCAAAACAAACATCATAATAATGATGTAAGCGAAAATAATAAAGGCATCAATAATAAAGGCCAAAATACGATCGCCAACACCTGCAGCGTTTTGAACTATATTGACATTTTGAGCGGTTTCTATTTGAAAATGATCCATGAAAACTGTTTCTTTGAAACAAACTTAATACCTACGATGCGCGAGGCAGCATTTGCGAAACAAAATAAAGACAAATGGTTAAGATTTGAAACTATTCTTAGGGATAATGTTCAAATAGACCCTGACGAATTGAGTGCGCTCTATGTTGAAGTCACCGATCATTTGAGTTATGCCCAAACATTTTATCCACAAAGCAACACCTTAAAGTACCTCAACGGACTTTCGGTATTAGCGCATCAGAAAATTTATAAGACCAAACGAGAATCGAGACGCCGCTTTATCACTTTTTATACCAAGGAATTTCCCCTCTTCTTTGCTCAATATCATAAACAACTACTCATTGCCTTCATTACTTTCGCTTTATTTTCAATTGTTGGGGCTTATTCTGCTGCTACCGATGGTAATTTTGTTCGACTAATCATGGGTGATGCATATGTAAATATGACCTTAGAAAATATTGAAAACGGTGATCCGATGGCTGTTTATAAGCAAATGAGTGAGCTAAATATGTCTTTGGCAATAACAATTAATAATATTCGAGTCTCGCTTTACGCTTTTGCCTTTGGTATTTTCTTAAGCCTAGGAACTTTATTTATCTTGATGCGCAATGCCATCATGCTAGGTTCATTTCAATATTTCTTTTACGACAAAGGATTATTATGGGAAAGTGCTCGAACCATTTGGATTCATGGAACTATCGAAATATCAGTAATTATAATTGCAGGTTGTGCCGGACTCGTGTTAGGTAATAGCATTCTATTTCCCGGCACTTATACTCGACTCCAGAGTTTTGTAAGAGGTGCTAAAGACGGTCTTAAAATCCTACTTAGTACAGTTCCATTTTTTATCGTGGCTGGATTTTTAGAGGGGTTTGTTACTCGTCACACCGAAATGCCAGACTGGTTAGCGGTTTTAATTATTGGCGGATCTCTTTACTTAATATTATACTACTATGTTATTTATCCTATAAAGCTAAAGAAAAGGGCACAGCAAATCACAAACCAACCAAATGTCTAAAAGTAGCCGTAACAAAACGTATTTTTAGCCAACCAATTGACAGTAAATTTTATGAAAAACTACATACAATTTAGAAAACAACGCGAACTAGGTGAAATTTTAAACGACACCTTTGCCTTTATACGTGAAGAATGGAGAACCTTATTCGGACTCATCTTTCGCCTGGCAGGTCCTGCGCTTCTCCTTGTAGTCGCAGCCTATGTTTACTATATGCAAACTACCCTTGGTTCGATAGGTGGTTTGGGAGCAAATCCTTATATGGACTCGCCCGAAATGTTTGGAATGAGCCTTATTCTTGCTGTTTTAGTTTTGATAATCGCTGCTGTAGTTTACTATAGTCTGCTTTATGGAACCGTACTTAGTTATATTAAATCGTATATCATCAATAAAGGGAACGTAGATGTACAACAGGTAAAAGATCAAACGAGAAAAGATTTTTGGAGTCTTACCGGCCTCAATTTTTTAAACGGTATTATTATTGTTTTTGGAGCGATCTTATGCTTTTTCCCAGGTATCTATTTAGGTATTGTATTAGCTACGAGCTTCTCTATACTCATGTTTGAACGTAAAGCCCCTACCGATGCCATAAGCGCGAGCTTTAACCTTATTAAAGGTGAATGGTGGATTACCTTTGCTACCTTGCTAGTTATGGGGATTTTGTATTACCTCATCTTAATTATATTTCAGATTCCACAATACATTTATTTCTTTATTCAAGGTTTAACGATGTCTCAAGAAATTGGATCAGATCCTACTCAAATGTTTGACTGGGTCTATGTGGCTCTTAGTTCGATTGGTGTAATTGCTCAGTATTTATTGCAAACTTTCCTTGTTATAAGCACCGCATTTGTATACTTCAATCTTAATGAAAAGAAAAACTTTACAGGTACCTTAGAACAAATAGATTCTATTGGGCAGCGGGACGAAACGAATGTATAAATTGTTTCTTTTCATAGGGTTCTTTTATTGCTTGACTATCCAAGCCACAACTGCACAAGACAGTGTAACGGATGCGTCGACCAAAGAAGTGCGATATGACGTAGACTCCCAAGTACAACCACCCAATTTCAACCAAGAAACCATCGAAGATTTTAAAGCCGATGACGATTTCGACTATACCGAGGTAGAAGCAGGAGAAAATTGGTATACGAAATTTAAACGTTGGTTAAATAGGATGTGGCATCGATTTTGGCAATGGCTCATTGGTGACTATGAGGCCAGTCCATTCTGGTCGGTGGTCATTCAAATGTTACCCTATATAATTGTAGCTGGAATCGTTGGTTTTATAGCTTGGTTATTTTACAAATTAAACCCAGGAGCTAAAATGCTCCGTTCGCAAAACACACCCGAAGTATTTTTTACGGAAGAAGAAGAGATAATCAAGTCTAAGGATATTCAGAAGCTTATCGCAAAAGCACTCGAGGCAAAAGATTATCGATTGGCTGTGCGATATTATTATCTTTTTATTTTAAAACGTCTAACGAATGCAGAGTTTATCGACTATGAATTCGATAAAACAAATAGCGATTATAGCAAAGAGTTATCTGAAAAGAAAGTAGCTTCAGATTTCAATAAGGCCACCAACTTATACGATTATATCTGGTATGGCAATTTTGAAGTAACCGCAGATGATTATAAAAAAGCAGAACGAACCTTTCGTCATTTAGAAACTCAAATACCTGAAGCCATTGCCTAAGTCTCAAAAAATAGTGTTGCTCGGGTTTCTACTCGCTGTTAGTCTTCTGGTCTACCTAGAAGCTTCTAAACCCACACCTATTAATTGGTTTCAAAGTTACAATAACGATGATACCATTCCATTTGGAACCTACGTACTTGATGAGCTCCTAGAAGAAAGCTTCCAAGATAACTATCAAGAACACGCATTGCCACCTTATGAGGTTTTACAAGACAGCACCTTGTCTGGCACCTATTTTTTTGTAAATAACAACGTTAATATATCGGGAAGTGAATTAGACAAGCTATATGAATGGGTAGAACAAGGAAATTCTGTCTTTGTTTCGGCTCATAACCACAGCGGCGATTTACTGGACACACTCAATCTCGAAATGGACATCGGTGTTTTATTCAATAGCGTTACAACCGAACCACTTCTAAATCTTACGAATAAGAAACTAAAGCGAAGTACGCCTTACCATATAGACCGCGACCTTATGGTTCGTTATTTTACTGAATTGGATACGTTAGAGCAAACTGTGCTGGGAGTGGCTCAGGTGTACGATGATACCCTTTCTATAACCCAACCTCTTATCAATTTTATAAAAGCTCCTATTGGTGAAGGTGCTTTTTATCTGCACAATCAGCCTGAAGCGTTTACCAATTACTTTCTTTTAAAAGAAGATAATAAAACCTATACCGAAAATGTACTTTCATATATCAACGATGATCGCATGCTATATTGGGATCGTTATTATAAATCGGGCAAACGCGTGAACGTATCTCCGTTATACTTACTTCTGAATAATAAATACCTAAAATGGGCGTATTATTTTGTCCTTATTGGAGCATTACTTTTTGTATTATTTGAAGGCAAACGGAAACAACGTAGCATTCCAATTGTGAAGCCGTTAACTAATAAAACATTTGAATACACGCGCACTATTGCTGGAATGTATTACGACCAAAAAGAATACCATAAGATTGCCAAAAAGCAAATCGGACTCTTTCTCGAATTTGTTCGAACTCGTCTTAGGGTACCTACCGAAGTGATAAATCAGCGATTTTTTGAAGCGGTCGCCGCGCGCAGCGGAAATTCCGTAGAAGATACTTTACAACTGTTTACCTTTATTGAAAAAGTGCAACATCAAGTAGAAACAAGCGAAGAAGAATTGCTAAAACTGAATACAGAAATTACCGAATATAAAAAGAAACTCGATGGAAGATAATACCACGCCAAACGAAGAACTGCATTTCGACAACCGAATTCCTTTAGAAGAATTGAGAACGGCCGTTGAACAGATAAAAACACAACTTAGAAAGATTATTGTAGGTCAGGAAGACTTTATTGAGCTACTCATTGTAAGCCTGCTATCTAATGGCCATGTGCTAATTGAAGGTGTACCAGGAATTGCAAAGACTATCACAGCCAAGCTGTTTGCCAAAACTCTGAAAACCGACTTTAGCAGGATTCAATTTACACCAGATCTTATGCCAAGTGATGTATTAGGTACTTCGGTCCTTAATATGAAAACATCAGATTTTGAATTTAAACAAGGTCCTATTTTTTCAAATATTGTGCTAATTGATGAAATTAATCGTGCTCCCGCTAAAACACAAGCTGCTCTTTTTGAAGTTATGGAGGAACGGCAAATCACCATGGACGGCGCACAATACAAAATGGAAGAACCTTTTATGGTTCTTGCCACCCAAAACCCAGTAGAACAAGAAGGTACCTATGCCCTTCCAGAAGCACAATTGGATCGCTTTTTATTCAAAATAAAAGTGGGTTATCCTAATCTGGAAGAAGAAGTGCAAATTTTAAAAACACATCACGACCGTAAACTTGGAGTTCCTCAAGATATGATTGATGGAGTGCTCACTCCAGCCGACTTAAAAAAGTATAGAGGACAGGTTCAAAATATTCTCATCGAAGACAAAATTTTTAGCTACATAGCACAAGTAGTGGATAAAACACGTAATCACCCGCACTTATATTTAGGTGGATCACCAAGAGCATCTTTGGCTATTATGAATGCTTCCAAAGCATTCGCAGCTATTCAAGGTAGAGATTTTGTCACACCAGACGATATTAAGCGCTCTTTGGCTCCCGTTCTTCGTCACCGCATTATTTTATCACCAGAACGCGAAATGGAAGGAATGACTCCCGAAACTGTTATTGATATGATTGCACAATCAATAGAAATACCTCGCTAGTGATAACATTTTTTAAATCGGTATATCTTACGCCACGTTTCTTTTACGTGATAGCAACCATTGCGATTCTCTTTCTAGTATCGTATTGGGTGCAATCGTTGTATGGCTTGGTTTGGGTTGCCGTTTTATTGTTCAGTTTTCTGTTACTTGTTGAGCTAAGTATGCTTTTTAGCAAAAACGGGCTGCGTGGGAAGCGAGTTTTACCTGATAAATTTTCGAATAGTGACGAAAATCCTGTGATCGTTCAATTGGAAAACGGATATCCCTTTAAAATTACTGTTTCCCTAATTGATGAATTGCCCGTACAATTTCAAAAACGTGACTTTTTTAAAAGCGTCGCTGTTTCTGGCAAAGACAAAAATACCTTTACCTACGAAGTACGTCCAGTTGATCGAGGAGAATATGTGTTCGGTAATCTAAACTGCTATGTTCAATCGGCTATCGGACTATTACGAAGACGCTACACATTTAACAATCAGCAAATGGTAAAAGTGTATCCTTCTTTTATCCAAATGAAGAAGTACGACTTTCTGGCCATTGATAACCGCCTAACTCAGTTCGGTCTTAAAAAGATACGGCGCATAGGTCATACCATGGAGTTCGAACAAATAAAAGAGTATGTAAGAGGAGATGATGTTCGTACTGTAAATTGGAAAGCCACCGCAAAACAGGGCCAATTGATGGTTAATCAATATCAAGACGAGAAGATGCAGCCCGTTTACTCTATCATCGATACGAGTCGTGTTATGAAAATGCCTTTTAACGGTCTCAAGCTTGTGGATTATGCCATTAATAGCGCTTTAGCATTTAGTAATGTTGCACTTAAAAAAGGGGATAAAGTTGGAATGGTCGATTTTTCGAATAAAATTGGGAGTTTTTTGCCTGCCAATGGAAAGAAGACTTACTTAAACACTTTGTTAGATACGTTATACAATGTTGATACGCGATTTTTAGATAGCGATTATGGCACCTTACAATCACTTGTAAAAAGAAGAATAACACATCGTAGTCTACTCCTACTCTATACCAACTTCGAACATATATCAAGTTTGCATCGTCAACTACCGTATTTATTGGCTATTGCCAAAAAGCACATGTTGGTTGTGGTGTTTTTCGAAAATACAGAATTGCGAACCTTGAGCACAGAAGCTGTTCAAAACACGGCCGATATATTTGATACAACCATTGCCCAACAATTTGAATTCGACAAAAAGGTCATGGTGCGAGAATTGCAGCAACGAGGTATCCAAACCGTACTTACGCCTCCAGAAGATCTTACCGTAAACACTATCAATAAGTATTTAGAGATCAAGGCAAAAGGATTATTATAGACTCTTTTCTCCTTTCTTCGTCAAGTCTAATATCGTTTTTATACAGTTCAGCCTAAAAAAATAACAGTTCGGGATGATTTCGTTTTCTAGTAGGCCAATTGTTTGCACTTTTGGAGTGTACTAATTCAAACAACTCATTTAAAATATAAATTATGAAAACAATTGTATTTGCCATCGCACTAGCTGTTACCAACTTTATTTTTGCTCAAAACGGGCCTCAACAATCGGAAGAAACCACTCAAGGAACAACAATTACAGTCACGGTTCCTGTAAAAAGTAACAAAGGATCAGTATTTGTATCCTTACACAACGAACAGACTTTTATGAGAAAAGGACTGGTTGATTTAAACACCAAAATCGAAGACGGTAAGGCAACCGTTACTTTTACAGACGTTGCTCCTGGAGAATACGCCGTGTTGTTATTCCACGATACTAATGACAACAAACAAATGGACTTCGAAGCAAACGGAATGCCTAAAGAAAACTACGGCGTGTCTAATAACGTAATGAACTTTGGTCCTCCAACTTGGAGCGATGCCAAATTTGAAGTAGGTAACGAACCTGTTTCTCTTGACATTGTCATGTAAATCACAAAATCATTCTCAATCAAATCAATGAACCGCTGGAATTTCCGGCGGTTTTTTTTATTATCAAATATTGACAACCACATATCTCAAGATCATCGACTAGGTAATTCGTAAACAATTCATATAAACTTTAACTATAAGCATATCTTAAAAGTTAATCGATTAATATAGATTTTATCAATACATATAGTATCTTTGAGTTAAACGACCTTACCATGACAATCACTCAATTAAAATACGTGTTGGCAGTCGCCGAACATCAAAACTTTACCAAAGCAGCTCAAAAGACATTTGTGACTCAGCCTACACTTAGTATGCAAATTCAGAAATTGGAAGAAGAGTTATCTATCCAAATTTTTGATAGAAGTAAAAAGCCGATTGAATTAACTTCGGTCGGACAAAAAATTGTTCAGCAAGCTCGCAACATTGTAAACGAAGCCGATAGAATGCAGGATGTAGTAGACCAAGAAAAAGGGTTTATAGGAGGAGAATTTAAGCTAGGCATCATACCAACGGTTATGCCAACTCTACTTCCTATGTTTCTAAAAACCTTTACGACGAAATATCCCAAGGTTCATTTAAAAATAGAAGAATTAACTACCGACGAGATCATCACCAAGATTAATGATGGTCATCTAGATGCAGCCATTGCAGCCACACCGCTCGTGCAAGAGAAAATAAAAGAACGTCCGTTGTACTACGAACCTTTTGTTGGCTATATACCAGAGAATCATCGATTGCACGACAAAGCGAAAATTAATAGTACCGATTTGGATATTGAAGACATTTTGTTGTTAGAAGATGGACACTGTTTTCGCGATGGAGTAATCAATCTATGTAAAATCTCTAAAAACAATCCAGACGATAGTTTTCAGTTGGAGAGTGGTAGTTTTGAAACTTTAATTAAACTGTCTAATGAAGGATTAGGAATGACGTTGCTTCCTTATTTACATGCGCTCGATGTATCTGAGAAACAACGAAAATACTTGCACTATTTTAACGAACCTAGTCCAGCCAGAGAGGTGAGCCTAATCTTTAGCCAAAGTGAATTGAAAATGCAGATTATCAATGCCCTTTACGACACTATTGCAGCGGTTGTTCGCGGTGCTATTGCGTTCCACGATGTGAAAATTATATCACCAACTAAAAATTGATTGAAAGAATCCATACTAAAAAAGCCCCGCTAAACGCGAGGCTTTTTTTATTCTTTTAAGAGTATTAGACATTGATTAAGTTGGGGGTTCTGTTGAATGAGGGAGTCAATCCAGATCTTTAGTTCTTCGATCTCGTGGGGAAGTAACCGCTGAATTGCCTTTTTTAATTCTTTACAGAACAAATTAACATCAAAACTTACTTTTTTAAGGACAGCCTTGGTGTAATCATACATTGCTCTAGCCATTGATTAAACAAAATTAGGTTAAGTAGTTTTTACTATAGGCGTGAGGTTTTTAATTTCATTAAATATAGTAAAAAAATGTGGAACGAAAACGTTTTAGACTCTAGGCGGTGTTAATTAAATACTAAAAATTATCACCGTCTAGTAAATCGCCCAGCCCGCCTAAGATACTGCCTTCTCCCTTGTCCTTTCCTCCTCCTCTAGGTGCCGCCGCCCAGACGCGTTTTGCCAAACGACTAAACGGTAACGATTGTGTGAACACCGTTCCAGGACCAGTTAATGTTGCGAAGAAAAGACCTTCTCCTCCAAAGAGTGTGTTTTTTATTCCTCCAACAAATTCTATATCATATGAAACAGACTGATCGAAACCAATAATACATCCCGTGTCAACCTTTATACGTTCTCCAGGGCCTAATTCTTTAACCGCCGTGGTTCCTCCCGCATGAACAAATGCCATTCCATCTCCTTCCAGCTTCTGCATGATAAAACCTTCACCACCAAATAAACCTCGTCCTAATTTCTTTGAAAATTCAATCCCAACAGATACGCCCTTTGCCGCGCAAAGAAAAGCATCTTTCTGACAGATAAAACGATTTCCAAAACGTTGCAGATCGATCGCAATGATTTTCCCTGGGTAAGGAGAGGCAAAACTAACATGCTTCTTACCTTCTACCGTATTATAGAATGCTGTCATAAATAGACTCTCTCCCGTAAGTAATCGTTTACCTGCACCAAATATTTTACCCATCACACTGGTGTCCTTTTTCGAACCGTCACCAAAAATGGTTTCCATTTGAATACCATCATCCATCATCATAAAACTGCCTGCTTCGGCAATCACTCCTTCATTTGGATCTAATTCGATTTCTACATATTGCATTTCTTCACCATAAATGGTGTAATCTATTTCGTGAGCATTCATATATATGTGTGTTTTAAGGATTCTACGCAAATAGGTAGAGGAATTGGATCGGTTGTTACGAAGAAGGAAAAAGATTTTTCAGAATTATCCTTTGCGCTTTACCGTCCATTCAAACTCGAAAGTGGATACAACATCGCCTTGAGCGTCTTTACCTAGAGCTTTCATCCAACAGGTCTGTCCTTCTCCGGTAGCAATGGTTTCTTCTATTGCTTTTTTAATAGCCAACCCATCATTACATATAAAGGTAATCTTCCCTCGGGCCTTTTTTGAAAAATTTGCTTTGTTGTTAGCTACCAACATAGAAACCTTTGCATTACTTTCTTTAATACATGACATAACCAAAGCTCCTGTAGCTAACTCGGCTGCCATACCTTGAACAGCCCAAAACATACTTTTAAACGGGTTTTGATTGATCCATTTGTGTCTAACTTTCGTGGTACAACTGGATTCTGATATCGATTGAACACGAACACCGGTAAAATATGCAGCAGGTAATTTAACGAGGGTGTATTTGTTGATTTGACTAGGTTTTAAAGGCATTTGCAAGGATTTTATACGAAGATATTCAATTAATTTGAATAATCTATTTTGTTAACAAAATGTTAAATTTTAGTACTATGCGTAACATAATACCTTCTTTTAGACTTATCTTTGCATAAGAAAATAATAAGTAATGGAAAGTAACCCGACTGAAAACCACAAAAACGTAGCTGCATTAACGCACTTATCGACCTTTGCCAAATACCTTTTTCCATTTGGTAATTTTATAGCCCCTTTATTATTATGGACTGTAAATAAAGAGAAACCATTTGTTAGCGAACACGGAAGGCAGGCCTTAAACTTTCAGTTGAGTATTTTGGTCTATACATTGCTAATAGGGCTTCTTTGTCTTCCGTTTTTTGCTATTTACGCGTCCGACTTTGTTTCGTTAATTGAATTAATAGACGATCATTACCATCGTGTAACCCTAAACAACGTACGCAACCTATCTGGCTATTTTACTTTGTTCCTAATTATAGCATTGTTGCTTTTCGGAATTTTTATTTTCGAATTGTACGCTGTAATCACAGCAACATTACATGCCAACCGCGGAGAATTATATAAATACCCGCTTTCAATACCATTCATAAAAACAACCACCATCCAAAATCAAACAGACAATGAGCACGCTAGTTAACATATTATTGGCCACTGTATTAAACTTTTTATCGCCAGGAACTCCAGAAGCTCCTGTTGCAAACGAAATAGATCCTTGCGCATATTACGTACAGGAAGAACCTATGCTCCTTCTCGTTGAGCTAAAACCCGAGAATAACATCACAAAAGACGAACTGTTATCTTTAAAAGAGTAAACCGCTTGTAAGTTTCTAGGCATGTGATCTAATCAATCCAGCATAGAACGACAGCTACAAACGGAATCATTAAAAACATCAAAAACAGATGAAAATTGAAAACACAAAAGCACAAATGCGTAAAGGAGTACTGGAGTACTGCATCCTTTCCATATTAAAAGATGGAGAGGCTTATACCAGCGATATCCTAGACACCTTAAAAGACGCAAAAATGCTTGTGGTAGAAGGAACTATTTATCCTTTATTAACACGGCTTAAAAATGCCGGGTTACTCGCCTACCGTTGGGAGGAATCGACCAGCGGACCGCCACGCAAGTATTATGAACTTACCGAAACTGGTAAGATATTCCTAAAAGAATTAAACACTACCTGGGACAATTTACAGCAGGCAGTGAACCGTGTAACAAGCTCAACCACTAGAAAATGAACAAGACAATAAACATAAATTTAGCAGGAACCTTTTTCCACGTAGATGAGAATGCGTATGGAAAATTATCACGCTACCTGGACGCCATCCGTAAGTCCCTGAGTGATCCTCAAGGTAGCGACGAAATTATGCGGGACATTGAAGCGCGTATTGCCGAACTTTTTTCGGAAAAACTTGAATCTAGCACTCAGGTTGTTACCATAAAAGAACTCGATGAAGTAATTGGAGTTATGGGACAACCAGAAGATTATAAAGTTGATGAAGAAATCTTCGAAGATGCACCAAGCTCAGGTAGAAAACGCACGAGAAGAAGTACAACTTCTAAAAAACTTTACAGAGATATTGACGATAAGTTCTTATCTGGAGTTTCTTCAGGATTAGGACATTACTTAGGCATTGATTCGCTTTGGGTACGTCTTATTTGGATTGTTTTGGTATTACTAGGATTTGGATCGCCTATACTTATCTATATTTTATTATGGATCTTAGTACCTGCAGCCGAGTCTACTGCTGAAAAATTACAAATGACAGGGGAACCTGTTAATATCTCTAATATTGAAAAAAAGTTCAAGGAAGGATATGAAAATGTCGCTGATTCCATAAAGAATGCCGACTATGACAAATACGGGAAAAAAGTAAAAAGTAGCACTACCAGCTTCTTCGATACACTCGGTAATGTCCTTCTGACACTATTGAAAATATTTGTCAAATTTTTAGGAATACTCCTAATAATTGTTGCTTTATCTACGCTTATCGGACTCATAGTGGGAATGTTCACCTTAGGTTCTGTAGATTTTTGGGGAACCGGCGAAGTAGCCGATTACATTTCCCTAGTAGATACTACCAACGCCCCGGTATGGCTCGTTTCATTACTAGTGCTATTTGCCGTAGGAATTCCATTCTTCGTGCTTTTCATCTTAGGACTGAAGATGCTCGTGGACAACTTAAAAACCATTGGTACACCAGCTAAAATTGCATTGTTAGTAGTTTGGCTTGCGTCTATCGTTGGACTGGGAATCTTAGGAATAAGACAGGCGACCGAAACAGCTTTCGAAGGTGAAGTAGTTACCGAAGAAGTTCTCAATGTAAAAGCAGGTGATACGCTGAAGCTAACAATGCGCAGCAACGAGAACTACGAATATAGCGTGCGACGTAGTGGCGGACTTGAAATTAAATATGATGAAAATGACGAGCGTGTTATTTATTCAAATGATATTCGATTAATTGTTCGATCTACCAACGATTCTATAGGAAGAATGGTCATCGAAAGAAGCGCCGAAGGTAAAAGTACGCAAGAAGCGAGAGAATTAGCGAGAGCTATTGAACACGATTTCAGTTTCGACGGATCAACCCTTCTTATTGATGGATATTTTACGACAGATTTTGAAAATAAGTATCGCGATCAAGAAATTCAATTCATCGTGTACTTACCAGAAGGAACCGTATTGTTCGCAGATGACAACACCTACTCTTTCCATAGAAACGATTCTTACTATAGAGATATCTTAGATAATGGAGACGAAGAACAGTATTTATTAATTCAGGAAGGCGAAACTAAATGTCTCGACTGTCCAGTGTCTATCGAAACCAATAAAGTAGAATGGGAGCGCGATACAGACAATGAGACCGAGTATTATAAAGGTCCTAATGGAGAATGGATTAAACGCGACAACGCCGTCATTAAAATAAAAGATAATGATGGAGATGAAGTCATAATTGATACCAACGGCATAGAAATTAATGCCGCTAAAGACAATGATACAATAACAATTAACAACAATAATTAATCATGAAATCAATCAAAATCATTTTAGTGGCCGTCGTAGCGGCGGTCGCTACTAGCTGTAATTTCGATATTAGTATCGGACAAACAACAGGAAACGGAAACGTAGTTACTGAAGATAGAGAAGTATCTAACTTTACTGAAGTAAAAGGAAGTGCCGGTCTAGATGTATATCTCACAGAAGGTTCTGAAAACAAAGTAGTAGTTGAAGCTGATGAAAATCTTCAGGCACTTATCGAAACTGAAGTAATCGATGGAAAACTTCGCATAGGTGTAGTGACGGGACGTAATATTGGTCGTGCTTCTTCTAAAAAAGTTCATGTAACATATACACAACTGGAAGGTATTTACGCTTCTAGTGGAGCAGACGTAATTGGAAACTCCGTAATAGATGCTCCAACTCTTCGATTAGACAGCAGCAGTGGCGCCGATCTTGAAGTTGAAGTTGAAGCTGGTGAAGTAATTGCAGATTGTAGCAGCGGAGCTGACCTTAAAATACGAGGACGTGCCGATAAATTGGAGGCAGATGCTTCTAGTGGAAGTGACATTAAAGCACAAGAACTTGTGGTACAAACTTGCTATGCTGAAGCCTCTAGCGGAGCAGATATAACAGTAAACGTAAAAGAAAATCTTACAGGAAAAGCTTCTAGTGGTGGTGACATCAAGTACTACGGAAACCCAACTGCTGTAAGTGCAAAAGACGGGTATTCTGGGAACATTCGAAAAATGTAACCCTAGCAATGACCACACAACTTACACCAACCAAACGTTTGGCTTTTACAGCCGCAGTCGCCCTCCTGGTAGGATCTCAATTAATTTGGGATCATTTCCACGGGGGCGTCCCTGTTCATTATATGCTTCACAATCCAGACTTACCAGCTATTTCTAATTGGTGGAGCTTATTGATCATTCCCGTTTTAACATGGATCGCACTCTTATTGGTGGATCGTCGAATCAATAAATTATCTGAAAACAACAGACCTATTGCATTAAAAAAAGCCTTGCAATTATTTGTATTTGCCTTAATCTATGGATTTATCGTAGGCTTGTTTTTTACGTTAGATATAACCGTTGTATCAGATACGGGCACCATTATAGTCTTCGCATTATCGTTTCTGATTCCTCTTTATAGAATAGAGTATTTATTAGGATTCGTTTTGGGACTCACCTATTTTATTGGAGGAACGTTGCCAACATTTTTCGGTCTTATTCTCATGGGGATTTATTTTATCACCTTTAAAGTTGGCCAATTCATCATCAATCAATTTAAATCAAAACAAACAACACAATGAAGTTGATACATACTTTATATTTTGTGGTTCTTCTCTCATCAGGAATTACCGCACAAGTTTCCAACGAATCCGAGCTATTTAAAAGTCTTAAAGTAAATGATAGCATTCTATTTGAATTAGGATTTAACCAATGTAAAATAGAAGCAACAGCTTCACTTATCGATGAAAATTTAGAGTTCTATCACGATCAAGGAGGTATTACGATGGGGAAGGAACCATTTTTAACAAGCCTCAAAAAGAACATTTGTGGGCAAACTTTTAAATCTCGTAGAGAGCTATTAAAGAATACACTCGAGGTGTATCCCCTCTACGATAATGGAAGACTTTACGGCGCTATTCAAAAGGGAGTTCATCAATTTTATCAAACACATCCTGGCAAAAAAGAGCAATTGGGAAGCATTGCTAAATTTACGCACTTATGGTTGAAGAAAGATTCGGGCTGGATCATAAAACGAGTGTTGAGTTACGATCATAAAGATCCTAATATGAAAGACCATTCCGCGGAAGTTTCCTTAAATAAAGAAGAACTAAAAACCTTTGTAGGTACTTACGAAGCACCAAACACTGGACAGGTCGAGATCACAATAGAAGACAACGCACTTCTAATGAATACTAAAAAATCTACGTTTCTTATCTATCCAAAATCCGATCTTGTGTTTTTTCACAAACAAGCTCCCTTAGAGTTTAAATTTGTAAAAGATGATAACGGTCAAGTGACTAAATTTTTAGTGATCGAAAATGGCAATCTAGCCGAAGAAGTAATCAAGAAATAATTCTTACTTACCTACCTACTATATGCTAAAAAGCCGAAGCAAGTTTGCTTCGGCTTTTAAATATATTTAATACCTCTTAGGTTTCTACAGCTTCTTTACTTTCTACAGCGGCTAAATAACGTTCGGCATCCAAGGCTGCCATACATCCTGTACCTGCTGCCGTTACTGCTTGACGGTATTCCTTATCTTGTACATCACCGCTCGCAAATACACCTGGTAAATTAGTTTTGGTCGATTTACCTTCAGTAATAAGATAACCTGTATCGTCCATATCTAACTGGCCTTTAAAAATATCGGTGTTAGGTTTATGTCCAATAGCGATAAAAAGCCCCGTAATGGCGATATCTTCCTTATCCCCTGTTTCATTATTCTTCATACGTAGTCCTTCCACTACCATATCTCCTAATACTTCATCTACTTCAGTATTGTATCGCACTTCGATATTTGCCATCGAATTAACGCGATGTTGCATCGCCTTCGAAGCTCTCATATAATCTTTACGAACGAGCATAGTAACTTTATTACAGATATTAGCCAAATAGGTAGCCTCTTCAGCAGCTGTATCTCCAGCTCCAACAATCGCTACATCTTGCCCTTTGTAGAAGAATCCATCACAAACTGCACATGCCGAAACTCCACCACCACGCAAACGTTGTTCACTAGGTAATCCTAAGTACTTGGCAGTAGCTCCTGTTGAGATCACTACAGCTTCTGCTTCTATTTCTGTTTTATTGTCAACAATCACTTTGTGAATTCCTCCAACTTCTTTGCTAAATTCTACAGAGGTAACCATTCCAATGCGAACTTCAGTTCCAAAACGCTCGGCTTGCTTCTGCAATTGAACCATCATAGTTGGTCCATCAATTCCATCAGGGTAACCAGGAAAGTTGTCTACTTCGGTAGTGGTTGTTAATTGCCCCCCAGGTTCCATCCCTGTATACATCACAGGTTTTAAGTCGGCTCTAGCAGCATAAATAGCAGCGGTATAACCCGCAGGTCCCGATCCGATAATCAAACATTTAATTCGTTCTATTGTATCTGACATAATAATTTTCTTCAGTAAGATTTAATGTTGTAAAAGTAGCAACTTTCGACTAAACCTTACACCAAAAGTTATTAAGAATTATTATCAGTCAATCGAGAAGACTTGAATGAGCATTTGGGTAAAAAACGGCCCGTATTTTCCTTGTATAATTGATAGGCTTCAAAACGCTCAACAAGGTATTTTTCTTCCAAAACAGATTTAAAGTAAAACACTAAGGTAAGAAGAAAGCTTATGAGTAATTTAAACCCACATAACGCATAAAAAGAAAAGGCAAACATAGAGATCAAAATTCCCAAATAGATAGGGTGACGCACATATTTATAGATACCATTAGAAATTAGCTCCGCATTCTTTTTCGGACTAGGTAGTGCGGTTAAGTTATCATTTAAGTGGATTATTCCCATAGCAATAACTAATACTCCAATAACCAAAAACGGAATTGACACATAACTGATCCATTCCGGTAGGTTCATCAGTAATTCTATTGGATCCATAAAATACAGCGCAAACAGTAAAAATTGCGCTAACAAATAAAGAAAATCCTTCTTCACTTAGGTCTGTTTAAATCAATAAAATCGGGGAAACACAAAAGTAATATTTTTCGTTTTAATAATTTTGTTAAAGTGAGAATATTCTGATAGCAACCCAAATAAGTAAATGAAATTCACCATCTAGAGGTCAGAACAAATCCACGCAAGACTGCGTCTAAGGATTACTCCGTGATCCTAAAATGGGGTCGTTGCTCAACCAAATCCATTAAGCGCTAGCGCGCTCAAGTATTTTTTGTTTTCAAACTCTGAGGATTACTAACGTGATCCTAAATGGGGTCGTTGCTCAACCAAATCCATTAAGCGCTAGCGCGCTCAAGTATTTTTTGTTTTCAAACTCTGAGGATTACTAACATGATCCTAAATGGGGTCGTTGCTCAACCAAATCCATTAAGCGCTAGCGCGCTCAAGTATTTTTGTTTTCAAACTCTGAGGATTACTAACGTGATCCTAAATGGGGTCGTTGCTCAACCAAATCCATTAAGCGCTAGCGCGCTCAAGTATTTTTGTTTTCAAACTCTGAGGATTACTAACGTGATCCTAAATGGGGTCGTTGCTCAACCAAATCCAATCACTAGGTGATTGGATTTGGTTGGTCGGGTAGAGAGGATTCGAACCTCCGATCTCTGGTCCCCCAGACCAGCACTTTAACCGGACTAAGCTACTACCCGTAAATAGGATAGCAAAAATAGCTAAAAAACCTTACGGTAAAAATTTACGTACATCTTTAAAACGGAATAAATAGTATTGAAAATGTATGTGATTTCATTTTTAACATGAATAATTCCGTTTGACGCATCTTTTCTTGTTGCAGCCCTTTTAGTACTTGATATTAGCCGCATAGGAACAACAACCTAAAGTAGAAGAATAGCCAAAACGAATCGAGAGGTTCGAGGGGAAAATAAGCAACCTTTCGATCGTAATTTACCCTTACCACCAAGTGGTAAGGGTTTTTGTTTTAGGTAACTTAACATTTTTTAAGAGATCACTACTTTTGAAATTAGTACTTTTATCTTTCACAATCCATCGCATTATGAAACGACTTTTATTCCTCTTCTGTGCAGGTTCCTTTTTAGTAAGTTGCGCACAACAAAAAAACAACTCGGTTGCTTTACTTTCTAACGAAAGTCCATCTTATACCATAGAAACCGTAGTAGATAATCTCAACAATCCATGGGGCATGACGTGGCTGCCCGATGGCAGCATGCTAATTACCGAAAAGAGCGGACAACTTATTCACTTCAAAGATGGTGTAAAAACAACTGTTACCAATCTACCTGAGGTGTATCCTCGGGGACAAGGTGGTTTGTTGGATGTAGAACTTCATCCCGATTATGAAAAAAACGGATGGATCTACATGACTTACAGTTCTCAAGAAGGGGAAGGTTCTGGAGGAAACACCAAACTAATTCGGGCTAAGTTAGAAGGCAACAGTCTTACCAATATCGAATCGTTATATAAAGCAGGTCCTAATAGTACTCGTGGACAACACTTTGGTTCGCGAATCGAATTTGACGATGAAGGTTACCTTTACTTTTCGGTGGGTGATAGAGGAAATCGCGATGAAAATCCGCAAGACATCACTCGAGACTGTGGGAAAATTTACCGTCTAAACGATGATGGTAGTATTCCTGCAGATAATCCATTTGTAGGACAACCCAACGCGAAAGAAGCCATTTTTTCTTACGGTCATCGCAATCCGCAGGGTATGGCAAAACATCCAAAAACGGGTAAAATATGGGTGCACGAACACGGTCCAAAAGGAGGTGATGAAATTAACGTGATACAAAAGGGAGCTAACTTTGGTTGGCCTGTGATCTCTTATGGTATCAATTATAGCGGAACAACATTTACCGATGAAACCGAACGACCTGGTATGGAGCAACCTGTGTATTATTGGGTTCCTTCTATTGCACCTTGCGGAATGGACTTCGTGACCGGTGATAAGTATCCAGACTGGAAAGGTCATTTACTGGTAGGGTCTTTAAAGTTTAATTATATAGAACTCGTTAAATTTGACGGTACTAAAGTCCTAAGTCGTGAGAAAATTGCACAAGACGTAGGGCGCGTACGAAATGTGAAAATGGGACCAGACGATTATATTTACATTGGCGTTGAAGGTCAAGGAATCGTTCGAATAATGCCTAATTAATATGAAAACTATATATCCTCTTCTCTTTTTATTTGTCCTGATTTCCTGCAATGAAAATCATGTGAAAAAAGATCGACTATCTAAAACCCAACCTCAACCTGCCCTATCCATTGAGCAGGATAAAAGTTTGAAAGCAAGCAAAGAGCGCGGCGGACTCGTATATACAGATTTCTGTATGCAGTGTCACTTAGCCAATGGGATGGGCATCCCTGGGAGCTTTCCTCCCTTAGCACGTTCTAATTGGCTCACAGAAAAACGAACCGAAAGTATTCGAGGTGTGAAATATGGTCAGAACGGTGAAATCACCGTAAATGGAAAAACCTATAATGGGGTAATGGCCCCAATGGGATTGAGTGACGAAGAAGTGGCAGATGTCATGAATTATATTATGAATTCTTGGGGCAACACTCAGGATAAAATGGTCACTGAAGAAGAAGTAGCTGCCATAGAAAAATAATACCCCCTATCGGTGATTTCTCATAAGATCATTTTAAGTATCTTTATAACAACATATTAGCTCCCTGTCCCCTTTTGGTTAAACTACATAAAGGCGATAGGGAGTTTGTATATCATAAAACAACAAACCAATGAAGCATTTTCAGAAATTACTACTTGGGCTTGCTATGCTTACCTTACTTGGATGCAATAAACAAAAAGCAGAAGCTCTAAAAATAGCCGCCGAAAACTTTAGAGGGGATACTATAGAAAGTATCGACCTAATGAATGCGCTCTTTCAAGAAACGATAAGTATTACGGCCTTAACCGAAGAGCAAGAAATAAATCAAATCACAACAGACCTACAGGGTTTGTCGAATAGCGCAAGTATTAACGCCTCGATACTCAACGAGTGGACTGCCGATAGCAAGATTGGACTGAAGGCACAAGGAAGATTGGCCGATGAATTTCAGAAAATAAAAAACCAATACTACACTTTTGAAGACATGTTTAATTCGCTGGAAGAAGGGAGCTATTTTGCGAAAGACGCAGTGAAGAGATCCGAAGAGATTTCCATTAAGTTAACCATGCAACTCGTGAATTATGCACAATTAATTGACGAATTGGACTTTCCTTTTAACGGAAAAAGGGCAGATCTAATTCTACAAATGCAAGCGGCAAAGAAAGAGACCAATGCCGAATTGCAGGCGGAGCTTTTTAAATTGGCTGCCACCAATTTCATAGTATTGAGAAAATCGGAAGAACAGGCAAAAAAGCAGGCCATCACCTCCTTACTGAAAGCAGCTCACCGAGGACAGCAGGTATCTGAATTAATCCGTAATTACGATAAGATGAGCATTCAGGATTTATTGGTAACCATTAAAGAAGGTCTCAACTACGTAAATACAGTGAGCGGTGGAAGTCAGGATGTAACCGATGCACTCTCAAAACTAGATCATATAGAAACCACGATCACCAGCGATCCGTACTGGAACGTTTTATTAAATCAACCTGTAAATTAAAAGCCATGGATAACGATTCTAAAATGCTATCGCTATTTTCGACAGCGCTTATCGACCTTCAAGTAAAGTTTCGCAGCAGTCCGATAGAAGACCGAATGCTTATTCGTCCTTCTCTGGAAGAACTTATGAGCGACTATGCCGATTATCAAATTAAATTGATCAAAGAAGGCACCATTACCACCGATGCGGATCTAGCCGAAATGTCCGATATCAAAACCGAAATTGAAGCCGCAGCTCAAAAACAACAACTTATTGCTGCCATTGGGCGGACCATAGGTTTTGTGGCAGGTAAAGTGGCATAAAGATATCACGCTGGCGTAGGACATTATTCCAAAGAAAACAGATAACTATCAACCGATTATTTAAGTAGAAATACCTATTTTAAATAAATGTGAGGCTCCTTAGCTTTAAGGCAATGCTTTTTAACACCTTACATTTATGAAGACGCCACATAAGAAAAAGAAGTCTGCTAGCACTGCAATCAAAGCCCAACAAGAAACTGTAACGTCTACTTCCGGATTTAAGGATGATCGATTGGAAACAGTGACCCAAAGAAAACTACAATCACTTGCTAATGATCATACCCAAGCGAGTGAAGCTGCCCAACTTCAATCGACTGCCAACAACAGCGTCTCCCAGCATGAAGTTCTTCAAAAAAAGAAAAACGATACGGGTCTTCCCGATAAACTAAAAGCGGGCGTAGAACAACTTTCGGGAGTTGCTTTAGACGATGTTAAAGTGCATTACAACTCGGCCAAGCCAGCTCAACTACAAGCCCATGCCTATGCTCAGGGTAGTAACATACATATTGCTCCCGGACAAGAGAAACATTTACCACATGAGACCTGGCATGTAGTTCAACAAAAACAAGGCAGGGTTAAACCAACCGTTCAATTAAAAAACAACGTTCAACTCAACAACGACAAAGGTCTCGAGCAGGAAGCAGATGTTATGGGAAATTTGGCCATGCAACTGCAATTAAAACCGTTAGTAGGCGAACAAGCATATAAAAGAGAAGACAGCGCAGAACCACTGCTTGTATTACAGCGAGTGGAAAATGGCGAGGTCATGCAGTTAGAGATTGGCAAATGGCTAAAAGCCGGGTGGATGGAAGGTCAACCCATTATGCATGGTTTAGGTATGTTGGGATCGGCAGCGAGTTTTGCCTTCGACCATACGGTGGGACATGCCGTAAGTGCTAGTATTCATGGTGTAGGAAGCTTTATGGCCATTTCGAAACTGGTATATGATTTATATCATAACGAAGGGAATGAAGCATCAAAGAAAAAGATTGCTAGAGACATTGTAAATGTGCTTACGGGACTCGGTCTTACTACGGGCGACATAGTTGCCATGTTTCATCCTCTAGTGGGGATTATCATTAGTAGTGCTTCAAGCGCAGCAAGAGCCCCCTATCCTTTTAAAGATGCTCTCACTGAACCCGAAAAGGAAGGAAGTAATAAGAAAGCTATTACGATGTCCAATGCCGCGATGAATTTACTATTGTCTCCTTTAATTATGTTTGGCTCTAAATATGCCAGTCCGTACATCTCATTGCTGCAAATATTGACTACCGTGACCAACTTCTTGCAAGGCTGGTATAGCACTAAAGAAGCCAAGGAGGAAGGAACTTACGATAAACAAAAACCGCGCAGTGGCTATACGTCCATAGCATAGATATGAACAACTTAGAGAAAGTATGTCACGTCAAAATACCAAAATACAATTTGATAAACGCCTTAAGCATCCTGAAGCGGTGCCTCAGGCAGATCCTCTAGCAACGCCTGCTGGGTTTACAGACTTGCGTGCCGAAACTAAAATGTTTCAGCGAATGCAGCATACGGCCAATGAGCACAGCCAAAAGCGTTCTCCTTTTTCTAAAAATAAAGTTGTGGCCGCTACGCATCAACTAAAAGCGTCAGAAAAGCCACACGACACTCAGAGTGAGGTGATTCAGTTATTGATGAAAGGCACCGATTTTCAAGCTAAATATACCCATGTAGGCACGGCAAAAACAGGTTCACATATTGCCGCTTTACTTACAAAATATGAAAGTGAATGGGGTGTTAGCATATACGGTATTGGTGAATATAATGGGAAGGTACACAGGCAGAATAGATTGCGTATTCTAGCCGATTTAACGCGAAGTATCCACGAGCATTTTAGAGACAGCGGAACTACAAAAATTAGTCAGGCACCGGAGTCAAAACTTATGTTGGAGTTATTGGATGAAGTACAAGCAGAGCACGAAACACAAATTGGCCAGCTATTATCCCACAAGGATGAGCTTCCTGTAGACGATAGGAAATTAGATGATAAAGCAAAGAAAACGGTTCTCAAAAATTGGAAGTCGATTGTTGATGGGACGGGTAACTTAAAAGTTCATGAAAAGGAGAAAGACAAAGGAACAGGACTTGAACGAGATCACCCTGGATTTCGTGTAAAAACCCTCTCTAATATTGCACGTTTGATGCAAGGTAAAAAAGGACGTGAGATTATTGACGAGGCCAACGAAGATGGGTCGGATGCCAGTAAGCACGTTCATATAGAACCCATAAGCAACAAAGATCATGATGTAATGGAAGGGTTCTTTTTTAATCGCAAAAAGAAAGGAACCATATCTGCTGCGGGATGGGATGCCGAAGCCTTGGATAGTAAAAAAGATACTGTAAAGCCGGCTAAAAAGTATGCCACGGGAACATTTTGGAATCTGGACAAAGATGTTGACCCCATAAAAACCTATGAGTTGGCTGGGAAAAGGCATCACAGCAAAGGAACACCTGATGGGGTGATTTTAGACCAGATTAAATATGTGTTTAATACAGGTACGGGCAGTCTGGTGCGTGCCGTCATGGAGCATAAAGATTCAGAAAACAGGGTAATGACGCATGAAAATGGGCAATGGCGAGAAGGGTTAAGTCCCACTTCCGTGGCCTTGGGGCATGAATTAGGCCATGCGGTACACAACCGCCGAGGAGTAAATGCCGATGGCGGCCGCGGCAACTTTCTTAAAGCCGCGGGTTATGACGAAGAGAAAAGTAGTCTTTGGACCAATTCGGATGAAGAATTGGTAAACATTACCCAGGTAGAAAACAAGTTACTAAAAGAACAAGGTTTGCACCCACGCAAGTACCACAAGGATTATCAAGATACGTTGCAGGAGAAATGCATGATACGTTTGGTACGTTATAATAAGGGAGCGCATTGTAACGCCAAAATAGTTCAAAACATATATAAGGAAATCGATGCGCATAATTTGGTAAAAGCAGATTTGCTCCTTAGAGAGCAAGGGTATTAACTCTTAATTATTTTACTATCTTTAAACCAACGTATTAACTCCTCACCACCGTCCTACCCTTTTGGGTTTAGGATGGGGTGGGGTTTTTTGTTTTATCACGTTTATCATTGGTTTCTAGCCCGATAAACGGAATAAACGAATTGATATAACTAGTTAGGTATAATTATTTAAATGAAGATTTCCCAAAGAAATAATCTGATCGGAGTGGTTCTGATAATTGGCAGTCTGATTTGGCTAAAGAATTGGATTAG
>Ga0316208_1000513_pt1 | contig 46338 bp, 43 predicted proteins | sample 3monopyrite_MG_FD_204944 | JGI IMG/M metagenome (GOLD analysis project Ga0316208, IMG submission 204944) | Microbial mat bacterial communities from mineral coupon in-situ incubated in ocean water Damariscotta River, Maine, United States -... | ecosystem: Environmental > Aquatic > Marine >... | reverse complement strand
TATTTACAGAACTACTTTGATGAGTTCTGCTACAAGCTCAATCGTAGATACTTCGGTGAAGCCATCTTTCAACGGGCATTGTTAACCCTGTGCTCCTGATTTAGTGGCAAGATAGCGGACTATCATTAAAGGAATTATACCAATTGTACTTCAAAATGTGCTATAAAGAATTTGAATTATTTTTTGTTCCGATGATTTAAAAAATTCAGGCACCCCGATAGCTATCGGTGCGGCTTTTAAAGAAATCGGGGTGAAAAAGAAACGAATTATATGGGGTATTTTGAAGTATAATTGGTATTATTAATGTAGAATTGTCCGAAGGTTTGGTCTGGCGCCAATAACGTTAATTCCGTAAATGTATAGTGAAATTTCAGGGAAATGTTGTTCCGAGAATGAGCTTTTTGGCTGGTTTTAAATTGTTTTCTCTTCGATAAACCCAGATTATGCAATAGAAAATCTATTACGTCTTGAAACTACTGCAAAATCAAACGCTTCGCTGTATTTTCGGATTTCACCATAGCGGTGCTATGCTGGAATCAGTAAAACACTTGATTTTATTGTAGTTTCAACCCTCATCACGAAGTTCTACTGCATAATCTGGGATAAACTCAGGACAGGTTTTACAATTTTGCTGTGCAAAATCACTCAAACTGACCATCGTCTGTTACATCTAACTGAGGCTGTAAAGTAAGGCGCTTCGGGCTTCGCTAAACCTTAAAAGAGATTAGATTTCCGTGTCACTCATTATGCGTTGTTTACGAACCCGTGGAAGAACCGTTTGTTAATTAGCTGCCAAGTCTCAGACGAACTTTATCCAAACTCTTAACAGAACCTACCAATGTAACTATATCGCCAATTCTTAATCGTGTAAACCCGTGGGATATTAACGCACTTCCTTTTCTGTTGACTGCTAGTATCAACACGTCTGATGGAAATCTTAAATCGCGCAATGCCATTCCATGAATTTCTTTGCTCTTTAGTTCAACGTCAATCGTATCTTGATTAGGCTCCATACCCAAAAGGAGAGAAGTTGCTTTTGGCGATCGGACAAAATGCTCTAGAAGCCCCACCATCGCGGTATTCGGCTCTACAATCTTAGCTCCCAATTTATGAAACTTCTCGAAATTGCTTCTTTCGTGAAGCCTCACAATCATATTTTTGGTTCCAAGATTCTCGTAAGCAATTTCGCAAAGAGTATAACTCTGTTCATCAGTAAGCATAGTAATAATCGTGTTAGCCTTTTCGCATTCGATTCTTTTCAGTTCCTCATGCTCAATGGAGTCTAACTTTGTTGTTTCGACACCCTCAACTTTTTCAAATTTCTTTAGAATGGTGGCAATTTTCACCTTCCATCCATGATCGATTAATTGTTTAGCCAACGATATTGACTGATCCTCAAGGCCGAATATTATCGCATCTCTTGTCTCTTCTCCGTCTTGATCGTCTGCCTTATTATGGTCTTCTTTTACCAATTTAATGGCCCATTTGAAAAGGGGAGGCCCTACAACTTGATTAATTACAATTACTGCTATTACTAAGGTGAGGAAGCTTTCGCCCCAATCAGGAAATTCTGCCGCAACTATGGTAGCGAGACCCAACCCAACACCTGCCTGCGTCACATAAGGCATCCAACCAAGCAGATTGAACTTGAGAGGGTCTCCAGCCAATGTTCCTCCTACCAAAGAGCCAAGCATAATACTTGCTAATCTCACAAAGAATAGAAGTAGGGCAATACCCCAGACAGCCATTAGAGCATCAAAGGAAAGTGAAAGCCCAGTTAGGGTGAAGAAGGCAACGTAAATAACAGGACTAATCTCTTCCACAATATCTAGGAATTCCAATCTATTTTTGGAGAAGTTTGAGACTACGAAGCTTCCGATAATACAGATTAGAAGTGGTTCAATAAATAGTTCTACTCCAAACTTGCCAAGCGAGTAATCTCGTACAAAATGAGCGAATACATAAACCAAGTACCCTGTGATTAATAGTAGAATCGATTTAATTTTCCTATCAATACTAGTAGAGAGTAGAAAAGCCAGTAATCTTCCAAGTCCGTAGCCTAGGGCAAATGATAACAAAAGTTCTAGTATTAACACCGCTACGAATTCAAAGCCCATTTCAACCTCGCTCACCAACGATTTTGACATGGCAAATGCTATGGCGAATAGAATGATGACTAGCACATCTTTAAGAACGGTTACGCCAAGAGCAGTTTGGGTAAACGGGCCTTTTGCGCGTAATTCATTTATTACGGCAATAGCTGATGAAGGCGATCGCGCAACGAATATTGTCCCCATCATAATGGAAATGGCCAATTTGACCTTGGTAGAAAGCCCAATCATGAATTCTATTTGATTGGCCAAAAAGAATACGATTACACTACTCGCGCTGAAAGTGATTACCAACTGACCAAACGTAATCCAGGTTATTTGCCTCAACCTGCTTCTCAATTCTTTCAAATACAATTCAGAACCGGCCGCAAATGCGATAAAGGCTAAAGCCGCTTCATTAATGAAATTCAAATTGTGGTGTGCTCCTTTTGGAAACATTTTAAGCACAAAAGGCCCAGCAATAATTCCGATAAAAAGCACCCCGGTAATAAACGGTAAACCAATTTTTTGGAACAGCTTTGCTATCCGATTTGCCGAGATGGCAATTAGAATAAATGCTGCAAGAAATATGATGGTTTCTTTACTAATCATATTAGACGGTGATGGAAAAATGAAAATACCAGCGCAGGTGTAGCCGACTCTACGATTATGTCAGTATCATTTAGGCAACGCTTTATCGTTTGCTACAATATACGAACCAGACTTACTATGATGGAAAACTGAACAGAGAAGTTCAGTAAGGTAAAAAAGCCGAAACTCTTTAATGCTTACATATTATTTGTGCTTAGGCGGTTCCGAAGGAGTTCCCGTCTCCTTTATCTCAATGTTTTTTGGAACACCATCTTTAAAAAAACCCTCGTATTTAGCATTGTTCATCAAATCGCCTGCAAGTTCCCAATAAAAATGACCTCGACCGTTCATTTTTCCCTCTTTCCAGTTACCAATATATTTGTCTCCATTGTTGTAAGTATATGTCCCGCGACCTTGCATAAGACCATCTTTCCAAGCACCTTTATACACGTCTCCACTTGTAAATTCATAAACACCATATCCGTTCGGCAGTCCTTTTTTCCACGAACCGTTGAACAGGTCTCCGTTCTCGAACAGATAAGAACCATTTCCTTCAAAACAGTTTCCTGTGGTACATTGAGCTTTGACCAAAGCGGTAAATCCGATTGTGACAACAAGAGCGAGCGTTATTTTCTTTAGCATTTTGTAAATATTAGCTGATATTCCAGTAAATAGAAGAATACAAGATTAAGGAATTTTTGAGATTGGCACTGCCAATTTTACAACCAACTTTTTCTGGTTATGAAAAGTAATACTTTTGCCACTAGCGTTCGGGGTGTAGCTTAGTCCGGTTAAAGTGCGCGTCTGGGGGGCGCGAGATCGGTGGTTCGAATCCACTCACCCCGACTAAATTGGACTCTTCCAGTTTTTCGGTGAAGTTGTGTCAGTAGGTGTCTGTTTTGTCAGGTTCGTAGATGTTTTAAACCTCAGTTCGATGTAACAGGCGATGGTCAGTTTGAGTGATTTTGCACCGCAAAATTGTGAAACCTGCCCTGAGTTTATCGAAGGGAAAACAGTTTGAAACCGGCCAAAAAGTTCATTCTCGATACAAAATTTCCTTGAAATTTCACTCGAACTGACGCTTTTCGACCTGCAAACCCTTAGGCCGAACTCAGGTTTTAAGAATCTGGAGAGCGTTGCTTAACGTATTATTCTGAACTTGCTTTTCTCGCCATTATACTGATTACAATCAGACGGTAAACTGTAGACAATCATGGGTAAACGCTAAACTTTCGGTGGGTTGGTCTATATTTTTGTTGATGGAAAAGAACTAATTTATTCATCTAAAACACAGTAAATGAAAAAGCGTACGCCCGTTTCAAAAATCATGTCAACCGACATTGCTGTAGTTAATATAACACAGTCAATTAAAGACGTTAGTGAAATAATTGATAACCGAAATGTTCGGCATGTCCCAGTAGTTTCGGGCGATGAGGTGGTGGGAATGATGAGTAAAACTGACCTTCAAAAAATCAGTTTCGTTAATAACATGGAAGGTGACAATATTTCTACCACGATGTATGAGATTCTCAGCATTGAGCAGGTTATGACAAAAGACTTGATGACTGTTCAGTCTTCCGACACCATACAACAAGTAGCAACAATCCTCTCTGAAAATGAATTTCATGCGTTGCCGGTGATTGAAGACGGGAAAATGGTGGGCATTGTAACCACCACCGACCTCATCAAGTATTTGGTTGAGCAATTCTGACGAACACAAGTACCTAGACAGATACTGGGAGTCAATCCAGTTTGATGGTAGAAAGGCCCAATTACAGGGTCTTTTTTATTTCAAAACCCTTGTGGTGGAGACTTGTAAAATTTAAGAACTGCATGAGTTCATGGCGGTAAAGCGGTTGAGCTCCGTGGTATTCAGGATTTCTGCAATGTCCAAACTCCCTTAATTTAGTTCGACCTATTTCTAATTTGCTAGACATGATTGCCGGATAATCGCTGGTTGCCCGTTGGCACCATCAGAAATTGAACAACATTCTAGCCTTCTGTAGGTTATATTTGCACTTCTCAAAAATTAGGAACGATTTATATCCGGGGTAGCTTGAAAATTCTCTTCAATTTATGTTTACGTTCAATTCTCATTTTGACTTTCCTCTTTGGAGCAATTTCTACCTACGGACAAGAAAAATACACCATCAGCGGAACAATTACGGATGCCGCAAATGGTGAGACCATGATCGGCACCAACGTTTTTGTGGAGCCGATCATGAAAGGCACCACCACCAATGTCTATGGCTTCTACTCGCTTACTGTTCCAGAGGGTGACTACACGTTGAAAGTTTCGTTTCTAGGTTATGAAACACTTACGAAGGAAATCAATCTGGACAAGGATTTGGAATTCAATTTGGAATTGAAAGAATCATCCTTTTCCAAAGATGAAGTTGTTGTTACTGGTGAGAAAAAAGACGAGAACACCAAGAGCTCTAAAATGAGTGCGGTAGAAATTCCTATTGCACAGGTGAAGGAATTGCCGGCACTTATGGGGGAGGTCGATATCATTAAGGTAATTCAATTACTGCCCGGTGTGCAGTCAGGCTCAGAGGGCAATGCCGGACTGTATGTGCGGGGCGGAGGCCCGGACCAGAACCTGGTGCTATTGGATGAGGCCGTTGTTTACAATGCGTCCCATCTGTTCGGTTTTCTCTCCGTTTTCAATGCTGATGCCATTAAAGGCATTGAACTGACAAAGGGCGCCATGCCGGCCAAATATGGCGGTCGTCTTTCTTCGGTGCTTGATATTAGCATGAAGGAAGGGAACAACAAGAAATTCGAGATCGAAGGAGGAATAGGCATCATCAATTCCAGGCTTACCCTGCAGGGCCCGCTTGTTAAGGACAAGGGCTCCTTCATTTTTTCTGGAAGATTTGCCTATATCGGCTTGCTTGGCGGGGCTATTGCAAATGCAGCCACGGATAATAACTCTGGCGAAGGCGGCTTTTTTGCCGGGGCATCTTATTACTTTTTTGACCTTAACGGTAAACTCAATTATACGCTAGGTAAGAAAGACAGGCTGTTCTTGAGTGCTTATTGGGGAAGAGATGTGTTTGGATTCAGTAGCCCAGACGGTTTTAGTGCAAATATCAGCTGGGGAAATGCTACCACTTCACTTAGATGGAATCACATTTTCCAGCCTAAGCTATTTATGAATACATCTTTCATATTCAGCGATTATCAGTTTGAATTTGGTGCCGGGCAGCAGGAATTTGATCTGAAACTACAGTCCGGTATTCGGGATTATAACCTTAAAGTGGACCTTAACTGGTTGCCAGACATTAGGCACAACATTCAGTTCGGAGGCAACTACATCTATCATACGTTTACGCCTAGTAGCGTTTCTGCCAGAACGGGCGAGACTGAGCTGGACCTCGGTGGTGTGGTCAAATATCTCGCACACGAAGCAGCCATCTATATTCAGGACGATTGGGACATTTCCGACAGGTTCAGATTGAATGTGGGAGTACGCGGTTCAATGTTCGCACAGACCGGACCATTCGACAGATATATTCAGAATGAAGTAGGGCAAGTGGTCGATACCACGCGGTACAAGACCCTGGAGAACGTGAAGACTTACGGCATTGCCGAGCCGCGCATATCCGGCAGGGCCATGCTCGGAAAGCACAATTCCATCAAGGCATCCTATTCATTGAACTACCAGTACATTCATTTGGCCAGTTTGGCATCTATCAGTTTTCCGACAGATTTTTGGGTGCCCAGTACAGACGTGGTCAAACCGCAGATCGGGAATCAGTGGGCCCTGGGCTATTTCCACAATTTCTTTGACGATAAGTTGGAAGTGAGCGTAGAAGGATATTACAAGGTGATGGACAATCTGGTTGAATACCGGGACGGTTTCAGCCCGGATCAGAACATCAACAACAACCCCGACAACAATTTCGTGTTCGGAAGGGGAAACTCCTACGGTGCAGAGTTCTTCATTCGCAAGAACGGGAAGAAATTCACCGGCTGGATAGGATATACCCTGGCCTGGACAAACCGGAAGTTCGATGAGTTGAACGAAGGCAATTGGTTTCCGGCAACCTACGACAGACGGCACGACCTTTCTATTGTCGGCTCGTATCGGATAAATCAGCGATGGTCCGTTTCTGCCATATTCGTTTACGGAACAGGCAGCGCCTTTACCGTGCCCGCCTCGCGCTACTTCGTTAATGGGAACATCGTTACCGAATACGGAGATAGGAACGCTTTCAGACTGCCGGACTATCACCGACTGGATCTTGGGGCAACCCTTTACCCGAACCCTAAGAAGAAGAAACGCTTCAAATCAACTTGGAACTTCGGTATCTACAATGTTTACAGCAGGCAGAATCCGTATTTCGTTTACTTCGCAACAAAGACATCGGAGGAGGATCAGACCATTACCATTGAAGCACGGCAAGTATCGGTCTTTCCCATTCTGCCAAGTGTAACATGGAATTTCAAATTTTAGATCATACCGAGAATGTGGTGGAACCTGATAGCTGATACGAATTACGAATCGTGTACGAATATGACGAATTACGAATGATGTACTAAAAAAGAGAGGTATTACTGGCGAACACCTACGAATTTATTATAACAAGGCATTCGTATATTCGTGTTTCATTCGTAATTCGTATCAGCCCCATTGAAATGACCTATTACTTCAAAAGTTTAAAATACCAGTAAAACCAAATTTAATAGATGAAACGGTTTTCAACTTCCATATCCATACTGCTCGCGGTCATTCTGGGTTTTGCCTCCTGCGAAAAGGTATTAGACATCAACCTTCCGTCTGGCGTGGACGGAATTGTGTTTGAAGGCTATATTGAGAATGGGACCTTCCCGTATGTCATTGTCAGTAGAAGTGCCAATTATTTCGACCCGATAAACACAGCGGCCGAGGCCATTGTTGAGGCCCTGGTTATTCCCGATAGCGTATTCATTACCGTTGATGGCGTACGGATTCCGATGGACAGCACCTGTCTTTCCAGCCTTACTCCTGAGCAACAGGAGCTGGCACTGGAATTTCTCGGCTTTCAATCGTTCCCACCGGGACTTGACCTTTGCCTGTACACCAAATTCAGTATGCAGGGCGAGTTCGGCAAAACCTACAGAATGACCGCGTATGTTGAGGGACAGGAATACAACGCGGTAACGAGCATTGGCCAGCCCGTTTCTCTTGATAGCCTTTGGTATAAGGATGAACTGCCTGCCGACAGCTTCGGCTCCATCTGGTGCCGGCTCTCTGATCCTGCCGCCACGGATGATTACTATTACATGTGGACAGAGAACCTGACACAGGACAAATCAATGTATGCCATTGATGGCAGCCCCAGTTTCGGAGACCGGTTGTTCAATGGGGAAACAATTGAGTTCAATTTCTACCAAGGGACAAGCTTGGTAAATGATAATGGCAATGATGATGAAGATGAAGATCACGGACGGTTCAAAGAAGGCGATACGGTAATAGTGAAACTCGGCATCATTGACCGGGGCGTGTACGATTTTTGGGAATCAGTAGATGCCGCTTCCAACCTGAACCCCTTCAGCAGTCCAACCCCCGTGTACTCAAACTTTGACAACGGAGGAAGAGGCGTTTGGGCAGGATACGCCACCACAGTTGATACCATAATTTGTGTGAAATAGTAATGAATTGAATCTTCCTGCGACTAACAGGACGAACATTTAAATAAGATTGAAAATGTCTGAAGAACTAGAAAGAAGAAAGTGTGTGATCATTGGTTCTGGCCCTGCTGGATATACCGCAGCCATTTACGCTGCCAGAGCAGATATGGAACCATTGGTTTTTACAGGAATGCAACCCGGAGGTCAGCTGACCATTACTACTGAAGTTGATAATTATCCAGGTTATCCAGATGGAGTGGAAGGACCGCAGATGATGGAAGACCTGCGCAAACAGGCCGAGCGTTTCGGAACAGAAGTACGCTATGAACTGGTAACGGAGGTTGATTTCACCGGGCCGGTTCATAAAGTGATCATCAACGATAAAGTCATACTTGCCGACACGGTCATCATTTCAACAGGAGCATCCGCCAAATGGCTGGGCATAGAATCGGAGCAGCGGCTGAACGGTTTCGGAGTTTCGGCCTGCGCGGTATGCGATGGTTTCTTTTACAAAGGACAAGAAGTTGTAATTGTAGGGGCAGGAGATACAGCTGCTGAGGAAGCTTCGTACTTAGCAAAGCTTTGTACTAAGGTTACCATGTTGGTGAGACGAGATGAAATGCGTGCTTCAAAAGCGATGCAGCACCGTGTTGCAAATACGCCAAACATCGAAATCAAATACAATCATCAAACGGTTGAAATTGTTGGAGAAAAAGGTGTAGAAGGTGCGAAGGTTCTGAACAACAAAACCAATGAGGAATATATAATTCCATGTACTGGTTTCTTTGTGGCAATTGGCCACAAGCCAAATACCGACATCTTCAAAGATTGGTTGGATATGGACGAAACAGGATATCTAATAGTTAAGCCTGGCACATCAAAAACTAAGATTCCTGGAGTGTTTGCTTCTGGAGATGCAGCCGATAAGGTGTATCGTCAGGCGGTGACTGCTGCAGGAACAGGTTGCATGGCAGCGCTAGATGCAGAACGATATTTGACTGAGCAGGGTATTCATTAGACGGAGTTTGAGGTAGGAGTTGGCAGGACAAAAAGCGTCAGTTCGAGTAAAATTTCGGAGAAATTTGTATCGAGAATCAGCTTTTTGGACACGTACAGCACGTTCTCGATACATCCCGATAAAAATCGGGACACTCGAACTGACCATCTTCTGGTGCATCGAATGGAGGTTGATAACTCACAGGAAGGGTGTTCTTAATAGGAACACCTTTTTTGTTTCTTGGGTTGCCGAGACCTACTAGGTTTTAGAAACCTAGTAGGTCTTTTAAGAAAAAGCATTAAAAGAATGAAGTTCAGATCAGAAGTAGAGATTGCGAAGCCGATGGACGAGTTGATCGTGCTTATCCAAGACCCAGAAAACACCCTGAAATGGCTTGAAGGCCTGCGTTCTGTGAAGCATATTTCGGGAGAAGAGAGGCAGGCTGGCGCAATCAGTAAGGTTGTATTCGATTCTCCTGCTGGTAGAATGCACATTACGGAAACTGTGGTAAGTAATGAGCTCCCAGATGAGTACATCATGCGATATGAAGGTCCAGGCTACATCAGTTATTCCAACTATACGTTTCAGAAGTTGTCTAACGACACAACTCGTTTTGTCATGCAACAACAGGTTGAATTGAAGGGGGCTTTAAAACTCGCTGGAGGACTTGTTAAGGGCAAGATGAACCGTCAACTCAACGTTAGCGCAGAAAGCTTTAAACGTTTTGCCGAGAATCAGTAGGTCAAACCTTTTTTCAAAACGAGGATTTTCTGAAGCTGGCGGAGATTTTGGCGGCCTGACCCTACTCGATTCGTAAGCGAGAAAAGGTTTTCCCAACCCGCATACGTATTTGATCTACTTTGAAACCGGTAGAGATACGCTTAGTATCTTTGTCTAGATGGAGACGATGGTTTCAAATAGACTGGATGACGTAAAGGAACTGTTCAGACGGTACGGAGCGCAAAGAGCATTCCTGTTCGGAAGTGCCGCATCAGGGCAAATGAACGCTGATAGTGATGTGGACTTTCTGTTCAGTTTTCCTGAACACATGGATTTCGGGGAATATGCCGACAATTACTTTGCCTTGGCAGAAGCGTTGGAAAAGCTACTGGGAAGGAAAGTGGATCTGGTGGCCGAAAAGACATTGAAGAACCCATACCTCATCAAAAGCATTGAGAAAAACAAAGTTCGGTTGTTGTAATGAATGAACAGCAACTTAAACTGTTGGCAGACATTGAGGATGCCATTGTTTCCATTGACGGTCATCTTTCTGGAAAGCGCGATTTCGATGCGTATCTGGAGAATAAGACGGTAAGGCGTGCTGTGGAGCGCGAACTGGAAATAATCGGAGAAGCCGTTTCTAAGCTGTTGAACATAGACCCGAATATACCCTTATCGTTTGCCCGACAGATCGTGGATATGCGCAATCGGGTTATTCATGCTTACGACACCGTTGACCATGTAATTGTTTGGAAAACGGTGGTAAAAGACCTGCCCGTTCTACTAAGCGAAGTGAAAGGGTTGCTATCTGAGTAGGTCAACTCTGATCTTCTGGAACTGATGGAGATTTTGGCGGCATAAAAAAGCCCCGCCAAATTTGACGGGGCTTCATTCATTTTAGTACGGTAGATCTACCCCATTTCTTGAAAGCTTCTTTCGGACATCAGTATCGTAGCTATACAGGTCTCTGTCTAATGAATAGACTCTGAATTTGCCATGTCTTCCTAAGTATCGAAGGGAATCTTTTTTATCGTTATAGACGTAGTCCAGGGCTTCTTCTTCAGTCTTTTCTCCAGCCTGTATCCATTGGGTAGGGCCACCTGCAAACCAATATCCTGCATCGTTTTGATAAGACACGACTAGGGCGGTTTTGGAGTCTTGGGCTAATGCTTCTCCTATAGTGAGAACACTAAGAAGAATCGTTGCCAAGAGAACTGGGTTGAGTAAAATGTTTTTGATCTTCATGGTTAGTTGCTTCTGTGTATTATATATATCTGTACAGGCTGATTTATAAGATTATTAGTAGATGCATTAGGATTGGTTCTAATTCTCAATTGACTGCCGCTGATGTCATAATTATAAGCGTAGGTGTCTCCTTGATCCCACGAGTCACCGTTTGGTGGAATAAGTTGTCCGCCAGCGTTGACATGTACCGATACACTTAGTATGACGGATGCATCAACACCAATCGGTATTACGGTACTTGTTCCTTCAATATCATATTGATCTATCCATTTGGTCTTAATGCCTGGAGTGTTATCTCCACCTAATTGGGTAAACCCTTCTACCATCAAATCCACATTTGGGCTTGAAGTTACCTGAGTAGTTCCGATTGAAACTGACTTGTTAGTGTTGGTTTGATGGATTACGCTACCTGTTTCTGTCCAAGGCATATCAACACTAGATTGACCTGATGTGCTGATACTCAATGTTCCTCCAGACAGAGAGAGACTTTGAATCTCATTGCTAGCATCATTATCCGCATCATCAACTGCATCGTTTATCACATTTACAGCTGTTTCGCTGTAAAGTGCGTAGGGCACATTATTGAGTTTTTCTTCAGAAAGAAGTGTTTCGCTATTCACCGTTAATTCTACACGAAGCCTTGGGTCAGTCATGTTCCAACCAATCGTATTGAAATCTCCAGTACCGTTGTTCTCTTCTCCTATTACAAGTTGAAGGATGCCATTGTCGTCTGTGGTCGCATTTGTGTGAGTTTCAGACCAAATGGTAGTTCCACCGTCTTTTATTTCAAAGTTGGCGGTCACGGTTTCGTTTGGCAGGACAGTTCCGCTGCTGTTTCTTACAACAGCTTGATAGTTAATACCTGTCTGTGCCAATGTGGCAATGGCAGTTGCCAGTATGATTGAAATGGAAAGTATTGTCTTTTTCATAATTGTTTGGTTTTAAGGGTTTGTTTTTATCAATGAGGTGGAATAGACCGTTCGGTTCTCGGTATCAAACACGGCAACTGTATATTGGCCACTGGCCAACGAACTGACCTGAACCGCTTCGTTGCCTGACGTAAGAGCGGTAAGCACATTTCTTCCTTCCGCATCAAAAACAGAAACAGGTAGATTGCCTGTTGGAAGGCCGTTAAGGATAATCTCAGTTGTGGCGGGATTGGGGAAAATGGAAAGCTGTTGGTGGTTGTACGAGGCGAGTTCTTCAATTCCCGTTGTTATAAAATCGTGCTGCTGAAAGCCCTGTTGTGCAGTATGTGAATTGCCAGTAGCAGTCCATATCACAGCTTCGCCAACGGTGTAGCTCATACGATAGCCGTTCTGTTCAACTGTTGCTCCGCCACTTGCCAGCACATCCCATATTTGGGCTTGGCCAAAGAAGGGGAGGGTTAGTAATAGGAGTAAGGTTGGTTTTTTCATGGTTATTGGGTTTTGGTTATGTGTAAAAACTTCGTGATGCCTGTCTCTTCACTTTTGATTTTTATGTCAGCAATCTGTTTTTCTGAAATCCCTTTTGCAAACAGCTTTAAATCAGAATCTTCACGATATATGAGATTCCAATCGCAGATATATTCCAAAACCCAACGTGTACCGCGTGGAATTGTGGGCGCATAATTCCCAACTATTAATTGACCTCCTGGTTTTAGAAGTGAAAACAGATTCTTGGTAAGAGCCATAGAACCTTTGGATGGATTGTCAGATGTGTATATGTAATCATACAGTCCGGCTGCATAGATAAGTTCAAATCCTTCCTGAGGTAGTGTATTCATGTGATATCTAAAAGGCATCAGAAGTTTTCTGAATCCTTTCATGTCTGCCTTGGGATTAGCTCTTTTCGCGAAACTCTTTCGAGGAATGATGTAGCCGTATTGTCCTTTCATTAGGTGGAATGCATTACATATTCCATAAGTAAAATTGGAGTTATGGCGCGGTGCGTACCTCCTTAGTGTTTCCATGTCATGGTCAAGAGCCAAGAACTCCAAACCGTTTTTATGTTCACAGTCTTTAATCTCGAGTGCAGGGCCAGCAGCTACACTTAACACTTTGCCCGAATCCAACTTCTGTAGCTTCTTCCTCAAGTATGATCTTCGGTTTCGTACAGCCTGTGAGCCTTCAACAGCATTGGCCAATTTTGTGTAAAGTTTCCCGAACGGGGTGATGCCCTCAAATTGGTCGTTATACATAATTTCCATCATGGTACTGTCTCCTGCGTACCCACGGGGTTTTGTGATAATCTGTTTGTACCATGCAGATTGCAGGAAAAGATTGTAGATGTCGGATTCTTTTATGTAGGATTTACATGCCTTTGCAGTATCATCATCATATCCAGAACAAACCAACCCCATTTTCTCAATTTGTTTAACGAATTCAGGGTAGGTGGAATTAAACAAATGGATAAGAGAACCTTCATCCCCGTTAGTCTTGTTGGCGCGTTCTTCAAGTGAGAAATGCCAATTGCTGAAGTTGTAGTAAGCCTCTTTAAATTGGTTTGGTAACATTTTAGAAAAGATTTAGTGAAGTACAATGAGATTGAGCTTACCCAATACTCTTAGCATGTGATACATAATGTCCAGTTCGTGCCATCTAACCCTAAGATTCATTGCGTTGGGGCGATAGTGGTGATTGTTGTGATATGCCTCTCCCAAAAAAAGAAAGTCAACAGGTAAAATGTTTACACTATGATTAGGAACAGAATGATTTCGATAGAATAACGGGAACTTAGACTTGTGTGCAAACCAGTTAATCATTCCGCCCTGTATGGGAGACATGAACACATGGAAGAGTATAAAGAAGTAAAAAGGCCACGATGGGTTAATGGTTACCTAAAGTGCCACGTAGATAACAATCCAGCCGAAGCGCACAGATTTTGAGTACGCCCATTGGTCAAAACTCTTCCAGCGCGGTATGTTTCTCGTAAATTTTTCATCAACCGCGTGTTCCTTATACAAGTAATGCAAATAGGACGATTTGGTCTTTTTGTAAAACCCCAGTAAACCATCTGTGAAAAGAGGGGAGTGTGGGTCTTTTTCTGTGTCAGTATACGCATGATGAACGCGATGCATAATGCCATATGCGGTTGGGCTCAGGTAAGTTGCGCCTTGCGAAACCCAGGTTACGATAAACCAGAATTTTTCCATGCTCTTACTCATGGTGAACTGCTGATGATCAGCATACCTGTGTTGGAAGAAGCTATGGCAGAAGAATGCCATGTACCAATGAGCAATTGAAAGTAGAAAAATTAGTTCAGGCCTCATTCGTGGGTTTTGGTTATGTGTAAAAAGAGGTTTACACCCAGAGGTTCTTTATCTACCCAAATATTCTCGTTAGCAATGCCGGCTTCTAGGCTAAGTTGACGTAGCTGTTCTATCATACTATCTGTTATTCTTGTTTTCGCTTCCATCCGAGATTTTATTTCAATTTTAGGATAGCCCTGTGAAAGATTAAGTCGTTAGTAAATTCAATCACCTGGCTCATATAGCTATATCTCATGTCAGCAGATTATTTTTCATTCCCCATTGCACCATTTCCAAGGTATTGGCACACCCCGTTTTCCAGAGGATGTTTTTGCGGTGATTATCTATGGTGTGCTTGCTCAGTCCGAGCTCTTGGGCTATCTCTATGCTCTTCATTCCTGCATTCACATGGCGGAGAATCTCTTTCTCGCGTTTTGTGATAAGCGTATGTTGTGAATTGAACATGCTTCTAAAGATTGGGCATTGTTCAATGCCCGTCAATAGCCATCAATGGCCATTTTTATAGCCATTAATGGCTAATTTTTCTCACTTTGCGTGAATCACGCAGTAAGGTTTTGTCCTTTTGCTTGAGGAAACCGGTCTGGTAGAAAGTGGTTTTGGTCGAATGAGCTCAACCTGACCTCGATATGCTCGACCATCTCGGAGAAAGCTCCTATTTATCGGAGCAGGGAGAGTTAAAGCAATCCGTTCTCAAGGCCGAACTTCACCAATTCTGCTGTATTATTCAGTCCCGTTTTGCGCAACATATTCTTTCGGTGGTTATCAACTGTGTGTTTGCTGATAGAGAGCACATTGGCTATCTCAGTACTTTGCATTCCTAATCCAATATGTTGTAATACCTGTGTTTCTCTTTGAGAAAGGATGCCATTGGTTGACTGGTGAGTACTAAGTATGGAATGGACAGGAATAAGCTCAGCATTTGGCCCGAACATTTTCACAGCTATTGAACCTGAAGATTTGATATGTTCAATATCTGTCATAACGCTCAATGTGGCGGTGGGACTTCCGTCTGCTGCCAGTGCCAGTACAACTGATTCTCTCAGTACACGGATGTAGCTGCCGCCATATTTCCTTACCCTATAATCAAGCGATAAATGACCTTCCCATGGCTTTTCGCCAGCAGTAAAAGCCCGAATGGAGTAGGCCAGCGCTTTTTCTGAGAGGTTTGCAACAATGGGTTGGTCGTCTGGATGTACAAAACCGATAATGAATGCAGAGTTAATGACGGTCTTTGGGGGATATCCCAAGGTTTTATCGAATCCTGATGCGAAAAGCATTTTTCCTGCGTGGTAGTCGAATGCATAAATCACTTTACCCGCCATTTCTGGAATCCGCATGAACATATCCAACCCGAAATCTAATGGCTCTTCGTTTGTTCGAAGAGATTTAAGGTAGTGTTGGAATTGAGCGATGGTATCCATTACACAGGCTCCTATAATAGCTGGTTGGTCAGCGCGTAATGCAGCAATTCGGTGGCGGAACGGCAATCTGATTTCCTGAGCATGTTCTTCCTGTGATTGTCAACGGTGTGCTTGCTGAGGAATAGCCGTTCGGCAATTTCTATGCTGGTGAGGCCTTGGGCCAGATAATGCAGAACATGCATTTCGCGCTTGCTGAACACACTATTGCCTCCATTGCCACTCATGTTGGCAGCTTGCAATATGAAATGCATCAAAATCGCGGATAAGCTCTATTGGGCCAATTAGACTGCACCGTACCGTATTGCTGAGTTTTAAAAAGGAGACCTCATGCAGGTAGGATATGTTACTGTTAGCCACACCTCGTCTGTCCCTTTCATAACCAGTGCTTCTGCGCAACATCATTTTGTAAGATCCATCCGCAGCTTTCACTCGATAATTGAGCGTGAAAAGACTTTCGTATGAGCCAATATTCCAAACTACGTTCTTCTCAATCATGTACCTAGTAGCCATCATGGACAGGTACTGAACGATCGGTTTATCTTCAGGATGAATGATAGCGTCTGCAATGAATTTCACATCTATTGGGGCGTCTTTATCATACCCTAGAACCATATCAAACCCTTCATGATAAACCAACTCGGACCTACGGTAGTCCATTATATAAGCCACCGTTCCTGGAGTTAACCTTCCTCGCTCAGGTAATTTGAGTGGCTGATGGTCATCCGTATCATCAAAGACTTTTTTGGAGTCCTCAACCAGCTTAAATAATTTCTTCGCTTGGCTCATGCTATTTAATCGTAGAGAAAATGGCTTCTTGATATTCTTTGGGGCACGTGATATTGGGCATGTGTGCCGCATTGAGAATGATTAACTGCTTGTTGGAACTGGCCGTTCTGTTGAACAGTTCTTTGCTAAGCTTAATGTCTACAGTGTGGTCATGTTCTCCGAGTATGAACGTGAAGGGAATCTCAATTTTCGAGTCTTCATTAATAAAATTGATTTCCAGCAATTGATGCCACATATTTTCAGTGCTCGCTTTCATGCCATTGTTAAATCGGAGCATATCCATAAAGGAATACTCCTTGGCAGACATAAGGTGTTTAGAAATGGCACTCAGCTTTTTTTCGCCTTTCATCATGCCGCCATACCACGCCAACCACTTGCGCTGAGTCATTAAGGGTTTGAACGGACTCTGTCCATCGTTGGGTGAGGGCATGGTAATGGCTTCTAGTTCTCTTACAGCCTTTTTGTTGCCATCTTTTCTGGCAGTGTCCAATACAAATTGATAAGACCTTTCTTCGCTTTCGGCCATGTTGCTCACTTGTCCCACACCAATGTAGTGGTACAGCTTCTCGGGAATTTCTTTTGCCAATTTCCAACCAAGGATGGAGCCCCATGATTGGCCCAGCAGATGGATTTTGTCTTGACCGAACTTCTCAAGTAAATGATTGATGACCTGTTTTGCATCATCTACAAACTGTTGCACCGTCAGCAATTTCGGGTCAGCCTTTTTGTCAAAGGATTTACCTGAACCGCGTTGATCCCAGTTTACCACAATAAAGTGCTTTTCCAGTTCTTGATTACAATGCTCCGATAGCCACATATCGGTAAACCCCGGCCCGCCATGCAACATAAGCAGAACAGGAAGGTCTTTGGATTTTCCTCGTGCCAATAGCCATTGCTTTGAGCCGTTCACATCAATGGGATACAGTTCAGATATTCCGTTAATAATAGGTCGCGAAGAGAATCTGGTTGGACGGAGCAGCTTTAGTAACATGCTACAATATAGAACAAACTGTTAAAGTAGCTAGCAGTTTCCCTACGAAGAAACGGAGGAGTGGATGTATTCGCTCAACCCAAAGGAATCAATAATAGCTAGGCTCGTTACCAGCTTTCCATTTGATGTTGCAGCCAATGCTTGGCTTTTGGACTTTGGTAATTGCTGTTCCATCAAGCAAAGCATTCAGCACTTCTCGCAAATTTTGACCATTGTTTGGTTCTGAATTCCCAGGGCGGCTGTCGTCCAGCTGCCCTCGATAAACGCATGTTTGGTTTGTATCAAAAACACTAAAATCTGGCGTGCATGCTGCGAAATAAGCTTTGGCAACGTTTTGTGTTTCGTCATACAAATACGGGAATGGGAATTTTTCTTGTTGTGCCAATTGCTTCATCTTCTGAGGCGAATCTTCAGGATAATTGGCTACGTCATTTGAACTGATGGCCACAAAGCCAACTCCTTGGTCTTTGAAATCATTTCCAATTCTAACGAGTTCGCCCATCACATGAACAACAAACGGACAATGGTTGCAGATAAACATCACCACTGTTGCGTTCTTTCCTTTTATGTCGGAATAGGAGAGGAGCTTATCATTTGCAACATCAGTAAGCAGGAAATCAGGCGCTTTATAGCCCAATTCTAATTGTACGGTTGGAGTTCTTGCCATGGGGTAAAATTAGATTTTCGACTTGTTTCGCTGAGATACTGCCTGTCTTGAGTTTTTATCGAAGGGCAGCGCCTCGGGTTTCTTGATAGGAGACCCTTGCTTCTCTTCGACTCTGCTCAGGGCAGGCTGTCAGGGTGACAAGCAGCACCAAAAATAAGAAGGGCGTTCCGATTTATCGGAACGCCCTTCTTGAAAAGACCTGTTAGGTTTTTAAAACCTAACAGGTTTCACGGTAACCGATTATTGAATAACCAACTTCTGCGTTACGGCATCATTCCCATCATCCAATTTGATAAAGTACATACCTTTAGAAACGTTTCGCAAGTCAATTGTTTTCCTAACACCTGTGGTCACTTTTCCAATCTGTTCAGACTGGATTAGTTTACCGTTGATGTCGAGAATTGAAACATTCAATCCTTCCGTTTCTCCAGCAATGTCAACTACAATTTGTCCGTTTGATGGATTCGGGTAGATGTCGATGCTTAAAGCTCCCAATTCGGCAACTCCAGCACATGCATCTACCGTAAGTGTAAAGGAATTACTCTCTCCAGAGCAACCATCTTCTTCAACTGTAATAAATACCTCGTAAGTTCCCAAGCCTAGTACGTTTCCAAATAAATCAGCACTCTGCGTATTATTTCCAGTGCTCCATAGATAAGAGTCATACGGATCAGACATAACCGTTAATACTTGCGTAAGACAAATGGTCGTATCTGAGTAGTTCAGTACTGGAGTTGGGCTATTATTAACGAAATTCATCGACCATCCCAAAAGTGTTCCCGCAAATCCTCCTAGGTCATCTATAGCAAGAATTGACCAACTTCCGTTAGGATTCTGTCCGTCATATAAACTTGCAAAACCATCAACTTCTTCGGTATGGTAAATGCCTGGCAGAATACCAGTTGTCTGAAGCGTAATGTCATTTGTTGATGTATCGCTGAACACCACGTTCATCATGTTGTCTCCTGCGCCTCCGTTGTCTGTACTAAGCTCAATGGTGTCTCCTGCGGGAGAAATTAAGTAAAGATCAACGTCTGACATCCAATTATGAACGAGCGAGTCGATGGTTACACTCTCAATTTCGAGACAGCCATCCAAACTTGAAGGAAGGCCACAGAAAAATATATCTGAAGTTGCTCCATTCAAATCACTATCAGGAATGGGCGTTGCCGTAGTGTTCGATTGAGACATAGGTGTGGAAGAACCGAAGTTCTCAACCATTGCAGCAAATAGTGTGTCGTTGCTTACATCTTCGTCTCCAGCCAACGCGGTAAAAACGTCAATGCTATACACGCCTGCAATGGATAGATCTACCATTTCAACGGTGGTTGTGGTAGTAACGGTGTCTCCGCTGTTCACCGTTCCAGTGTATGTTTCTGTTTGAGCAAGTCCTCCATCAACTCTAAAACCTATTTCGAAGTTAGATGCATCTGCAAGTCCTTTGTTCCAGAAAGTGAATGTAACAGCATCTTCACCTAGAGAACACCCGCTTGTTGGTCCATCAAAAGATAGAACGACTAGGTCGAGTTGTGCTTGAGGATGAATGCTGATGTCATCAACGCCAAACCCATCGTCTTGTACAGAGCCATCAGAGCTAAACACAAACCGAACCTTAACCTCAGCTTGCCCAGCTGTACCATCAAGTATATGCTCTGCATTTACCCAAACGTTGTCTGCACCCGATGTACCATCCCACCAGTTGTTACCGGCATCGTTGTACCAGTTTTCACCTTCGCCAGATGCACCAAGTTTTGTCCATGTGTTACCACCATCAATTGAAATATCAACCCAACCTTCGTCACAGCAAGACTCGGTTCTGAAAATACCAGCAAAGCTTAGAACAGGATCGTCAGTAATTGAACTGAAATCGAAACAAGGAGATTCAACATAAGAAACTTCACCAGCCGAATACTGCCCAGTAAGATTAGTAACCCACGCATTGATTCCAGAATTAGCGGTATCAATGAAAGTGGTTTCTGGTTCGCCAAGTTCCCACGTGGAGTTTAATCCGTTAGTTACCCAGCCGCCAGTACCAGATTCAAAATCTTCAGTATAAGGTACAGTACTTACAACCGGAACGCTTATAACCGTTACGCTAAGTGTATCGTTAGTCATGTCTCCATCACCAACAGTAGCTGTCCAAACGGTTAAGGTATAGTCAGCCGGTACACTAAGGTCGATTGTTTGCGTAAGCGTAAACGTTGCGTCTCCGCCCACAGCAATACTGGTATTAACTATTTCAGAAACTGGATTTCCATTGTCTAAACTGAACCCAATTATTACCGAGTCCATTACCGTTGATCCAAGATTCGATACCTGAACTAGAATAGATTCGGTGGCTGTTAACCCGCAAGATGTTGCCGGAGCAACAATGGCAGTAACCTCACTATTAATGGCTGGTTGCTCGATAAGACTTATATCATCTACACCAAACCCTTCGGCATTAATAGAGCCATCCGAACTAAATCCGAATCTAACTTTTACCGAGCTTTCTCCAGCAGTACCATCTAATAGGTGTCGTGCAATTCTCCAATCTGTAGAATCTCCAGATTCTCCATCCCACCAGTTGTTGTTAGCATCGTTATACCAGTTGGTTCCTTCGCCCGCAATACCAAGTCTGGTCCAACTTGCTCCGGCATCGGTTGATACGTCAACGTAGCCTTCATCACAACAATTTTCTGTGGTATAAATATGAGCAAATTCCAAAATCGGGTCAATTAATAATGAAGAGAAATCGAAACAAGGTGATTCGATATAAGAAAGTTCGTTTACAGCGTACTGCCCAGTAAGATTGGTAACCCACGCATTAACACCACTGTTGGCAGTATCTATGAATGCGCCTTGAGGCTCTCCAAGCTCCCAAGTACTTGCTGCGCCACCAGTATTCCATCCACCAGCTCCAGACTCAAAGTCTTCGGTATATGGCAATCCACTGATTACTGGAATATTTGAAATTGTAGTGAAAAGAGAATCGTTTCCTGGGTCTCCATCTCCAACAACTGCTGTCCATACTCCAAAATCGTAACTCCCAAGAGTAGATAGGTCTGTAGGAACGGTAAATGTTATTGTATCTATCTCTGTTGAGAACAGCGTGTCTGTTACCAATTGAGTAACAACTCCAGCTCCTATGTTGTATTCAACATTGAAATCTACTAGGAAATCATCTCCTGTGTTTTCTATCACTACTGTTACCAGCTCTGTACCAAGTCCACATCCACTAAGCGGAGATAGGATTTCTGTTACGCCTGCATTAATGGCGGGTTGCTCAAATATATTGATGTCGTCAAACCCAAATCCTTCGTTTTGAACAGACCCATCTGCGCTAAATCCGATTCTAAGTTTGACAGAAGATTCTCCAGCAGCACTGTCTAATAAGTGTTCTGCGATTCGCCATTCTGTACCGCCACTAGTGCTTCCTGTACCATCCCATTCATTATTAAAGGCATCGTCATACCAATTTTCTCCTTCACCAGCGGCACCTAAACGCGCCCAAGTTGTTCCAGCATCATAAGATATATCAACATACCCTTCGTCACAGCAATTCTCAGTATCGAAAATATGAGCAAATCTAAAAACGGGATCAACGTTAAGCGCAGAGAAATCGAAGCAAGGAGATTCTACAAAAGACAATTCATTAGCTACGTAGTCTCCAGTAAGATTGGTTACCCAAGCATTAACCCCTGAGTTAGCTGTGTCTATCATTGTATTATTTGCATCACCTAGTTCCCATGTGCTGCTATTACCGCCCGAAGTCCAGCCTCCGTTACCAGATTCAAAACCTTCGGTGTAAGGAAGAGAACTGATTACTGGAATATTGGATATGGTTACGAAAAGCGAGTCGTTACCGGGATCTCCATCACCAACAACCGCTGTCCAAGCACCAAGGTTAAAATCTCCAACAACAGATAAGTCTGCAGGAACGGTGAACGTAACTGTGTCAATTTCTGAAGCGTAAAGAGTATCGGTAACTAACTGAGTTATTACTCCAGCACCAGCATTGTATTCAACGTTGAAGTCGAATATGGAATCAAGGCCGAAGTTTTCAATTACTACGGTAACAGTTTCAGAACCAAGTCCACATCCGTTTACTGGTGAGAGAACTTCGGTTACGCCTGCGTTAATGGCAGGAAATTCGAAAATGCTAATGTCGTCAAAACCGAACCCTTCGTTTTGACCAGAACCGTCAGAACTGAAGAAGATTCTAAGTTTGACAGAAGATTCTCCCGAAGCACCGTCTAATAAGTGTTCTGCAGTTCTCCATTCTGTACCGCCACTAGTGCTTCCTGTACCATCCCATTCATTATTAAAGGCATCGTCATACCAATTTTGGCCTTCTCCTGAAGCTCCTAAGCGATTCCAAGTTGTACCTGCATCAAATGATATATCAACGTAACCTTCATCACAGCAGTTTTCTGTATCAAAAATGTGTGCAAACCTGAATACCGGATCAACGCTAAGCGCAGAGAAATCGAAACAAGGAGATTCTACAAAAGACAATTCATTAGCTACGTAGTCTCCAGTAAGATTGGTTACCCAAGCATTAGACCCGTTATTGGCCTGATTAATAAGCGAGTTACTTGGAGCGCCTAATTCCCAAGTGCTACTCGTGCCTCCAGCAATCCAACCTCCATCACCAGATTCGAAACCTTCGTTGTACGGAAGCGAACCAACTACGGGAATACTCGATACGCTAAACGTTATGGTATCGTTAGTCAAATCGAGGTCTCCTGTAAGTTCAATCCAACTAGTAAAGTCATAGATGCCTACAACAGATAAATCTGCCGGCACGGAAAAATAAAGGGTGTCCGTTTCGCCTGCAGCTATATTTACTGTAAACGTTTCAGATTCAGATTCGTTACCTACTTCGTAAGTGGCATCAATAGAGAGAATAGTGTTAAGTCCATTGTTGAACACTTCAATGGCTACCGTTTCTGAACCAAGCCCACAACCGTTGGCTGGCTCAACTGCGTTTGTTAACTCAGCATCATCTGCGGCTGGTAGGAAAACGTTAACCACATCCAAACCAATGGCATATCCAAATGTAACATATCCAGTAAATCGAATTTTTGATGTGGCAGTAGTCGTTACATAATCGTCTAAGTTGTACTCAACTTCTATGTAGTTGGGGACATTGTCAACAATGCTGTCGATTAAAGTCCATGTAGTGCCATCATCTCCAGAGTAATGAATAGTCAACGTGTTCTGGTCTCCAGCCCAATTGCCTTGCGTGTGTGCAAAACCGAGTTTATAACCAGACGCACTCATGTCTAACGATGGTGTAATCAAACCCGTTCGCTCTTCGGTGTTAGTTCCATACATGTGAGCAGAAGAATCGCCTTCAAAAACGGGGTCAGAACCGCCAAGGGTCATGCCAGCTGTGCTTCCAAGCCAATTGGTTGTTCCAAAAATGTATTCTTGTGTGAACTGACCCGGAACTCCAGATTCAAAATCTTCGTAAAAAATGCTTTGAGCATTAGTAAAGGTGGCTGCGAGCAAAAGAATCGAAACAATCGTGTATAATTTTTTCATGGTATAATTTTATTCAGTGCGCAAATGTACGCACTTCCAATTGCGTGTTACACGCATGTTAATAAAATGTTTAAATGTTTGTCCGCTTTCATGCACAAAACCATAAGACTAGTCATGCTAAACTTGTTTCAGTATCTAACAACCGTAACGACCAGCCCTTGTAACAAGTTCAGGGTGACACTTGTTGAAAACTACGGGGGGTAAACAAACAGAGGTTCTACCACGAATTTAGTGGAACTCGTTGATAGCTGATACGAAACGTAAGTTCAGCGTAGCTAATTACCAATCGTGTACGAATAATGTATTAGCAAAGAACGGTACCTCTAACTAGAATTTGTGGTGTAATAGACAAAAAGGAGTCTGTTTTTTGTCTATTAGGCCTCAAATCAGTAAGCGATTGCCCTGATGAGGTAGCATTCGGATATTTGCGTTTTATTCGTAATTCGTATCAGCCTCATGGAAGTGACCCACTACCACAAAAAATCCCATTTCCATTAAAATAACAGTAGAACCCAAACGGATAATGATTAAATGTTGTTAAAATAGGCCGTTTTGATGACGAAATAATTCCCAAGTGAAAGCACAGAATATGTGATTCGTTAGCGAAGTAAATTTCAGTTTTCGTTGGAATCTTTTTTCCGATTTTTCTTCTTCTTTTTCCGCTCCTTTTTTACAATTGGTTTTGAGTGGAAAAAGTAGCGTACGTCAAATGTGAGGTAACTGCCGTTGAGTTGAATCTCTTGTACTTGAGACACGTATCCATCCTCTAGGTATTGGAATCGGCTGCTGTAAATATTTGCAAACGGAAGATGATAGGTGGCACCAAGGTAAAAGAAACCAGACTTTTTGGTTCTGTATTCAAAACCAAGATTGGTAATGGCTCCTCCGTGAATAAAGCCATCGTTTCCGGACTTTCCGTCAAAGCCTAAGCGCCTTGAGAAATGCTGGAAGGATTGGTCTGTTCCAGTTTTGCCTTCATCTGTTGTAAAGATGTCGGACGGAAAAAAAGTTAGCTGAAACCCAGCTGCTGCATTCATGTAAACCCTTTCTCCCAATCTTACAAATACCAATAATTTAATAGGATGCTCGTAACCGATAATGGTAAAGTCTGTTTTGCTAGTGTATTTAGGGCTACCAGGGGCTGATGGTGTACTCAACGTAGAATCTCGTTGAATAGACAGGTTGTAATTACGCTGCACAAAGTTTAATCCTGTTTCTAATGCAAATCGTTTATGAAAACTGTAGCGGATGGTCATACCGGCCGAGAAACTAAACTTGGGAGCCACCTCTACGCTGAAGTCATTATTGGCAACGCTCTGATTTCCAGTTTTTAAAAAATCAATAGGGAAAATGGGACGAAACTCTATGCCAGCAGTAATGGTCTGAATGTTTTCGTCATCCTGCGCGAAACAAAACATAATGTTTAAACAGAAAAGAGTACTCAGAATCGAATTTCGCATGGCCAAAGTTACTACGCTCACTTGAGACTGATTATTATCTATCATATAAAGTGATAAAGCTTACAAAACCAATCAAACCAGCTTACGTTATTTGTATCATGAACTGGATGGTTTTTTCAGCGGTAGTTTCATTGCTGGCGTTGGTTTCTGCCGCTTACCACAAGCGAAGAGGCTATTTCTTTTGGAGGACGTTTATTATTGCCTGCATGGGTTTTGGAGGAATTGGACTACTGATTTACAAAATGGTATTGGGCTAGCTCAGTTTGATAAGCTTATGAAAAACGTGCAATACTAGGTCTTAGCAGCTTGCTTGAGCCTTGTTTATTTGCCACCTAAATAAATATGTATGGTATTGCATTTTTCTTTTGCATTGATTTAAAATGGCCTAGAGGATGCAAACATTACGTGTAGAGTTTAAGAGCACCTGAGACATTCCGTTAAAGAGGTCCTTAAGGGCTTCTTCCATTTGGTGAGATGATGAAAATGGAGAGAAGTGATCTCCACTTATTAGACCATTCTTTTTTAGTTGAGTTTTTCCTAATTCATTGATGATTTGCATACTCCCTGATTCAAAGAAAGGGATAGGCATTGCCATAGCCAGTTTGCTTAGCCATGTTCATTACACCAATTGTAATATGGTTTTCTGCTTTTGCTTGATGTCTGATTAAGAAATGTTGGTGGTGGGCCGTTTTATAAGGGCTAAAGCATTTAAACCCAGATTATGCAATAGAAAATCTATTAACCTGAGTTCGATTGGTAATTTGTCTTTATCTACCACGAAATGAATGGTTTACGTCATTGCGAAAAATTTCCTTTCCAGAAATTTTGTGGCAATCTCCTCTTACAACGAGCAGACTGCCGCGAAAACTCCGCTTCACTTCGTATTCTCGCAGTGACGAGCACGGATGTTAATCGAACTCAGGTTTAACGAGTGCTAATGTATCAAGAACCAATCTATCGACACCTGATTGATATTAGCTTTTTTCCAATGGTAAAAACAATTGACGGTCAACTTTTTTCAGGACGAGAAAAAGCATAAAAAAGCCCGCAATTGCGGGCTTTTTTATTGATTAAATACCTTTTAGCCATTCCGAACATTCGGGTCCTAATTTTTCTAGTGCCAGTTGCTCGTACCGTTCAGATTGTTCCTTGGTGAGCACATCTCTCCAACGGCCATTAGTGCCTTTGTTCATAAACGTTTTAGAACCTCCATCCCAAAACGCACCACCCAGCGGAACCGATGCATCAGCATGTTGCTTCATATAAGAGAAAGAACAATGCTCTAAAATCGCATCCCATTTGCTTTCATCTATTTCCTCGCCAACGAACTCAGCAACTTTTTTAATCATTGCAGGCATATCGGCCTTCAATTCAGAAAAGTGTAAGAACATTACGTTCGGTAGGTCTTTTATGTCCCACCAAGATTTTACGTTTTCCCAATACGGCCAGAATGGTGCTCCATCGTTCTCAAGCCACGTTTCATAAAAGTCAACCACAGAATCTGGAGCTTGCGGCACAGGGTCGCCTACCAATCCGGGTGTCAGATTTAGTGCCTCATACCACTTTTCGTTCGCATTTGCGTAGTGGTTAAAAAGGCTAAAAGCCACATCTCGTCCGTCTCGTGCTACGTATATATACTTTAGGTTTTCTTTAAAAACCAACGCGTCAACAGGTAAGTGCGTTTTTAAGAAACGCCTGTGTGTTTGAGCTTCAATCATAGGGAGTTTAACCTGTTTTGGAGGGATACGAAGATCAACCCAAGGAGACATTTCAGCCACAGGCAAACCTTCTTTACCATTGAAAATCAACTGCGATAGAATTTGCTGTAACCAAGTTGTTCCTGATTTGCCGTAGGTGGAGATGACAATGTCATCGTTTCTGAATTTTACATCATTCCATACGGTAGAATCGAAATGATTACTGTGAATTTCTCTTGTTTTAACTGGATTGCTCATTGAACTATGAATGGTTAGTTAGTTGATTTTGATAGTATTTCTAGACGACAAGAAAGCTAAATAATTTCTATTCCCACCGGGCAATGGTCAGATCCAAGCACATCGTTAAGAATAAAAGCTTCTTTCACTTTGGGCATCAGGCTATCAGAAACTAGGAAGTAATCCAATCGCCAACCAACATTATTGGCTCTAGCGCCTGCACGGTAGCTCCACCAGCTATATTTCACTTCTTCGGGATGAAGATTTCGGAATGTATCAACCAATCCAGCATTGAGGTAACGTTCTAAGCCATCAATTTCATCTTGCGTATAGCCAGGGGTTCTGTTGTAGTTCGATTTGGCATTTTTAATGTCCATTGGCGTATGCGCCACATTCAAATCGCCACAATAAACCACAGGCTTTTTTTTCTCCAATTCCTTGATGTAGTTGAGTAAAGCCGCATCCCAGGTCATACGATAGGGCAATCGTACCAATCCATTTCCAGAATTTGGAACATAAACGTTAAGTACGTAGAAATCTTCAAACTCACAAGTAATGGCACGCCCTTGGCCGTCATGCTCCAGAATTCCTATTCCATATTGGTAACTCAACGGTTCAGTTTTGGAAATAATGGCCGTTCCAGAATATCCTTTTTTCTCAGCAGAGAACGCATAGATGTGATAATCCAATCCGAACAAAACCTCACGAACCTGGTCTTCTGTGGCTTTGGTTTCCTGAAAACCGATTACATCTGCATCGATTTCTTCAATGCTCTGGAGAAGTCCTTTTTTTGCTGCTGCGCGAATACCGTTTACGTTGAATGATAAGAGTTTCATGTTGTGTTGCGATTTCTCGAAAGATGCAAAAATCATACGAGGGGAAAAGATTGTAACCCGTAATCCCGTCAAAAATTGTAGAAAAATTTCGCTTTGTAATTTCTTCACAATCGGTGGCAATCGTTAACATAATTCAAGTAATCAAACCTATTCTGTTGGCGTTTAAAAAAAAACGCAACGCCATGAAAACTTTAAAAGCACCTTTCACCATTATCTGTCTGTTCATCGCTAGTGTTGTTACAGCACAGAATCTACCAACACGTTCGCCTTATTTCCATTTGGATGTTGAAAATCCAGATCAGTTTTCACCTGATGATTTCGCGCTGCAAGGCTCAGAGGTCGATGTTGATATTGCAGGGGTTATCGCGGATGTTACCGTCACGCAGACCTATATCAACAATACCGAAGAGGAACTGGATGCTCAATACGTTTTTCCAGGTTCTACGCAGTCTGCCGTATATGCTATGCAGATACAAATTAATGAGCGTGTAATCAACGCAGTTGTGAAGGAGAAGCAGGAAGCGCAACAAACATTCAATAAGGCTAAACGCGAAGGGAAATCTGCCAGTTTGATGGAGCAGAAACGCCCGAACGTCTTTCAAATGAGTTTGGCCAATATCAAGCCAGGTGATACCATCCGTGTGCAGTTTTCCTATACTGAAAACATAATCCCGAAGAATAGGGAATATGAATTTGTTTTTCCGACCATCGTTAACCCCCGCTATGGAACGGATGCACATGTTGCGCAAGACCCGTGGATTAAAAACCCTTACACCAATGATGAACATTTTGCACACAAAATCCTCGAGCCAAGTTTTGATCTGAGCCTGAATTTGAACGCTGGTTTACCTATTAAAAAGGCCTCATGTTATTCGCATTCCAAGGTAGGGTTGAATTACAACGGCAAGAGTTCGATGGCAATGGCAATTGATGATGCGGCCTATGAGGAAAACAAAGGAGATGTCATTTTTCGCTACAAGTTGGCGGGAGAGAAGATTGATGGTGGAATGCTACTTTATGAACATGAGGATGAAAAATTCTTCATGATGACGATGCAACCACCCGAGCGTCCTAAAGTGGATGAAATTCCGCCACGCGATTACCTTTTTGTCGTAGATGTTTCAGGCTCGATGAACGGTTTTCCGATTGATATTTCAAAGGACCTGATGAAAGATCTGCTATATAACCTTGGTCCCATTGACCGATTCAACGTGCTGTTATTCGCTTCAGGATTCGGGAAGTTTTCCGAGAAGATGGTTCCTGTTTCGGACAAACAGATTTCGAGCGCCATGATGTTTATTGACAATGAACCTGGTTCTGGTGGAACAGAACTGCTTCCTGCATTGAAAGAAGCCTTGAGGATGATTGATGACAACGGACGTTCTACCACGGTTGTGATTGCCACAGATGGTTTGGTTACGGTAGAAAAGCAAGCAATGGACCTTATTCAAGAAAACCTACACAAGGCCAATTTCTTCCCTTTTGGGATTGGTACTTCCATCAACCGCTACTTACTCGAAGCCTTGGCGCATGTTGGACATTCGGAACCGCTTATTGCTACGGATAGGGCAGAGGCACGAAAGATTGCCAAGGAGTTTAGGGAGATGATTTCATCGCCAGTTCTCACCAATGTGAAACTAGATTTTGATGGATTGGATGTCTATGACCTGGTTCCCAAGTCGATACCAGACCTTTTTGCGGACAAGCCAATTGTGGTTTACGGCAAATACAAGGGAAGTCCGAAGGGAAATGTGAAAGTGACTGGAATCAATGGGAATGGAAAATACGAACAGACTGTGGCCGTCAATTCCGCGCCTGTGTCAGATGATAATCGTGCGTTGCGTTATCTCTGGGCACGGCAGAATGTGAAAGTCTTATCCGACTACAATCGCTTTTCGGCTGATGAAGGAACAAAAAAACAAATTGTTGATTTGGGCTTGAAATACAATCTACTAACTGAGTTCACCTCATTTGTAGGTGTAGATGAAAGCCAACCTTCCCAAGCTAGCGTTGATAAGCATTCAGGTTCTGTTCCTGAACCGCACGAATGGGGGTTAATCCTACTTGGAATTGGACTCTTAGGATATCTGCTAGCAACAGGAAAAGGAGCGTTCGGTGCGTAGTCTGGCATTTGACATCCGCCAGATTAGGTGGCCCATTGTGATAATCACGTTGGGCTGCCTTCCTCTTTTGTGGTCTGCTCTGCGCCATTTCGATGGCATGCAATGGTTCGGGGTGTTGCTGTTGCCGTTCATTCTGAAGGCTGAAAAAGGCGTGCGAGGAAACAACTTCTACCTCGGGCTGTCAATTCTGTTCTCCATACTCTATCTCACACTCGGTCAATACTATTGGACTTTCGCAGCGGGCCTTTCCATTATTTACCATATTATAAATACACACTTCGGAAAGCTCAATTCCATTGCGTTCTATACCATCATTTTCTATCTGCCTATCACGCGGAGTTTCTTCACTTTATTCGGTTTTCATGTACGTATTCAGATTACCAAATGGGCGGGCTGGTTGCTTTCGGTTATCAATGATAATGTCAGCTTTTTGGGAAGCAGAATTTGGGTCGATGGAAATGAATTTACGGTTGATGCGGGCTGCATGGGACTTCGGCTCGTCATCACCGGATTCATTCTTAGTCTGCTAATTATGCAACAGCTCGCGAAGCGTCATGGAGTAAGGCCAAACCGCTGGTTCATATCAGCATTTCTTTCTGTGAGTTTGATTTTGGTAATCGCTGCAAATTTCTTTCGGATTCTACTTACCATTCAATTTCAGTCGCCAGCAAATTCGTGGAGTCATGAACTAATCGGATTGGGAACATTTCTGCTCTTCCATCTTGTTCCCAGGTATCTGCTGGTTAAGAAATTTATTCCAAAAACTAGTTCGGAAAGAGGGCTTTCTTCACGAAAAATCGGTGATAACGGATTTGACCTTTGGCTTCTGGGGATGTTGGTTACGTTGATGGTTTCTAAGAGCATTTTCTCACCGAATGTTTTCCGTTTTAGTGGAGACGAAGGACTTGCTAAAAACCTTGCAGGATATGAATTGAACGTCTCGCGAGATGGTGTTCATAAGTACGCGAATGCTCGTTCAACTTTGATTTTGAAACCCATGTTTCCGCTCAGTTTTAGCAATCATCACCCTATGCTTTGCTGGCGCGGAGATGGTTTTGAAGTGATTGGGGAGAGCATGGGCAAATTAGGAGAAGTGGATTGCTACCGAGCCAAGTTGCAGCGGAACACTGAGCTCTTGAAAACTGCATGGTGGTATGTAGACGAAACCGGAAATCGTACCACGAGCGAGTGGGAGTGGAGGTGGAAAGCTTTATCAAAAAAGAAGCAGTTTTATCTAGTCAATTTTGCTGCTGTGAATGAAGATGAACTACTGTTCAGTTCTGCGCAAACTCGGAATGGTCAGTTGGCCTTCAGAATTTCTGATTGAAGTTCGAAAGTTAAAAAACGATTCTTTTTTCGGGTTACTTTACTTCGACAGGCTCAGCACAGGCCGTTGTTTTTTCCAACCGTAGCTTTGGCTATGCTTCTCAAAAATACCTCGCCCGCAAAAAAAATCATTTTCACTGAAGGACTTTAAACAACTTCATAACCTGAGTTCGATTAATATCCGAGCTCGTCACTACGAGAATACGAAGTGAAGCGGAGTTTTCGCGGCAGTCTGCTCGTTGTAAGAGGAGATTGCCACAAAATTTCTGGAAAGGAAATTTTTCGCAATGACGTAAACCATTCATTTCGTGGTAGATAAAGACAAATTAACAATCGAATTCAGGTTCATAGAATAAAAGCTTAGGTAATTACTCTCGTTGCGTTAGGGAAGGAAACGGCATCCTTTTTTGCATTTCGCAAAAAAGATATAGTGAACACGCCCGACCCCAATAGTAGAGCTTGCAGAGTAGGCTTGGGGAACGCCCAAAAAACAGCTGGTTTTGAATTGAAAAATGGTCGTTTATCAAGGCTTATCAACATTTTTTAAACATGCCTTGTTCAAGCAGAACGAATGACCTAATTTCGCACTCCGAAAAACGAGCCTTTTTAATACGCTATAAAAACAACTATAAATGTCAGCTCTAACAGGTAAAGTAGCACAAATCATCGGTCCAGTTTTGGACATCAGTTTTGACAGCAGCAATGGAGAACTTCCTAAAATTCTTGATGCACTTGAAGTAACCCGTCCTGATGGACAGGTTGTAACACTTGAGTGTCAGCAGCACGTTGGTGAAAACACCGTTCGTGCTATTGCGATGGACTCTACAGACGGTTTGAGCCGTGGAACTGAAGTTAGAGCGGTAGGTGCTCCTATTACTATGCCAATTGGAGACCAGATTTTTGGTCGTCTTTTTAACGTGGTTGGAGATCCGATTGACGGAATGGCTGATTGTGATAAAACAGGTGGATACGCTATTCACAAAGCTCCTCCAGCCTTTGAGGAACTTTCTACAGCAACCGAAGTGCTTTTTACTGGAATTAAGGTAATTGACCTTATTGAGCCTTACGCAAAGGGTGGTAAAATTGGATTGTTTGGTGGTGCTGGTGTTGGTAAAACTGTACTTATTCAGGAGTTGATTAACAACATTGCAAAAGGACACGGTGGTCTTTCTGTGTTTGCTGGAGTTGGAGAGAGAACAAGAGAAGGAAATGACCTTCTAAGAGAGATGATTGAGTCTAACATTATCGATTATGGTGATGCATTCCGTGAGAACATGGAAGAAGGCGGATGGGATCTTTCTAAAGTGGATCCTGAGAAATTGAAGAAATCTAAAGCAACATTTGTTTTCGGACAGATGAACGAGCCTCCTGGGGCTCGTGCTAGGGTTGCACTTTCGGGATTGACAATTGCTGAGTATTTCCGTGATGGAGATGAGAAATCAGGAGGTCGTGACATTCTTTTCTTTATTGACAACATTTTCCGTTTCACACAGGCTGGTTCTGAGGTATCTGCACTTCTTGGTCGTATGCCATCTGCGGTAGGTTACCAACCAACATTGGCAACTGAGATGGGATTGATGCAAGAGCGTATTACTTCTACAAAGAGAGGTTCTATTACATCTGTACAAGCGGTTTATGTACCTGCAGATGACCTTACTGACCCTGCGCCAGCAACTACGTTCTCTCACTTGGATGCAACTACGGTACTTAACCGTAAGATTTCTGAGCTTGGTATTTACCCAGCGGTTGATCCATTGGATTCAACTTCAAGAATTCTTACTCCAGCAATTGTTGGTAACGAGCACTACAATACTGCACAAAGAGTAATAGAAACACTACAACGCTACAAAGAGCTTCAGGATATTATTGCCATACTTGGTATGGACGAACTTTCTGAAGAAGATAAATTGATTGTTCACAGAGCAAGACGCGTGCAGCGTTTCCTATCTCAACCATTCTTTGTGGCAACGCAGTTTACAGGATTGCCAGGTGCGTACGTTGATATTGCTGATACAATCAAAGGATTTAACATGATTATGGACGGTGAAGTGGATGAATATCCTGAAGCTGCTTTCAACCTTGTTGGTTCTATCGAAGAAGCAATTGAGAAGGGTAAGAAATTGATGGCTGAGGCTTAATTAGTTACCAGTTGCGAGTTACAAGTTTCCAGATATTGGGAACTCCGAAACTCGAAACTCGAAACTCGAAACTATGAATGTAGAAATTGTAACACCAGACGAAAAAATTTTTGAAGGAGAAGCCAAGCACGTGCAACTTCCTGGAAAAGAGGGGCTTTTTGGAATTTTGAATAACCATGCACCCATTGTTTCAACCTTGGTAAAAGGAAGAGTAAAAGTGGAGGCCACAGATGGAGATATTCAGTATTTTGAAATTGGTGGTGGCGTTGTAGAAATGAACAACAATAAGGTTATTGTTCTTGCTGAAAAGTAGTTTGAACCATATTTGACTTATAGAAAACCCTGTTCGTTTATTCGAGCAGGGTTTTTTAATAATAGCCTGTTAGAAAAAATGGAACATAAATTGATACTGCAGCGTAAGCAATCGTAATTTTCGACAATGATGAGATTGAGTTTTGTATGCGTGCTGTTGATTTCCATTGTTTGCACACTAAACGTTGAGGCACAGACTGCACGAAGAGTGAAATTTCCGTCTAAAGATGGGGTAACAATTACAGCAGACATGTATGAAGCAAATCCAGATTATCCTTGGATTGTGTTGTTTCATAAAGCGCAGTCGAGTAGGGGAGAATTTCAGCGTATAGCCGTTAAATTGAATAAGTTGGAGTTGAACTGCATGGCGGTCGATTTACGTTCTGGAAAGGAAGCTAATTTCATTGTGAACGAAACCTACGTTCTTGCCAAAAACACAGGACTTGGAACGGAATATTTGGATGCTGAACAGGACATGATTGCTGCGATTCAAAAAGCGTACATCATTGCCAGAAAACCAGTCATTATTTTAGGGAGTTCATACTCTGCATCATTAGCCATTAAGCTTGGGGCTGAAATGTCTCAGGTAAAGGCAGTTGTGGCATTCAGCCCCGGGGAATATTTTGGCAAGAAACTCGATGTTGTTAAAGCAGCAAGAGGGCTCTCGAAACCAACTTTTATCGCATGTGGTTCGGACGAGAAGAAATATACTGACCCAATCGCAAATGCGATTCGAAGCAAGAAAAAAATCTACTTTGCTCCCCCAAAAGGAGGAGCACATGGGTCTGCCTCCTTGAATAAAGGAACAGATGGCGAAACCGAGTACTGGATTCAGATGATAAACTTCATCCAATCAGTAAAGAAAGAGTATTGAATACTGTAGAGAGGTGATGCATCACGTCTTAATACTTAGAGTTTTCCTAGAATGCACAAGACGACAAGACGCGAAGCATCACGTCTCTACCTAAATTTCTGGTGCAAAGCCAACACCTGTGGTGTCAGCAGTTGTAACCCGTCATTGTTAATAATGTGATCTGCCAACTTCACTTTTCGCTCTTGATTCCATTGGTTTTTCATTCTACTTAGAACTTCTTCTCTTGTGGAATCATCACGACTTATTACTCGTTCCAATCGAACCTCTTCGGGAGCGATTACCAAAATTGTAATGTCCACATCCTGATACGCTCCGCTTTCGAATAGAATGGCGGCTTCTTTTAACACATATTTTTCGCCTTTGTGTTCCTCCAACCACTCATCAAAATCATTAGCAACCGCTGGGTGAACCAATCCGTTAATTACTGAAAGCTTTTCTTTTGATCTAAAAACTTGTCTTGCTAAATAAGCGCGATTTAGCTGACCTCCTGAAAATACTTGTTCGCCAAATGCTTGAATAATCTTGTTCTTCAGATTGTGGTCGGTTGCCATGAGTTCCTTGGCTCTCTTGTCGGCATAATATACTGGTGCGCCAAGTTGTTCGAAAATTTCACAAGTAGTGGTTTTTCCGCTTCCGATTCCTCCCGTAATACCTATAACCTTCATTTCTGAATTATGTATTCAACTTGGGGTGGGCTCACTCGGACTTGCCTGACACTCTCTGGTTGTCGGTCAATAATTACGGATAAAGACGTAGATTTTATACTTCGCTTGTTGAGTATTACCGATGCTTGAAATTGATTCGCGGCTACATCATCATAGCTAATTAATGGTACCTGATATTTTATCTCAACTTCGTTCGGAAAAACTTTGACGGTTTCGGGCTTCTCCGCCTGAACCCGCAAGGGAATAGTAACGCTTCCCTCCGTGAATTCGACCACGTTTAGTTCGACTTGGATTTCGGTGTGACTGAACTGGACAAAAGGGAGGTCAGAATGACGTGTCAGACTTGCCTGTGAGGTCAAACTTTCATTCAAATCCGTCCACGACTGCAATTCTGTTCTAACAAATGCGATTGTATCTATCTGTTCTTTGGAACCAATGACCAGAATGGAATCAGGAACAAGTATTGGGGCTGTAACCATTCCGTACTGTTTTAAAAAAGAAATCTCAGCATTGAGTTTAATAGGTACATACTTGGTGTATTTTTGTTTGAATTTTAGGAATAGCGTATCAGGCGAAATACTAAGAATTTCTAGTTGGTTATCCTTCAAATTAGAAAGGAAACTGTTTTTATCATTGGTTAACATGTAATGAAATTCTTCTCCCTTTCGATCAATGCTTGGGAGCTTGGCAGGATTGGCACTCACTTTAATTAGTGGCTTTTCTAAACCTGACCAATACCACATTAAATCAAAGCCGAAGCTCTTCACTTCGGCATTAACCACTTCGGTTAATTCGCTAGCAATTAACACGTCTTCCGGAAGATCCGTGTATAAAACAGGAATTCCGATTTCATCCACATATTCCTTTGAAAGAGACATGAGTAACCAGAAAAGTCCAGAAAGTAAGAGGCACAGCAAAAACGCAACAGAGCGTCTGTTGAGTTTTGGCTTAATGAATTCAATAATTCTGGTCGCTACCGGATTGGACATGCGACCAAATTAGAAAAAGATCAATTGGTCTGTTGCAGACTTGCCGAGTTGTCTTTCGATACAGCTGACTTTTCAACCTTGAGGCGTTGTCCTTCACCTGTGTCAATTACCAATGTGGTTTCTTTTACTTCAGCAATCTTGGCATGGATGCCGCCAATGGTAACAATTTTGTCACCCTTCTTCAGCTCCTCGCGAAACTTTTTCTCCTCCTTAGTCTTTTTCATTTGTGGACGAATCATGAAAAGGTAGAACACCACAAACATGAGAACGAACATGAGGATTGTTGAGCCACCCTCGCCTAGTAATTCTTGCATTTCCTCCATTTATTTATTCCGCAACAGGAACTTCAACCATGCCATTGATTGCAAGAACCTTTGTATTTGGAACTGTGTTGGCAACAAGCGTTACCTTTTTATTCTGCTGACCAGATTTGCCATCGCTGTTGAAAACAACATCAATAACACCTTCGCCTCCGGGAGGAATCGGAGCTGCAGGGTATGAAGGAACAGTACATCCGCAGCTTCCTTTGGCTGAGGTAATAATAAGATCTCCCTTTCCAGTATTCTTGAATTTGAAAGAGTAAGCAACTTTTTCTCCCTGAACAATTGTTCCGAAATCGTGTACTTCTTTTTCAAATGCAAAAACGGGTGCTTCACTAGGGTCAATCACAACTTCCCCACTTTCTGCAGTTGCGGGGTTATTCACTACTTCGGTGTTAACTGTTGCTTCAGCACCATCTTCTGCTGCTTTTTCTCCGCCACAGCCATATACAGACAGTGCTCCGATTAATACAAATGCAATCTTTTTCATTCTGATATTATATGTGTTAAGATTTGTTTCAAGCCTCAAAATTAGTAATCCCTTGGGTAATTAATTACCTATTAGTCCTTTTCCCATTTTCTTAACCTTTCCTTGCTCTTTTAGTTCAGCAAGCAGCTTGTCGAGAATTCCGTTGATGAACACCTTGCTCTTTGGAGTGCTGTATTCTTTCGATATTTCGATATACTCGTTCATGGTTACTTTGGTGGGAACTGAACTGATATTGATAAATTCACTTACAGCCATTTTCATCAAGAGAATGTCGGTTGATGCAATTCGGTCCAAATCCCAGTTAACCAATTTGTCTTCAATCATTTTCTGATAGACCAAGTTATTGGTAGCAGTTTTACGAAAAAGGTCTTTTACAAACGCTTTATCCTCTTCTTCATCTTTATATAATGAAACAAGCACGCCACCAAACTTCACGTCTTTCTTAAAGTCAGATATGGTGCGAACGACCAAATCAGTTACTTGGTCAAAGTCATTCATCCAAAGCATGCTTTTTTCTTCAAAAATGCTTCGAAGATGGTCATTAGGAAAAAGGAAAGCTTCGTATAGTTTGTAAACGATTCTGCGTTCTTCCTTGTAAGTTGGAACGTCTCCGCTCATGTAATCCTGATAAGCTGAAGATTCTTTGAACGTGGTGAAAATTCTTCTGATAAGTTCAGAATGTTCCGCCCAATTGATTTTTCTCGCAGCAATATGCTTTTCTAGTTGCGGATGATTCTCGAGTTGAACGAGCACGCGGTTTTCAGCAAATCGCATGTCAGGATTAAGTTCTTCCGCTGTTGGCATTCGCTTGGATTTTCCACCCTCAATCTGCTGTTTTGCAAACGAATGGATTTGAACGAGTAACGAAAGTTGATGAATGTAGAGGTCATAGACCTTGGTCAAGCTTTGGTTCAGTAGTTTCTCGCCAACGGCCAATTCTGCGCCTTCCGACCGATGATAGGCAAACAATGCCTGCATTACCTTTACCCGTAAGTGCCTTCTACTCAACATTCTCAAAGAACCTTTTATCCAACTTCCTGTTATCCTTTCTAAAGCATCTCAATGTTATGACATTGAGACCTTAAACATTCCTAACTTTGGGCAAAAGTATGTTTATTTTTCGCAACATTTTAGAAGGATTTCGGAGCTGAGCGATGCGGGCACTCGCACATCTAAATAAGTACTTCTGGCACTATAAAGCGAGGTTTTTTTTGGGCATTCTCTTTGTCTCAATAAGTAACCTTTACGCGATTGTTCCACCCAAAATTGTTCGAATAACCTTCGATTTTTTGCGAGATGTAAAGCCCATCTTCGCCATGATGGAGGGGACTCCGCTGCATGAGATATACTTCGACATTCTTATTGGCGTGTTTCTCTTCTTCGGTTCTGTGGTTGTCTTATCGGCATTGCTCAAAGGCGTTTTTATGTTTTTGATGCGGCAGACCATTGTAGTAATGAGTCGCTTCATTGAATATGATTTGAAGAACGAGATTTACGAACATTACCAAAATCTATCTCTGGCATTTTTCAAGCGTAACAATACGGGCGATTTGATGGCGCGCATCACCGAAGATGTATCTAAGGTGAGAATGTATGTTGGGCCAGCGGTTCTCTACGCAATTAACCTCACCGTGCTCTTTTCATTGGTGATATACAACATGATTGAGGTGAGCCCAACCCTGACCGCTTATGTGCTAATTCCGCTACCCATTCTTTCGTTTACCATCTACCAAGTTAGCAGAATGATAAATATTCGTAGTGAGCGTGTGCAGCGGCAGCTGAGCCAACTTAGCACGTTTGTTCAAGAGGGATTTTCGGGAATTCGGGTGCTGAAAGCTTATGCCAAGGAAGACCAATGGGGCAAAGCTTTTGAAAAGGAAACCGAGAATTACAAGAAGACTTCGTTGGAGCTAGTGCAGATTAATGCCGTGTTCTTTCCTACCATGCTTACACTAATCGGATTGAGTACTGTTCTCACAGTTTACATTGGTGGAAAGCAGGCGATGGCTGGAACCATCACCACGGGAAACATTGCTGAATTTATTATCTACATTAACATGCTAACGTGGCCGGTAGCAGCTATTGGGTGGATTACAAGCATCATTCAGCGAGCGGCCGCATCCCAAACACGCATCAATGAGTTTTTGAGTACGGAACCGGAAATTCAAAATTTAAACAATGAACCATTAATAGTTAAAGGTGGCATCACTTTTAAAGACGTCAGTTTTATTTATCCAGACAGTGGAATTAAGGCATTGGTTGATGTGAGTTTTGAAGTGAAACCGGGCGAAAGTCTCGCTATTTTGGGGAGAACGGGAAGTGGGAAATCAACTATTGCATCGCTTATAACCAGAACGTACGATATTAGTGAAGGCTCTCTACTCATTGATGGAAAAGAAATAAGAGATTTGAATCTGGATGCCATCCGTTCTAGCATTGGTTATGTTCCGCAGGATGTTTTTCTTTTCTCAGATTCCATTTCAAATAATATTTCGTTCGGAGTTGATTCAGATGAAAGCTTCGAAAAACGCGTATTCTCCGCTGCCAGACAGGCAGATATTTACGATAGCATTATTGACTTTCCTTTCGGGTTTGATACCAAGGTTGGCGAACGTGGAATCACGCTTTCTGGTGGACAAAAGCAGCGCATTTCCATTGCCCGTGCCATTATTCGGGATCCCCAGATTCTAATCTTCGATGATTGTCTGTCTGCAGTTGACACCGAAACGGAAGAGAGAATATTAGCGCATCTCAAAGACCTGATGCAAGGTAAGACAACGGTAATTATCAGTCATAGAGTGAGTAGCGTAAAGCATGCTGACCAGATTGTAGTACTTGATAAAGGTGCAATTGCAGAACGCGGCAACCATGAGCAATTGCTAGCCATAAACGGGATGTACGCATCGCTCTACCAAAAGCAACTTTTGGAGGACGACAAGCGAAAAATCGCCTAGTCAGGGTCGGTGTTATCGACCAATAATCAGTTTTTATCGCCAGAAACATTTATATATTTGACTAACCAATTGTAGCTAATAAACGCTTAGCAGATGGAAGGACGGGATTCGAACAAGCGGGAAGACATCTTCTCAAAGCCAGTAAGAGCAGGAAAAAGGACTTATTTTTTTGATGTAAAAGCCACGCGGGGCAATGACTACTACCTAACTATTACAGAGAGCAAACGTAGAATTGACGACAACGGAAAGTTTAGCTACAATAAGCGCAAACTGTTTCTCTATAAAGAAGATTTTGAAAAGTTTGCTGACGGCATGAAAGAAGCCTTCGATTTTATTAAGAAAGAGAAGGGGGAGGATTATGGCATACAAGAAACTGAGTATCAAACGCAGCCAGTTACAGAAGTTCCTACTAAAGTCGAAGAATCTCCATCTGATGATGGCTATTCATCTAATATTAGTTTTGATGATTTAGGGGATGACGAGAAACTGTAATAGTATTTTGATGGCGCGCGTTTGCAACGCGTGCTCTTGCCCTCGATGGCTCACGTTCTAATGTAATTAAGTTAAGAGGTTCGTCCTGTTTGGATGGAAATTATTTCGGTGGTTTCACATTGGGTGGGGCACGCGTTACAAACGCCCACTAGCCCCTGAGATTGTACTGCCATTTCTTGACAGGGCTATAAAAAGCAAGACGTTATTCTATTTCACTCCCTTCTCCTTCTTCTTTTTCGCGAATCTATATCCGATGCCAACATTTATTAAAGCACCGAACTCCCAAGCGAACCAATTGAAGTATTTAGATAAAAGTTTTTTTTCAAACCCCATAATAAATGTTGTCCCAAATCCGACCTTTTGTTGAATAAAGAAGTTAGAAAATAAATTGGCCTTAAAACCGATACCAATGTTCTGTTCTAACCAAGTGAAAGGTCCAAAAAACTCAATGTACTCCTTGTAAAGTACATCTCCGTTCACATCATAGGAAAATGGCAACAACATTCGGTTTCTCGTTGGTGCATAGGTTACTTGCATATCATAGAACACAAGGGGCTCAATTTTTTTCCATTTGCGAAACACCCGTCTATGGTAAAAAAAACCTAAACCGAGATGCTGAAAAAAATTAGTGGCGTATAATCTCTTTTTGTACACGTTATTCTGATCATCAGTATGCGCCAATCGGTTTAAGTTAAACCTTAGCCCTCCACCAATCTCGTGTTTACCTTTTATCAACTTTGAGGCGGAAACTGAGATATTTCTTCCTGCATGGGTGGCATTAAAAGATGTAAATACATCCGTTTGCGCCACCGCGCTTGCTACATGCGCAAGCATTATGAAAGCACTTAAAAGTGATTTAATCATATTAGTGATGATAATGTTTATTGTAAGGTTGAGTGGATTCAAGGTTGTAATAATAAATTTCCGAGGAGCAGTGCTCCTCGGAAAAGTTAAAGACTAAGGCTGTACGCGCCAAATTCTGAATCTGCTTTTAGAGTTATCGTGCCATTTTGCCCAAGACCCGTAAATGGTATTTAAATCAACCGGGTTATTAGCTAACTGGCTTGGGTCGTAGGCGTACCAGTCGCCCGAATATTTCCTTTTTCCATCCAAATAGATTGTATTGCCATTTCTTGTAGCACTACCTAAGGGCTTCCGAGATTTTGCCCAATCCCGTTCAAAAGTGTTCCAAAAGATGAAGTTAGAATCAAAAGGAATAACATTGTTATCGCAAAACTGCTCCCAATGATTTAACAAGACTCCGATGTTACTAGAACTTACACCAGCCACTTTTTTCCATGTGTTGTAGGTGCCATTATCGCGCCTGCATATTAGTAAGATTGAGCCGCTCTCCGTAATCTGAGCGCCCGTTATAGAAAAATCGGAATTACCTGTTGTCTCATACCTGTTGTTAATCTGGTATTCGTTGGATGAGTACTGTGCGGTCAGTTGGTTTTTAGTGTTTTCAAGAGGGGCTTCATATTTAACTTCTGTTTTTTGTCTTGTTGTCATTTCTTCCTCGGCATTGTCGATAATGAATATTGGGTGGGTTGTTGACATTGCTGTTTCTTCGCTCATTAGAATTTCATTGAATCCGCCCGAACCATCTGAATACCAAACTACAATATAATCTTCATATTGCTGCATTCCAGGTAATTCTGTATTAACATATATCCCTGATGATATAAAAGGCAATTTTGATAAATCTGCAATTTCCGCATTGACAACAAAAATGGCTGGGATATATTGTTCTGTTTCTCCATTTCTTTCAGGATTTGTTGATCTGTGTGTCATGTCTACTTGCCCCATGAGCTGCTCTATACTACTCAATACGCTGGAATTCCCCTTAGATTTTGCGGAGCTGATGAACTGTCTCAGGTCTGTACAACTGTTCTGACGTTTTTTTGCCTCTGCGATAATCATTTCGTTATAGGAGTTGTCAACGAATAATTGTCTTGCGAGCATTCCAATTTCAAATAACTGCTTATTAATCTTTTCATCATCCGCATCGCTGCTATTCATCAAATAGTCGGTGGTCGGATAAGGGTTTAGAATGTGTGGAATCGATTTATCCACTCGGTTCAGACCACTCGGTTCGGTTGTCGTCTGAAGATTTATCTCGTCTTTATTACACGATGTAATCATTACGGTAGTGGCTACCACTATCAGAGCTAAATTCTTAAAAATACTGCGTTTCATATTGTTCGTTTAAATGGTTAGAATGAAGAGCCAAACCTCCGAACAAATACCGCAACCTGTCAGACCCCGAAGGTCTAAATTAGACCTATGCAGTCTAATCAGCACAAAAAAATCAGTTTATCGGGCCCACAATACAAGGGTTATGGAATATGGTGTTACATTCGTTGCTATAAGCTGTCAGAATACTTGAAACCTGTTTGGCAGCATCATTTTCGGAATATTGTAAGTGAACTGCAATGAAAATACCGCAACTACGTAAGATACGCATCCACCAAGGTCTTTCTCAGGAGTATATGGGATACAAACTGGGCATAAGCCAGAGGCATTACGGCCGTTTGGAGAGTGGGGAGCGTACCATGAGCATGAACCGGTTTCTTGCCATTTGCGGTATTCTAAGCGTCAATCCGGCCTATCTCATTCAACATACTACCCCCCCGGAAAGAGCTACGTAATATGTTTTGTCAATGGTCGAATCTCAGGTTCGGCAGATCCCCTTGCTGCCGCGCGTTCAATGTCATTAAGTTAAGGGGTTCGTCCTGTTGGATGGAGATTGCTTCGGTGGTTTCTCCCAATCATTGAAGGAATCAACGTTATTGGGTCAGACCAGACCTTCGAGGTTTTCAAAACCTCGAAGGTCTCTTCGGGCAGATCTACGTCAATCTTGATGGCGCGCGTTTGTAACGCGTGCTCTTGCCCCCTGAGTATCAGTACTTTATTTAGTTACCATCCTTATCCGGCACCTTATTAAGACTGCTTGTGATACCAAAAAGCTTCTTCGATAATTTGTTGTAGGCAAGAGCGGCCTCAATGGCAGTATCAAAATGTCCCAAGTCGTGCTTCTTCTCACCCTCATAAATAGCGGCTCTAAACTTGCCTCTATCTGGCGTAACCCCTCTATATCCGGTGGCTTTGCTACTCCCTTTCATCTGCCGTCTCAACATGGCCATGGTTACCCATTCTAGGTTGCTAAGGCAGGCATTAAGTGGGTTTCCGTCAATAAATCGAACAAATAGTGCTTTATCTGATGCAGGTTTTGTTACAAAACGTTCGGCAATGAGCTTGTGCAGGTAAATGGTTTGATAGGTCTGTTTGCCATCCTCTTTTTTTAAATAGCGCTGAAAAAAAGAATAACCAGAAGAGTGTGCTCGCAATCGATTTAAGAAATCCAGGTCTTTCAGTATGGGGTCTGCGGCCAGTTTGTCGTAAACATGCTGGTCTATAACCACCTGTTGGTCAGGCCTATTGGTAAGTGCAATACTCGTGTTCATTGTGATGGTAGTGGTTCGTACAGTTCCAACTCCACCGATTGTAAATGGAACGCAAAGATGCTACCATGCTTGACTAAGGCAAAGTTTTGCAGCCACATTCTGCCATAGTTATTAACAAGTGTTGGCTCTAATACATCCTTGGTTGAGCTATTCTCATGCAGCCACCAACGCCATCAGGAGGTAGTGCCCATCCAAAGCTAAACCCATTTTAGGGCATTGCGGCCACAGTAGCCGCTTGCAGTATGGGTTTTCAACAGTGCTTACTTAGCCACTTGTTGATAGCTTGATGTTGTGTTTTGACATGACTATGTTTTGCTCTCATTACATTGTGGTATCGAAACACGACAACAGATATCTCTTACAGAGTTGTAAGACCATGATGTAATGATGAGAGATACTCCCCTGTTTAAGAACAAACTGAACTCAAAACAGAATCATAATTCACTAAAAGGAAAGAAATCATGCCTTCAAGAAGATTACCCAATTCCAACTCCGAACGCTCAAACGCCCTCAATCGTCCTACAGAGCGCGTTAATCAGATTCCGCCCCCAGCCGAAATACCATATACAGCAACAACCCTGTCTAAACTCAGTCTGTTGCAAAACGCTTATCAAAGCAACGTGGCAGCCGCAGCAGCTGCACTAAGGGGGCAAACCGATATTACTGCGGTGGTAAACGAAACCCGCGCCCAAGCCGGTTACTTTATTGCAGATTTACTAGACGCCATGCAGCGGGCTGTAAGACGTGGCGCGTTTAACGCAAGTGTACGTGCGTACTATCAACTGCCAGTAGGAGAATCCAAAATTCCGCGAATGCGTACTGAATCGGAAGTGCTAGAGTGGGGCACAAAAGCAATACAGGGAGAAACAGAGCGCGTAGCAGCAGGTGGTGTGGCCATCACGTTTCCAGATTTATCAGAAGTAGAAGAGGCTTTTAATGCATTCAAAAATGCCAACCTGCAACAGGCAGAGCGTAAAACAGCATACGAAAATGCACAACAGGCCATTGCTAATAGCAATGATGAGGTAGATAAACTAATACTTAAACTCTGGAACGAAACCGAAACGTTTTTTGATGAAGGAGACAAACCTGCCATGAGGCGCAAAGCTCGCGAATGGGGTGTGGTGTATGTTCCTTCTAACGGAGAAACACCTTCGCCAGCCGATTTCTCGCTTATAGGAAAAGTGACCAAATTGGATGGAACTCCTCTAGCAGATGTAACACTTATGCTGGCATTGAGCAATCTTGCCATTGAAACAAGTACCGATGCCAGCGGCAATTACTATTACGGTGTGCTCACGCCTGGCACGTACCAATTATTGGCAACAAAAGATGGGTTTGATGACGCTACTCAGGCAGACATCGGTATTGAAGCAGACCAACTGGTAGAACTAAACATTACCATGCAACCCACCGCATCTGAGCCCGATGTGGGGCCTGCTACAGAACCAGATGGCGAGCCATAGTGCTTAGCTAGTAAGACCTACTAGGTTTTCGAAACCTAGTAGGTCTATTTATATCAACAACTAACCAACTAAAACTAACCCCATGAAAACCACACTCACCCTTTTCTCCTTTTTCTTTTTCTCAACAAGTCTCTCTTTTGGGCAGGCACCTGTAGCCATTTCCTATAATGTTGTAGGCAACTTGAATACGAATGCGCTAACGCCTACGCAAGTAGCTGCCGCCCCTAAAGAATGCATTATCGACTTCCATTTTTCTGCACCAAGCGTACGGGTGGTTATGGAAAGTCCTGATGGGTTAATCAACTACGTTGACCGCGTGTTTGACCTAAACGTTCATGCCAACCCAGATAGCACCTATGTATATGGTAAGCCCGGTGCTTGGACTATTAACCTTGGCCAGTTTACCAATGTCAACGAGTTCCGTGTGAAACTGGTAAACGCCAACGGTCTCGGCCAAGGGCCAACCGTTGCACAAGGCACCTACCCATAAAGCCCCTCCCAATCTCCCCAAAGGGGAGGAGAGGTGCTATCAAAAGACCTTCAAGGTTTTCAAAACCTTGAAGGTCTCCTCTCCAACCAAATC
>Ga0316208_1000511_pt1 | contig 46466 bp, 36 predicted proteins | sample 3monopyrite_MG_FD_204944 | JGI IMG/M metagenome (GOLD analysis project Ga0316208, IMG submission 204944) | Microbial mat bacterial communities from mineral coupon in-situ incubated in ocean water Damariscotta River, Maine, United States -... | ecosystem: Environmental > Aquatic > Marine >... | reverse complement strand
AGAGTTCGGCCTACGTGACGCTGTGGAAAACCCTGAGCGAGATTTGAGCCGAATTGTATTGCCGCCTGCAAATTTTCAACATGAACATGAAAAAATCAATCAGCGTCTACCAGCCGCTGTAGACTATATAAAAAAACATAAACTGAATGAGTTTATGGGCGGTCATTTGGGTGACATCGGCATTATTGTGCAGGGCGGTCTTTATAACACGCTAATCCGCGCTCTTGAGCTTGAAGGCCTGTCTGATTGTTTTGGTAATACGGACATTCCTATCTATGTAATGAATGTTACTTATCCGTTAGTTGACACGGAACTGATTGGCTTTTGTTCTGATAAAAAGGCCGTATTATTACTGGAAGAGGGGCAGCCGGAATATATTGAACATTCTGTAAATACAATCCTACGACGCGTAGACCTACAGACACGGGTATATGGGAAAGAAATTCTTCCGCATGCGGGGGAATATACAGGTCAGGTCCTCAGGGAGGGTATTTCAAAGTTTATATTGAAACATGGCAAGGGTGCTGCCGGTGAGCCTGTGGCTAAGAATAAAGTCTCTGCAACGGTTGATGCCCCACTAAATTCTTCTCATGGGTATAATTTAACCAATGTGCTTCCTGCGCGGCCAGCAGGTTTGTGCACAGGGTGTCCAGAGCGGCCTATTTTTACGGCAATGAAGCTTATCGAAGAAGAGCTGGGCCCTTTTCATGTGAGTGCGGATATCGGTTGTCATCTGTTTTCCATTCTACCACCTTTTAATATTGGTAATACCACGATGGGCTATGGCCTCGGATGGGCAGGCGCTTCGGCTTTTAACGCTGAGTCAAACAAGCGCACTATTAGCGTGATGGGTGATGGTGGCTTTTGGCATAATGGCCTGACAAGTGGTGTTGGCAATGCTGTCTTCAATAATAATGACAATGTTCTGTTAGTGATTGATAATGGGTATTCAGCCGCAACGGGTGGACAGGATATTTTGTCGTCGAAGGCGCTCAATAAAACAAAAAGCACAAACCACTCTATCCAGAATGCTATACGCGGTATGGGCGTGCAGTGGTTACGCACGGTAACAAGCTATGACCTTGTGACAGTCCGAGACACATTACAGGAGGCGCTGACAACAAAGATTAAAGGCCCAAAGGTTATTGTTGCTGAATCCGAATGTATGCTTAATAAACAGCGCCGCATTAAACCTCAAATAGCAGCACGTATCAAAGGTGGTAAACGTGTTGTGAAAACACGGTTCGGTGTAGACCCTGACACCTGTACGGGCGATCATAGTTGTATTCGTTTGTCAGGATGCCCGTCGCTGACTATTAAAGACAACCCAGACCCCTTGAAAGAAGATCCCATTGCGTATGTTAATAACGACTGTGTTGGCTGTGGCCACTGCGGAGAAGTGAGTCATGCAGCAATATTATGCCCGTCCTTTTATAAGGCAGAGCTCATTTATAACCCTACATGGTGGGACAAATTTAAATCATCGTTGAGAAGCACCTTTATAGGCGCTTTGCAAAAGCGCGCTGATAAGCGCCGCGCCAAATATTCGTTTGGAGATTCATGCGTTGAATAAAGTCCGCCCTACTACAATAGCAATTCATGCACTTGGAGGCCAAGGAGGGGGGGTACTTGCAGACTGGGTCGTGGAAACCGCAGAACGTGCGGGCTATATAGCACAAAATACCTTTATCGCAGGTGTGGCACAGCGTACGGGTGCTACGGTGTATTATATTGAAATATTTCCAAAGCATATTGCGGAAAAGGCAACACAAAACCCTGTTATGGCCTTAATGCCAGTTGCAGGTGATGTAGATATCGTGATTGCCTCTGAACTCATGGAGGCTGGTCGTTCTATCTCGCGTGGGTTTGTAACGCCTGATAAAACAACGCTCATTACCTCTTCGCACCGCGTATATGCAATTGATGAAAAAATGGCAATGGCTGATGGGCGCAAAAAAAGTGCTCCAGTATTTGATGTGGCAATGGCTTCTGCAAAGCATTTTATTAGTTTCGACATGGAGGAGCTTGCTAAAGAGAACGGCACCATCATTAGTGCTGTTATGTTTGGTGCTCTTGCGGGTTCAGGTGCTTTGCCAATCTCGCGGGAAGTTTTTGAGGATGTAATCACGCATGCTGGCCGTGCAGTTAAAGCAAATCTTGCTGGCTTTGCTGCAGGGTTTTCTGTGGCACAAAACGCATTACCTGAACTAAGTGATGCAGATGCCCCTGAGCAAAAAATTAGGCAACCATCAAAAACCGTGAGACCCCTTTTACAAAAACTTTCTGAACAGTTTCCGGTGGAGACACACACATTGCTCCGTGAAGGGCTCAGGCGTGTTGTTGATTTTCAGGATATAAAGTACGGCGACAAATACCTTGAGCGTATGACCTATATTGTTGCACTGGATAAAGCGTTGAATGGCTCAGAATATGGTTGGAAGTTGACCAATGACACCGCCCGATATTTAGCACTTTCTATGTCGTTTGAAGATACAATCCGTGTGGCTGATTTGAAAACGCGTGCGAGCCGCTCTCTAAGGGTGCGTGATGAGGTGAAAGCGCATCTTAAGCAAATCATTCAAACGACTGAATTTCTGCATCCACGGATTGAAGAAATTTGCGATATATTACCAAATGCTATGGGGCGCTTTATTATGCAGCATGTAGGTTTGAAGAGTTTTTTAGGCCGCTTCTTTAAAAAAGGTCGTTTCGTTACGACTGACAGTTTTGGCGGATTTTTACTATTATATACAATAGCAAGTCTGCGTCCTATACGCCGCATCAGCTACAGATATACAATAGAAAATGAGCGAATTGAAACTTGGTTAAATCGGGCTGTAGAGGCCGCTAAGGTTGAGTATGAGTTGGGGTGTGAAATAGTGGCCAGCCAAAGGCTTGTGAAAGGTTATGGAAGTACGCATGCTAGAGGGGTTAGAAATTTTCAGACTATATTAAGTACCTATGAAAAAATATACAAACGTCCAGATGCCGCGTCTGTTCTTCGGCGGTTGATTGAGGTAGCACTTTCTGACGAAGAAGGTAAAAAGCTATCTAAAGCCCTTGCAGCAATAGAGACAACGTAAGATACACAGTATTATGGTAGATGAGAAAGCTTAGGGGTGTTGGGGTTTTTGCTTCTTATAGTAATAATTCATTGCAATATGGCGGCGTAAGAGTGTTGTTACGGTCTTTATTTTTCTGTCTCTTTGATGTTCATTAAAATGATGCGCTCAATCATTGCCTCTTTTTTTACTGCTTTGGCTGCTATGCCTTCAATGAGTGTGGATGCTGATGACAAAATCAATTTTGATCCGATTGGCAGAGCAACCTTTAATTGGTCGTATGGTAGTAATAAGAGCGATCAACTTACATTTAATACACTAGAATTTGGTGGGGTTGATGCTGGCGGTAAGATTAGCTTTGGAAAAGCATTTTCGGTAAAAGCACACGCAAGTATTAACGAAGATGATCTAAAGTTTAAAGATCTATACTTGGAAGTCCCTGTTGGTAATATACGCTACGTTATTGGCAATTCGAAAGTACCAAACCTTTTCACTTGGCAGTTTTCCGGTACCGCTCAGAACTTTATAGAACGGCCCACCTTGCGCCGTGCTTTTGGTGTTGCTCGAATGTTTGGCCTTCGGGCCACTTCAAACGGTGATGATTGGGGCTGGGCAGCAGGTATTTTTAAAGGCGACGTGAATGAGACCGCGCTTTCCTCTGACTGGGTAGCAGCAGTCCGTGCTTATTGGGGGGTCAGTTTTGGCGAATTAAATGGGTTTCTTGGCGGTTCAGTCCGGTACCGGGGTAATGCGCCCGAGCATTATAACTATGCTGAGCGGCCATATACATTTGCAGTAGCGAAACTAGTTAACTATAGAGGTGGCAACTCTGATACTATGGCAGCAAGCGAAGCCGCTTTTCAGTATGGTGCTTTGTACGGTGTTGCAGAAGGGGCGTTTTTATGGACAAATTCTTCCGTTGAAACAGGGCACAGTGACACTCTTTTTGGTGGATATATTGAACTTGGCTATAACCTAACCGGGGAAATAACAAAGTTTGATTTTAAGCGTGGCTCTTTTGGCAAAACAAAGGTTGCTTCGCCTGTAACATCTGGTGGGCCGGGATTATGGCAAGTATCCATGCGCTATGATCATTTAAACCTTACTGCAAAAGATGCTTCGCAAAGCAGCCTCAAAGGTGGACAGCAAGGCACATTTATTGTTGGGCTCAACTGGCAAGCTAACAAACATATGCGCTTACTTGCAAATTATAGTCGCTCTTCTATCAGCCATATGGGGGTACTTACGGACCGCATTGATGCTGTGAGCATTCGTCTTATTTTCTTCCTTTAATAGGTTGCAACTACTAATGAAAAGGGGTGCCGAAGCACCCCTGAAAGCCATAGTTTTAGTTTTGTTTAGAACGCGTAACGAGCACGCAGGTAATAACTACCACCATTGAAGCCAAGAGGCGCTTCTACCGGATATTTTGCACCGGCAACGGACGCACCAAATGGGTTAAGTATTGGATAGTTATTGAACAAGTTGGCAACGCCGACACTTACTTCTAAACCTTCCATCACTGTAACACCAACTTCAGCGTCAATGGTAAATTCACCAGGTACATCAATAGCCAGATCACCTGAGCCCACATGATACTCTACGATTGAGCTTGCATAGTTAACGCGAGCCAGCGCACGCCAAGTCTCTTCATTGTGCGTTAACGTTGTCGTAAAGCGTGTTGTTGGCAGGCTTTTCTCGATCTGATCGATACGGAGTTGATCAAGAGTAGCAGGGTTATGGTCCGTTACCTCTGTTTTAGTGTAGTTACCAGAGAATGTCAGGTTTGTGGAACCACTATCCGTAAGTTCGAATGGGAAAGTAGCGACAACATCTACACCTTGTGTCCGGGTCCTAAAGTCATTCACGAAGAAGCGGAATGCTTGAAGGTCAGCGGCAAATGTTACACCAGAGGCAACAAGGTCATCACGTTGTTGCTGGCTAAGTGTAATTGTTGCTGATTGTGTAATCCGGTCACGCAATGTGATGTTGAAATAGTCAACAGTAAAACTTGCAGCACCAATATCAAAAGCAAAGCCGGCACTGAAAGACTTAGATTTTTCTGGGCCAAGCTGCTTACCACCAAAGCTTTGTGCAACAGGATTTGTTGGTGGAATTGTACCGCGCTGTGCCAGTTGCAAACGGCCATCAACAGTTTCAAACACAGTAGAAATATTCACGACTTGCTGCTGACCAATAGTTGGCGCACGGAAGCCCGTTGAATATGTACTACGGAGACGGAAATTATCGCTGAACCGGTATAGAGTTGAGGCTTTCCAATTGGTTGTTGAACCAAAGTCAGAGAAATCCTCGTACCGTGCAGCAAAGCCTAGTATCCAGTTTTCAGTAACGTCGGCTTCTAAATCAACATAGAAAGCAACATTGGTTCTGTCGTGTGTGCCTGCAACTTGAGGGCTAAAACCTGCAAAGCCGTTTGCTGCTACGCCAAAGCCTTGGTTACCACTGACGGTTTCGCCTGCAGCATTTTGAAGTGAAAATGGCTGAGAAAGAATACCGGTTTCCCATGATTCAATTTGACCAATAGTAGCGCCCCATTGCTCTTCGCGCCATTCGGCCCCGAAGGCTACGTTAAGAGGGGAATAAAACCCGACTTCAACAGGGTATGAAAGATCAGCATTGAGATTTTTCTCAAGTTGAACATACGAACCTAGATCAAATTCGGTTGGTGTTGCTGAGCCAAGGCTAGGGTTCACTGTATTTTTGATGTTAAAGTTGATCTCATTACGGCCACCATGTGCACTAACATCATAAGTCAGGCCATTATCAAATTCACCGCGAACACCAAAAGCGCCAGAAATATCGTTCAAGACGCCGCCAAACTGTGGGGTAAACCCTCCAGGGAACATTTCATTAAAGACAAAGCAGTTTGCGTCTGCTGCTATAACAGCAAGACGGGCTGCATCATCAGCTGCACCAACAATATGTGGATCTGCAACTGTGCCTGTTGTTGCTTCCCCTTCGTTAAAGTTAATACCGCCAGGGCATGTAATACCATCATCAGGTGCCATGTCACCAATCAGGCGTCGGTTGCCGGCAACATTTACGCCAGACCGTGTGTCTGGGTTACGGAAATAAAAACCACCTTCGACTTCACGCTGGGCATAGTTACCAAACCCGTAAAATTCAGCATTTTCACCCATTTCAACGCCGAAGTTTACAAACGCTTTCCAGTCGTTTTTGATTTCAGGAAGGCCCCATACTTGCGCAGGATCTTTTACAGAAGTATTGCCAGCATCAATCAGAGCCTGAGCATCATCACGCTGCACACTACGGCTAGTTGCCTTGCCTTCACGCCATTCAGCAGAAATATTTAGGAAGCCATTTGCGCCGAGAGGGAGACCTTTGTTGGCCGAAAACTGTATTTGGTCGCCGTCGCCTTCGTAGGTTTGCCCCCATTTGGCCTCAAACGTACCGCCCTCATTTTCATCCCGAAGTACGAAATTGATCACACCTGATATGGCATCTGAGCCATATTGCGCAGACGCACCGTCACGTAAAACCTCAACTTGCTTTATAGCAATGGCCGGGAATACAGAGACATCAGCACCTTGTGCGCCGTCAGCAAGACCTGTTCCAAGGAAAGTAATAACCGCAGCACGGTGGCGGCGCTTTCCATTGGTTAGAATTAGATTTTGGTCTGGTGCCAAGCCACGCAAGTTGGCTGGACGAATAAAGGTAGAGGCGTCATTAATCGGCTCTGATTTTACATTATAAGATGGGACAACCGTGCGTAACATGTCTGACATGTCACCGCCGCCTTGATTGGCAAACTCAGCTTGACCAATAACATCAACTGGCGCTGGTGTATCTGCGTTAGTACGTGCAGGCCGACGTGACCCGGTCACCACCACTTCTTCGATGGCTGCCGCCTTTTGGTTAGTGGTGGCATCTTGTGCGCTCACCGATAGACTACTCGCAAGAGCAATACAAGATGTGCTCAGGCATAGTTTTTTACCTAGTTTCATGAAACTTCCCCGTGTAATTAGTGTTTCCAATTGATCCTGTTGCCGTTTATTTTGGGTCCGATTTTTCATTGTATAAAGTGCGTCATAATCGGCCTTGTAAGGCCTAGACGATTGAGATGCATAAACCCACACCTCTCAAAGCAAAAAAAATAAATTTTCTTACCTATCAATCAATAAAGTGTGCTTTAAATGCCATTGAAAGTAATAATATTACAATATAATTCAGTAAATAGAATTTATATTACCAATAACAATAAACTTATGTTTATTCCGAATGGAAGTTACTTATGCTCATAATATTAAGGCAGGAATTTTCATTTTTTGTATAATAATTTTCATATTCATATTAATTGTAATTTATTTTAAATAAATCAACGAGTTAAGCTTTAGGAACCGCTGAGTATGAAATTATTGCTTAAGGTAAGAAAAATTTACATGAAAGTATTGTTAGGGATTTTGTTGCGTTGAGAAAGGCAAGATAACTTTCGAAGGTACTAAATAACGCATAAGTTGTTTTTGGTGTACATCCGGCATTATTTTTTAAAGATACAGTGGTATACTTTGGGGCTTGCAGCGACACTCTGTATATCAAAATGTACCCAAATATTCAGAAGTATTGGCGATTATCGCACAGAAGGGGCTACTTATCTTTTTTAAGTCGACTTGATATTTTTACATATTATATGGTGTGGCATCATATTTGATGGGTAACACTTTGAGTTTGTATAACTGGCTTATAATAAGGGTGATTTAGTGAAAACACATAAGTTAATGAGGGATATTCATTATTGGGGCGCTATTATTGCGGCGTTACCGCTAGTTATTATGATCGGGGCAGGCATTCTTTTGATGGTAAAAAAAGAATTTGACTGGATACAACCGTCAACACAAAAAAGTAGCCAATCAGGTCTACCCACTAAATCAATTAGTGAATTATTTGATGCCGTTGTCAGGGACGGACGGCTGGACGTTCTAAAATGGGCTGAGCTTGAGCGCGCGGACATTAAACCAAGCAAAGGCGTTATAAAATTTGTTTCACACTCCGGCTTGGAAACGCAGGTAGATATTTATACAGCTGAGGTTCTACAGGTGGCTCAGCGACGCTCAGATGTTATTGAATCAATACATGATGGGTCTTATTTTGCTGAATGGACGAAACTTTATGTTTTTTTGCCCATTGGTGTTTTCTTGTTAGGGCTGTGGATTACGGGCTTATATCTTTTTATCCGGACCGAATATAAGAAAGCCCAGTCTCGTAAGAAAAAAAAACTACGACCTAGTGCGCATGGTTGAATGTATTATGCATGTTAGATTCTTAAAATGAGTTCAGTAAGGAGCCATTTATTCACATGCCGAGCAATCTATCCATTGAATTTGGGCAATGTTTCGCGGTTACCTTAAAAAAAGTGATGGGGTGTTATATAGGAATGATTGCGTTATTAGTTGGGTAAAGCAAACTCGAGTTGCCAAGCAGGGGTGGTGTGTGGATGAGATAATTAAAGCAATTGCTAGTACCTATGTGTTTCCTGCTGTTATCGCATTTGTCATGTTTGGCCTAGGGTTATCCTTAAAAATACAAGATATAATCGCTGTAGCACAAAAGCCGACGCCATTTTTTGTTGGGCTGGTGGGGCAACTTATATTTTTGCCGAGTGTTGCTTTTGCTGCAGCGATGGTGCTGCCGGTGCCTCAGGTAATTATACTAGGTTTAATATTAGTTGCACTTTGCCCTGGAGGTTCCACGTCAAATGCTATCATTTTTTCCCTTGGAGGGAACGTTGCACTTTCGGTCGCGCTGACTATTGCTTCTAGTCTGATCACGCTTCTTTCAATCCCGCTTTTATTGTCTTTTGCTATTGATTATTTTGGTGTTGCTGCCGGAGAAATTACGGTGCCAGCAGCTTATATTTTTAAAAGTTTATTAATGATGACAGCGCTGCCAGTGGCTGTTGGCATGATTATAGGTGTAAAATTTCCAGCCTTTGCTGAGAAGGCAATACCTCCTCTCAAAAAGCTAAGCTTGGTTCTGATTTTGATGATTATTGGTATCAGTATCTATAATGCCCGGGAGTTTCTTACCGAGGCAATTGGTACTGTTGTATTGTCCGCAGCTTTTTTGTCTATTGTTGTTGTACTTGGTGGGTACTTTCTGTCACGAGTTTTTGTGCCGGATATAGACAGTCGTTTAACAATTGCAGTGGAGATCGGTGTACAAAATACTCCAATAGCAATTTTTCTTGGGTCTTCAGTGTTGGCTATGCCTGAACTTAGTATTGTTGCAATTGCATACGGTGTATTTAATTATGGTTTTATTGCTCTGCTTATTAAGTTTTCAAACCATAGGAACACGGTAACGGTATAATGATTGCCATGGGAAATTTTAGACATCACCATGCTTTTTTGCGCTATCACAATATTTAACATGCCATAGTGCGCAATATGTGTGCTCGTTCAGTGAGTGTTGATATTGAATACGGGAAAAAGGAATGACGGTGCTAAAGAATAAGTGGTTCTGGCTTGGTCTGCCGGTTGTAGGTATTGCTCTCACACTTTTGGTATCAGACACGGTACGCCGATTTGCCTTGCACGGCCCTGCAATGGTGGTGGCGGCAGGTGCCAAGCTTGCTTGCTCGGGTGTGTATGTGATGGGGCGCACCCCAGAACATGTCCTAGAGCATGATCTTAAGAATTTTTACGGATCTTTTTTTCAGTATGCTGAATATTCCTTTGATACAAAGGCGCAAACTGCAACAGCAACTGTCTTAGGGGTGATCTCTGACACTGCCTTATACCGTGCTGGGGTGGGTTGTACTCTTCTTGTTGATGTAACCAAGGAAGAATTATTAGCACAGGCAGCAAATATTTCTATCTTTACACCAGTTGATCGCCCTGAGGCATGGCCTGTCGGCGATACTGTCGTACTCAGGGAAGATAATCCACATATAAATTGGTTAGCTCTTGGTAAGGCAATTGACGATGCTTTTGAGGATACTACAGAAAACCAAACAATAGACACTCGCGCTATTATTGTTGTGCATGAGGGTGAAATAATCGCGGAACGGTATGCACCGGGTTATGATAAGACGACACGTTTCCTTGGTTGGTCTGCCAGTAAGGCGGTAACAAATGCCCTCATTGGGACCATGGTTATGGATGGTAAACTACTTGTTGATGAGCCTGCGCCTGTAAAAGAATGGCAAGACCCTAAGGACCCTAGAGGTGCAATTCGCCTGCATGACCTTCTTACCATGACGAGCGGCCTAGCTTTTTCTGAACCCTATATTCCAGCCAATGATAGTACTGAAATGTTGTTTCATTCGCCGCGTATGGGGGATTTTGTTGCGAGTAAACCTCTTGCTTATGAACCGGGTACACATTGGTACTATTCCTCGGGTACAACGAACCTTTTGGCAAGAATTTATGTGGATACAGCTGGGGGATCGCTGAAGGCTGCTTATGGCGAAATGAAAAGGCGTTTCTTTGCACCACTTGGTATGACCAGTGCCATTTTTGAGCCTGATACGTCAGGGGTTTTTGTCGGTAGTTCCTATTTCTATGCTACTGCGCGGGACTGGGCGCGGTTTGCGTTGCTTTACCTAAATGAAGGTAAGGTAGGTGACCAGCAAATACTCACAAAAGAATGGGTACATTATTCGCGTCGCCCAATTCCGCAAGCAACAAGAGGGCAATATGGCGCACAGTTTTGGCTAAATGCAGGTGAGCCGGACAATCCAGCCGATAGGCGGTACCCTAATTTGCCGGCAGATTATTATATGGCAAGCGGTTATAATGATCAGCACATAGGCATTATCCCTTCGCAAAACGCGGTGATTGTTCGTCTTGGCTGGACCACGGGAGATGTTAAGTTTGACTTGAATGGTCATTATGCTCGTATCTTGGCGTCTTTACCTAAGGTGAGCTAACGCACTTTACAGTTTAGAAGTGAGCTTGAGGTACCTATGTGTAGACCTCAAGCCATAATATTATTTGCGATTAAAATATTGTAAACTGAATTTATGTTCTTGGTCCATCCACACTGTTTCAAGAGTAAAGCCAGCAGCTTTTGCCAATTGCTCAAACTCACTCAAGGAATATTTATAGGAATTTTCAGTGTGAATAGTCTCTCCTTTTTGAAAGAGAATGGTGTTTGTTCCGACCTTAACAGTTTGCTCTTTTAGGCTGACAAGGTGCATCTCTATACGGCCTAGCTCTTCATGATAGAAAGCGGAGTGTTTGAAAGTATTTGTATCAAAATTTGCGCCAAGTTCTTTGTTCATGCGGACAAGCAAGTTCATATTGAATTTTGCTGTTATACCAGCCTTATCATTATAGGCAGCATTCAATGTAGGTGTATCTTTTTTGAGGTCGACACCAATGAGTAGTCCACCGTCACCACCAACCATTTTGTGAATGCTTTTGAGAAATTCTGTGGCTTCATTGGGTTCAAAGTTTCCGATACTAGAACCCGGGAAAAAGGCAACGCGGCGCACGCCTGAAGGGTAGAGCGGAATATCCATAGAAACTGTAAAGTCAGAACATACGGCATGCACATTTAACCAGGGAAACTCAGACGCAACTTTTGCGGCCTCTTTTTTCAGAAATGCCTTGGAAATATCCATTGGCAAATAAGAATGAGGTTTAACGGCGGTCAGAAGTTCTCTTACCTTTTTGCTATTACCGCTGCCGGGTTCTACCAACAAACAACCTCGCCCAATCTGGCGTGCAATCTCTTCCACATTAGCTTTAATGATGCGGGACTCTGTCCGTGTTGGGTAATATTCTTCTGTATGGCAAATAGCGTCAAAAAGACGTGACCCTATTTCGTCATAAAAGAACTTTGGTGAAATTCTCTTTGGTGTACTCAGGAGGCCTTTAAGGGCCTCTTGGGTGAAGTCACTTTCAGGTGGATGATTATCTTGAAATTTCAGGGCAATCGCTGTCGTGCTCATTATTATAAATCCTCTGCAAGTCGAATACCGCTGTACTGCCAGCGTTTATCAGGATAGAAAAAATTACGGTAACTAGGGCGAATATGATCTTTTGGAGTTAGGCATGACCCCCCGCGTAACACCATTTGGCTACTCATAAATTTACCATTATATTCGCCTAAAGGCCCTTCGAGCCGCTGATAGCCGGGGTACTCTGTGTAGGGGCTACTGGTCCATTCCCAAACGTCCCCGTAAAATTGGTGGCTGTTATTAGTGTTGGCACTCGGCGCATACATGCCTGTATCTGCAAGGTTGCCAATAATAGGAAAAGTGGTAGCGGCAACCTCCCACTCACTTTCAGTTGGCAAGCGTTTTTTAGCCCAGCGGGCGTAGGCTGCTGCCTCGTAAAAACTCACATGACATACTGGGGCACTCATGTTGATATGCCTCATGCCTTGCAGCGTAAAGAACCACCAGCCATCGCTTTGCTTCTCCCAGTAAAGAGGAGCCTCCCATTTTTCAGCTTTAAGAAGTGTCCATGCGTCGGAAAGCCAAAGGTCAGCTTTTTGATAGCCCCCATCATCAATGAACGACAGGTATTCCTCGTTTGTGACAGGTCTAGAAGCTATTTTGAAGGCGGTCACGTATGATTTGTGGCTTGGGCATTCATTGTCATAAGAGAAATCTTCACCTTGATAACCAACTTCATAGAGGCCCTCTTTATACTCTATCCAAGTCACAGGCGGCGCTTTTGAAGATGGCTGAAAGGGGGTGTCCATATAGACTGGACGAAGAGGGTTTTTGGAAAATGCATGTTTTATATCAGTAAGTAAAAGCTCTTGATGCTGCTGCTCATGATGTAGTCCAAGAGTAAGGCGCTGGTGGATTTTAGTTGAATTTTGGGTGTTTTTTTCTGAGAGGAGCTTTTCTACGGCTGTATCAATATAAAGTCGATAAGCATAAACCTCTTTAACAGTGGGACGGCTGATAAGGCCCCGTTCAGACCGCGTAAAGAAACAACCAATACTTTCATAATAGCTGTTAAAAAGATGCGTAAATGTATCATTATAGGGGGCGTAGTCTTTAGCGAATGGTTTCAGGATCATTTCTTCAAAAAACCAACTTGTATGGGCCAAGTGCCATTTTACAGGACTGGCATCAGGCATGGATTGTACGCCATAGTCTTCGTTTTCAAGCGGGGCACATAGGGCCACCGTTTGGCTGCGGATATGAAGAAAGTCTGCTAAGAGAGACTGGTGCTGTCCGGGCATAAATAAGTACCTGTTATCTTCGAGTAGCTCTTACAGTGCTATTTGTCACTCATACATAAATACAAAGTAGGACGATAAAAGAAAGCTACTGACAGAAAGTGACAGTAACTTTGTCCTTATAGAAGGCGATGTAAGATTTTATAGCTATGGCTTCATTAAATGGCTCTTTATAGCTCCAGCAAATGTCAATGCTCTCTGAAGTATTTTCGGTTACTTTAGCCAGCCGCCAATAACACGCTGTGCCTTTAAAGGGACAGAAGCTGGATGTATTACTTTGCACAAGAGAGTTCATTTTCACATGCTCTCTCGGAAAGTAAATAACATCGCTATACGTGTTTTCTGAGAGTCTTAAAGCTTGATCCGAGCGCGCTAATACATCACACCCTAAATGTATTTCCGCAGAAACACGTTCCGCGTTTATAAGCATTTTATAGTCAGGGTGCTTTATAAAACCAGGGGCGGAATTTTGAGCTTCAGGTGTTCGCATGGCATTTCCTCAACAAGTTTTTGTCTCTTGAGCATGTAATATGCTGTCTGGTTCAGACAAGTCAGTAAAGTTGCGTTATATTGGTGCATATTTGCACCATATAGGGCACAACCTATGTTTCTATAAGGGGCAATGCGCGGTTATCTTTTACCTCTTCCATTACAAAATAGCTGTGCGTTTGGGTTACTTCAGGAAGGCGGGAAAGTTCTTCCCCCATAAATTTTCGGAAGGCGGCCATATCGCCAGTACGAATTTTTAGTAAATAGTCAAAGCCCCCGCCGACCATATGGCATTCAACAACTTCATCGAGTTTTGATACATGTTCAGCAAAGCGCGCAAAAACATCATTTGTCGTACGGTCAAGGTTTACTGTCATGAAAGTCACGAAGCTGGCTTTGAGTTTTTCTGGACACAACTCCGCATAATACCCTTTAATATATTTTTTCTTCTCAAGGCGCCTGACGCGCTCAAGGCATGGTGTTGGGCTTAGGTTGATCTGTTTAGCAAGATCAACATTAGAAATACGACCATTCTTCTGGAGAATGGTAAGGATTTTTTGATCAAGTTTATCTAACGGTTTCATGGCGTTATTTTATACTCATTTAATTATATTTTACCAGAGATAATAACGTCACTTCCTCTAAAATGGCAACATATTCTGCTATTTATAGAGCATACTGTGGGCTCTGTGTAATAGTGGGTTTCGAGTATGATGGTGAACTTAAATAAACTGCGCGCTGACGTGCGAGCGTGCAAACATGGTGATGAAAATAAACTAGTCACTGAATTGCTTGAGCGGAACGCTCTTTCAAACGTTGATACTTGTGCCATAGAAGATATGGCTGTGCGCTTTGTAGAAGCCACACGCGCCATGGAAGACAAGCAGCCGCTTCTTGATGCTTTCTTGCAAGAGTATGGTCTCTCAAACCAGGAGGGTATCGCCCTAATGTGTCTTGCTGAGGCATTACTCCGGGTTCCGGATGCCGTTACCCGTGATGACTTAATTGCAGATAAAATTGCATCAGGAGAATGGTATAATCATGCAGGACGTGCGGGGTCTATGTTTGTAAATGCATCCACTTGGGGGTTAATGCTGACCGGTAAAGTTATAAATCTTGATCCGGAAATCAAACAAGGTTCTAAAGGTTGGCTTGGTAAGTTGACACACCGGGTTGGGGAACCTGTTATCCGCACGGCAATGGTGCAGGCCATGCGTATAATGGGGGGTGAATTTGTTCTCGGTGAAACGATTACCGAGGCTGTAAAGTGTGGTAAAAAAACATTTGGCACTAGCCAGATGTATTCGTTTGACATGCTCGGGGAGGGAGCCCGCACTGCAGAAGACGCTGCGCGCTATTTTGATGCCTATGTAAACGCCATTCGTACGACAGGTGCTTTGAAACCTGGTAGTAGCGTTTATAACCGTTCTGGCATTTCCATTAAGCTTTCCTCTCTCCATCCACGGTATGAGTTTTTCAACCATAAAGCGGTTTATACGGAACTGGGTGAAAAATTAGCTGTGCTCGCTAAGCTTGCGGCTGAAAATAATATAAACATGTCAATTGATGCCGAGGAAGCTGACCGTCTTGACATCTCGCTGGATCTGTTTGAGCAACTTGCTCGTAACCCTGATCTTGAAAACTGGGAAGGTCTTGGTCTTGTTATTCAGGCGTATGGAAAACGGGCCTTGAAAGTGATCGACTGGGTTGGAGCGTTGGCAGAAGATACCAATCGCCGCTTTATGGTGCGCCTTGTGAAGGGGGCTTATTGGGATACTGAGATCAAACATGCTCAGGAACTAGGGTTGGTAGATTTCACTGTGTATACAAGAAAATCATCAACGGATGTGTCTTATTTAGTTTGCGCACAAGAGTTACTTGCTCGACAAAGCCGAATTTTTTGCCAGTTTGCTACACATAATGCTCATACTATTGCGGCCATATTACATATGGCGAAGGGGGATTATAGCCGGCTTGAGTTTCAGCGCCTGCACGGTATGGGCGTGCTTGTTTATGATGTGGCGAAGAAGGCTGTGAAGGGCCTGCCCCCTGTGCGCATTTATGCACCTGTCGGCGGCCACAAAGATTTGCTGGCATATTTGGTACGCCGTCTCCTTGAAAACGGGGCCAATAGCTCTTTTGTGAACCGTTTTATGAATGCCGAAGTGCCAGCGCGTGAAGTGGTTGGCTGCCCTATTGCAGCTACAAAAGCACTGGAAGTTTATAGCCACCCCAAAATCACTAAGCCAGCATGGATTTTTGGTATGGGGCGTAAGAATGCAAAAGGGTTAGACTTGACTGAACATAAAAATATTGAGGCTCTTGAGGCTGCGATTGCAGAAGAGAAAACCAAATACAGAAAGGTTGGGCCGCTTGTACTTGGCGTGAATCCTGAGAGTAAGGTAACCGTGAAGGTTATTAATCCGGCAGATGTGAGGGACACACTGGGAGAAATATCCAGTGCCACAGCTGGAGATATCGAACAGGCATTCATTGCGGGACAAGCGGCTCAGCCGGTTTGGGATGCCCTTGGTGGTAAAGCCCGTGCTGAAAAAATCATGGAAGCGGCTAATATGCTTGAAGCTCAAACCGAGAGCTTTATGGCGCTTCTTATACGTGAGGCTGGTAAAACGTATAGTGATGCACTTGCAGAAGTGCGTGAAGCAGTAGATTTCTGTCGCTATTATGCTGAGCAGGCGGCACGTGAATTTACTGATTATATTCAACTTCCTGGCCCTACAGGTGAAGCGAATACACTCGGTTTGCATGGCCGCGGTGTGTTTGTTTGCATTAGCCCTTGGAATTTCCCACTTGCGATCTTTATGGGGCAAGTTGTGGCGGCGCTTGCCGCAGGGAATGCGGTGGTTGCAAAACCAGCAGAGCAAACACCGCTTGTGGCCTGTGAAGCGGTTAAGCTTTTGCATAGGGCAGGTATACCTGAAGATGTATTATTGTTTATACCCGGGGACGGCGCTGTTGGTGCGGGTATTGTGAAACACCCATTTGTGGCAGGCGTAGCCTTTACTGGAAGTACGGGAACAGCCAAAGCTATTAACCGTGAGCTTGCATCGAAAGACGGCGCTATTGTCCCGCTGATTGCAGAAACAGGTGGTCAGAATGTGATGTTTGTGGATAGTACTGCGCTTTTGGAACAGGTCACTGATGATGTTATGCAATCCGCATTCTATAGTGCAGGGCAACGGTGTTCTGCCCTTCGTGTCATGTATGTACAGGAGGAAATTGCAGATAAAACAATCGAGATGATCTGTGGTGCAATGAATGCTGTACGTCTAGGGGACCCTTCTAAAATTGAAACAGACATTGGGCCTATCATCGATAAGACGGCTCTTGCTAGCCTGCAGGCACATGTGAAACACATGCACTCTAAGGCGAGCTTCAGTCATTCGGCTTCTCTTGAGGGGGCATGTAAGCACGGCACTTTCCTTGCGCCGCATCTTTTCGAGATTGGCAGTATTGTAGAACTGGAGAAAGAGCAATTTGGTCCTATCCTACATGTGGTGCGTTATAGAACATCCGAATTGGAGGCGGCTATCCGGGAGGCTTTTTCTAGTGGTTATGGTCTAACATTCGGTGTGCACACCCGAATGGAGCAGCGTTGGCGGAAAATATTTGCGGCGGCACCTGTTGGCAACATATACATCAACCGCAATATGGTGGGTGCAGTTGTTGGTAGCCAACCATTTGGGGGGCAAGGCCTTTCTGGCACGGGCTTTAAAGCTGGAGGGCCGCGCTATCTCTATCGTTTTGCAACAGAAAAAACATTATCTATCAATACAATGGCTTCCGGCGGTAACGCCGAACTCCTGACCCTGGACGCATAATTTAGGCGCTCGCCTACTTTAGTACCTAGAGTATAGGCTACATATTAATACTTAAGGGTGATGAAAATTAGTATGTTGATACTTTAAACTTGAGACGTTTATATGGTTATATCTTAAAAGTGGTATGGGTAATATTATGGGTTCAATTTTGAGGAAACTTCTATGTGTGTACGGGTTTTTGCTGTTTTTACCGGAGGTTTCTGCCAATTGCTCAACAGGCTATACAATGGCATATTCTCATTGGCCACCATACCATTATGCAGATAAAGCCGGTAACCCTCTAGGGTTAGATGTGGAGATACTGACAGCTGTTTTTGAAAAAGAAGGTTGCGCTTATGGGATGCGTTTCGTTCCGTGGAAACGTGCACTTTATGAAGTAAAACACGGTACGCTTGATGTGGCATTAGCGGCGTCTAAAAATGCAGAGCGCTCTGAATATGCTTGGTTCACAAAACCTCATCGTCGCGAAACAATGGTGATGTTTATGCGTGCAGGAGAGGAGCCAAAGTATTCTCCAAAGTCGATGAGTGATCTTGCTGAAACTAACTATAATATAGGCTTGGTTTTGGGGGTTTGGTATGGAGAAGACTTGTCTGCTTTATTCCGGCGTAAGCCAAGTTTTAGGCGGCGAGTTCTACAAAAACTGGAAAATAAAAACCTATTCGATTTGCTCATCAGGGGGCGAGTTGATGTCGTCGTGAGCGACTTTTTCAATGGTGTTTTTATGACTGATCAATATGGTATGTTAAGTCAAATAATGGTACGCCCCGAGATAATAAACGATAATGAAAATCATTTTATGTTCAGCAAAAAATCAGCTTCAGAAGAAGAAGTAGAACACTTTAGTCGTGCTATTTTAGCTTTTCAGGAAACAGAAAAATATCAGGCTTTATTATTGAAATATATTCCTAAAGAATATTTGAGAAAGTCCCTTCAAAAATAGTGTTTATAGGTCATTCTTTATACCTATAAGGATATGAAGAACTTTATTCAACAGGTAACGCATTGCGGGCGAGAACTTGTTTAAGACAAAAGCTGGTATCAATATTTGCAACGCCGGGTACGTGAGTTAATTTGTCAATAAGAAAACGTTCATACGCGGCCATGTCTTTGGCAACGACATGCAACATATAATCACGCCCACCACCCGACATAAGATAACTTGCCATGACTTCAGGGAATTTACTGATGCGGTCTTCAAATTTTTCAAGAAACCCTTCAATTTGCCTTTCCAGTTTAACTGAGACAAAGACATTAATTTGTAAATTCAATTTTTCCGGATCAACAAGGGCTTTGTAACCCTTGATATACCCTTCATCTTCAAGGCGCTTTAGACGGCGTTGGCACGGCGTTGCCGAGAGCCCAACTAGGTCACTAAGTTGTACAATGGTTAACCGACCGTCATTTTGCATAATGGTCAGTATTTTACGGTCTATAGCATCTAAGGTTTGCAATTATTCAATTCCTCTAATTTGTTTATCATTATTAGCGGATAAATGCGAATATAATCAATTTTATTAGGTGAATTAGATGAAATAACTGACTATCTTAGTGTATGTTGTGGCCATACAAATCATATATGGCGAGCGATAATGGACGGGTCAACTTCCCTTGATACTTACAAGCTGTCTGATTGCTATCAGGCACGTAACGGACGCATTTTTTTAACAGGTATTCAGGCGCTTGTTCGTCTGCCAATGATGCAAGCGCAGATGGATGCGCGGGATGGCCTCAAGACAGCGGGCTTTATCTCTGGCTATCGCGGCTCACCGCTGGGTGGTTATGATCAGGAGCTGTGGAGGAATGAGAAGATCCTTCAAGAGCATGATGTGCATTTTGAACCCGGTGTGAATGAAGACCTAGGTGCGACAGCTGTGTGGGGTACGCAACAACTCGATCATTATGGGAATACCAAATACGACGGTGTTTATGGCATCTGGTACGGCAAAGGCCCTGGCGTGGACCGTACGGGCGATGTGTTTCGCAATGCTAATATCCTTGGCACCTCAAAGCATGGCGGTGTTCTTGCTCTGTCTGGCGATGACCATGCGGCACAGTCCTCGATGTTTCCCCACCAGACAGACCATGTTTTTGAAAGTTGCATGATCCCGATCCTTGCCCCTGCATCTGTTACGGAGATCCTTGAGTTCGGCCTGATGGGCTGGGCCTTGTCGCGCTATAGTGGTTGTTGGGTTGCCTTGAAGGTGCTGACAGAGATTGTTGAAAGCGGTGAGGTTGTGAACCTACCGAAGGAGCTACCAACTTATGTCCGCCCTGACCATCCGGTGCCACCGCATGGTTTCAATTATGACCCAACGCTCAAGTGGCCTGCTGAGCGTATGCAGCTTGAGTACCGTTTGCTAGAAGAACGTATTCCTGCAATATACGCGTGGGCGTATGCTAACAATGTTGATCGTACAATCTGGAAGTCTGAACAGCCTAAAATTGGTATCGTCACAGTTGGTAAGGCACACGGCGATCTGATGGAAGCCCTGCGTATTCTTGGCCTATCGGAGAAGCAAGCCAAAGCGGCGGGTGTGTCTGTCTTTAAAGTTGGCATGACATGGCCATTAGATCCGCGAAAAATTGGTGAGTTCTCTCGTGGCCTTGATGAAATTATCATTGTTGAAGAAAAGCGCCCGCTTGTTGAGAAACAGCTTAAGGAGCAGCTCTTTAACTGGCCTGTTGGCGAACGCCCAGCGATTTACGGCCTGCGTGATCAGCACGAAAAAGAGCTATTCCCGATGGTCGGTGAGTTTTCACCGGAACTTGTTGCCGAAAAGCTGGTAACAGTTCTTTCAGATACGAAGCTTGCTTCTGTCGTGGTTAAAGCATTTGACGAGCATAAAGCGCGCACAAAGGCGCTGGCGTCCCCCCCGGAGATTATCACACGCAAGCCTTTCTTTTGCGCTGGTTGTCCGCATAACCGGTCGACCAAGGTACCAGAGGGCAGTAAAGCTGGTGGGGGTATTGGGTGTCACGTGATGGTGCTGGGGCAGGGCCGTAACACAGATACATTCAGCCAAATGGGCGGAGAAGGTATCGCGTGGGTGGGCCTCAGCCGCTTCACGGAAATTCCGCATACATTCCAGAATATGGGCGATGGTACATATCAGCATTCGGGCATACTCGCTATTCGTCAGGCGGTGGCTGCAAACGTTAATATCACCTACAAAATTCTCTATAATGACGCCGTAGCTATGACGGGCGGTCAGCCAGCGGAGGGTACACTGACGGTTGGTAGTATTGCCACGCAGTGCCGCGCTGAGGGTGTTGATACCCTTGTTGTTGTAAGTGATGATATCATCCGCACCCGAGAAACCGGTGCACTTGCTGTTGCGGAAACCATTCATCCGCGCTCTGAGCTTGAAGCCATCCAGCGCAGACTGAGGGAAACCAAAGGCGTAACGGTTATTATTTATGATCAAACATGTGCTGCTGAAAAACGCCGTCGGCGTAAAAAAGGCTTAATGCCTGACCCTAAGAAACGTCTGTTTATCAATGACCGTGTTTGTGAAGGCTGTGGGGACTGTTCGGTGCAATCGAACTGCATTGCTGTTGAACCACTCGAAACGCCATTTGGTCGTAAGCGTCAGATTAACCAAAATAGCTGCAACAAAGACTATAGCTGTAATGATGGTTTCTGCCCAAGCTTTGTGACCCTTAACGGTGTTGAGCCTGCAAAACCAGACCAGACAAGCCTCGTAAGTCGGGAGATGATCACCTTCGCAAGCCTTTCTTATCCAATACTGCCGGAATTAAAGGGTGGTGCGGAGTTTGGCTTGCTCGTGGCAGGTATTGGCGGCACAGGTGTAGTGACAGTTGGCGGTGTCTTGTCCATGGCGGCGCATCTGGACGGCAAGGGGGCAACGGTTCTTGACTTCACAGGCCTCGCGCAAAAAAATGGTGCTGTGATTAGCCAGGTTAAAATCGCTGAAAACCAAGCAGACATTTGTGTGCCACGCATTTTGCAACATAGCACCGATTTGGTGATTGGCTGCGATATGGTGGTAACTGCTTCGAACGCTAATTTCTATGGTACCGGGAAAACTAAAGCTGTTGTGAATGACGCGGAAATTCCAACAGCTCATTTCACACAGAATACGGATATGGATTTCCCTGCGGCAGCGGAGCGTGAAGCTATTGAGCGTGCAACGGGCTCGGATGCTGTTAGTTTTTTGAACGCAGGGGCAATTGCAGAGCAACTGTTTGGTAATAGCATTGCGACGAACATGTTTCTGGTTGGTTATGCGTGGCAGAAAGGGCTCCTGCCACTGAGCCTTGAGGCGATTATGCAGGCGATTAAATTAAATGGTGTGGCGGTAGACGCCAACAAGCGCTATTTCAGTTGGGGCCGCGTGTATGCAGACAAACCGGGTGAGCTTCTTGCCTTTATGGATGTTGGGCCTAAAGACATACGGGACAATACTCTAGATGCAATCATTGGCCGGAACGTGGCGGAATTAACGGCCTATCAGAATGCTGCCTATGCGCGGCGTTACAGTAATGCTGTTGAGAAAGTTCGCGCAGCAGAGAAAACACTCGATAGCGGCGAAGGTTTAACGCGCCAAGTGGTGAGTTCCTATTATAAAGTTTTGGCATACAAGGACGAGTATGAAGTTGCCCGGCTATATACCGACGGTGTTTTTGGTGGGAAAATTGCTAACAAATTTGATGGCCTTACGGCAATGACTTTCCATATGGCGCCACCACTGATTTCAAAAAGAGACCCTGTTACCGGTGAGCGCCAAAAGCGTGCCTTCTCTGGTAGGGTTGTTATGCCAATGTTTAAATTAATGCGGTTAGGCAAAAAACTGCGCGGCACGTGGGCTGATCCGTTTGGTTATCAAGAAGACCGCAAAGTTGAGCGTCAGCTGATTTTAGATTATGAAACAGCACTTGCGTCTGTACTCCCAAAACTCACGGCGAGCAATTATGACGATATGACTGCGTTTTTTGCACTTCCGGAAAAAGTACGTGGGTACGGCCATGTGAAAATGAAATCCCTTACGGAATTCTACAATAAATGGGTAGAGCAATATAAAAAGTTCTAGAAAACTATAGCTTAGCCGACTAAGAAACGGGTGGCCTCATACTCAGGTGGGGCCATTTATGATGTAAAGCGTGAGACTATTATGGCCATTCGCCCGGAAATTTTGCAAGCGATCAAAGAAACATCCCTCCCGGAGGACCGCACATTTGGTAAAGCAGTATTGCCGGTTATCTGTGCAGCGACTTACGCGCATGGTGCATGGTCTGCCTTGGAGGTAAAGCTTGATAGCGAGCACCCAGTTTCCGCCGGTACAACTGTTGTGCAGTACGGTCAAAGTATTTTTGAGGGTATGAAAGCTTACCGGGTGGCACAAGATATCCCGCAAGTTTTCAGGCCTTATGATCATGCAAAACGGTTCCAACTGTCGGCGGACCGCATGTGCATGCCACATGTGCCCGAAGACATGTTTGTGGAAGCGGTTTCGCTTATTTCCAGCCTCTACCGGGACTTGATCCCGAAAGAACATAATAGTTCACTATATGTGCGGCCTGCTCTTTACGGAGATGATTATTCACTCGTGATCACGCCGTCTGAACATTATAGTTTTACGGTTCATGTGGCGCCGACGTTACCATTTTCCCCTGGCATGAAGTCTGTTTTAATTGAACGCCAGGATACACGCGCGGCTGTTGGTGGTACTGGCGGCGTGAAAGCTGCAGGCAATTACGCAGCAAGCTTCAAATCATTGGGCCGTGCGCAAGCACTTGGCTGTGCAACAAGCTTGTGGCTTGATCCGGTTGAAAGCCGATATGTTGAAGAACTTTCACTTATGAATTTTTTTGCCGTTATCGAGGGTGAACTGCATACACCAATTTTGAAAGACAGTTTTTTGCCAGGGTTAACGCGCCGCTCGGTATTAGAGCTGGCCGAGCATCATGGCATGAAAGCAGTTGAAGAACGGATAGATATAAACAAGCTTATTTCACAGATTAGAGATGGCCGTTGTACGGAAGTTTTTTCAACGGGAACCGCCGCAGTTATATCCCCTATACGAAGCCTCAAGGAAGCTGATGGCAGTGAATTTATCATCGGAGAAAGAATTGGCTCGGTTACCCAGAAATTGCGCGCGCACCTTGTAGGTATCCAAGAGGGTATTGAAGCAGACATTTTCGGCTGGATGCATAGCGTCGCTGACACTTAAAAAAGAAATATTTTTTAGCCGTCATGTAATGGCTCCAGTCGGGCTGTGATATACATCACAGCCATAAGTAAGGCTGTAGGCAATCATCTCTTTGGGGGTAGGTGAGTCTTTCCATATCACGCTTTGCGTGGAGAGCGCCCTTTTCTGCTTTTCTTTCCAGTACATAATATCTTGAGGTGCGCGATATGTATATTACAGATGAAATTCCTGTTTCATGCCCAACATGCGGCCATTTTGTTTCTTTCTCAGTCAACAAGTGTGTGACATGTAGTAAAGACCTATCTGATATTGATCTGCGAGAACTTGCGAAAGTTCAATGGACAAAAAATACGGAGCGCCGCACTGGTTTTCTCTGGCTTGTTACGCTTGTAGGGCTTTGTTGGGTTGGGCTATATTATGTAACTGTATGAGGGGTTTTCATTACTGCCACAGCAATAAAAAAACGGGCTGGAAGAGGCCCTGTTCCATAGATGTAGGTCTCAGTTTAGAAGGCTGTTGTTTAACGTGTGGTACTTTTTTTTAAAACCCGCCCAATTGCATCGTCTTCACCAGTGAATGCATTATCACTATAGTCACACAGGTCTTAAGGTCTATTTTTTATGTGGCTACCCTAACAATTTTACTCGGCGTTTGTCCGCCGACCCAGTAAGCAAGTTCAGCGGGTTCCTTAATGTCAAAGAAAACCAAATCTGCGCGCTTACCAACCTCGATCGTTCCTCTATCCTTCAAGCCGAGCGCTTTGGCAGCATTTCTGGTGATTCCTGCAAGGGCTTCCTCGGGGGTCATACCAAAAAGAGTACAGCCCATATGAAGCATAAGCTGGATAGATAGGACAGGGGAACTGCCTGGATTGGAATCTGTGGCCAGTGCCATATCAACGCCCGCAGCACGCATCATCTCCACTGGTGGGCGTTTGCTGTCGCCGAGAACATAAAAAGCGCCAGGTAACAGAACAGCAACAGTACCTGCTTCCGCCATGGCTTTGATACTTTTTGCACTCGCATATTCAAGGTGATCAGCAGATAGCGCGCCGTATTTTGCAGCAAGCTCTGCACCAGAAAGGTCAGACAATTGTTCGGCATGAAGCTTGACCGGCAAGCCATGTCTTTTGGCAGTCTCAAAAAGTCGCTCTGTTTGCGCATAGCTGAAACCAATACCCTCACAGAAAGCATCAACAGCATCGATAAGGCCAATTTTTGCTATGGCCGGTAGCATCATTTCACAAATATGGTCGATATACCCATCTTTATCGCCAGCAAACTCGGGTGGGAGGGCGTGAGCACCAAGGAAAGTAGTTTGCACGTCAAGGCCGACTTCCTTTGCTGCAGTTTTTGCAGCACGAAGCATTTTCTTTTCATCATCAAAGGTTAGGCCATACCCTGATTTTATTTCGACAGTTGTCACACCGTCAGCAGCCAAATATTTTAACCGCTTCACAGCTGTAGCTATAAGTTCCTCAACCGTAGCTTTGCGTGTGGCGTGAACAGTGGAAAGAATTCCCCCTCCTTGGTTGGCAATATCCTCGTACGAAATACCTTTTAGCCTTGCTTCATACTCGCGCGCACGGTTGCCCCCAAAAACGATATGAGTGTGGCAGTCAATAAAACCGGGGAAAACCCATTGGCTCATGCAGTCTTCTTGATGGTTTGTTTCTTTAGTAGGAAGGTTGTATTCTGGACCCACATAATCGATTCGACTCCCTTTAACACCAATGGCACCTTTAAGTATGGTGCCATAACTAGGGGCGCCTTTCACCATTGTTGCAATATTTACATTTGTATAAAGCCTATCAAACACTGACTTTTCCCCCTATTTATTGTTCTTGCCTATTTCTATAACACAGCTTTTTATTGACAGGCAAAATTACTTGTACGAACTTGTATATACAGGTAAGGATTTCAATGCAAAAACTCTATTTTAAACAAGGCCTGTTAGGCAGCAAATGGGCGGATGATATCTGTGTGGGTATCAATGCTGAAGGTATGATAGCGTATCTGGAGACTGGAGTTGTAGTGCCAGCAGGGCAGTTTTTGTACAGTTCTCTATTGCCTTCAATGCCAAATCTTCACAGCCATGCTTTTCAACGTGCCTTTGCAGGCCTTACCGAATTTAAAATGCCAGGTCAGTCCAATTTTTGGAGTTGGCGCCGTGCCATGTATCATTTCGCAAAACGTATGACACCGGACGCACTGCAAACAATTGCTTCAGCCCTTTATGTAGAAATGTTGAAGGCGGGCTATACGGCTGTTGGCGAGTTTCATTATTTGCACAATAGCCACCATGGTCAGGCGTTGGCAATGTCCGAGGCGGTTCTTGGTGCAGCAGATATAGGCGGTATTGCCCTCACACATTTGCCGGTTCTCTATCAAACGTCAGATTTTGGTGGTAAGAGCCCAGAGCGTGGGCAGCAGCCATTTCTTCACAGCGTTACCGAGTTTAATTACCTTCTAAAAGAACTGAAGAGTAACCTTGGTAAGTGTCATCAACTTGGCGCAGCCTTTCACTCACTACGTGCGATCCATGAGGACAGCTTTGCTCCTGTAATTGATGCACTTGAGCAAATCAATTTAAAAGCCCCCCTGCATATCCACATCGCTGAGCAAGTTCGGGAGGTTGAAGCCTCAGTGGCTCATAGTGGCAAACGGCCTGTTGAGTGGCTCCTTGAGAACCAGAAGTTGGATGAACGTTGGTGTTTGGTACATGCAACACATTTACTAGAGGCAGAATGGCAAGCTATTGCTGAAAGCGGTGCTATTGTGGGCCTATGCCCTACTACAGAGGCTAACCTTGGTGACGGGCTTTTTCCTGCATCTGAGTATATCGCTTGTGGCGGTCGTTGGGGGGTTGGTTCAGATAGTCATATCAGTATTGACGCTCGTGAAGAACTAAGACTTCTTGAGTATGGTCAGCGTTTAGCGCGGCAAGAGCGTACAGTTTTATCCGGTTTGCCAGGTAGTGACAGCGGCCATACAGGGATATATCTATGGGAAAATGCAGCGCGAGGTGGGGCGCAGGCTCTAGGGCAGCCTATTGGAGAAATTGCGGTTGGTAAGCGCGCAGATTTTATCGTTCTTGACGACAAAAAACCGATGTTTGCAGGTGCCAGTTGCGGCCAAATAGTCGATACCTTTATTTTCTCTGGTCAGCCCAACCCTATCACCGATGTGATGGTGTCTGGTAAATGGGTTGTCCAAAATGGTAAGCATGTAAGAGAAGACGAGATTTTTGATAATTACCATCACCTTGTTGCCAAAATTGCAATGGAGAAGGAGTTTGATGAATGAGTGTACCACTCTCAAGATACGAGACTGTGAAACAGCACGTTCTTGCCTCAATCGAAAACGGTGAATATGACGCTGGGGACAAGCTACCAAGCGAGAATGAATTGGTGCGAGCCCTGGGCGTTTCACGAATGACAGTGAATAGAGCGCTAAGGGAATTAACGGAAGAAGGCCATATCACACGCCGCGCAGGTATGGGTAGTTTTGTTGCCATGCGGCGTATGCGTGGCCATGCCATGGATATCGTTAGCATTAGGGACGAGTTGGCGGGGCGCGGCGAAATATGGTCTGCAACTGTTGAAGCTCTACATGAGGTGGAGGCAACAGAAGATATTGCTGAGGAGTTTGGACTTTCAGTGGGGGGTAAGCTTTATTATCTGCTGGTTGTACATGAGGGCGATGAAAAACCGATTGAGCTCGAAGAACGGTGGGTAAACCCGAATGTTGCACCCGATATTCTGTTGGAAGATTTCACAAAAACAACGCCGACTGACCATTTGTTGTTTGTCGCGCCTCTTCTACGTGCGGAGCATGTTGTGAGGGCAATTACTACATCGAAAGATAAAGAAAAGTTGCTTGATATTGAGTCAGGCACACCTTGTCTTGAGATCACTCGAAAAACTTGGACTGGTGAACGTGTCGCCAGCTTTGCACGACTTCTGTACCCCGGGAACCGCTATGAGCTGACAGCCCGTTTTTCTAATGTTGGAGCAAGCGCCAGCCCAGATTGATTATTATATCACCAGACCAATTATTATACCGGAAGAGTATGAGGAATACATGAAAAACAGACCTGACATCCATGCCCCCACGGGGACTACGTTAAGCTGTAAAAGCTGGGCAACAGAAGCGCCGCTTCGAATGATAATGAATAATCTTGACCCAATGGTTGCTGAAAATCCAGAGGAACTAGTTGTTTATGGTGGTATTGGCCGTGCAGCCCGCAACTGGGCAAGTTTTGATGCAATTGTGTCAACCTTACGCAGTATGGAAGAAAATGAAACACTTCTCGTTCAGTCAGGCAAGCCTGTAGGTGTTTTTCGTACACATAAAGATGCTCCGCGTGTTCTTATTGCGAACTCAAACCTTGTTCCAGCATGGGCAAATTGGGAACATTTTAATGAGCTCGATAAAAAGGGCCTAATGATGTACGGCCAAATGACAGCGGGTTCATGGATTTATATTGGCTCGCAGGGTATTGTTCAGGGCACTTATGAAACATTTGTTGAAATGGGCCGCCAGCATTTTGGGGGTGACCTTTCGGGTAAATGGATTTTGACAGCTGGCCTTGGTGGTATGGGCGGCGCTCAAACACTAGCAGCGACAATGGCGGGTGCGTCTTGTATTGCAATTGAATGCCAAGAAAGCCGCATAGATTTTCGTTTGAAAACGGGCTATGTGGATGCACGTGCTGAAACAATTGAAGAAGCGCTAGAGATTGTGGAGTGTTCACATGAAGAGGGCAAAGCCATTTCTGTTGGTGTGCCTGGCAACGCTGCAGAAATCCTTCCTTATATGGTTGAAAAAGGTATTCGGCCTGACGCTGTGACGGACCAAACCTCAGCACATGACCCGGTGAATGGATATTTGCCAGTTGGCTGGACTGTCAATGAATGGATTTCGAAGCGCGAAACTGACCCAGAAGCAGTGTCCGCAGCATCAAAACCATCTATGGCTGCGCATGTAAAAGCAATGCTTGCTTTTCATGCAATGGGTATTCCAACGTTTGATTATGGCAATAACATCCGCCAAGTAGCCTTTGACGAGGGTGTGAAAAACGCTTTTGATTTTCCGGGCTTTGTGCCCGCCTATATACGGCCCCTTTTTTGTCGGGGAGTTGGGCCGTTTCGTTGGGTGGCTTTGTCGGGCGATCCAGAGGATATTTACAAGACAGACCAAAAGGTTAAGGAACTTATTCCGGATGACCCACACTTACATAACTGGCTTGATATGGCACGTGAACGCATTCAGTTTCAAGGACTACCTGCCCGTATATGTTGGGTTGGTCTTGGGGATAGGCACCGGCTTGGCCTTGCTTTTAATGAGATGGTCAAAAGTGGTGAATTAAAAGCCCCTGTTGTGATTGGTCGTGACCATTTAGATAGTGGTTCTGTTGCTAGCCCTAATCGAGAAACAGAATCTATGATGGATGGGTCTGATGCTGTATCTGATTGGCCACTTTTAAATGCTATGTTGAATACGGCCTCTGGCGCAACTTGGGTTAGCCTTCACCATGGTGGCGGCGTTGGTATGGGTTACAGCCAGCATTCTGGGGTTGTTATCGTGTGTGATGGAACTGACGAAGCGGCGGAACGTGTGGAACGTGTGCTTTGGAATGACCCTGCGACAGGAGTGATGCGTCACGCAGATGCAGGATATGAAATCGCTCAAAATTGTGCCCGTGAAAAGGGCCTTAATTTGCCCATGCTTGGTACATAGGGGACATATTATGGCTCAATTACAATTAACATGCTGTGCGGGCAACTTTTCTCTTGCTGACTTAAGGGGAATTTATGAAAACCCTACTGATTTGCAACTGGACCAAGGTGATGTCAGCGGTATTCTACGTGCACGGCAAACCGTAACAGATCTTATTGGCCGGGGTGATACAGCTTACGGTATTAATACAGGGTTTGGTTTGATGGCCAATACACGTATTGCCGCAAAAGACGTTGAAATATTGCAGGAAAACTTAGTGCTTTCGCATGCAACAGGTACAGGGACATCACTCACGGATGGTGTTATACGCCTTATGCTCGCTATGAAAACTACAAGTCTTGCTCAAGGGTTTTCAGGTATTCGCCCTGAGGTGGTTGAGGCGCTTCTAACCTTACTTAGAATGGAGTTATATCCTGTTATCCCTTCGAAAGGGTCTGTTGGGGCATCAGGAGATCTTGCGCCGCTCGCGCACATGTCAGCAGTATTGTTGGGTGTTGGGGAAGTAACCCATAAAGGCAAAAATATCCCAGCAAAAGATGCTCTGAAAATTGCAGGTCTTGCCCCTTTAAAACTGCAAGCCAAAGAAGGGTTGGCGCTTTTAAATGGAACGCAAGTTTCTACAGCTCTTGCTCTAGCAGGACTTTTTGAAATTGAAAATGTTTTTGCAGCTGCCATGGTTGCAGGCGCTATGTCGGTTGATGCAATGAAGGGGAGCATGGTGCCATTTGATCCGCGTATCCACGCTGTACGCCGTCAACAAGGACAAATTGATACAGCTGCAAAATATCTTGAGTTAATTCAAGGTAGCGAAATTAATGCATCACATGAAAAATGTGAAAAAGTCCAGGACCCATACAGTCTGCGATGCCAACCACAAGTGATGGGGGCAGCACTTGGTGTGATGAGGCAAGCCGCAGAAACCTTGTTAACTGAAGCTAATGCAGTGACTGATAACCCCCTGATCTTTCCAGAAGAAGGGGATATTCTTTCAGGGGGTAATTTTCATGCAGAGCCGGTTGCAATGGCGTCAGATATGCTGGCGATTGCTGTGGCAGAAATTGGTTCAATTTCTGAGCGCCGCATGTCACTTCTTGTGGACCCACACATGTCAGGGTTGCCTGCTTTTCTTGTAAATGACGGCGGCCTTAATAGTGGTTTTATGATAGCGCAGGTTACAACAGCTGCCCTAGTAAGTGAGAATAAGTCTCTGGCGCATCCTGCAAGCGTGGACAGTATTCCAACATCAGCAGGCCAAGAAGATCATGTTTCAATGGCTACTTTTGCTGCACGGCGGCTGCATGAAATGGCTTTTAATGCTGGAGCAGTGATCGCAATTGAACTGCTCGGTGCAGCGCAAGGTGTCGATTTTCACCGACCAGCAAAATCCAGTGTGCAGCTAGAAAAAGCCCACGCTATCGTGCGCTCAAAGGCTGCTTTCTATGATAAGGATCGTTATTTTGCCCCTGACATTGAAGGTGTGCGTCAGACTGTTGCAACTGGCAAATTTAATAAGTTTGTAGCAAGTCTGTTGCCTTCCTCTTGAGGATAGACTGGAATTTATGGGTGACTAAAATATTTGATTTAACTAGGGGTACTAGCCCCTTGATCATCTCTATGCCGCATAGCGGAGAGGATATTTCCCCCTGCCAAGATCAGATGACAGCGCCGGCAAAGTGCTTACCAGACTGTGATTGGCATTTGTCCCAGCTATATGCATTTTTATCTGGGTTAGGGGTCACCTGGATCAAGGCGAATTACGCCCGCTATGTGATAGACCTGAACCGGGATCCATCAGGAAAAAGCCTATATCCTGGTCAAAGTGTGACAGAGCTGTGCCCAACAACCACTTTTGCTGAGCAGCCGGTATATCTCGAGGGACAGAACCCAAGCGCGGCAGAGATTACGCGGCGGGTAGAAACATACTGGAAACCTTATCATGCGGCTTTAGAAACGGAAATTGTAAGGGTCAAGGCTATCCATGGGTATGTTATTCTTTGGGATGCTCACTCTATTTTGTCCCGTGTTCCCCGGTTTTTTGAAGGCCGATTGCCGGACCTGAATTTTGGTACTCATAATGATGCAACCTGTGCTCCGGCATTGTCAGCGCTTATTATGGAAACTACACAAAAATACACCCAATATAAGGCGGTTCTTAATGGACGCTTTAAAGGAGGATATATTACGCGGCATTATGGCAAGCCAACCAACCATGTGCACGCCGTGCAATTGGAACTATCTCAAATTACTTATATGCTAGAGCAATATCCCTTTACATATCTAAAAGATAAAGCGCACGCTGTCGGAGGGGTGATTGAGGCCCTTGTTAAGGTTGTTGCAACATGGAAACCTGAGAATATTTCTGACAGTTTTTAAGGCTACGCAGGATTTTATAACTATAGTTTATTTATAGAGGCTGAAAACGCTCAATAGGTACATAGGGGTGTAGCTACCTATAATAAATTTAATGTTTTCAAGGAAAAAAAGACTAGCCAAATTCACATGAATCATAGAATGTTATGCTCATCTTTTCGCTGGGGAGCGGGAAATTATGCTCTACAAACTCAACCTGAATTTGTGATGGACTTTAATAGGGGAGCAGATTTGCATACCCATGTTCGAGTATTATAAATAAGCACGAAGGGGCAAACTATGAAAAATATAATAAACAGGCAACTGCGCGGCACAGAGGGGCCTGCACGGATGAAATTTTTGGCGACAGTAAGTTTCGTTGCTTATATGACAAGTGCGGCCACTGGCTCACCGATCAACAAAGATCCATACCCGAGCAGTTACCAGCCTCGGCCATCTGCGGAATACACTCTCCTTCAGAATGCAACGGTTATTACCGGCACTGGTGAGCAACTTGAGCATGCATCAGTCTTGATTGAGAAAGGTAAAATTAAAGCCGTCGGTAAAAACCTTGAGGCCCCTACAGGCGCGGTCATAGTTGATGCCACAGGAAAATGGATTACACCGGGCATTATTGATGTGCATTCACACCTTGGGGCGTGGGGTAACCCCAATGATGTGAGCCTTTATGATGGTAATGAAGCGACAAGTCCTGTCACGGCCGATGTGTGGGTCGAACATTCCGTGTGGCCACAGGATTCGGGCTATTCACGTGCCTTGGAGGGTGGGGTGACAACTCTGCAAGTCTTACCCGGTTCAGCAAATTTAATTGGTGGTCGGAGTGTTACTCTAAAGGTGGTTCCGAGTGTGACACGAGAAGGAATGAAGTTTCCAGGTGCGCCTTACGGCCTGAAAATGGCGTGTGGTGAAAATCCAAAACGTGTTTACGGAAAAAAAGGTGGCCCATCAACGCGAATGGGAAATATGGCAGGATACCGCAAAGCATGGATCAAAGCCGCAGCATACAAGGAAAGCTGGGATAAATACGAAACCGAACTGGCAGAAGGTAAGGAAGATGCAAAGGCACCAACGCGTGACCTTGAGCTTGATACGCTTGCGGGGGTTCTGGGGGGTGAAATCTTAGTACACAACCATTGTTACCGTGCCGATGAAATGGCAAGCATGATTCATATGTCCAAAGAGTTTGGGTATAAAATCTCTACTTTTCATCATGCTGTAGAGAGTTATAAAATCGCGGATATATTGCAACAGGAAGACATTTGCTCAGCGATGTGGGCAGATTGGTGGGGCTTTAAAATCGAAGCCTTTGATGGCATTGATGAAAACATCCCAATGGTTGCAAAAGCGGGCGCATGTGCCATCGTCCATTCGGATGACGGCGTCGGGATCCAACGGTTGAATCAGGAAGCAGCAAAAGCGTGGGCCGACGGAAAAAATGTTGGCATTGATTTTACCAAAGCCGAGGCTTTTACATGGATTACACTCAACCCTGCAAAGGCCCTTGGTATCAGCGACAAAACCGGGTCTCTTGAAGAGGGAAAAATGGCTGACCTTGTGGTCTGGTCGGGGGATCCCTTCGATACATACACACTAACCGATAAAGTTTACATTGACGGGGCTGTGCTGTTTGACCGAAGCAACCCGGATACATATTGGCAGAGTGACTTTGAAACTGGCTATGTAACGAAGGGAGCACACCAATGATTGCGCATTTTAAAAAGTCATTTGCTATAGCAGCGCTTGTAACGGGCATTGTTAGCAGCCCTCTCGTCGCTGAGGTTATCGCTATTACGGGTGGTACTGTTCACACGCTTGGGGCCGCAGGCACCCTTGAAAAGGGCACTGTAATTATTCGTGACGGAAGGATAGAAGCTGTCGGAACAAATGTTCCAATACCGAAAGGCGCGGCAGTCATCGATGCTACGGGCCAGGTTGTGGCCCCTGGTCTTATGCATGGGGCTTCAAAGTTAGGGCTTTCTGAAGTGAGTGCCGCAAAAAGCACAAACGCGCATAGCGCCAAAGAGTCTCCTTACGGTGCGGGGTTTGATGTTGCATATGGGCTGAACTACAGATCAGTTGTTATTGCTGATAATCGCCGCCGGGGTGTGACACATGCGATCACAATGCCGTCTAATGCTGATGGCATTTTCCATGGGAGTAGTGCCTTTATTGAACTTAATAGCGCCCCTAATATGATGATTGCAAAGGGGCCAATGTTGGCGGATATCAAGGATGGTGGTAACCGCAGTGTTGCATGGGCCCAGCTCCGTCAAATCCTTGATGAAGTAAAGGATTATAAACGCAATCGTTCAAATGTTCTGAAAGGCAAGGGTCGCACAGATTACCAAATGCCGCTGCACGACATGGAAGCCCTTATACTTGTTGTGGAGGGAAAACAAATTCTGGCGCTCCAGCTTGGCGGTGAAGTTGATATCCGCAAGGCGATCCAGTTAAAAGCGGATTACGACCTTAAATTGGTCCTTATTGGTGCAAGTGAAGCATGGCGTGTTGCCAGTGAATTAGCAGCAGCGGATATCGCCGTTGTAATAAATGCACAAGACAACAGACCAACAGCATTTGATGAGGTGTGGTCATCACGTAGTAATGCGGTAAAACTCAAAGCGGCAGGCGTCAAGTTTGCCATCGCAGATGCTGGCGGCAACCATAATGCCAGCAATATTCGCCAACATGCAGCCATTGCCGTTGCGCATGGGTTGCCGTGGGAATCCGCTATGCAGGCCATCACCACAGCGCCAGCGCAGATTTTTGGCCTTAAAGGCTACGGTACGCTTGAGCGTGGCATGAAAGCCAATATCGCCGTATGGGACGGAGACCCCTTGCAGGTAACATCCAACACAACGCATGTGATTGTTGAAGGCAAGGAAATGCCCCTTGTCTCGCGCAGAACTATGCTCAGGGATAAATATCTGAATAAATAAATTAAATTACGGGGCATAACACCTAATTGAGGGTGAAAGTGGGAAAGGTTAAGTATTATGTCCCTAATATTTCTTTCATCAAAGGCTGGTTGTTTTCACGGATATTGGTAACAATGAGTCTTACATATCTCACCGTGAAATATGCGCCTGTCTGTGGTTTGAGGAGAGTTAATTCATGATACGGAGAGTATGGCAAAGTGTTATGATTAGAATGGCACGTTCGGCACGCATAAAGAATTTTATGCAAAACTCTAAAGCAACTTCATCTCTTGCAAGTCAGTATGTCGCTGGTGAAACACCGGAGGATGGTGTCGCGCGTGCTCTAGAACTCTTAGGACAAGATGGTATTCGGAGTTCGCTTTTTTATATGGGTGAGTATGTTGATAACATAAGGTTGGTTGAAGAAAATGTGTTGAATAAGATTGAAGTTGCCGAGAAGCTTTTCTCAGCAGGCCTTGATATTCATATCTCGGTAGACCCGACCCAGATCGGGCATCAGATTGACCCAAGTCTCGTGCTTAAACATGCCGATAATATCGCAGAAAAAATTAGAGAATTGATCGGGAACGAAGATGGTGTGAACTGCCTGATGTTTGACATGGAAGATGCGTCGCTAAATGATGCAACAATTAGGATTCACGATCAATTGCAAGATAAAGGGTGCCCGGTAGCTCTTACATTGCAGGCCTATCTAAAACGCACAACTTTAGATATGGCTAATCAAATAGAACGAGGAAGCCGTGTTCGACTCGTTAAAGGCGCGTTTGCGGCAGGAGCCGACATTGCGTTTGTATCGCAGAAAGAAATCAAAAAAAATTCCCGACAGTTAATTGATATGATGTTTTCCCCCGAGGCCAGATCAATTGGATTTTATCCTATTATAGCGACACATGATACCAGATTACATGCCTACGCCATTATGAAGGCGCTGGAGAATGGGTGGGAAAAAGATGAATATGAATTCGAGATGTTGCTAGGCGTTCGTGAAGATGTTGCAAAGGAACTTGCTCTGCAAGGCGAGAAAGTGAGGCTCTATATTCCGTTTGGTAAGGATTGGTGGCCTCATGCAGTTCGCCGAATTGGGGAAAATCCAAGAAATGTGGTTTTATTGGCAAGATCATTTGTAAATTACTAGTGTAAATTACTAGGTTAAATTCCGAATTTCGGGACATCGAATTCCGAGGGTCGTAATACTTAATGAGCTCATAAATAAAAGCTTGAAACTGTATCACGCCTTACTTTTTGGAGCTAAAACGGGCTTTAGCGTTCCATGGTTGCAATCAAGGGGTTTTTCACTGTACAAACAGCAACCGGTATCTCTCTTGAGCGAGACAGAGCAATGAGAACTTTTTACGTTCAGATTAAATGTGAACTTGGCAAAATTTACGAGGTTGCTTCGAGTCTTGTGGATGATATTGAAGAAGCCCCTACGGTCTATTCAACATCGGGGGACTTTGACCTAATTGCACAGTTTAATGTGAGTGCCTCAGACGATATTGGGCGTTTTGTGAATGATAAAGTTCAGACAATCAAAGGCATTGCAAATACCAAAACCATTATTTGTTTCAATGCTTTCACAAAAGATTCTGGTTACCATGATGATGTAGGAAAATAAGCAGAGACTTATTTCAATAAGGTTTTAACCAAGTTGCTGTCTGCCTCTGCAAGTGGGGCAATCACATTAAAATGATGCCTGCTTTCTGCCTCAATATACGTCACTGACACACCGCTTTTCTGCCATGCTGTTTGCAAAAGTTTGCTTTGGCGTAGGAACTCTGGCCGTTCAATGGCACCAACCCAGCTTGTAAAAGGAATGTGTTTTATGGGTGTTAAAAGCACAGGGCTTTCGCTTGCGGCTTCGGCTTCATCAATATGCAGGTCTTTATTCATGCTGGTTAGCATGAGCGGGTTAAGGTCATAAAGGCCACTGATGCCAACAATGTTTTTCACACGCTGTATAACCTCAGCGGCGAGAGGGGTGGTGTCGCAGCCCATGCGCACGGCCAAATGACCGCCAGCCGAATGGCCCGTTATATGAATGGGGCCTTTAACCATGTGGGCAGCTTTGGTAATGGCGGCGCCTATTTGTTGTGTAATGTCTGCAATACGAACGGTGGGGCATAAATCATAGGACGGTATGCAGACGGCCCAGCCGTTTTCTACGGCACCCGCAGCAAGGTGAGACCATGAAGATTTGTCAAAAGCAATCCAATAACCGCCGTGGATGAAGACAGCCAATCCCTTTGGTTTGCCTGCGGGGTAAAATATATCTAGGCACTCGCGTTGGCCTATGCCGTAGCTTATGTTGATGTCGGATTTTGCTTGTGCCCTATAGCTTTTAGCGGCTGTGTTCCATTCACCGACAATGGTGTCAGAGCCAGGAATATATTTGCCGTTTGAATAGGCATCGTCCCAATCAGTGACATCCATAAGCATAATGGTCTCCGTTCGTGTTCTTGTGGTGCGGTAGCATAGCTGAGCTTTATCGTATCCGAAACAAGATTGTTTTCGAAATAGGCTTATAGTTCAAGCATAAATATTTTATACTTGAACTATATAAGATCTGAATGCATAGTTATTTTAAGTATAAAATATATGGTTGTTGAAAGGGGACGGAAAATGCGCGTTGCATGTATGGGGGGCGGACCTGCTGGGCTGTATTTTGCAATCAGCATGAAACTGCGGAACGCAAACCACGACATTACTGTATTTGAGCGTAATAGACCCGATGACACATTCGGTTGGGGGGTAGTTTTTTCCTCAGAAACCCTAGAAAATTTTACAAAAAATGATGTACCCAGTTCGCAGGAAATCGAAAAGAACTTCGCTTATTGGGACGATATAGCCGTTGTGCATGGCGGTGTTCGTACTGTCTCAACAGGGCATGGGTTTTGTGGAATTGGGCGCATGAAACTGTTGAATATATTGCAGGCGCGTGCAGAAGCGCTGGGGGTTAAAATTAAATATCAAACGGAGATTGGCTCAACTGATGATTTAAAGGGGTATGACCTTATTGTTGCCTCTGATGGTCTTAACTCTAAAGTACGAAGAGAACATGCAGATGTTTTTCGCCCTGACATTGACGTGCGAGCCTGCCAATTTGTGTGGTTAGGTACCAAGCAAAAATTTGATGATGCCTTTACTTTTATATTTGAAGAAACCGAGCATGGCTGGGTTTGGGCACATGTGTACCAGTTTGATGATGAAACAGCGACTTTCATTGTTGAGTGTGCTGAAAACACTTGGCAGAAGTTCGGCTTTGGGGATATGAGCCAGCAACAATCAATAGCCGTTGCGGAACGTATTTTTGCGGATCACTTAGGCGGCCATAGTTTAATGAGTAATGCAAACCATATTAGGGGTTCTGCGTGGCTCAAATTCCCGCGTGTCCTGTGCGAAAAATGGTCCACAGGGAACATTGTGTTAATGGGCGATGCGGCGGCTACAGCACATTTTTCAATTGGTTCAGGTACTAAGCTTGCTATGGAAAGTGCTATTGCCCTTGCTGAATATTTGCACAGCGAACCGACAATGGCCCATGCGTTTGAACGCTATGAAGAAGAGCGGCGCCTTGAGGTTCTGCGTTTGCAGTCAGCGGCACGCAATTCGCTGGAATGGTTCGAGGACGTAGGCCGATATTTGGACCTTGATCCGGTACAGTTCAACTATTCATTACTGACCCGGTCACAGCGTATTAGTCACGAGAACTTGCGGCTACGCGACAAAACATGGTTAGAGAGTGCGGAACTTTGGTTCCAGCAGCAAGCTGATCCAACAGCAACACAAGCGAAGGCACCTATGTTTGCCCCCTTTAAACTTCGTGGTTTGACACTTTCAAACCGTGTTGTTGTTTCACCGATGGCACAGTATAAGGCAGTGGACGGCGCGCCGACGGACTGGCATTTTGCCCACTATGCGGAGCGGGCGAAGGGCGGTGCAGGTCTTGTTTATACAGAAATGACATGCCCGTCAGCAGATGCCCGCATCACACCGGGATGCCCGGGCCTGTATGCGCCTGAGCATGAGGCAGGTTGGAAGCGCATCATTGATTTTATTCATAAAGAAACGGATGCGAAAATTGCCGTTCAAATTGGCCATGCCGGCCCGAAAGGGTCTACCAATATAGGGTGGAAAGGTATGGATATGCCTTTGAAAGAGGGTAATTGGGAGATTTACGGTGCATCACCAGTGGCATGGTCTGATAAAAACCAGATACCACACGAAGTAACACGCGTGGAAATGGACCGTATTCTTGCGGACTATGTATCGGCGGCAGAAATGGCAGAACGCGCAGGGTTTGATTGGCTTGAGCTGCACTATGCGCATGGGTATTTAATGTCATCGTTCATTACACCGCTCTCCAATAAACGCACAGATAATTATGGTGGCTCACTAAAAAATCGTATGCGCTTTCCGCTAGAAGTTTACCATGCAGTCCGCAAAGTGTGGCCAGAAGACAAACCCATATCTGTTCGTATTTCAGCAAATGACTGGGTAGGTGATGGTGGTGTAACACCTGAGGAAGCTGTTGAAATTGCACGCATATTAGGCAGTGTAGGTGTAGATATTATTGATGTGTCAGCAGGCCAAACATCCACGAAGGGTAAGCCGGTTTATGGCCGTATGTTCCAAACACCATTTTCCGATCGTATCCGTAATGAAACAGGCCTGAAAACTATGGCGGTTGGCAATATTTACGAGCCGGATCATGTGAACTCAATTTTAATGGCTGGGCGCGCTGACCTTGTGTGCCTTGCCCGGCCTCATCTTGCGGATCCTTACTGGACTTTGCATGCGGCGGCGGCGTTGGGGGAAAAAAGTGTGACATGGCCAAGACCCTATGAGGCAGGCCGTGACCAGATGTACCGACTGGCAGAGCGCGGCGAGACGCTGACGGTAAAAGTATGAAGGCCGATGGTAAATGCATGTAAAGGGTGAAAATATAAAAATGGCAAGGGTGTGACCATGGAATTTCTTAAAGGAAAACAGGCACTTGTAACAGGTGGTGGCACAGGCGTTGGTGCTGCTATAGCGCTAGCGCTTGCAGGGGCAGGTGCTAAGGTCACCATTTCTGGGCGCCGTCAAGCCCCGCTAGACAAGGTTGCTGCACAGTCTGATTTGATTGAAACCATGACTGCAGATGTGACGAATGGCTCTTCTATTTCAAGGCTTTATGAGGAAATTGGCCCTGTAGATATTGTGGTGGCGAACGCTGGTGCTGCTGAAAGTGCGCCCTTTGGAAAAGTGGAACTTGCACACTGGCAACGCATGATTGATGTGAATTTAACAGGTGTTTTTTTGACCCTGCAAGGGGCGTTACCGGGCATGCTAGAGCGTGATTATGGGCGTATGATTTCGGTTGCGTCAACTGCTGGACTCAAGGGATACCCTTATGTTGCACCTTACTGCGCAGCAAAACACGGGGTAGTCGGGTTGACAAAAGCACTTGCGCTAGAGACAGCAAAAACAGGTATTACAGTGAACGCGCTTTGCCCAGGTTTTGTCGATACACCGCTTTTAGAGCAGTCAGTGCAAAATATTGTTGAGAAAACAGGACGTTCTGCGGATGAAGCCCGTAAAATGCTGGCAGCAAACAACCCGCAAGGCCGGTTGATCAGCCCTACAGAAATTGCTGAGACATTGCTGTGGCTTTGCTGTGACTCAAGTGTGGCAATCACGGGGCAAGCCATTTCCATTTCCGGAGGGGAAATATAATGGATGAAACGGAAGAACAGTTGCTTTCAAAACAACGTTTGCGCCTCTGGGTACGTATGCTCCGGGCGACAAAACTCATTGAGAATGAAGTGCGGGAACATTTGCGTACTGATTTTGATACTACCTTACCACGGTTTGATGTCATGGCCGCTCTTGATCGCTCTGAAAAGGGGCTGCGTATGTCACAGCTTAGTCAGGAATTAATGGTTTCAAATGGAAATGTAACAGGTATCATTGCCCGGTTGGTGAAAGATGGCCTTGTTGAACGTATCGCCATTAAGGGGGACCGTCGCTCTACTCTGGTGCGACTAACCGCTGAGGGTAAAACTTTTTTTAGTGCCCTTGCCGCAAGTCATGAGGCATGGCTCAATACATTATTTGCAGATGTGAATTATGATGATGCCTCAGGTATTATCGCCCGGTTGGCCCGTGTTGATGGCCATATCTCAATGTTTGGGGAGGACTGAAGAGCATGAATAGACTGGAAAACTATAAACCTGAGCATTTTCTCTTTGAGCTTCGGGGCAAAGTGGCGGTCATTCGTCTCAACCGACCTGACCGTAAAAACCCGCTAACATTTGAAAGTTACGCGGAACTCCGGGATATGTTCCGGGACGCCGTGTATGCTGACCATATTAAAGTATTTGTCTTTGCCAGTAATGAAGGCAATTTTTGCTCAGGCGGCGATGTTCATGACATTATTGCACCGCTCGTGGGCATGGCTATGCCCGACTTGCTAAAATTCACACGGATGACCGGGGACTTGGTAAAGGCGATGATCAACGCCCCACAGCCAATAATCGCGGCTGTTGATGGTATTGCTGTTGGTGCCGGTGCCATTTCTGCGATGGCCTCCGATATGCGCATTGCAACGCCAGAAGCAAAAACGGCCTTCTTATTTAACCGGGTTGGGCTTGCAGGTTGTGATATGGGGGCGTGTGCTATTCTGCCTCGTATTATCGGGCAAGGCCGCGCTGCAGAGCTTCTCTATACTGGTCGATCGATGAGCGCCGAAGAAGGCGCAAACTGGGGTTTTTATAGCCGGTTGGTCGCAGGGCCTGAGCTGGAAAGTGAAGCCATGAAAATGGCGGAGCGTATCGCGGCAGGCCCAACCTTTGCGAATATGATGACAAAAAATCAACTGAATCAGGAATGGTGCATGACACTGGATCAAGCAATTGAAGCCGAAGCACAGGCCCAAGCAATCTGTATGCAAACCAAAGACTTTGAGCGCGCTTATCAGGCTTTTGTTGCAAAAGAAAAGCCCGTATTTGAAGGAGACTAATGATGGCAGATAAAAGTTTTCTGAGTTGGCCTTTCTTTGAGGATAGCCACCGGACCCTTGCTGTGGAACTAGAGGCGTGGTGTGAAAATATTTTGCCTGTAGATCATTCGGATACGGATGCTGCTTGTAGAGACCTTGTCCAAAAACTTGGTGCCGCAGGTTGGCTTAGTTATACAGGCGTCGATGCAGCAACGGGCGAAGGGCTTGATGTTAGAAGCCTGTGTATTATTAGGGAAACACTCGGGCGGTATGACGGGCTCGCGGATTTCGCTTTTGCAATGCAAGGGCTCGGTACAGGTGCCCTGTCGCTTTTTGGGTCTTCTGAACAGCAGGAATTTCTCGGTGAAACGCGCTCTGGCCGGGCGATTTCGGCGTTTGCTCTCACTGAACCAAAGTCAGGTTCGGATGTTGCTAATATTGAAATGACAGCCAAGCTTGACGGCGATCATTATGTGATAAACGGCGAAAAAACCTGGATATCAAATGGTGGTATCGCGGATTATTACACAGTGTTCGCGCGTACGGGGGAGGTCCCGGGGGCGAAGGGCTTATCAGCCTTTATGATGACAGGGGATGCTGAGGGGCTTGAGGTTATTGAGCGCTTAGAGACCGTCGCGCCGCATCCGCTTGCACATCTGCGTTTCAATAGTGTGCGTGTACCCAAGTCAGCCCTTATAGGTGAAGTGGGGCAGGGGTTTAAAATTGCCATGTCCGTACTTGATGTTTTTCGCTCAAGCGTTGGAGCTGCCGCCCTTGGGTTTGCGCGGCGTGCGCTTGATGAAACCTTGTCTCGTTCAGTCACGCGCCAACTTTTTGGTGCGCCGCTTGGTAATTTGCAAATGGTACAAGGACATATTGCTGATATGGCAGTGGACATAGACGCCGCTGCTCTTTTGATTTACCGCGCTGCATGGGCCAAGGATATGGGGGCGCCGCGCATTACCCGTGAGGCAGCGATGGCCAAACTTTATGCTACAGAAGCTGCGCAAAAAGTGATTGATCAGGCTGTTCAAATTCATGGTGGTGACGGTGTTAAAAAAGGCTCAATCGTTGAATCGCTTTACCGGGAAATTCGGGCACTGCGTATTTATGAAGGGGCAACAGACGTCCAAAAAGTGGTTATTGCCCGTCAGATTATGGCGGGGTAAATCAGTTTGATGTCATTCAATGGCTAGGCGGGAATGACATCGGCGTTGAAGGCAAACTAATACATTCGCTGATCAAGTAGGCGAGTGATGAGAGTAAAGAAGCTCTGACTAGAGTTACCATGGGAAGTGGGGAAGCTGACATGTTAGGACCAACAGCACATACAGATACTTTTACGCGTGATAATTTGCCGCCAAAAGAAAGCTGGCCAGCGTTGATTCTTGATAGACCAAATTTTCAGTATCCTGAGTATTTAAATGTGGGTGTTGAATTAACGGACCGTATGGTTGAACGCGGTTTTGGGGATCATATTGCGCTGATCGGTCATGGCAGGAAACGTACTTATAAAGAATTGGCTGATTGGTCTAACCGTATCGCACGGGTGCTTATGGAGGATTACGGCATTGAACCGGGAAACCGTATTTTGCTGAGGTCAGCCAATAATCCTGCAATGGTTGCAGCATGGCTTGCCGTTACAAAGGTAGGGGCAGTGGCTGTTAATACCATGCCTATGCTGCGTTCCGGGGAGTTAAGCAAAGTTATTGAAAAGGCCAAGGTGAAGCTTGCGCTTTGTGATAGCCGTTTGATGGATGAAATTGAGCCTTGCCTAGATGATACATGCTTGGAGCGTGTGGTAGCCTTTGATGGAACATCAAATTTCAATACGGAATTAGACCGGCTCGCCCTTGAAAAACCAGTGTATTTTAAATCTGTGGAAACTGGCCGTGATGATGTGGCTTTACTTGGTTTTACGTCAGGCACAACGGGTGCGCCCAAAGCCACAATGCATTTTCACCGGGATTTGATGATCATTGCAGATGGCTATGCCAAAGAAGTGCTTGGTATTACCCCCGGCGATATTTTCGTCGGTTCGCCGCCTCTTGCTTTTACTTTTGGCCTTGGTGGGTTGGCCATTTTCCCTCTGCGGTTTGGTGCAACCGCAACCCTGCTTGAAAATACGTCGCCTGCCAATCTCATTGAGATTATTGAGAAATATAAAGCAACCGTCTGTTTCACGGCACCAACAGCATACCGCGCTATGATGGTTGCCATGGAAGGGGGCGCTGATTTGTCATCTTTGCGCATCGCAATATCTGCCGGGGAAACCCTGCCTGTGCCAGTTTACAAAGAATGGACCGCGAAAACAGGCACCCCTATTCTTGACGGTATTGGCGCGACTGAAATGTTGCATATTTTTATCTCAAACCATCTTGAAGACGCTAAGCCCGGTGTGACCGGCCGCCCAATTGCAGGGTATGAAGCCAAAATCGTTGATGACGAAATGCATGAACTCGCTGATGGTGATGTAGGGAAGCTTGCGGTGCGCGGTCCAACCGGATGCCGGTACCTTGCGGATGACCGACAGGATGTTTACGTCAAAGATGGGTGGAATTTAACAGGCGATGCTTTTTTCCGTGATAAAGAAGGGTATTTCCATTTTGTAGCTCGCGCAGATGATATGATCATTTCGAGCGGTTATAATATTGCGGGCCCTGAGGTTGAAGAAGCGCTTCTTAGCCATAAGGCGGTTGCTGAATGTGCGGTTGTTGGTGCGCCAGACGAGGAGCGCGGCCAGGTCGTTGAAGCTCATATAGTCCTCAAAGAATGGGAAGCGGGTACGGATGATATGCGGAAGGTCTTGCAGGACCACGTGAAGCAAACAATTGCACCCTTTAAATATCCCCGCCGAATTGTATTCACCCATGCCTTGCCAAAAACACAGACAGGTAAGATCCAGCGCTTTGCGCTTCGGGAAAAACACTGATGGCTATTCGCACACATACTCTTTCGTTACTCGCCAACGGGATCGGTGAGTTGATCGGCGAGTCCAAGAAAAGTTTCAGTCAGTTTTTAGATTCGCTGGTCACGCCACCGAATAACGACACGGTCAGGAGTGCATATGAGCGTTTTTGAAACCACCCAAAAAATTGGATTTCAGCACTGTGACCCGGCAGGCATAGTGTTTTATCCACGCTATTTTGAAATGTTTAATATGATCATTGAAGAATGGTTTGAGAGACGTGTTGGTTTGTCATTTTATGACATTCATATGGTGCGCGGAGAAGTCGTGCCAACGGTTCATGTTGAAGTGGATTTTAAAGCACCAAGCAGGTTGGGTGAGACCCTGACACTTGTGCTTAAACTTGTGAAGCTCGGCACATCAAGTATCACTTTTAATATTGATGCGACCAACGGTGGCACCGCCCGTGTGCATGCAGAGCTGGTGCTAGTATATGCCAAAAGTGCGCTCGAAAAATCAGTGGGATGGCCAGATGATTTGCGGACCGCCCTCACCAAACAATTAGTACAGAATTAACGAGTAGGATCAATGATATGACCCAGACACATTTGCTGCCTGAGGGCTGGAAAAAGCCAATAGGATACTCAAATGGAATTGTTACTGAGGGCAAAATGATTGTTCTTGGTGGCCAAATCGGCTGGACTGCGGACCAAGTGTTCGAGGCGCACACATTTTTAGATCAATTCAAGCAAACCCTTGAAAATATAGCTGTTTTACTAAAGGAAGCAGGGGCTACCCCCAGCCATGTTGTGCGACTTACGTGGTTTATAACCGACAAAAAAGAGTATCTCGCCAACCTTAAGGACGTAGGGCGTATTTACCGTTCTATTTTTGGGACACATTACCCAGCCATGTCGGTGGTGCAGGTTGCCGACCTGATGGAAGATAACGCCAAAATTGAAATTGAAGCTACGGCTGTGATCGAGAGTGTATAATGTCTAGGGTAACGATTGAAGAAATGAAGGCACTGGATGCCGCTGACTCACTGCGCCGTAAGCGCGACGAGTTCCACATTCCTGACGGGGTGATTTATCTGGATGGTAATTCGCTCGGCCTGTTACCGATTGCCGTTAAGGACCGTGTTGCTGAAACGGTTGCAAATGAGTGGGGCAATAGCGTTATCCGGGCATGGAATAGCCATAACTGGATGGATTTGCCCGAGCGTGTTGGAGCAAAAATTGGCAAGCTTGTAGGCGCAGAAGACAGTGCCCTTGTCGCAGTGGACACTACATCACTTAATGTTGCGAAAGCTGTGTCTGCGGGCCTTTCCTTGAACCCGGAACGCAAGGTTATCCTTACCGACAGTGGCAACTTTCCAACCGATATTTATATGGCACAGGGTGTGGCGGATATGCTCTCACAAGGGCATGAAGTTAAAATTGTGGCTCCAGAAGCTGTGTATGACGCGCTCGATGAAACCATCGCTGTGATGATGATTACACAGGTGGATTACCGCACAGGCCGCCGCCATAACATGAAAAAATTGACAGACCGCGCGCATGCGGTCGGCGCGCTTGTTATGTGGGATTTATGCCATTCAGTTGGCGCCTTTGAGGTTGATCTTGCAGGGTGCAGGGTGGACCTCGCTGTTGGCTGTACCTACAAATATTTGAACGGGGGGCCGGGGTCGCCAGCTTTCATTTATGTGGCACCGCGCCATCAGGACACGGTCAAACCCATGTTAACGGGCTGGATCGGCCATAAGGCCCCTTTTGCGTTTG
>Ga0316208_1000510_pt1 | contig 46549 bp, 47 predicted proteins | sample 3monopyrite_MG_FD_204944 | JGI IMG/M metagenome (GOLD analysis project Ga0316208, IMG submission 204944) | Microbial mat bacterial communities from mineral coupon in-situ incubated in ocean water Damariscotta River, Maine, United States -... | ecosystem: Environmental > Aquatic > Marine >... | reverse complement strand
ATCCGAGTACCCGTGGTCAAGTTACCATTACAACGCGCTGGGACGGCCGGATGAGTTGACAAGCCCGCATCTTGAATACCGGCGTTTGGGTAAAATCGACGATGAGCGACAAGCCGCGTACCGCCAACTCTTTAAACAACGCATACCAAAGGACAGTCTTACCGAAATACGAGAGGCGACCAACAAAGCCTGGGTGCTGGGAAATGACCGGTTCAAGCAACGCATCCAAAAGAAATTGGGGCGTCAGGTAGAGCCGAGGCTCAAGGGCGGTGATCGAAAATCTGAAAAGTGCAAAACCAATCGAGTCTGACCCCATTGATCAGACCCCATTGATCATTCATTGATCATTAAACAGCTAATCAGAATAGGGGCTCGACGTGAAGCGAGTAGCAACCAGGTTGGGTGTTGTTGGCGAGTTTTTAATAGCCGATTGCAAAGGGTTTTGCTTGATGCATCCATGCACTTACTCTATCGCACTGTTTTGTCTATACCCAGTTTTCAAGCCTGAGTCCGGGAACTCGTTCGAACTCTTTCAGATTGTTTGTCACAAGGATAAGCCCCTTTGCCCGAGCATGGCTTGCAATCATCGTGTCGTAGGGGCCGATGGGTTGGCCAATACGGTACAGCTCTGCTCGAAGTTGGCCAAAATGTTCGGCTGCGTGGGTTTCGAATGGCTCAACCGTCAGGCGAGCGACTAGGCTTTCAATATCCGCGAGGTTTCGCTCCGGTTGAGCAGATCGTTCTGCGCCATAAACTAGCTCACCATAGGTAACCGATGATATGCACATTTGTTGGTCATGTTTTTTGAAGGCCTCACGAACTTGGCCAGGACGGTTCCTGATTGTGTAGATGACAATGTTGGTATCCAGCATGTATTTGATCATGCCTATAGTGCCTCTCGTTCCTGATCATCAGGTTGGTTGCGGCTGAGCATGAAATCATCGGAGGCACCGGCACCATCAAACCACTGATCCCACGATTCACCTGCTGGGGTAATAATTCTAGTGTTGCCTACAGCAATAATATCGACTTTATCTATTGTGTCGGGTAGTGCCACAGCTTTGGGAAGTCGGACAGCTTGAGTTTTATTACTTTTGAAGACTGTTGTATGTACTGTGCTCATTTGAGAACTCCCTGGATATCCAGAAGGTATATTCATTATATCGGCCAGGAGGGATATATCAATAGTATATCCAGTTTCTGCGTAAAGCTTGGGACTAAAACCGTGCGCTTATTTTGCGGACACTGGTTATGCTTCGTTGTGCGCGGTGGTACAACACGGGCGATAGGGGGTCCTTCAACATATTGATTTAAAAGTTAGAAGTACCCAATAGCAGAGCTACGAACCAGGCGGTCGCACTTAGAATCTCTAACGAGCTTCATTAAGCATTCCCTAAACTCACTTTGTTCGTTCTAGTCACACTTTGAATCGTGTCGGGCGCACCATATTTGTAAGTAAAGGCAAACGGTTATCAAGTTACTCGGTAGCCGTTTTTTTACGCTCAAATTTCACTTGTGTAGTCAGTCTTGATTATTAACTTAAAGTCGATGCGTGCTTTGAAGGTTCTGATATTTTTATGCGCTGAAAGTAGCTGTTTTATATAGAGCAACCTGGATGCTATAGATTTACAGGGCGTCCAAGTCTGCCTCCAAGAATTGATTGAATTGCGATAGAGGCCGCTGCGGTACGATTATCGGCACCGATTTTTGGATACATTTGCTCTAGGTGTTTATTGACGGTTCTTGGGCTCATCTCAAGTATTTCGGCGATTTCACGATTGGTTTTTCCATGGGCAATCCATAACAGCACTTCTGCCTCGCGGGATGTAATGTGTAGGTCTTCTTCCAGTACTGCTGGGTCAACTGCAGCGTTGGGCGATTGTATTTTCAGCAGAAACTCGCGTTCGCGGGCTTGTTTGAAATAGCGAACAGTCAGCAGGTGATCTGCCATTGCCAAGGCCAGATCATAGCCCGCCATTCCGTTCTGTAGCCATGAATTGAGTTGTTCATTGAGCTGCTGGTTGGTATCTCGGCGATTGCTCTTGTATTGATCAATCAGCTGTTGCGCTTCCGGTGTCGTCCATAAAATGTTGCCCTGTTCATCGATGCAAAAAACATGTTGCCTGGCCGAATCGAGCGCCTGTCTGGCTTCGGTCAGCATACTGGCGTGATTGCTGTGTTGGCGGATTCTGGCCAGCATTTCCTGCGGTTTGATCGGCTTAACAATGTAGTCGGTGCCGCCGGCTTCAAAGGCTTTGACAATGTCTTCCTCCTCGCTTAGGCCGGTCATAAAAATGATCGGTGTCAGGGGCAGGGTCTGGCGAATCTTGTGGGCACATTCAAAGCCGTCCATGACCGGCATGACCGCATCGAGAAGAATGACATCGGGCTCAACCTGATCAAGTACGCTCAGCGCCTGTTGGCCGTTCAGGGCCACCAACACGGTCATGCCGACTTCGTCCAGGGTCATGTTGATCATTCCGAGTGAGTCGGGATTGTCATCCACCACCAAGACCACGAATTTGTCTTTAAACTGTTGAATCACTGGAATCTCCGAGTTCATCAAGCGTGCACAGAATACTGTCCAGGTCGCAGACTTCCACCAACAGAGCTAAATGCGAATACCAGGTGGCGTGGCGGTATTTTTCTTCAAGCAGTGCTATACAGTCGGTCAGGCCTTTCAAATAGCCCAGCTTGGCGTGGTTACGCATGGCGTTTAGATGCGCCAGGTCATTTGCATCGATGGTTTCATCGCTTGCGTTCGTTTGTGATGTTGCGTCGTTTTCTCTCTGCATAGATAGGCCCAGCAGTCGCTCGATTTGCGTTATCAACCGGTCGAAATCAATCGGTTTGTTGAGATAGGCACTGAACTGGCCTTTCATCTGATTCACGCCGTCGGCCTCGTAAGGGTCAGCAGAGAGCATGATCACCGGTCGGTGCTGGTTGAGTCGGCGCAGCTCGGATAGCAGCCCCCAGCCACTCATCATGGGCAGGTTGATATCCAGAATAAATAGATCCACATCCACATCGTTGATCATCGCCAGTGCCTCTTCAGCGGAATGTGCTTGCTTTACGCTAAAGCCGGCAGGACTCAACAGGTCAGCTATTAATTGTCGGTGCGATTGCTCGTCATCGACAACCATGATGGTTTTTTGCACCTGCAGCTGTTTAATCCTCACGCCCGGTTGAGGCTCTTTGTATATCCCCATGACGCTGGGCAAAAGAAGTTGCAGGGTAAACTCACTGCCAAGGCCGGGTTCGCTGTTCAGTGTGATTCTTCCACCCATCAGCTCCGCCAGCAGGTGACTGATCGACAGGCCTAGGCCGGTACCGTTGACGGTCTTGTTGGCAGGATTATGTACCCGTTCAAACGGTGCGAAGATACGTTCATGGTCATCTGCTGCGATGCCAATACCGCTGTCCTTTACGCAAAAGCTGGCGACCTGGTTGCGGTAGGAAATGTTGAGTGTCACCGAGCCCTGCTCCGTGTATTTAAAAGCATTGGATAAAAGATTGAGCAGAATCTGGCGCAGCCGCTTTTCATCGGTTTTTACATGGCTTGGCAGGCAGTCGAGGTTATGAATACTGAAGCGAATATTGCGCGCCCGGGCCTGGTTGCTAAACATGTCATCCAACTGGCTGATCAGTTTTCTGATCGCCACGGTGTCTTTATGAATCTCAAGCTTGCGTGCCTCGATTTTAGAGATGTCGAGCAGGCCTTCAATTACATCGGTCAGGTGCTGGCCACTGCGCTTGATGATTGAGGCGACTTTGCGGTTTTTTTCATCCAGCGCCTGGTTGGTTTCCATCAGCTGGGCATAGCCAAAGATAGTGTTCAGAGGCGTGCGCAACTCATGACTGACGCCGGACAGATAACGACTCTTGGCCTGATTGGCTGTGTCGGCCGCTATCTTGGCTTCGCGTAACAGGCGGTTGGTCTGCTCGTGGGCCTCGACCTCCTGCTCAAGCAACCCGGCTTGGGATTTAACTTCACTCAGCGCCAGCCGCGCACTATGTTGGGCCAGTACATATAGCCACACCAGTACGCCTGTGACTAGCAAAAGGAGGAAAAACACCCGCCACAGTGTTTCGGCGATCAGTGCCAGATTTTCGGTTTCAAAGGATACTTGGGCGAAATAGACCAGACTCAACAATGCGGCAATGATGAGCCCGGTGAGACTGAAGATCACCAGAAAGTGACCGGTAACGGAATGCAGTTTTTGGTTGATGGAAGGGGGAAAGATCATGCCCAGCAACTGGGACAGCTGGGCTGAGATATGCGCCTCTGGCCGGCAGCGATCGCCGCAGCGCGAATCCAGTGCGCAACACAGAGAACAGATGGCGCCCTGGTAACTCGGGCAGTGGCTCATGTCTTCCTGATCGAAAACGTTTTCACACACCATGCACTGTTGTTGCTCAGCCCGGTCTGGCTCGGGCGGATCCGTCCTGTTGAGGTAATAGCGGCTTTGGGTGGCATAGGCCAGCAGCGGCACGGTGATGAAGGGCAGGCTCAGGGATATAAAAGGGGCCAGGTGGTTTAGTGTATCGCCCAGCAGGTTCATGCTGGCCGCAATACCGACCGTCGAGGCGATGATCATCGAACCCACCCCGACCGGGTTGATGTCGTACAGGTGGCTGCGACGAAACTCGATGTGTTTGGGGCTGAGCCCCAGCGGCTTGTTGATCACCAGGTCAGCGACCACACAGCCAATCCAGGCAACGACCAGGGAGGCGTAGGTGGCTAGGATCTCCTCAAAGGCCTGATACAGGCCCAGCTCCATCAGTAGCAGCGCGATGGCAACATTGAAAAACAGCCACACGACGCGGCCAGGATGGTTGTGAGTCAGGCGCGAAAAAAAGTTACCCCAGGCAATGGAGCCGGCGTAGGCATTGGTGACGTTGATCTTTAGCTGGGAAATCACTACGAACACCGCAGCAAGATAGATAGCCCATTGCGGGTTGTGAGTCAGGTACTGAAAGGCAACCGCATACATATGGGCCGGGTCGGCCGCCTCGGCCAGCCCCAGGCCGTGATTCATGGCCAACACGGCCAGAAACGATCCCACCAGCAGCTTGATGACACCCACCACCACCCAGCCGGGTCCGGCACCGATGACGGCCAACCACCATTGCGCCTTGTTTTTCCGCTCGGCCGGCAGAAAGCGCAGGAAATCAGCCTGTTCACCGTTTTGCGCAATCAGCGGAAAGATCACCGCCGCGCAGGCACCAAACAGGTAGAGACTGAGGCCGGTGTCGGCGGCTTGCTGAGTACCCTGGTATTGCAGCCACTGGCCAAAGGTCTCCGATTCCTGGTTTGCGATCACTACGAGTGGCGCGATTTGCAGTAGAGCCCAGAGGGGCTGGGTCCAGGCCTGAAACCGGCTGATGCGGGTGATGCCGTGGGTCACCAAAGGCAACACCACCAGCGCACTGATGATGTAGGCCGCGGACAGGGGAATACCTGTCGCCAAGTTGAGGGCCATGGACATGATCGCCGCCTCGATGGCGAAAAAGATAAACGTGAACGAAGCGTAGATGAGCGATGAGACGGTCGAGCCGATGTAGCCGAAACCGGCGCCGCGGGTCAGCAGATCGATGTCTACACCATAACGTGCAGCGTAGTAGGAAATGGGCAGGCCGCAGAGAAAGATAATGGAGCCGACCACTATGATCGCCCAAAAGGCATTGGTAAAACCGTAGTTGAGGGTGATGGTGCCACCGATCGCCTCCAGCGCCAGAAACGCCACAATCCCCAGGGCGGTGTTAGCTACCCGGCTGTTGGACCAGCGACGGGCATCCTTGGCGGTGTAGCGTAGGGCGTAGTCTTCCAGGGTTTCATTAGCCACCCATTGATTGTATTGCCTGCGATTCAGAGGGGTCTGTTGCTTTTGACGCATATTTACGAATCTTCAAACCTGCTTTGGGTTATCTACATAGCCGAAAAAAGAACGCGCCGGCAATGCGTCAATTGACGTATGTCAGTTCGCACAAATGCGAATTTTCCTCTTGGCTGCGAGTGTGGATACTGACAATCAACAAAACGCTTTTTGCTGTGATTCGATTTTCAACCACCACCATGCCTCCAACTTGAAAGGGACCTATCTAATGAGAACGATGAACCAACGAATACCCCAAAAATTGCTACTAGGTAGCTTACTGACCGCCCTGTGCAGCGCAAGCTACGCCGGAGCCAAGATTGAAATTGATGATGATAGCTGGATCAGTCTCGGTATTGGAATGAAAACCTCACTGTCCATGGTGAGTGATGCCGCACCTGATGGTACCAGCTCCAGCACCAACTTTAACCTGGAAAACACCCGCCTGTATATATCGGGCCAAGCCAACGACGAGATGAAGTTTTACTTCGGCACCGACAAGATGTGGGGTGAATACGGCGTGCTTGATGCCATTGTTCAATACGAACCGTCCGAGTACTTTAACGTATGGATGGGGCGTATGTTGACCCCTGCCGACCGTATCGAAATGAACGGTCCTTTCTATGGCCTAACCTGGGGCCAATACACCGTACCGCTGTATCCTTCCGACAATGATGTCAATAATGGTGCCAACGGCCAGGCCGGTACCTATGGCCGCGACGAAGGTATCACCATTTGGGGTAGCGCCGACAAGTTTCAATACGCCTTTGGTATTTTCGATGGCTACAGTGCAGCGGCCAATCAATCCGACGCGCCGCTCTTTGCCACGCGTCTGGCTTATAACTTCCTCAGCAAGGAATCCAATCCCGGCTATTACACCAGCAGCACCTACTTCGGTCAGGGTGGCGACATTTTTACCGTCGCGCTGTCTGCCCAGTATCAGGATGACGGCTACGGTACCGCTACCGAGTCCGGCTCATTTATGGGTTACGCGGTGGATGCCCTGTTTGAAAAGGGTTTGAATGGTGGCGGCGTAGTGACCATCGAGGGCGAATATAAAAGCTTTGAAGTTGATACCCAGGCCGCAACGTCTGACTTTGCCATGTTTGATGGTGATGCCCAGTTTCTGTCTGCCGCTTACCTGATTGGTAAAAATGTCGGCAAAGGCAAGTTTCAGCCCTATGTGCGCTTCACCGAAAATTCACCAACCAAAGGCGCGTCCAGCGACCTGACCGAAGTAGGCGTGAACTACGTAATCAACGGCCACAACATGAAGTGGAATCTTAACTACGCAAGCGGCGACGCCAGCGCCAGCGGCGCGGCAGGCACCGACAACGATAGTCTGCTGTTCGGCATGCAGTTCCAGCTTTAATTCAATTCGCGATTCATAGGAGAAACCATAATGAAATCACTGCGTTTAAAAAAACTGGCGATCGCAACGGCGATCGCCGCCTCATCCATGGTGGCTAGCAGCCTGGCTTGGGCGGAAGAGACCATTAAAGTCGGTGTATTGCACTCCCTGTCCGGCACCATGGCGATTTCGGAAACTACGCTGAAAGATACTATGTTGATGCTCATCGAAGAGCAGAACAAAAAAGGCGGTGTACTGGGTAAAAAACTGGAAGCGGTTGTTGTCGATCCAGCCTCAAACTGGCCGCTGTTTGCCGAAAAGGCGCGGGAGCTGATCAGCAAAAATGACACCGATGTGGTGTTCGGCTGCTGGACTTCGGTCTCGCGTAAATCGGTACTGCCTGTTTTTGAAGAGTTGAATAGCCTGCTGTTCTATCCGGTGCAATATGAAGGTGAGGAGTCATCTGAAAATATCTTCTATACCGGTGCCGCGCCCAACCAACAAGCGATTCCTGCGGTGGATTATCTGATGAACGATATCGGTGTAGAGCGCTGGGTGCTGGCGGGTACCGATTATGTTTACCCACGCACCACCAACAAGATTCTAAAAGCGTATTTGCAATCCAAGGGCGTGGCAGAAAAAGACATCATGATCAACTACACTCCATTTGGTCATTCTGACTGGCAGTCCATCGTTTCCGACGTTAAAAAATTCGGTAGCACCGGCAAGAAAACCGCCGTGGTTTCCACCATTAACGGTGACGCCAACGTACCTTTCTACAAAGAGTTGGGCAACCAGGGCATCTCGGCAGAAGACATTCCCGTCGTTGCCTTTTCTGTCGGTGAAGAAGAACTCTCTGGCCTGGACACCAAACCCCTGGTGGGCCACCTGGCGGCATGGAACTACTTTATGAGTGTTGAATCCGACAGCAATGAAGAGTTCATCGAAGCCTGGCATGACTACATCGACAACGACAAACGCGTCACCAACGACCCAATGGAGGCGCACTACATCGGTTTCAATATGTGGGTGAAGGCCGTTGAGAAAGCCGGCACCACCGATCCTGATGCGGTTAAGGACGCATTGATTGGCGTGGCCGTACCCAACCTATCCGGTGGTTACTCCGCCATGATGCCCAATCATCACATCACCAAGCCGGTGTTGATTGGCGAAATCCAGAAAGATGGTCAGTTCGAAACCGTATGGGAAACCCCTGGCCTGGTGGCCGGTGATGCCTGGTCTGATTATTTGCCGGGTTCGAAAGACATCATCTCTGATTGGCGCGCGCCTCTGTCTTGCGGCAACTACAACGTTAAGACCCATAAATGTAGCGGCCAAAACTTCTAATAAGGTCGTCACCTAGTAGTCCAGGGAATCCCCCTGGTGTCGGGTGCATGAATGTGGGTGGAAATTATCCTTTTGCTGCCCACTTCATGCACCCAGCTTTTTAAATTGCAGGCCCAAATGATGGGATCACTGATGTATGAAATTCTAAAAATATCACGAACACGCTGGCTGCATCGCTGGATGGTGGGGTTGGCCCTGCTGCTCGGTGTAGTCACTACGGGCCAAGCCCAAACACAGGCATTGGATGAGGCATGGCAGGCCCTCACCGTTAAAAGTTATTCAAAAAAGGCGGAGGCTATCCATGCAATCGCTGTACATAAACCGGCAGAGGCCGTTGCCGTGTTAAGCACCATGTTGAATGGCAATCTGTATTTTGCAAAAAAGGACAAGACACTTTACCGCCTCAAGGAAGTTGAAGATCAATACCAGTTCCAGGCCTTGTTTAGCGACAAACTCATCACCCAGGATCGCAAGCGCGGCTTCCGCAAAGTTAAGATCAATAACCAGCTCAGAAGCCTGCTGCGCCAATCTCTGGCGGAGCTGCAACTGGCCCATTCCGATCCCCAGGTGCGGCTTGGTGCCATCAACGAATTACTGCATGACCCGGATGACAAGGTGGTGCAATTTATCCAGTCGGTGATCGACAAGGAAACCGATGCCGAAGTCGTTAGCGCCATGCAGATCCTGCTGGCCATTAATGCGCTTGCGCAGGATAATAGCGACAAACATTTCGCCGCCATTGAAACGCTGGAGCAAAGCCTCAACCCAGCCGCGATCAACGCGCTGAACGGTTATCAAGCGCCAAACAAACAATTAAAAAGAGCGGCTGAGCAGGCCATTAAAACCATCAATGAGCGCAAGGATCGTTTTGCCGTCATTGAAACCATATTTTTTGGCCTGAGTTTGGGTTCGGTACTCGCACTCGCGGCGATTGGCCTAGCTATCACTTTTGGTGTCATGGGCGTGATTAATATGGCCCATGGTGAGCTGATGATGATCGGCGCCTACACCACCTTTGTGGTGCAAACCTTAATGCCAAACAATATCGGTCTCTCTATTATCGTCGCCATCCCCGCTGCGTTTGTCGTAGCGGGTCTGGTGGGCATTGCTATTGAGCGCGGAGTGATTCGTCACCTTTATGGCCGTCCGCTGGAAACCTTGCTGGCAACCTTCGGTATCAGCCTGATCTTGCAGCAGGCGGTACGCAGCATCTTTTCCCCCTTGAATCGCACGGTGGAAACACCGCAGTGGATGTCCGGCGCCTGGCAGGTCAACGAGGTGTTGGCGCTGACCTGGAATCGTATGTACATCATCATGTTTTGCATCATCGTGTTCATGGCGCTGATCGCGGTGATGAAGAAAACCCCGTTGGGTTTGCAGGTGCGGGCAGTCTCGCAAAATCGAAATATGGCCCGCGCCATGGGTGTGCGTTCCGACTGGGTCGACGCACTCACCTTTGGTCTGGGGGCAGGTATTGCCGGTATCGCTGGTGTAGCCCTGAGCCTACTGACCAACGTTGGGCCGAACCTTGGCCAAGCCTACATCATTGATTCGTTCATGGTGGTGGTGTTTGGCGGCGTCGGCAACCTGTGGGGCACCCTGGTGGCCGGGCTTAGTTTGGGCGTCGCCAATAAAATCATGGAGCCCTGGGCTGGCGCAGTATTGGCCAAGATTTTGGTGCTGGTGTTCATCATTCTGTTTATCCAGAAACGGCCCAAAGGGCTGTTTCCGCAACGTGGCCGCGCAGCGGAGGATTAATCATGCTGACTTCAAGATTTATTCAAGACGACAAGGCCGGCCAGTGGTTCCTCGGCATTCTATTGTTGATTGCCTTCGCGGTGCCCATTCTCAATCTGTTAGTGCCGCCCGACAGTGCGCTTCATTTTTCCACTTATAGCGTCACACTGCTGGGCAAGTACCTGACCTACGCCTTGTTGGCCATTGCAGCGGATTTGGTCTGGGGTTACTTGGGGATTCTCAGCCTCGGTCACGCGGCCTTTTTCGCGCTGGGTGGCTATGCCATGGGTATGTATCTGATGCGCCAGATCGGGGATCGCGGCGTTTACGGCAACCCTGAACTGCCTGACTTCATGGTCTTTCTGAACTGGCAGGAGCTGCCCTGGTTTTGGCAGGGCTTCGATATGTTCTGGTTTGCCATGTTAATGGTCATTGTAGTGCCTGGCGTATTGGCTTACGTATTTGGTTATCTGGCCTTTCGCTCACGGGTTTCCGGCGTCTATCTATCGATCATCACCCAGGCGCTGACCTATGCCTTGATGTTGGCCTTTTTTCGTAACGAAATGGGCTTTGGCGGCAATAACGGCCTGACCGATTTTAAAGATATTCTGGGATTTAGCCTGCGCGAGGACAGCACCCGTATCGGTCTGTTCCTGGCTTCGGCACTGGCCTTGGCGCTGGGATATCTGTCTTGTCGTTATATCGTCAGTTCGCGCCTGGGGCTGGCCTGTGTCGCGATTCGGGATGCCGAGAGCCGCAGCCGTTTCATTGGCTACCGGGTGGAAAACGTCAAACTGTGGGTGTTTACCTTTTCGGCGGTGTTGGCCGGTATCGCCGGGGCGCTCTATGTGCCGCAGGTGGGTATTATCAACCCTAGTGAGTTTTCACCACTCAATTCGATTGAACTGATTATCTGGGTCGCCATCGGCGGCCGGGCCACACTGTATGGCGCGGTGGTCGGCGCCTTGTTGGTGAATTATTCCAAGACCTATTTCACCGCCGCCTTGCCCGAGATTTGGTTGTTTGCCCTGGGTGCGCTGTTTATTCTCGTCACCATGTACCTGCCCAAGGGCATGGCCGGCCTGATTAAACGTAAGGAGGCCAATGCATGACCTGGTCAAACCCCATAGAAAGTTTGCGCCAGCGCGATCGTGTATTTGATTTCCTGATTTCGGAACAGCCTCCCAAGCTGGATTTGAGCCACAACATTATTTTATATCTGGAGGGCGTGTCCAAAAGCTTCGATGGTTTTAAGGCGATTAACGATCTCAATCTTTATATTGAAGCGGGTGAATTGCGCTGCATCATCGGCCCCAACGGGGCAGGCAAGTCCACTATGATGGACATCATCACCGGTCGAACCCGGCCTGATGAAGGCCAGGTCTGGTTCGGTCAGCGCATGAACTTATTAACGATGGATGAACCAGAAATCGCCGAAGCGGGTATCGGGCGCAAATTCCAAAAACCGACGGTGTTTGAATCGCTCAGCGTGTTTCAAAACCTGGAGCTGGCCATGGTTCAGGACAGACGGGTGTTGTCTTTGTTACGCGCGTGCCTGAGCGGTGAACAGCGCGACCATATCGACGAGGTGCTGGAGGTGATTGGTCTTAAAGATCTCTGTTTCGATCCTGCCGCCAAACTCTCCCACGGCCAAAAACAGTGGTTGGAGATCGGCATGCTGCTGATGCAAAAACCGGCCTTGCTGCTGGTGGATGAACCGGTGGCCGGTATGACCCATCAGGAGATGGATCGCACCGCCGAACTGTTGACCTCGCTGGCCGGTAAACATTCGGTGGTGGTGGTCGAACATGACATGGATTTTGTTCGCTCCATCGCCCGCCAGGTGACGGTTCTGCACCAGGGCAGTGTCTTGTCTGAAGGCACGATGGATCAGGTGCAAAACGATCCGCGCGTGATCGAAGTCTATCTGGGGGAAGGTTGATGCTGAGCATATCCGGATTGAACCAGTTTTACGGTCAAAGCCACACCTTGTGGGACATCGAACTGGAGGTCACGCCGGGTGAATGCACCTGCCTGATGGGCCGTAACGGTGTTGGTAAAACCACCCTGCTCAACTGCATCATGGGCGAGTTGGCCATCGAATCGGGCCAGATTAATTATCAGGATCAAGCCCTGCATCAAATGCGCATGGAGCAACGGGCGCGCACGGGTATTGGTTATGTGCCTCAGGGGCGGCAGATATTTCCCCTGCTGACGGTGGAGGAGAATCTTAAAATCGGTCTTAGTGCCCGAACCGACAAGCTACGTCAGGTGCCCGAATTTATCTACGAGCTTTTCCCGGTGCTAAAAGAGATGCGTCAGCGTCGCGGTGGCGATCTTTCCGGTGGTCAACAACAACAGTTGGCCATTGGCCGTGCTCTGGTACTGGATCCCAAGCTTTTGATTCTGGACGAGCCCACTGAGGGGATTCAGCCCAATGTGGTGGCTGAAATCGGCGAAGTGATCCGCAAGCTTAATCGAGACATCGGCCTGACCGTGCTATTGGTCGAACAAAAGCTGCCCTTCGTCCGTAAGGTGGCGGATCGTTTTTACATTCTCGATCGCGGCCGTCGGGTGGCGAATGGTAAGATCGATGACTTGAGCGATGAGCTGGTGAAGGAGTATTTGACGGTATGACGGCAGCCTTACCTGAGCAGGCAAGCCAGGGCTGGCAGGCGCGGCTGGCACTGGGGTTTGAACGAGGCCCGCTGGGCACCGTGCTGAAGCATACCCGCCACCAGGGGCCGCTCAGGGTGCAGCGCCCATTTTATCCTGAAGACGGTTTGCCCCATGTTTATCTACTGCATCCGCCGGGCGGGGTGGCAGGTAGTGATTGCCTCGATATTGGTATCAAGATGAGCCCTAAAAGTCGCGCCCTGCTGACCAGCCCGGGTTCGACCAAGTTTTATCGCAGTGCCGGGGCTACAGCTCGTGTTAGGCAAACGCTAACGGTGGAAGAGGGTGGCAGTTTGGAATGGTTTCCGCAGGAAAACATCATCTTCCCCGGCGCCAGGCTCAACGCTTTAACCCGGATTGAACTGGCTGCGGATGCCTGTTTTATCGGTTGGGACATCACCTGTCTTGGTCGTCCCTGCAACGACGAGGCCTTTGATCACGGACAGCTCTACAGTCGCCTGGCCCTATACCGCGACCAGCAACCCTTGTTGGTGGAGTGTCAACGTGTTGCCGATCAGGCCGCTTTGAATGCCGCCACCGGTTTACGCGGCCACCCCATGCAGGCATTGTTCATCGCCACGCCCTGTGAAGAGTCTCATCTGGCCTTAGTCAGAGAAACACTGGCCGCCAACCCCGCCGATTTTCCCATCGCCGCCACCCTGGTGGATGGCCTGCTGATTGTGCGAGCCCTGGGTCATCAAACCGAGGCGATACAACAACAGTTCCTTCCACTCTGGCAGGCCTTGCGGCCCCATTTATTGGGTCGTCCCGCTGTGGCGCCAAGAATCTGGGCTACTTGAAAATAAGGAAAGACGATGGAACTGAGTCCACGTGAAAAAGATAAACTGCTGATTTTTACCGCCGCCCTGTTGGCCGAACGCAGGCTGGCACGCGGCTTGAAACTTAACTACCCGGAAGCCGTGGCGCTGGTTAGCGCCGCGATCATGGAAGGCGCCCGTGACGGCAAAACCGTTGCCGAGTTGATGAACGAAGGCCGCCAAGTGCTCACGGTAGATCAGGTCATGGACGGTGTGGCAGAGATGATCCACGACGTGCAGGTGGAGGCGACCTTTCCTGACGGCACCAAGCTCGTTACCGTGCACAACCCCATCGTATAGGAGCCAGAACCGATGATTCCAGGCGAAATCAAAACGCCCGAGGGCGAGATCGAAATCAATGCCGGTTGCGAGACGGTGAGTGTGCAGGTGGCCAACACCGGGGATCGGCCGGTGCAAGTCGGTTCGCACTATCACTTTTATGAAACCAATCCGGCGCTGATGTTTGAGCGCGAAAAAACGCGTGGTTTTCGATTGAATATTCCGGCTGGCACCGCGGTGCGTTTTGAGCCGGGCCAAAGCCGTAGCGTCGAGCTGATCGCCTTTGGCGGCGCGCGTAAGGTCTACGGTTTTCGCGGTGACATTATGGGGCAATTGGAGGACTAGAGATGGCGAGCATATCAAGACGCGCTTATGCCGAGATGTTTGGCCCCACGACAGGCGACAAACTGCGTCTGGCCGACACTGAACTGTGGATCGAGGTGGAGAAGGATTTCACCACCTACGGCGATGAAGTTAAGTTCGGCGGCGGCAAGGTGATCCGCGACGGTATGGGCCAGTCCCAGGCCTGTGCGGCGGAGGTGGTGGATTTGGTGATTACCAACGCGTTGATCATTGACCATTGGGGCATCGTCAAAGCCGATGTGGGTATCAAAGATGGCCGCATCAGCGCCATCGGCAAAGCCGGTAATCCCGATGTGCAGAACGGGGTCGATATCGTCATCGGCCCTGGCACCGATGTGATCGCCGGCGAAGGCAAAATACTCACCGCCGGTGGCATCGATTCCCACATCCATTTCATCTGTCCACAGCAGATTGAGGAGGCCTTGGCCTCGGGTGTTACCACGATGTTGGGTGGCGGTACCGGCCCCTCGACCGGCACCAACGCCACCACCTGCACACCCGGCCCGTGGAATATTCACCGCATGTTGCAAGCTGCCGACGAGTTCCCGATGAACCTGGGTTTTCTCGGCAAGGGTAACGCCAGTCTGCCGCAGCCCTTGGCGGAACAGATTGCAGCCGGAGCGGTGGGGCTAAAGCTGCATGAAGATTGGGGCACTACGCCGGCGTCTATCGATAATTGCCTGAGCGTGGCCGATGAGTTTGATGTGCAGGTCGCCATTCACACAGACACCCTTAATGAATCGGGTTTTGTGCAGGACACTATCGCCGCATTTAAGGATCGCACTATTCACACTTACCATACCGAGGGGGCCGGTGGCGGTCATGCGCCAGACATTATCACGGTCTGTGGTTTGGCCAATGTATTGCCGTCATCCACCAACCCGACGCGGCCCTACACCATCAACACAGTGGATGAGCATCTCGACATGCTGATGGTGTGCCACCATCTCGATCCGGCGATTGCCGAGGATGTGGCCTTTGCCGAATCGCGTATTCGCCGCGAGACGATTGCCGCCGAAGATATCTTTCACGATCTCGGCGCCTTCTCCATGATCTCGTCCGATTCTCAGGCCATGGGCCGGGTAGGCGAGGTGATCATGCGCACCTGGCAAACGGCTCACAAAATGAAGGTGCAGCGCGGCGCGCTGGATGGTGATAGTGCATTCAAAGACAACGAACGAGTAAAACGCTATGTCGCCAAATACACCATCAACCCGGCCCTGGCGCATGGCATCAGCCACGAAGTCGGCTCGGTGGAAGTGGGCAAACTGGCTGACCTGGTGTTGTGGAATCCCGCCTTTTTTGGTGTCAAACCAAGCCTGATTATCAAAGGCGGCATGATCGCCTATGCCGCCATGGGTGATCCCAACGCCTCGATTCCCACACCACAGCCGGTGCACTACCGACCCATGTTTGGCAGCTATGGTAAGGCCCGCAATCAGACCAGCATGACCTTTATCTCCGCCGCCGCGAAAGAGGCGGGTGTACCAGAACAGCTCGGGCTGGCGAACCTGATCGGCATCAGTCACGGCAATCGCACGGTGAAAAAAGCCGACATGATCCACAACAACTACCAGCCACATGTGGAGGTGGATTCGCAAACCTATGAAGTGCGCGCCGATGGCGAACTGCTGAGCTGTGAACCGGCGCAAGAGCTGCCCATGGCGCAACGATATTTTCTGTTTTGATCATGATCGAACTTAACCAGATTCTACCCCCAGGCAAGCAGGCCTTTGATGCCAGTGTCAGCCTGACGATAGAGCAGCGGGTGCGCAGCCGCTTGCGAGTGCTGCTAGACGACGGCCGCGAAGCGGGCTTGTTTTTAGCGCGTGGCCACCTGCTGCGCGGTGGGGAGTTGCTTGGTAACGATGATGGTGTGGTGGTGAAGGTGATCGCCGCGCCTGAAACGGTGTCTACCGTTCGCTGCGGTGATCTGACGCTACTGGCCAAGGCGGCCTACCATCTGGGCAATCGTCATGTGCCGTTGCAGATCGAAGCGGGTTGGCTGCGCTATCAACACGATCATGTGTTGGATGCCATGCTGGCGCAAATGGGCCTGAACGTTGAGGTTGGCCAAGCGCCGTTTGAACCGGAAGCAGGCGCCTATCAACAGATGACGGGAGGAGGGCATCATTCACATGAACACTCCCATGCTTGAAACGAGCGCGCCGATGTTGGCGCGTTTACGGCTGTTTCAAATCATCAGTCCTTCACTGCCAATTGGCGGTTTTACCTATTCTCAGGGTATGGAATGGGCGGTTGAGAGTGATTGGCTGAGTTCAGCGCAAGAGACGGAGCAGTGGTTGCGCTCAGTGCTGAATGACAACTTGGTTTATTTGGAACTGCCCATCATCAAGCGCTTGTATGAGGCGGTGGCCGATAATTCGCCTGAACAGTTTTGCCATTGGAGTGGATACCTTTTGGCCAATCGCGAAACCGCCGAACTGCGTACCGAAGAGCGTCAGCGGGCACGGGCCTTCGCCGAGCTGCTGCGCCAACTGCCGCAGTGGAACGCCAAGCAGGAGTTGGATTCATACCAGGCAGGAGTTCAGCTGAGCCAAAGCGCCGGTTTCGCTCTGGCGGGTCATACCTGGCAAATTCCGCTACAGGAATTATTGGCAGGCTTTACCTGGGCCTGGCTGGAAAACGCCGTCAATGCTGCGATTAAGTTGGTGCCTTTGGGTCAAACCGCCGGCCAAACCGTGCTCTATCAGATATCCAGCCACATTCCCCATGTGATTGACTCTGCCCTGGCGGTGAAGGATGACGAGCTTGGTGCAAGCACAGCGGCACTGGCGATCGCCAGCAGTCTGCACGAAACTCAATACTGTCGATTATTTCGTTCATGAATGGAGCAACGATGAATAACAAAGCCCCTTTGCGCGTTGGTGTCGGCGGACCGGTTGGCTCCGGTAAAACCGCGCTGTTGGAACAACTTTGCAAAGCCATGCGCGATGATTACCACATCGCCGTCGTGACCAATGATATCTATACTCGCGAAGACCAACGCATTCTCACTGAGGCAGAGGCACTTGAGCCGGAGAGAATCGTCGGCGTTGAGACTGGCGGTTGTCCTCATACCGCGATCCGCGAAGATGCCTCCATGAACCTGGCCGCAGTGGCAGACCTGTCGGCTAAGTTTGACGACCTTGATGTGATCTTTATCGAAAGCGGTGGCGATAACCTCAGTGCCACCTTCAGCCCCGAATTGGCAGATTTAACCATCTACGTTATTGACGTCGCCTCGGGCGAAAAAATCCCTCGCAAAGGTGGTCCTGGCATCACCAAATCAGATCTCTTGGTCATCAATAAGATAGACCTTGCTGAATTCGTGGGCGCCTCACTAGAGGTGATGGACAGTGACAGCAAACGGATGCGTAAAGATAAGCCCTACGTCTTCACACAATTGAAAACCAAACAAGGCTTGGATGTGGTGATTCAGTTTCTGAAAACAGAAGGCATGCTGAGCGGCTAATCTAAAGCGGAAATTTGATAGCCCCTTCTATGTGTTTTGGGGGATCTAAAATCACAGTTTAATCGTTAGAAAGGCGTTGATTTAGTGCGCGAAAAGCACAAATGTTGTGCCGAACTTTTGCCGGAATGAGCTATGCGTCGTTGTGCACTGTTATGCTGAATGGCGCACCATACAAATCGAAGGCTTACCAGAAATAGTGGGTCTTTTGTTTTTCTGGCGTAGCAAAATCGTAGCTTTTTGAGGAGACTCTAGTTAGAAATGGGGGGATTACTGCGGGACTGCGCAGAACAATGCAGCATTGTTGTCAGAAGGGGTTGACATGAATAATCGTCTGCGTATATTTAATATATTATTTTCGAAATCGTTTAAATGAGAATATCTATAAATGAAAAAAGTTACCGCCATTGCAACCAAATCGGACACCTGCAATGTCCCCTGCTTTGACCAGGATAAAGTAGGACAGATCAAAGCGGCCCTAGCCGAAGAAGAACAGAACCTTCCCGAGCTCGCGGATTTTTACAAGATTCTCGGCAACACGACACGGCTCAAGATCCTGCTGGCCCTCGCGCACGGCGAACTCTGTGTGTGCGATATTGCCCATGTTCTGGAATTAAGCGCGGCGGCCACTTCCCATCAGTTGAAGTTGTTGCGCGATCAGGGTTGGTTGCGCAAACGCGATGACGGCAAGATGGTCTATTACCGACTCCATAGCCAGGATTTGCTGAAAGCACTGAAGGGCGATCTGAAAATGCTGGAGGCACGCCTGGGATGAAGGGTTTTTATTGTCTTGTCATTTCCATGTATTCGATAATGTCGAATTGATGGCCTGGCATCGTTGTTTTTGGCGTGGATTGCCGAAGCGCCTGCTGGCGACGCTGCTTCTGTGTCAGTATGCGCCAGCCTATGCGGATGCGACGCAAATCTCTGGTGGTCTCGATGGCCGCGCCCTGTCCCAAGACCCACTTTGGAGTGCAGGCAAAGAAGGCATCCGTCTGCAGGGCGCCTTTCTCAATCTACGCCATGTGATCAGTGATGACAGCGGCGACCGTTACATTCTGGTGGGCCAGGTGGATGCCAACGATAACCTCGAGGAACTGGAGGCCTATCAGGTCTATGCCCAGGTGAAAGGCCCGCTGGGCCGCATTAATCTGCGCGCGGGCCGCTATATCCTGCCCTTTGGCCTGCTGGCCAATCTGGACACGGAACGGCAACTGATCCAATCGCTCGAACCCCTGAGCCTGGGCATTAAGCTGGATACCGGTGTGCAGGTATTCGGTTTTACCGGTCCGTTAGATTATGCCGTGTCGATCTCCCAGGGGTCGGGTGAACTCGATGACTCCGACAGCAACAAATTGCTGGTGGCCCGGCTCGGGAGGCAGGGCGAGGATGGGCGTTGGGGGTTATCTTACCTGGACGGCCGGGTGGTGGTGGATGAGGAAGACTTTCTTCAACAGGGCCGTTTTGATCGCCAGCGGCTCGCCGTGGATGCCGAGTTCGACTTTGTACCCTGGCTGCTGCGCGGCGAGCTGATCACCGGAAAAGATGACTGCCGTTCGGTCTACGGCGGCATTCTGCTCGCCGATTACGATTTCAATGCACGCCTGTCTCTCAACACCAAGCTGGCCTGGTGGAATAGTACCGACGATGCCCGGGAAGTCGCGCTGGGCGTAAGCTACCGGCTGCCCAGGAACTTCATCCTGCGCGCGGCGGATACCTGGCAACGTTTGAATGGCGCCGGTGAGCACAGCCTGACGCTGCAACTCTATTGGGAGTTTTCACATGCTCTGTAAATCCTACGTAACAAAATTTCTTTTTATCAGCCTGTTGTTGCTGTCTTCACTGGCGCAGGCCGATGTGTGTGTCTGGCGTGATCCGGAGCGCACCATGGTCAAATTGTTCCCGGAAGCAAAAGATTACAAAACGGAGGTGTACAAGCTTGAACCGAAGCAGATCGAACGCATCGAGGCATTGGCCGGTATGCCGTTGCACTCGACCGAAAAAGTGGAATACAACCTCTACGCCATCACCGCCGATGGCCGCCCCCTGGGCTGGGTACTGGCGCTCGCGGGCACGGGCGAATACGGCGTTATCGAAACCGTGGTGGGACTGAATGCCGACCACAGTATTCGCGGTGTTTACCTGCAACGGGTGCGCGAGCGCAAACGTAAAGCGCTTAAGAGCGATGACTTTCTTGGCCAGTTTCGCGGCAAGACCCAACAGGATTCGCTTGATATCAAACCCGTTGCGGGAGCCGAAAAAGCCTCTACCGAAATCACCCGCTTGGTCAAAAAGATGCTCGCCTACGAGGCCGTGCTGAATACCGAATCCGAAACCCGTTCCAACACTTCCACTAAAGGAGAATAACTATGAAACGCCTGGCCTTAATCGCTATCACTCTTTCACTCATCCTCGGCTTTGTGACTGGCTGCACTGACAAGGACACCCAGCAAACCCAGCTTGATCCCAACTTACCCGTCATCGCCATGAGCGATCTGGTGAAAAATGCGGAGCAGTACACCGGGAAAACAATTACTGTCACCGGCCGTTTTGGCGGCATGTGTGCCGATGGCGAAGATTTTTACTTCAAGGACAAACTGGATTTGATTGAGGTTATTCCACCCGCGAACGGCTTACCGGATGATGTCATTTTGGGGACACCGCTGAAGGTTCAGGGTGTGGTGATGGTGCGTGGTAAACACGAAGAAGAAGGCGAAGAACACCATGAAGAAGGCGGTGAGCCGGAACCGGAAGTGAAAATTCAGGCCACTGTCATCCAGACCAATCGCACTTGAGCATCCGGCCATGAATCTGTTAACACTCAGTATTAAAAACCTGCAACGGCGCAAGTTGCGTACCGGCCTGTCCATGGCCGGGGTCGCCATCGCCACCGCAGCGCTGTTTAGCCTGTTGTCGTTCAACACCGGTTTCGACCGCGCCCTGCAAGAAGAGATGGCCAACTCCGGCATCCACATGCTGGTCTCCACCGAAGGCTGTCCCCTGGAGGCCGCATCGCTGGCCCTGCATGGTGGCGAGATCCCCAAGTTTCTCGATGGTCGCCGCCTGCCGGAAGTCCGTGATGTGCCCGGCGTTCGCACCGCCACCGGCTTGCTGATCTTTTCGCTTATCGAGGACGAAGGCAAAGCGATCTTCTTCTATGGCGTGGGTGATAACTATCGAGACTTAAAACCCCACTGGAAAATTCGCGGTGAGTGGTTCACCGGGCCGGACTCCATCATCCTGGGTGCCGAAGCGGCGCGGGTGGAGAAACGCGAGGTCGGTGATAAGGTCTATTTTCCAGACATTGATGCCGAGTTCACGGTTTCCGGTATTGTGGAACGCACCGGCAGTGAGGACGACGGCTTCTTTTTCCTGCCGCTCGCCTCCGCGCAGAAGGTTTTCAAAAAGGAGGGTAAGCTGAGCGCCGTCGGCGTAAGCCTGGCCAACGTGGAAGAGTTCGACCAGGTCAAGGGACAGATAGAAACCCTGCCCGATGTCTATGTGGTCAGCCGTGATCAGATCATGCAGCAGATTTCCTCACTCACCGGCTCCAGCAAAACGCTGATGGCCGCAGTTCTGATCGTGGCGTTGGTGGTAAGCTTTCTCGGCGTGATCAACACGGTATTGATGAGCGTGTTCGAGATGTTGCGCGAGTTCGGCTACATGCGTTGCATCGGTGCCTCGCCTAACCACATCTTCCGCATCGTACTGTTTGAAACACTGTTGCTGTGTCTGGGTGGTGGTGTGCTCGGTGCGGTTTTCGGAATGGCTTTTGCCTCCGTGACCGATCAGTGGCTACACGATTTACTACCCTATGCACCCGCTGGCCGCTTCATTCTGTTCGACCCGGTGATCATTGCCGCTTCGATTCTGTTCGCTGCGCTGGCCGGTGTCCTGGCAGGCATTATTCCCGGCCTCAAGGCCGCCCACGCATCACCGATGGAGGCCGTACGCAATGTCTGATTTGATTACCCTCAACACGGTCAGTAAAACCTATCGACGCGGACGGGAACAGGTGCATGCACTGGACGGCGTCGATTTGGCTATTCAGCAAGGCGAGTTTGTGGCCGTGGTAGGGCCATCGGGTTCCGGCAAAAGCACATTGCTCAACATTATTGGTGCCATGGATCAGCCCGATACGGGCCAGGTCACGATCGCGGGCAAAGAAACAACCGCCCTGAACGAAAAGGGTCTCACTTGCCTGCGCGCCGATACCATCGGTTTTGTGTTCCAGCAGTTTTTCCTGCAACCGACACTAACCGCGCGGGAGAATGTGCTGTTGCCCACGCTGTTCACCCGGCAAAAACATCTTGAGTCCAGGGCCGATGAACTGCTGGCGCGCGTTGGCCTGGCGGAACGTGCGGATCATCTGCCCGATGAATTGTCCGGCGGTGAAATGCAGCGAGTGGCCATTGCTCGGGCACTCATTAACCAACCCAAAGTGTTATTGGCCGATGAACCCACCGGTAATCTGGATAGCCAGAATGCCCGGGCTGTTTATGCTTTGCTGGATGAACTGCACGGCGACGGTCTCACCATCATCACGGTCACCCATAGCGAGGAACTGGCGTTGCGCACCGAGCGCCGACTTCACTTGCATGATGGCCGGATTGTCGACGACATCGTACTACGCGAAACCAAGGAGGCCTCGTGATGGGCAATACTTCCGCAAAGCCAGCAACCTGTAAACGTGCTGAGGTGCCACCATCCTCGGCGTGGTTCCTGCTGGGTCTGGCAGTCATCTTTGAAATTACCGGCGCGCTGGGTCTGCGCTTTAGCGAAGGATTCACTTTACTGTTGCCGACGGGGATTGCGCTCGCTGCTTTCACGCTGGCGCTTTACCTCGTCAGCCATGTCATGAAAAAACTACCGGTCAGTGTCGCCTATCCGATCTGGGCAGGAGGCGGCACCGCAGGCGTCGCGCTCCTCGGCATTCTGGCATTAGGGGAAGAACTCAACGTAACCAAGGCGCTGGGCATCATATTCGTTGTGGCCGGCGTCATCCTCGTGAACAGGACATCGGAAAAAAAAGCGGGGTGTTGAAGTATGGAAGCCGTTACTGAGATGACTTACGCATGGCTGCTGGTTGGATTGGCGATTGTCGCTGAAATTAGTGCGGCGTTCTGCCTGCGATTTAGCAATGGTTTCAGCAAACCACTGCCAAAGGCGCTTGCACTCGCCGCATTTGGCTCGGCTTTTTATCTCATTAGTCTGGCCCTGGTGAATTTGCCGGTCAGCACCGTTTACCCGATCTGGGCAGGGGGGGGGACGGCGGGGGTGGCCCTGCTTGGCGTGCTGATACTGCGCGAAAAGGCGAACCTTGAGAAAGGGCTTGGCATCGTGCTCGTCGTGACGGGGATCGTCATCCTGAATATTTCATCGGGAGGACAGGGCGCATGAGCAAGTCGCATTGTGCTCAAGCGTATCCAGTGCGTCGGATGTTTGGTGCACTGCTCATTGGCATGATACTACTGGCGGGCTGCGAACAGCAAAGCACGTCAACCATCGACGCAGGCGTTGCCAATAAAACGGCACCGAAGCAAGCCACCGACTTTACGCTGCCAGATCTGGCCGGCAATCCCCATGGTTTGAATGAATACCTGCAAAAAGGGCCGGTGATGTTGGTGTTTTTCACCACCTGGTGCCCCTATTGCAAAAAAGAGATCCCGGCGCTGAAACAGGTTTATCGGGAATACGGCTCGAAGGGTTTGCAACTGGTCGCTATCAATGCGGGTCTGGCCGACAGCCTGCAAAACGCAAAACGCTATGCACTGCAACATAGGCTACCTTATGCGGTGCTCTACGATACGGACGGCACAATTGCCGGACAATACGGCGTTCGCAGCGTACCGCAGATTTTTTATATCCAGCAGGGCGGGCGTATTGCTCAAACATCCAGACAGGTGAGTCAGCAAGCCATTTCAGGCTTGTTGGGAATGTAATGAATAAGGACGTCAACTTGATTGGCATAGACCATGCGCTACGGAACACATCATGGTAGAAGCATCAACACAGTTAACCCAGATTAAACAAGAGCTTCGCCAAGCCATGGCGGCGAAGAAGTGCTGGCGTTGTGGCTGTTATCAGGACACGGTTAGTGCACTACAAAATTCAGCCACGATCAATCACTCGCTGGCTTCACTGCTGGAAGAGGCACGCACGCTGTTCGAGCCGAAACGCTACGATTGCCTGGGCTGCGAAATCTGCTGGCCCGCCGTGGCGCAGAATCTGGCCGCCGAACTCGCCCCGGCCGTCGCTGAGGGCAACCACTGCGCCACGGAAGAACCCGAACAACGTGAAGGCTGGCCGCCGTTACCCGGCGACTATCAGGTCATACGTTTTCAGGCACCCGTGGCGGTGTGTGTACTCAATTCCGATGATATGGTCAAGGCGTTGAGTGATAGCAATGTTGAAGGTTTGTCCATTGCCGGCAGTCTGCATACCGAGAATCTGGGTATCGAACACCTGATCCGTAACACTCTCAGTAATCCACACATTCGTTTCCTGATACTCTGCGGTGAAGACACGCGTAAAGCCATTGGCCATTTACCCGGGCAATCGCTGGTCGCGCTAATGCAACATGGCGTTAATGAAAAAATGCGCATCATCGATGCACAGGGTAAGCGTCCCGTGTTAAAGAACATTACGACTGAGCATGTCGAGGCGTTTCGCAGGCAAGTGCAAGTGATTGAGCAAATCGGCAATACCGATGTTGCGGCTTTGCATGGCTTGATTGCCATCACGGCCCTTGATGATCCCGGTCCGTTTGCCGACGCCCCGTCTGATGCCATACCTGTCGCCATCGAGACGGCAAAGGAAGCTGGAAAGCTGGTACTGGACCCTGCAGGCTATTTCGTTGTCTACCCGGACCGGACCCATCAACGATTGGTGCTGGAACATTACAGCAACAAAGGCGTACTGGATCGAATGTTCACTGCCGCCTCAGCGGCCGCTTTATATCTAAGTGTCATTGAAGCCGAGCTTATCACTCGCCTGGATCACGCCGCTTATCTCGGGCGCGAACTGGCCCGAGCGGAACATGCGCTGCAAAGTGGTGATGACTATATACAGGATCGCGCACCTGGTGAGATGGAGTCCTCACCAAAAGCCAGCGGCCAACAGAATGCATCAACCCGTGGGTGCCAACCGGGCAAAGGTGAGTCATGCAACTGAAACGGTTTGGTCTATCGCTACTGGTGCTGATCATTATTGGCGCAGTGTTCGGCTGGAAGGCCTGGCAGCACCAGTCAGCACCAAACTCCTTGCTACCAACACAGGTTAAGGGCCCGGCGGTCATCCTGTTTCGGGGTGACAACAGTCCCGGCTGCCAGGCCATTCACCGCCTGGTTGACCAAGTGGCGCTGCGTCATGGTAAACAGATCAACTTTGCCCAACTGGACTGGTCTGATGACAATCCACTAATAAAACAATATCAGATACGTTTTCTACCCACTGTTGTTTTTGTCGATCAACACAATAAGGAAGTGGGGCGTATCGTTGGCGAAAGCCCGGCGGTACAACAAAAACTTAGGCAAGCCCTCTCTGCGGTTGAAGACTTGCTTAGGCAATAGCCCATGGATGCATTCGCAGAGTGGCTAATACCATTTTTAGCTGGGGGCTCATTGCTAGCTTTGCCGTTGGTAGTGCTTGGCGGCCTCATCACCGCGTTTAATCCCTGCTGTTTGCCCATGTACCCGGCTGTGTTCGGGTTTATCGGCGGGGCTTGTTGCAAAAATAAGGGGGCAACATCGACAGAATGCGATCAACCTGCATCAAAACCACTGACCAGCATCACCCTTTTGTTTGTATTGGGTATGGCCACAGCAACCAGCATCATGGGTATGTTAACCGCAGGACTCGGTTGGGTGTTTGGACGATTCGACACACCATTTCTCATGCTGCTCGCGGTGGTGCCCCTGGTGATGGGTTTGAATCAATTGGGCCTTTTGCCTTTGCGCTTGCCTGTCTGGCATAGCGACAGGCTGCATGCTATTGCGGGTGAAAAACTCAAGCACAAGGTGACCGCATTCAGCACGGGATTGTTGTTTTCCCTGGCCATCGCACCCTGCGCCACGCCTATCCTGTTGGGTATTCTGACTCTGGTCGCCATGCAGGGCGAGTTAATGTACGGCGGAATACTGATGTTTATCTACGGCCTTGGTGCCGGTATGCCGCTTCTTCTTATCGGCCATGGTTTTAACCGAACACAAAAATGGTTTATTGCGCCCAAGCACCAAAGATGGTTACAGCGGGTATCTGGCCTGCTTTTGGTCAGCGTCAGTCTCTATATCGTGTGGAACGTGTGACCGATCGAAAACCATAGCTCTTTTAGTTCACTCCGGACAGTTTTTTCTACGCTCTGGGTAGCCTGATGGTAAAATTGCTGCCTTTCTTTAAGCTGCTGCTCAAGGTTATATCACCGCCGTGTGAGCGTGCTATGGCTCTGGAAAAGCTTAATCCCAAGCCGCATCCATCATGGGTACGGCTCTGATCACAACGGAAAAATCGATCGAATATTCGTACTTGATCTTTCTCTGGAATGCCCATGCCAGTATCCAGCACCATAATTTCGATGTTCTGCTTAGTGTGGGTGAGAATGACATCTACCCGGCCATTAGCTGATGTGTATTTTATGGCATTGTCCAAAAGATTGGCTAGCATGCGTTGTAGGTTTTGGATGTTACCGTATATGTGGTAATTATCTTCCACGCGACAAACCAGCTTGATGTTTTTTTGCTCGGCTATTGCTTCAAAAAGCTCACAGGCGTCTTGAGTCAGTTGAGAGATATTTACTTTTTGTTTTGATATTTTAGATGTTCCTGCTTCAGCCTCTGCAATATCAAGTGTAGAGTTGATCATTTGGAGTAGACGGTCACATTCTTCTATAGTATCCGATGCTGCGGACTTAAACTCTTGCGGGGTATTGTTATTGGACAATACCGACTCTGAAATTACTCTTATGCGTGCCAATGGGCTGCGTAAATCATGGGCAATATTGTCAGTCATTTCTCTCATCTCTGATATTAATACCCATATTCTGTCAAGCATGGCATTAAACGTATTTACAAGTTGCGTTATTTCGGCACCTTGTGCAGAGACAGAGACACGCTGATCCAGTCTTCCTTTTTCTATTTCCGATGCAATGCGGCTGACTTCTTTAATGCCTTTCACGGCACGCCTTGCCATTAACCAGCCTATAATAGATGCAAATGGAATAACTATTAATACTATTGTGATAAACACGCGCGATAAGAGCGCCATTATATTCTGTATGTTTTCTGCCGATTCACCGGTATACATCAGAATGTCAGGGGCAATCAAGTCATGGATGGTTTTGGTTTTATAGTCCCTGTCTGGGATGCTTGTATCCTTAAGAACAGGTTTTTTGGTGGAGAATACCTGCTCTATAATGAGCTGATCTTTTGGTAGGAATTTCCAGTGAGATAAATCTGATTCGTAGATCAGGTTGCCATCCTTATCAAGCAACATAAAGAATAATTTCTTTTCTTCGCCGGATTTTACATCACGATCAATCTCCCGTTTAACTCCGTCCATCCCTTCTTTCTGGTATAAGACCCTGTATTCAATAATATCCTCGCGCAGGTCATTCTCAATATCCTGGTCTAATGTTTTTTTGAGAACTAAATAAGATGCATTAAAGGCTATTGTTATTAGGATAATAACAACCAGCGTATACCAGAAGGTTAACTTCAGTGCTAGCGTGTTAGGTATGCGGCTCATTTCCCTTTTTTAAAAATATAGCCAAGGCCGCGTACGGTGTGGATTAAAGGGTTATCAAAGTTTTTATCCACTTTTTCCCTGAGTTTGCTAATGCGCGCTTCCACGAGATTGGTTTGCGGATCAAAATTATAATTCCAGACACGCTCCATGATCATGGTTTTTGAAACAATCTGTTCAGCATTGCGCATGAAATATTCCAAAAGCGAAAACTCTTTGGGTTGCAAGTCAATTTCTTTGCCTTCACGCATGACCGTACGCGTCAATAAATCAATTGATAGACCGTGAATTGTTAAGCGGGTGGTTTCACTGGTATTGGTGGAACGTCGCAAATGTGCTTGTATGCGCGCTAATAATTCACTGAATGAAAATGGTTTGATAAGATAATCATCGCCACCGCCCTGTAGCCCCTTTACGCGGTCTTCAATCGATCGTTTTGCGCTGAGTATGATAACCGGCATCTCGATTTTCTGCTTGCGTATCCTATCTATTATCGTCAGGCCATCCAGTTTGGGTAGCATAATATCAATAATGCCGATATCGTAACCATCATTAAGCGCAAGATCTAAGCCTTCTATCCCGTCGGCAGCATGATCAACGCAATAGCCTGCTTCTTTCAGGCCTTTGATGATGAAGTTGGCAATAACCTGATCGTCTTCGATAAGTAATATTCGCATTACAATAAGTTTAAAGTTGTGATATTAGGCTGGGTTTATATCTCTGATTACTCTCGTAAACTGGTGCGTGTATGGGCGAATGAATAGTTGAAAGTCCAGACGCCACCGGATGCATAACTGGGTTTCCTCCTGTTCAGTTCAAGAAAGTGGAATTGTCATCATATTTCACCGTACAGGTTAAAATGTATATAAGAGTCCAATTGTAGTTTCGACGGTGTCAGCGAGTGCGTATGAAGTGTCTGCTCTCTCTGCAGCATCGGAAAAGGAGAGCGTCCTTCCCGAGTTTTGTTGTAGTGTAAATGTTAAGTAGCTTTCACGCGAAAATTCATAGCCAAGTTTAATTCCAAGGCTATTATACTCGTCTTCAAAATAGATGACACCTTGGTCGCCTAGTGCATTATTTATCGGCGTGCTGTCAGAGAGTCTGATTGTGTTTGTGCCGCTTTCATTGTAAAAAATGGTAGTCGAAAATGCCTTGGTGAAGTGGTAGGTTAGGCTTGTTTCTGGGAATTCACTGCTTATTTCGAATTCACCCGACCAGCCTTCTTTTTTGTCATGATTCCACTCGATTTCAATATCTGCTCCAAGCTCCGCGCCTGTTGCATCCAAGTATTCCAGATTTAGATTTAATGTATAAACCCAGTTTTCTGACTGTTCATAAACAAAATCAACGCCTGCTTCATATTCATTGGATTGGCTTGTTTCTTTTTCATAGGAAGACTCGGCTTCAACATAATAATTAAATTCCCATTGATTTATTTCTTGTTCATATGCGAAACCAAATTGTAGGGTGTTGAAAGTGCTTGAAGGAGTACCTACCGCGCTGGGAATGTATGGAAGGTTTTCCGGGTTCTTCCAGTTGTAATTCCAGCGTTCGTAGTTGAATGAAAAAACCATGTCATTTTTTTCGTACTCAGTCTCGACAAGTACACCAGATACATCAGCCTCTGCATTTCCGGTATTCGATTTCGCATTGCCTATATTAAAATATTCAACTTGGATGCTGCTATCTACATGACGGGGGTAGTTAGTTGTGTCGGTTGCATCGGCTAAGGTGATGGCTGGCACGCTAAAGAGCGAAATACAAGCCAGTAAACGAAACCATTTTTCACATTTCCGGAACTTCATACTATTTTCCTTCTTTTTGCCCTGCCTAAGTGGCTTTGTTGTTGAAAATTAAGAATTACACAGCATGTGCGCTTTACGCCCACTTCAGATAAACCTAGCTTATACGTTGTAAATCACCCCAACATTGCCAGAAAATTACCAAATGGTAATCTTGGATTTTTTTGGGTGGTGTAAAGGAAAAACACCAGTTAAATAACCTGGGTTATTGGGAGATAACTGCCGGGTAATGAAGGTTAGCCGCAGCGCCTACTACGATTGGCGCCAGCGTGGGGCTTTGGTGATCGATAGCGGCACTTGGCAGCTATGCCATCGAATGAAGGCGCTGTTCATGGAGCCCCGACAGAGTTTGGGCAGCCGCCAGATGATGAAACAACTATGCAAAGAAGGCTTTGATATTGGCCGTTATCGGGTGCGGAGCCTGATGAGAAAGCTAGGTTTGGTGGTTAAACGAAAGAAACGTTTTGTGTCGACCAGCGATAGTAAACACAAGCAGCCCGTGGCTGATAACCTGCTCAACAGAGCATTTTATCCAGCTGCGCAGAATCAGGTATGGACCACGGATATAACCTATATAATGACGGTTAATAAGTGAAAGATACTGAAAAGAGACATTCTGGTTCTGATGGTGACTGGTAATTACGCCGACTCAAAGCAGACGTTCAGATGCATGATAACTTATGGCATGTTCCCAAACAAAAAATGATAGAGAACGTTATTCCTCTCTTTTCTTGGAGGTAAGATATAGCCAAAGAAAACCCGAAACCCCAGCCAGAACTGAGGCCAGCAGAACCCCGGTTTTCGCCATCAGTAGATCCTCGACATGGCGGGCAAAGCCCAGTTCGGCAATGAATATCGACATGGTAAAGCCTATCCCCCCCATCAGACTTACGCCGACAATGTGCTTGAAATTCAAGTCATCTGGAAGCGTGGTCACTCCAAGCTTGACGGCAACCCAGGAGAAACCGGCGATGCCTATCAGTTTGCCGACCACAAGACCGAGTGCAATCCCCATTGAGACCGGGTGAGTGACTACACTGCCAAAAGAGGACCAGTCGATGGGAATACCGGCATTGGCCAAAGAAAAGATAGGGATCACAAGATAAGCCGAAGGCAAGTGCATCTGACGCTCCAGAACTTGAGCAGGTGCCTGTACTCGGTGTACACCTTCACCCAAGGCGTGAACTCGGGAACGCAGTTCGTCATTTTTTACTAGGTTCTCTTCACGCTGGTAGGCGCGCCTAATCTGTCCAACCATTTCATTAATATATGAAAGAAAGCGTTTAGGGTCATACTTTGGGCGCATGGGAATGGTGAAGGCTAGAAAGATACCCGCCAAAGTGGCATGGACGCCACTTTTCAACATCGCTATCCACAGCACTACACCCAGCAGAATATAAGGCAAAGAACGGCGTACTCCACCGAGGTTCAATGCCACCAGCAGCAACATCATGGCAGCGGCAATTGCCAGAGCCAGAAAATTGAGTGTCTCAGTATAGAACAATGCGATGACCATGACGGCACCCAGATCGTCCACAATCGCCAGCGCCACCAGGAAGGTCAGCAAACTTTTAGGAATCCGGTTACCTAATAAGGCCAAGGCACCCAGGGCAAAGGCGATATCGGTAGCCATGGGTACACCCCAACCATCGAGGGCATGCCCCTCAGGGTTGATGCTGATGTAGATAAGCACGGGCACCACCATGCCACCCACAGCTGCAATAATCGGCAGCATGGCATGTTTCAGTTCGGCCAGTTCCCCTACCAAAAGTTCGCGCTTGAGTTCCAGGCCGATCACGAAAAAAAACAGCGCCATCAAACCATCATTGATCCAATGGTGCACCGATTTTGATAGCTGGAACTCCGGCACACCGATGGTAAAGGGCATTGCCAACAGGTGTTGGTAGGCCTCACTCCACGGGCTGTTGGCGATATAGAGCGCCACAATCGCACACAGCATGAGCAAAATGCCACTGGTGGTCTGGCGGTGAATAAACTCGTCCAGGGGCGTTAATAACCGGTCAAAGGCCTTTTCCCATGGCGCGACATACTCTTTTCCGATAAGTTTTTTCATCAAAAACTCTAAATAAATATTGCGGGCTTAATCAGACGTGATAGCGACCACGCGGTTTCATTCGATTTGGTTTTACGCTTTAGTGGATTTTTAGAGGCGCCCTTCATTATTTAATGTGATCAGCAAACCCGGCTCCGGCTTCGGTATAGATATTGAACACAGCGGTTGCACCAGACTGGCGCAATCGCTCCTCCTCATCCGGGTACTTTGCCGTCGCGGCGATGCGCCCAGGGAAAGATATCTCCCGAAGTTGATTCAAAGCATCCAGGTTAGCTTCCAGGTTTGGTAGCGCCAGCATAACGAGATTGATACTGTGGTCTTGCTCTATTTTGTCCCAGAAGTCTGCATCGCTTGGATCACCCGCTAGTACGTTGCGCCCCATCGCCTGGTGTTTTTTGATTAACTCGGCATCAAAATCAATACCGACAACTGTATCGCCATGGAGTTCGCGCATCTTGTCATAGGCACCGCTGCCCACACGGCCCATACCAAAAATTGCAATGCTTGCGCCGCGTGTATCCAGTAGCTTGTCATCCGTTAGTCTCTCGTCGCATTGAAACCTCATCCAGAATTCCCTGAAGTGACTGTAGATTCGGTCATCAAAGCTATTGAGCGGAGCTGCAATAACAAAAGAGAGTGACAGGGCGATGGCAATAACGACCAACCATTCAGCGTCCATCCAGCCATTCGTTACACCCAGTGCGGCAACGATCAGGCCGAACTCGCTGTAGTTGGTCAGACTCAAGGTTGCCAACAGTGAGGTTCGTGCCCGCAGTTTAAAATGGGTCATCAGTGTAAAAAACAGTGCCGACTTGATGAAGACGAAAGGCACCAGTAGTGAACCGATAATCAGCGTCTCTAGCGAGAGTTGACCTGACATGCCGATGGAGAGAAAGAATCCCACCAGGAATAGGTCCTTGAATCCCAGCATTGACTTGGCCATTTCTTTTGATTTGGCGTGTGTTGAGATCAGCACACCCATGATGAGCGCACCCAGATCGTCCTTCACACCACCCAATTCAAAGAGTTCGGCACCGCCCAGTGCCAGTACCAGACCGTATAGAATCAGCAGTTCGCCATGACCTGTCTTTTGTAGAAAATAATGAAACAGCGGTCGTAACGGAATGAGTAGGAAAAGCAGTAGCGCCCAGAGCGATGGCAGTTTGCCTGCGGAGGCCGCGAGGAAAATAACTGCAAGCAGATCCTGCATCACCAGGATGCCGATAGCGATGCGCCCATGTAGGGACTTCATCTCTCCTTTTTCTTCTAGTGACTTGACCACAAAAACGGTGCTGGAGAAGCTCAAGGCAAAGGCCAGCATCAGCGCAAGCTTAAGATCCAGGCCAGAGAAGAGCGACACACTCATTAAGGCCAGGCCAAAGATAAGTGCGCCAAAGAGGGAGATGATGATTGAGACATGCAGCGCAGTCACCGCCCATACCTGCGGTCTGATCAACACGTTCAGATTTAGTTTCAGGCCAACGGTAAACAACAGCAGCGTGATGCCCAGATCAGCAAGCTGCTGCAACATCTCGCCGCTGGTCATACCCAGATAATTGAGTGCGAAACCAGTTGCCAAAAAACCAACCAAGGGCGGCAGATTAACCAATCTTGCCATGAAGCCCAGCGCAAAAGCCAGGGATATCCAGGCAACATCACCCAGCGCGATAGCAACCCACTCAAAGTCCATTATTTATTTCAGCCTCTGCGCCGTACAAAATACTTCTCCAACTCCACCAAAAACAAAACCGAGGAAGCAACCAATAGAATACGCAACCATATACCGAAGTCGATTGCCGTGGTACCGAATAAGGCTTGCATTGGCGCAAGGTAGGTAAAACCTAACTGGAAGACGATGAGTGCGCCAATGGCAATTAGCACATAACGGTTGCCGGTTAACCCTGCCCGGTTAAATACCGAGGCTGTAATATATCGCGAGTTGAACAGATAAAAAATCTCGAACATCACCAAGGTGTTCACAGCAACCGTGCGCGCATGCTCGATGCTGGCGCCTTGCGCCGTCTCCCACAGAAACAGCCCGAAGGTTCCGCTCATCAAAATGACGGAAACAAAGACTACGCGCCAAATGAGATGTGGTGTCAGCATCGGCTCATGGGCGTCGCGTGGTGGACGCCGCATGACGTTCTGTTCGGGCGGTTCAAATGCCAGTGACAGCGCCAAGGTGACAGCCGTCACCATATTCACCCAGAGAATCTGCACCGGCGTTAAAGGCAGTTGGTGGAAACCAAACAGGATGGCAGCAAGAATAATCAGTGCCTCACCACCATTGGTTGGCAAGATGAAGAGAATGGCCTTCTTGAGATTGTCGTGAACCGTGCGCCCTTCTTCCACCGCGTGAGTGATGGAGGCGAAGTTATCATCGGCCAGGACCATTTCGGCTGCTTCCTTGGCGGCCTCCGTGCCATTTTGACCCATGGCGGTGCCAACGTCGGCGCGTTTCAGGGCCGGGGCATCGTTGACGCCATCCCCTGTCATCGCCACGATCAGGCCCTGCTCTTGTAACAACCGCACCAGGCGCAGCTTGTGTTCAGGATTCACACGCGCATAAACATCAATATCGTGTACGCGTTGCCGTAGCTCGTCCTCGCTCATCAGTTCAAGCTCTTGTCCGGTGAGCACATCATCGCTATTAACAAGCTCGAGTTGCCGGGCGATGGCACGGGCGGTGGCGCCGTGATCGCCGGTGATCATCTTCACCCGAATGCCCGCTTTATCGCAGGCTTGAACCGCCGCAATCGCCTCTTCGCGGGGAGGATCGATCAAGCCAAACATGCCGAGCATGATCAGCCCGTTTTCTACGTCACTGAATGTCAGCTCCACCTGTTCATGATTGACCAGCTTGACGGCAATGGCCAGTACGCGCTGACCTTGGCTTGCCATCGCTTCAATACGGCCCAACCAGTAATCTCTATCCAGCGGCTTATCACCATCAAGCGTTCGCTGCTGGGCACACATCTCCAAGACCCGTTCTGGCGCGCCTTTGAGAAAGATAAAGGCTTCACCGCTGTGACTGTGATGCAGCGTCGCCATGAAACGATGCTCTGATTCAAACGGGATGAGATCGGTGCGTGGGTACTGTTTCGCCTCGGCATCTATCTCCAGTCCGGCCTTTAGAGCAGCGACCAGCAATGCCCCTTCCATGGGATCACCGTGGACAAGCCATTCACTGTTTTTTTGTTCCAGCGAAGCATCATTGCACAACATCGCCGCCCGGCCGACCGCCTGTAACAGCGGCCTTTCCTCCGCCAACACATCCCTGCCCGACAGCGATATTGCGCCGTGAGGATCGTAACCCGTGCCACCCAATTCAAATAAATTGGCAGCGGTAGCAATGCTGCGCACAGTCATTTCGTTACGGGTCAGGGTGCCGGTTTTATCCGAACAAATCACGTTTACCGCCCCCAGGGTCTCAACGGCGGGTAACTTGCGGATAATGGCATTGCGCCGCGCCATACGCTGTACACCGATGGCCAGTGTGATGGTCATGATGGCGGGTAAGCCTTCAGGGATCGCAGCCACCGCCAGGCTGACGGCGGCAAGAAACATTTCAGCGGCGGCATAATCCTGGACCAGTAAACCGAAGGTGAAGGTAATCGTGGCAATACCCAGAATAGCCAGCGTCAACCAACGGCCAAACTGGGCCATTTGCTGTAGTAGTGGCGTCGTCACTGACTCCACTTCCGATACCAGGGTACTGATGCGACCAATCTCGGTTTGCGCCCCGGTGGCAACCACCACGCCGCTCCCCTGCCCATGCGTCACCAGGGTGCCCGAATAGGCCATGCAGCGGCGATCACCGATCACGGCCTCATGTGCGACGGGGTCGGTGATCTTCTCCACCGCCATCGACTCCCCGGTTAGCACTGCTTCCTGAACCTGCAGCCCCTTGACCCGGAACAGGCGCAGATCTGCCGGCACCTTATCGCCTGATTGCAATAAGACGATATCACCGGGCACCAGGACTTCGGCCCGGCTCGTCATTTGTCGTCCACCACGCATCACCATGGCATTGGGAGAGAGCATCTGCCGTATTGCTCGCAACGCATTCTCGGCCTTGCCCTCCTGCACAAAGCCGATCGCGGCATTGATAAACACGACCCCGAGGATGACACCGGCATCCAGCCAATGCCCCAGCATGGCGGTGACGGCGCTCGCCGCAATCAGCACATAGATCAGAATATTGTGAAATTGGAAGAAAAACCGAGCCAGTGGGCCGCGCGTGCTTGCCTCGGGAAGCCGGTTTGGGCCGTGCTTGACAAGTCTGTTGCTTGCCTCTTCTTTGGACAGACCATCCGGGCTTGTTGCGAATGATTCGAGGGCTGTTTCCGCGCCTTCGGCATGCCAGCTTTCTGGTGGCGAAACCGGCGTATCGGATGGACCGTTCAGCGTTCTGTTGGTCATGTTTTCTTCCGACTTTTTTTCCGTTTACGCGTCTCTGACGCATCCTGAAACAGCCACTCCCGCGCCGTCTCGGTAATCGCGGCCACTGCCGGATGAGATATCTTGCGCTCCACGGAAATGGCGTAAAAGTGGTCGCGCACTTCATCAGTTTTCCCAATGGCCTGTACGTCATACTGTTTTTCCACTTCCGCCGCAATGGGTGTGGGTGCGATAAACACACCAACGCCGGCCCGCCCGAAGGTCTTCATCAGGGCGCTGTCGTCGAACTCACCCACGATTCGAGGATGAACATGTAGCCTGTCAAACCATTTCAGTAGTTGCCCCTGGACCACCGTCGTTTCGCCCGGTAGCAACATTGCTTCATCACTGAGACACTCGGGAAAATCTTTGTTCTTCTTTCTCAACTTGCGTGCCAGCTGGGAAGCTGCAAAAAATGTAATGCCGCATTCACCCAGCGAGTGATTAAAGCCGCTCACGTTCACAACTGACGGAATAGGGCTGTCAGCGATCACAAGGTCAATGCGGTGTATGGCCAGTTGGGCCAGCAGAGAGTCGATGGTGCCCTCACGGCAGACAATACGTACTGACTCCGGCAGTTGCAGCGCCGGGGCCAACAAGCGAAAGGCAATCGATTTAGGCACTACGTCCGCCACGCCCACCTTAAATACCAGTGGTCTGCAGTCGGGGAGATTGCGCACCATTTGTTCCAGCTCACCCCCTAATGAAAAAATCTCATCGGCATAGCCCAAGACCAGCCGACCGGTCTCGGTGATTTCAAGATTACGCCCCACCCTGGTAAACAGGGCTTCGCCCAGCTGCTCTTCCAGTAGGCTGAGTTGTCCGCTGATGGTCTGTGGCGTCAGATGCAGGCGTTCACAGGCGCGCGCAATGCTACCTTCCTTTGCCACCATCCAGAAATAATGCAGGTGTTTGTAGTTAATCATTGTCGCACCATCACTTCGTATAATACGAATATTGTAGACAAAATACTCGACTTTTCCATAGTAGAAAATCACTTTACCCTAGTCCGCGACCGTCACCAGAACCGAAACTCCGAAGGCAATGCTGTTGATCGACAATCAAGCCCGCTATTTACCACTCACAAATCCTTTGTGCCGTGTTAGCACGGCGCCCATGAACAAACTATTACCGCGAGATAACAGATATGCATGACCAAAGCAGTCCCAGTGAATTAACAGCGCAGGATTTCGGGCTTATAAAATTTCTGCTAGCATCGGCGACCTTTTTTTTTATTGGTACGGTGCATGGCGTGCTGCAAATACAACCGCCAATACGTGCCTGGCTGGATAGTATTGGCAGCCCTTATGGTGGCCCGGGACACATGATCGACCCCTTGGCCCATGCCCACATCAATGTCGTGGGAGGGGTGGTACTGTTGTGCATGGCGGTGACGTATTACTTACTGCCCAGGCTCTCAGGCCAGGCCCTATTTTCGCAGCGCTTGGTCAACCACACTTTTTGGTGGACTACGCTGGGAATTAGCGGTTTCTATAGCACGTTGATGGTGTTCGGTATCATTGAGGGCAATCTGTTATTACAAGGCGACACCGATGGGATGGCTGAAGTTCACAGTATCTATACTCCAATTATCGCGGTGGTCTCTACTGTGATGGGTATCGGGTTCTGGGTGTTTTTCACCAATGTATTTATAACGGCTAGAGCGATCTATAGGGGCAGACGAAAGCAGACATGACGGGGGCTTTGTTCAATTCTCGTTTTTCATGATTACGGATGTTGATGAGTTGGCAGAGCATTGCTTGCAAGCAGCAAAAGGGGGCGTGGCACTGGATAACGAGGAGGCAGAGCTTGATGTCGGCTGCATCGTTGTATTGGCCACCGATGAACGCAATAGGCCGATTGACGGCCTGCCGATTCCAGCGCCCTTGCCGCGACGCCAGGCTTCAAGGGTAACGTTGTTAAAGACGGTGCAGGATCAATTGGCTGAGCGTATGGGTTATTTCCATTGGTGGCTAGTTAGCGAATATCTGAGACTGTAAATAATTCTCCGCCCCGATTTTGTCGATCAGGCCGATCTGAGTCTCGAGCCAGATAATGTGATCCTCTTCAGTATCAGAGAGAAGTTTTTGGAATATTTCGCGGCTTTGGTAGTCGCGACATGATTCGCATTCGGCGATGGCCGCTTTCAGTTTTGCAGCGACTTCCAACTCTAGCTCAAGGTTGATTTGGTAGATCTCCGGGATATCCTTGCCCACTTTCAGTGGTACACGCGCTGCGATATTTGGTTGGCCTTCAAGAAACAGGATACGTTCAATTAGTAGTGAAGCGTGCCCCAGTTCATCTGTCATTTCGTGATCAAATTTTTCCTTGAGTTTGTTTAAGCCCCAGTTCTCACACATGCGCGAAATGAGAAAATAAAGGTCTGCCGCGGTCATTTCGTCGGCCAGCATTTTGTTCAGATGTTCGATGACCTTGTTATCACCTTTCATTGTTTTTTCTCCCTTACATGCTTGACTGCAGGTAGTTTTTTAAACCTACCTTATCGATCAGCTCGAGCTGGGTTTCCAGCCAGTCCAGGTGCTCCTCGCTGTGTTCCAGAATGCTATTTAGCAACTCGCGGCTGACATAGTCGCTAATGGATTCGCTATGGGTGATTGCCTCCACCGCTTGCTTGTGTACAGTCTTCATTAGCTTGATGTCGCCTTGCAGCATCTCTTTGCTATCTTCGCCGATCAGCAGTTTGCCGAGGTCCTGGAGGTTAGGCAGTCCTTCCAGAAATAGTATCCGTGCTATCAGTTCATCGGCCTGTTTCATGGCCTTGATGGAGGCCTTGTAGGTATATTCGTTCAAGCCGTCCAGCCCCCAGTTTTTATACATGCGGGCGTGCAGGAAAAACTGGTTGGTGGCGGTGAGTTCGTTTTTCAATACCTGGTTGAGCAATTTCAGCATGGTTTTATCGCCTTGCATCATATTCTCCTTCGATAACGGTACGGGATCGTGTGGCAAGAAATGGGCTGGCTATTCCGGGGGAGTGGCTGGCGCTTATCAAATAGAAATTAGTTTGACTGCTTGAATTATTGATTCGCAAGTAGTGTTTGTCAAGTCTAACTCATTGATTAGTAAATAAAACACATTCTCATTTCGGTTTAAGGAAAGTGCTTGTGCTATTTGCGCTTAAGTTTTTTTGTGAAAATACCGAAAAACTAATTGAGAATAGTTATCATTTGTGATTAAAATGGGTCAGCAGAACAAGTAAAGGATATAAAAATGTACGTATGTCTTTGCCATTCGGTCACTGACCGGGATATTCATCAGGCTGTCGTCAATGGTGTTGGCACCTTGCGGGAACTAAGTGATCAGCTAAAGGTAGCCACCTGCTGTGGTCGATGTGCAAACTGTGCCCGTGATGTCTTGCAAGAGGCACAGGTGATGTGCGCCAAACCGTGCCACAAGCAATCCTGCGTCAAGGACGCACAGCTGTCCTAGTACGTAAAAGCCGAAGACATACATAATACTCCCAGCCTGACGTGATAACAGGTGTCAAAATCTTAACTAATGATCACTGTTTCCCTCATCAACCATTCCCAGGTGTTGCGCACTAGGGATGTCTTAATACCCTTCTAGTCATGATTCAGGAATGCTGCAGAAATAAATATTGAGTCAGCGGACGCCACTTATTCATAGGGCCATTTCCAGTTGCGTATTTCTGGGATGTCCTGGCCGTGCCGGGCAATGTATTGCTTGTGCTCGATAAGCTTGTCGCGCAAAAACTGTTTCAAGTGGGCTGCCTTGTAACCCAGCTTGGGTACCCGATCGATCACGTCGCCAACCAGGTGGAACCTGTCCATATCATTCAGTACCGCCATATCGAATGGTGTCGTGGTTGTGCCTTCCTCTTTATAACCGCGTACGTGCAGATTTTTGTGATTGCTGCGGCGATAGCAGAGGCGGTGGATGAGGTAAGGGTAGCCATGGAAGGCGAAGATGATCGGCTTGTCGGTGGTGAAAAGAGTATCGAACTCTTTGTCGGTCAGTCCCTGAGGATGCTCCTCTTTAGGTTGCAGCGTCATAAGGTCAACCACATTGACGAGCCGAACCTTGAGTTCCGGCACATGCTGGCGCAGCAGATCCACAGCCGCCAGGGTTTCCAGTGTTGGCACATCGCCGGCACAGGCCATCACCACGTCGGGTTCGCCATCCTGATCGTTACTGGCCCATTCCCAGATGCCAATACCGGCACTGCAATGTTTGATGGCAGCATCCATGTTTAACCACTGTGGCTGTGGCTGTTTGCCGGCGATGATGACGTTGATGAAATCGCGCGAACGCAGACACTTATCGGTAATGTATAAAAGGGTGTTGGCATCCGGCGCCAGAAAAACGCGAATAATGTCGGCCTTCTTGTTGACCACCACGTCGATAAAGCCAGGATCCTGATGGGAAAAACCGTTGTGGTCCTGACGCCAGACGTGTGAGGTCAGCAGATAATTGAGTGAGGCAACTGGCCGCCGCCACGGGATCTCCTTACTGACTTTCGTCCATTTCGCATGCTGATTGAACATGGAGTCGACAATATGGATGAAGGCCTCGTAACATGAAAACAGACCATGACGTCCTGTCAGCAGATAGCCTTCCAGCCAGCCCTGGCAGGTATGCTCGGAAAGGATCTCCATCACCCGGCCGTCAGGCGAGAGGTGATCATCCTCCGGCAGGGTTTCCGCCATCCAGGCGCGGTTAGTTACGTCGAATAATGCACCGAGGCGATTGGAAGCAGTTTCATCGGGCCCCATCACCCGGAAATTACGATTGTCCATGTTGCGCTTCATCACATCGTGCAGGAAATTACCCATTACCCGGGTTGATTCGGCCAGACTGTGGCCAGGGCTGGTAAGGTCAACCGCATGGTCGCGGAAGTCAGGCATCTTTAGATCGCGCAGCAGCAGGCCACCATTGGCATGGGGATTGGACCCCATGCGTCGCGCGCCCTGCGGTGCCAGCTGACGCAGCTCTTGATTGAGAAAACCCGTCTCATCAAACAGCTCTTCAGCACGGTAACTTTTGAGCCAGGTTTCCAGCAGCTCAAGGTGATCCGGATTGTCGACCATGTCGGAGAACGGCACCTGATGCGAACGCCAGTAACCCTCACTTATTTTGCCATCGACCTCTTTCGGGCCGGTCCAGCCTTTCGGGCTACGCAGGATAATCATCGGCCAGAGTGGTCGACTTTGATTGCCGTTGACGCGTGCCTCATGCTGGATGCTCTTGATTTCACTGACAATGGTGTCAAGGGTAGTTGCCATCTTTTGATGCATCTCGGCCGGATCGGAACCCTCGACGAAATAGGGCTTGTAGCCGTAACCAACAAACAGGCTATTTAATTCCTCATGACCAATACGGGCCAGCAGGGTGGGGTTGGCAATCTTGTAACCGTTTAGATGCAGAATCGGCAGCACCGCACCATCACGAGCAGGATTGAGAAATTTGTTGGAATGCCAGGCGGTGGCCATGGGGCCGGTTTCCGCCTCACCATCACCGACCACACAGCAGACCAGTAGATCAGGGTTGTCGAAAGCTGCGCCATAGGCATGTGACAGGGCATACCCCAGCTCGCCGCCCTCATGAATTGATCCCGGTGTTTCGGCAGTGACATGACTGCCGACACCGCCGGGAAAGGAGAATTGCTTGAACAGCCGCCGCATGCCATCGGCATCGGTGGAGATATTGGAATAGAACTCGCTGTAACTGCCCTCCAGCCAGGTATTGGCCACCAGACCGGGGCCGCCATGGCCCGGGCCAGCGATGTAAATCATGTTCAGGTCATGGTCCTTGATGATGCGGTTACAGTGGGCGTAGATAAAATTCAGTCCGGGGGTGGTGCCCCAGTGGCCCAACAGTCGGGGTTTAACATGTTCCTTTTTCAGCGGCTCTTTGAGCAAGGGATTATCGAGCAGATAAATCTGGCCGACCGAGAGGTAATTAGCAGCGCGCCAATAGGCGTCAATCTTGCGCAGTTGTTCTGCATCCAGGGGTTCGTTGTTGCTTGTAACTGTGTCTGTCATGTCAGTTCCTTTTGAGCGAATAATGTAGTTGTCTGAAATACGGCCTACGATGCTCTTGCGGTTGTTATCAAAATATTATTCCCACGCCACACATTTCGCCATCATGGCGGGCTGTTTTTGTCGATGACTGAAACTGCTTGACGGGCAATCTCCAGCGCCTCGTTGGTCTTAATCACCAACACCCTTACTTTGCTGTCTGTTGCACCAATGTCCATAATGTCAGTTTCATCTGTCAAACTTGTCTGCTGTTTGACTAAGACACCTAACACCGACAGTTTGTTACAAATCATTTGCCGTATAACAGCATCGTTCTCACCAATGCCGCCGCTAAACACCAGTGCATCCAGTCCATCCAGGGCGATGTTATAAGCACCAATATATTTGCAGATTTGGTAACAGTACATCTCAATCGCCAGTTGCGCCCGAGCATCACCCTGGTCAGCCAACCTATGAACTTCACGCATATCGCTGACACCGCACAACCCCTTCATACCACTGTTTTGGTTTAACAGGGTTTCGATCTGGTTGAGATCCAAATCCAGTGTTCTGGCGAGGTAAAAATGCAGCGCAGGATCAATGTCACCACAGCGCGTGCCCATGATCAGGCCTGCCAGCGGCGTCATGCCCATGGAGGTGTCGATGCAGACCCCATCGCGAATCGCCGCCGCGCTGGCACCATTGCCCAGGTGTAGAGTGATCAGCCGTAAAGTGTTTTGTGGCTGCAAATACTCGGTGGCCTGGCGCGAAATATATTGATGCGAGATGCCGTGAAAACCGTAGCGGCGTACTTGATGATCCTGATACAGCGCATCGGGCAGGGCGTAGCGATAGGCATGGGCCGGCAGCGTGCGAAAAAAAGCCGTGTCGAAAACAGCCACCTGCGGCAACCGCGGCCAGAGCCGCCGCATCGCCTTGATGCCGGCTAGATTGGCCGGATTGTGTAACGGCGCCAGCGGCACCATGTCAGCTATCTGCGAAAGCACCTCGGCATCAACCAGCCTGGCGGCCTGAAAACGCTCACCACCATGAACCACCCGATGGCCGATGCCGTGTAGCGCCTGCATCGTTCCCGGCCGTTTAGCCTCGATATAGGCCAGCACCTGTTCCAGCCCCGCCGGGTGATCGGCAACCGGCAAACGTTGTTTCTGTTCCGTCACATCACCGCCGGTCGAATAACAGCGAAAAGTACTGTTGCTGTCAGCCTCGCCAATGCGCTCCACCGTGCCCGACAGCAGCACAGTCACTCGCGCCATATCAAACAGCGCGAATTTGAGCGAAGAACTGCCAGAATTAATGATAAGAACACGCATAATCATCTGCCTTCACAGTCGCACCGGCTGCTGATCCCGGTTAAAAAATCGATTCATGTTTAGCACGCAGCTGTTGCAAGTGTTTTTTAGCCAGCGCCAGAAACTGCGGCGTCAGGCCAACGTCTTCATAAACAGGATCACCCAGCTCATCTTCGGTGATCACTTTGCTGCCTTGCACATAAGGCATTGTCTCTTCCAACCCGTCCAGAGCCACCTCAAGTAACTCAGTGATGATCTGGTCCTGAGTTCGGCCAGGGAACAACTCAGCCAGTGCCTGAATACGCGCAACCTGAGTCAAAGGCAGGTTGGCATGCAGCTTGATAGTGGCCTTATCAGTAGGGGCGTGCTCGACCCAGTCGTTTAATAATTCGCGAATTTTCATTAAAAACCCTCCGTGGTTAAAACCGTGGCCCGTCGCCAGCTTACAGACAGGGACTAATTATCCTCAACTCAGCAACAAAAACAATCCAGTCAATCCAAAATCAGACTCAAGCCTGATATCACAACCAGAGTAGACCAAAACACCTGGCCATAGGATTAATCTCTGCCGGCTAGCAGCAACTCATGGCCCAGCACAGATTATTGAAGGGCTAACTTGAAATGATATTCACAACACGCTGTTATTTATCCGGTTTTTGTGGCATTTTTAGCGGCATCAGCAATTTCCATGGTTCTAATGGCGTTGGTGAAAAACCAACCACAAACTGGCTCCGGGGGAGTTTGTAAAGAGAGACTATGACGCCAGCAGTAACAACAAACTCATCACAAATATCTGCTCCTAATGCCGGGTATACTCTGGCATCCAGTAAGGTGCGCCATGCGCACGAATGGAAGGCAAACGACAACGTTGCAGGGCAAACGAGACAAACAGCTAAGCATCACTAGACTTTAAGGAAGTACATGTTCGAACAAACCTTCAAAAATATCGATGACGTCCTCTGGAAAGAGGCAGGCTGTACCACAGAGCTGGATTACACCGAGCAAACCTCCTGGATGCTGTTCCTCAAGTACCTGGATGACCTGGAGCAGGAAAAGGCCATGCAGGCCGAGCTTAAGGGCAAGCCCTATGAATACATCATCGATGAGCAGCACCGCTGGTCCAGCTGGGCAGCGCCCAAAACCCCGGCAGGGGAGTTTGACCACAACAATGCCATGACCGGCGATGACCTGATCGCCTATGTGAACGGTGAGCTATTCACCTACCTGCACGGCTTCAAGCAACGTGCCTCCGGCCCGGACACCATCGATTACAAGATCGGTGAGATCTTTGGTGAAATAAAAAACAAATTCACCAGTGGCTACTCACTGCGAGATGCGCTTGAGTATATCGATGCACTCAGCTTTAACTCGCAGAAAGAAAAGCACGAGCTATCCCATATCTACGAGACCAAGATCAAGAGCATGGGTAACGCGGGGCGTAATGGTGGTGAGTACTACACACCGCGTCCACTCATCCGCGCCATGATACAGGTGGTGAATCCACAGATTGGCGAACGCATCTATGATGGTGCCTGTGGTTCGGCGGGCTTCCTGTGTGAATCCTATGATTATCTCAGGCAGAGTGAACTCACCACCAGCCAGCTGAAAACCCTGCAAACCAAAACCTTCTACGGCAAGGAAAAGAAAAGCCTCGCCTATGTCATAGCCATCATGAACCTGATCCTGCATGGCATCGAAGCGCCCAATATCATTCACATCAATACCCTGGCCGAGCACTCAGATGATATTCAGGAAAAGGACCGTTTTGACGTCATCCTCGCCAATCCACCCTTTGGTGGCAAGGAGCGCAAGGAAGTGCAGCAGAACTTCACCATCAAAACCGGCGAGACCGCCTTTCTGTTCCTGCAACATTTTATCAAGAACCTCAAGGCCGGTGGCCGTGCAGCGGTGGTGATTAAAAACACTTTCCTTTCCAATTCCGACAACGCCTCCAAGGCATTGCGTCAGGAACTGCTGGAAAGCTGTAACCTGCATACCATCCTCGATTGTCCCGGTGGCACCTTCCTCGGTGCCGGTGTCAAAACCGTGGTGCTGTTCTTTGAAAAAGGCGCCCCCACCCGAAACATCTGGTACTACCACCTCGACCCCGGCCGCAGCCTGGGCAAGACCAATCCCCTCAATGACAATGACCTGAAAGAGTTTGTTGAACTGCAAGCCAGCTTTGCCGATTCCGATGAATCCTGGACCGTCAGCATTAATGATATTGATCAGGATAGTTTTGACCTGTCGGTGAAGAACCCCAACAAGGCAGATGAGGAACCACTGCGAGATCCGGAAGTGATTATCAATGAGATTGAAACGCTGGATGCCGAGAGTGTAGAGATTCTGGAAGGGATTCGGGGGATGTTATGAGAAAAGGCTGGGAAGTTAAGCCCTTAAAAGAGCTATGTGAAAATTATAAGGATGATATTGTGGATGGGCCGTTTGGCGCCAACTTAAAGCGTGAACATTACACTACAGAAGGAGTTCCTGTCCTAAAGATCCAAAATATTAAGCCTTTTTATATTGTTTTGAAAAAAATGGATTATGTAGACGAGAAAAAAGCGGAAGAGCTTAAACGTCATTCTTATAAGCAGGGAGATATTATAATAACAAAGCTTGGTTTGCCTCTCGGTGTTTCTGCCATCGTAAATGATTCTATAAGAGATGGGATTATTGTTGCAGATTTAGTCCGGGTGCGCGCAGAAAAAATTGATACTAAGTACCTTTGTTATCATCTTAACTCTCCGGTGACAAATGCCTTTCTAAATGCGCAAAAAGGTGGGGCAACAAGACCAAGGGTAAAAATTACGGCGGTTAGGGAGCTGCCGATAAATGTCCCATCATTATCAGAACAAAAACGCATCGTCGCCATTCTCGATGAAGCCTTTGCCGGGATCGATTCAGCGATAGCCAATACCGAAAAAAACCTCGCCAATGCCCGTGAGTTGTTTGAGAGTTATTTGAATGATGCCTTTACTCAGCAGAGTGAAGGTTGGGATCAGAAAAAGTTGGATGAAATCGCTGATATTGAATATGGATATACCGATAAATCAACGCATAAAGGTGATTATAGATATATCAGAATTCACTGCTGTCCCGTTAACAGGAATAAAAAAGGCTTAAATCTCAATGAATTGTTACAATGAAAGTGGGAATAAACACTGTAATAACAGGAGATTTAAGCCTTGGCTCACAATAATACCGTACCTGGGCAATTACTCAAATTCATCCCGAGACAGAGCCTGCCCCGCGAAGCGCTTTGGG
>Ga0316208_1000509_pt1 | contig 46600 bp, 44 predicted proteins | sample 3monopyrite_MG_FD_204944 | JGI IMG/M metagenome (GOLD analysis project Ga0316208, IMG submission 204944) | Microbial mat bacterial communities from mineral coupon in-situ incubated in ocean water Damariscotta River, Maine, United States -... | ecosystem: Environmental > Aquatic > Marine >... | reverse complement strand
ACATGCTCTACCTCGGACGTGCCGATACCATGCGCGAGCGCGCCAAATGCGCCGTGGGTCGCTGTGTGGCTGTCGCCACATACCACTGTCATGCCCGGCAAGGTCCATCCCTGCTCCGGCCCGACAATATGCACGATACCCTGACGCACATCGGAGACAGGGTAGTAGTGGATGCCAAATTCCTTGGCGTTACTGTCAAGGGCGGCCACCTGAATGGCGCTGTCCTCGGTCATGTTCTTGGGGTCGTCCCGGCCAGCGGTCGTTGGCACGTTGTGGTCCGGCACAGCGATTGTCTTGCCCGGTGCGCGCACCTTGCGTCCCGCCATGCGCAGCCCTTCAAAGGCTTGCGGGCTGGTCACTTCGTGGACCAGATGGCGGTCAATATAGAGCAGGCAGGTGCCATCATCGGCTTCATGGGCGACATGTGCGTCCCAGATTTTATCATAGAGCGTTTTGGGGGACATTGTCCTCTCCCCTTATCAGAAATGTCAGTGGTCGTCAGGCGTGCAGAAACGGGCGGAAATTAACCGCGCGCCAGGATCGTGCAGCGCGCACCAAAGAAACGCCAAGGCAGGCGGGCGCGATCATCCATGTCAAAAACCTTTTGCATGAGGGTCAGATACACAGGCAGCCGCAAACAGGCAAGGGCCATCGCTGATCGCCGTTTCACGCATCACCTATACCGGCGACAGTGCCGCCTTCACCTCTGTGAGCGTGGCTTCGGGGTCTGCGATACCGGCCTGGTTGGTCAGAACGGCCTCGATATTGGCCGACGAAAGCTGATCGACCGTTGCCCCGACGAGGAATGCCGATGCGGCCTCTTGCTCTGCCGGTATGTCGCCGGGGCGCACGAATACCGCATCAACACGCACACCGTTGACACCATCCACCTCAACCTGTGTCAGCGTCACTTCAATTTCGGGCAGCGTGCCGCCTTCCGGGGCATGATCAATCGTCAATGTCAGCGTGTCCCTCGAAGGGTCGAAATCTGCGATCGTCGCGTTCGTCAGCTGCGCATCTTCAAGGTTGGCAAAGATGTAGAAATCATCATTCAGCCCGCCGCCTGCTTCCAGCGTCGCCGCGCCTGTGACCAGGATCAGCTCGTCATCATCGGCGTTGCCGCGGACATCTCCGCCTTCGCCCCAGCTAAAGAGACGATCATCGCCATCATCACCCCGGATGAACTCGGGGGGACGCTCCGTGTCGATGGGCTCACCACCCGGGCCACTAAAGCCAAAGCCACCATAAATAACGTCGTCACCGTCGCCACCGGTCAGAAAATCGGCATCGGCACCGCCGTCAATAATGTCGTTGTCCGCGCCGCCAAAGATCGTATCGAAACCATTGCCGCCGGTCAGGTTGTCTGCGCCGGGACTGCCTGCAATATTGTCGTCGCCATCTCCGCCATCGACGGTATCCGCGCCTTCGCCGGGGCGGATATCATCATCCCCGCCCAACCCGTTGATGGTGTCGTCTCCACGCCAGGTCTGGATAAGATCATCATCTTCAAAAGTGCCGCGAATGCCCTGTTGGGGTTCTTCATCGTCATCGTCACCTCCCAAAAGCGGGACGAGCAAGAGACCAGAGGCCGCCAGAAGCAAAATGACCGTGATGTCCAAAACTGATTACTTTCTGAAAAATCGACTGGGAACAGTGTCAACGGTTCGGCTTTCTTCCCACAAGCGCGCGCACCTGACTGATGCCGCAACTGAGCACAGCGCGCAAAGAGGTGCCGCTTGCCTGCGCAGCCAACGCATGCAACCCTGCGGATAAACCAGACGACAGGACCGCAATGGCCCAGCACGAAACGACACCAGAGCTACCTTTGGCTGATGAGCCCCTAGAGGTGCCACTGGAAGACGTGATCGAAATTGGTGGCGATCTGCTGACGCAGGGCCAGGCCTTTTTCGAGAATATGTTTCGCACTTGGAACACATACCAGTTGGTGATCGCGCTTGGTGTTCTTGTAGCGGCCCATATATTGCGCGCGATTCTGGGGCCGCGCATCCGTGCCTGGATGGCGTCGCGTGACAATTGGCCAACATGGCGCATGCGTATTCTTGTCGTGGTTCACCAGCGGCTGCGCGCGATCTTTTTCGTGACGCTGATATGGTTCGTCGTCTTTACCATGCGAGAGATAACCTGGCCGAGCCGAAGCTATCTTCTGAGCGTGATCGGCACGCTGGCGCTGGCCTGGCTGCTGATCGTTTTCGCGACCAGGCTGATCAAAAGCCCCTTCCTGCGCAAGTTCGTCCGCTACGCCGCATGGATATGGGCGACCTTGCAGATTCTGGGGCTTCTGGATGTGGCCGAACGCCTGCTGGACAGCATCGGGTTCAGTATCGGTGAAATCCGGTTCTCGCTTTTGTTGCTGGTGCAGGGGCTTGTGATCCTTGGCGTGCTGATCGCGCTGGCGCGGTTCTTCACGACCACGACTGCCAACCGGATCAAAGCAAACGAGGACATCAGCCCCTCGATGCAGGTGCTGATCGTCAAGGGCATTCAGATCGCCTTTTATGGTGCGGCCTTCTTTCTCGGTGTCCGCGCGCTCGGGATTGATCTGACAGGGCTCGCCGTGCTGTCGGGCGCGATTGGCGTGGGCCTTGGTTTCGGCCTGCAAAAGGTTGTGTCCAACCTGGTCTCGGGTGTGATCATCCTCTTGGATAAGTCGATCAAGCCCGGGGATGTGATCAGCCTGGGCGATACCTTCGGTTGGATCAATTCACTGGGTGCACGCTATGTGTCAGTGGTCACGCGGGACGGACGCGAATATCTGATCCCAAACGAGGACCTGATCACCGGGCAGGTGGTCAACTGGTCACATTCCAATGATTTCGTCCGCCTGGATATCAACTTTGGCACCGCCTATCACGATAACCCGCATGATGTCCGCCGGATCGCGATCGAAGCGGCGCAGGGCGTGGACCGGGTGCTGAGCAACCGCCCGACGGTGTGTCACATCGTGGGTTTCGGTGACAGCTCTGTCGACTATCTGCTGCGGTTCTGGATCAGCGACCCCACGGGCGGGCTGACCAATATTCGCGGCAATGTCTATCTGGCACTCTGGGACGCCTTCAAAGACCACGGCATCAGCATCCCCTTCCCGCAGCGCGAGGTGAAGTTGCTGGAAAGCGAGCAGGTCAAGGTGCGGATGGAACCATGATGTGTAGGCTACTAAAGCAAACGCGCGCATGAAAGAGCGGCGCAAGCGGATCATGGGGATCAGAGCGTTCTTGATGCAGCAGGGCTGACACCAAGAACGCGGACTGGCTAGCGCCAATAATGCGCCATGCCCGGAACGTAGTGGTCGCGCAAGCTGATCAGATGTTCAGTGATCAGATCATCATGTTTCGCGGGCTTGCGGTCATTGAGTTCAGGGATGGTCAGCGGGCGCCAGAATGGAAAGACTAACATCACTTAGTCCTCCAAAAAGTAGGACAACTGCTCGACAAAGCCGTATTTGCGCATGAAGGCATCACCTTCAGGGGTACGGCTGGCGGCGCGCATACGCTCCAGGTCTTTGACGTCGCCGACGACGGCAACCTGGTGGGCATCATTGGGGTCACGCAGCATCGCAGTGATCTTCATGCTGTCCCCGAAGATCGCCTCACTCTCGGCCTGATACTGGGCGTTTCCCAGTGGGTTTTCGGTGGTGGATACGCGGGCAATTGAAACCATCATCGTCATTGCATGTTCCTCTCTCGTTGGTTTGAAAGCCACCTTGTTGGTGGGCATATCTATTGATTGCAGAGAAATGATTGATGGATAAGATAGCGATTATTGCGATTATAATTCGATAGGATCGAACAATGATTGACCAGTTGCGGACAATGGCGATCTTTCAAACCGTGGCAGAGTTGGGGTCGTTTCGTGCGGCGGCAAAGGCGCTGAAGCTATCGCCTTCGGTCATCAGCCATCACGTCACCCAGCTTGAAGGGCAACTCGGCACGCCACTGCTCTATCGCTCAACCCGGCGCATGTCATTGACGGATGCGGGTGCCGAATTGCTGGCTGCAACACAGCGTATGTCTACGGCGGCGCAGGAAGGGTTGGCAGCGGTCAACCGCCGTGTGTCTCAACCAGTGGGGAAGCTGTCCATCACGATGAACACCGGCAGTGCCAGCCACCCCTTTGCAGATATATACACTGGATTTGCAAAGGCTTATCCGAAGATTCAGCTTGCCCTCCATCTCACCGACAACAATGTCAGCATTGAAGGGTCCGGATACGACCTCGCCATTCGCGGCAAACCGGACGGATTGGACGACAGCTCTTACAAAGCGAAGAAGCTGGGAGGAATTACATTCGGGATCTTTGCCGCCCCGTCCTATGTTGCGACACGTCAAACTATCAAAACCTTTGATGATCTGGCCGAGTGGGGTCGCATTCAAGCACCCCCAATCCCTTGGAAGACCTTTGCCGGCATGGCACCGAGCAGCACGCAGGGCAAAGAGCCAAAAATCATCGTGTCCTGCGACACATTTGAGATGGGGCGTCAGTTCGTCCTCAAGGGGCTCGGTTTCATGATTGAGGCAACGGCACTTTTTGCAGATGACGTCAAAGCAGGGCGTGTTGTCCAGATATTGCCCAATGCATTGTCACAGTTGTTGTCGGTTTACGCAGTCTATCCAGCTAACGCACCCGCAGACAGCCCTGCACGCATATTTGTCGAGTTCATGGCGAATGCGGATGCGTGGGGTGCAAACTGGCTTATTGAGGATGGTCACTTTGCGTTGGCCTAGGTCCCACATGGAAAAAGCCGTGCATCACTGCACGGCTTTCTTGGTCTTGCCGTCCTGAATGCTAGCCACGGTTCATCCGGTTCTCGATCAGATCATCCACGACCGATGGATCGGCCAGGGTGGAGGTATCGCCCAGCGCGCCGAAATCATCCTCTGCAATCTTGCGCAGAATACGCCGCATGATCTTGCCCGAACGTGTCTTTGGCAGCCCGGGCGCCCATTGCAGCAGGTCCGGCTTGGCGATCGGGCCAATCTCGGTCCGGACCCACATTTCCAGCTCTTTGCGCAACGCATCCGTTGGCTCTTCGCCATTCATCAGTGTGACATAGGCGTAGATGCCCTGCCCCTTGATGTCGTGCGGATAGCCAACTACCGCAGCCTCTGCGACTTTGGCATGGGCGACCAGCGCGCTTTCGACCTCTGCGGTGCCCATCCGGTGTCCTGATACGTTGATGACATCATCGACGCGGCCAGTGATCCAGTAGTAACCGTCCTCATCGCGCTTGCAGCCATCGCCGGTGAAGTAGTAGTTCTTGTAGTCGCTGAAATAGGTCTTTTCGAACCGCGCGTGATCGCCCCAGACAGTCCGCATCTGGGCAGGCCAGCTATCTTTGATGCAAAGCACACCTTCAGCGGCGGTATCGTGGATTTCTTCGCCCGTGGTGGGCTCCAGGATCACCGGCTCGATGCCAAAGAACGGCAATGTTGCCGACCCGGGCTTGGTCGCCGTCGCACCGGGCAGTGGGGTCAGCAGGTGACCGCCTGTTTCCGTCTGCCACCACGTGTCGACAATCGGCGCTTTGCCTTTGCCAACCACGTCGTTGTACCAGTTCCAGGCTTCGGGGTTGATCGGCTCGCCCACTGTGCCCAGCACCTTGATATCGGACAGATCGTATTTCTCAACGAACGCGTCGCCCTGCGCCATAAGTGCACGAATGGCTGTCGGTGCGGTGTAGAACTGGTTGACCTTGTGCTTTTCACACACGGCCCAAAAGCGGCCCGCGTCAGGATAGGTAGGCACACCTTCGAACATGATTGTCGTCGCACCATTCGCAAGCGGCCCGTATACGATATAGCTGTGGCCGGTGACCCAGCCCACGTCTGCGGTACACCAGAAGACATCACCGTCGTGATAATCAAAAGTGTATTGCTGCGTCATGGCCGCATAGACCAGATAGCCGCCGCTGGAATGCACAACACCCTTGGGCTGCCCGGTCGAGCCGGAGGTATAAAGAATGAACAGCGGATCTTCGGCGTTCACTTCGGTCGGCGGGCAATCGGCGCTGACCTTTTTCTCCATTTCGTGCAGCCAGTAATCAAGCTCGCCCCGCCAGGCGATCTGCTGGCCGGTCCGTTTGACGACAAGGCATTTCACCTCGTCAAAGTCATTCAGCAGCGCCTGGTTCACACTGTCCTTGAGGTTTGTGACACGACCGCCGCGTGGCGCGCCATCCGCGGTGATGACGACTTTCGCGTCACAGGCATTGATCCGCGCACCCAGCGCCTCGGCAGAAAAACCCGCAAAGACGATGGAGTGGATTGCACCGATCCGCGCACAGGCGAGCATCGCATAAGCCGCCTCGGGGATCATGGGCAGATAGAGGACCACGCGGTCGCCCTTGCCGACACCCATCTCCTTCAGCACGTTTGCCATCAACGAGGTTTTCTCGTGCAGCACATTGTAAGTGATGTGCAGCGCTTCATCGTCGGGGCTGTCGGGCTCCCAGATGATGGCCGTCTGATCACCGCGTGTTGCAAGGTGGCGATCAATGCAGTTGGCGCTGACGTTCAGGGTGCCGTCCTCGTACCATTTGATGTTGATATCGCCGGGGGCGAAACTGGCGTTCTTCACCTTGGTGAAGGGCTTGATCCAATCAATCCGCTTGCCATGCTCGCCCCAGAACGCTTCTGGATCGTTGATGGATGCTGCATACATCGCATCATAGGTCGCCTTGTCGGCATGTGCGTCTGCGGCCATTGCAGCAGATGGCGCATAGGTTCCGGCTGGTTGATCGGTCATGGTAACCCCCCCTGATCTGTTCTTCATTGCCATCGGTCTATGACCCACAGCATCCTCCATGCGTATCATGGCGAAAACCGGATTGAATCCAAGCCTCGACCGCCGCCGCAATTGCAGTTTGTAAATTGAATGAAGATAAGCCCATTGAGCAATGTCAAAGACTTTACAAGGTAGGCTTGAAGGAACGCGGCAGCCCGCCGCGATCCTTCATTTTCCTGATCTAGGCGTCGTGGTGAAATGCCATGCTGGCGAATTCCGCCCGGCTCAGCCCTTTTCTGCGCAACTCTTCTTCAGGCAACTCCGCAATGGCGCGCAAGGCGCGCGTGCGGGAGTTTTCCACAGCGAGGCTCTCAAGCATCGCGCCTACCGCGCGCAGCGGGGTCAAAACAAGCTCTGCGATCATTTCGCGATTGGAAATCAGTGTGTTGTCTCGGTTGAGTGCCATTTGGTGCCTCATGAATACTGGTGTGTCTCCCCGTACTCACAAGTTAAGGCCGGACGTGATGCTCAACAACGGCCGTCTGCGCAAACCCACCATGCAGGAACTGCATAGTGGGTCAAACCGCGCAGGGCTGCGCGCCGCGACACGTCATCAGGTCTTTGGCGCGGGTTTTCCGTTCCAGGGCGCATCAGCGACGGTCACTTTCTTCGCGGGCTTCTTCACCTTTGCCTTGGTCGCAGGCTTTTGCGCTGTTGGTACAGGCGCGGACTTTGCAGGGTTTGGTGCGGTGTCAACCAGCGGCGCAGCGGCATTCGCCTTGGCCGGCGCTTTGGTCTTGGCAGCACTCTTGGCCTTAGGGGCGGTTGTCACCGGGGCTGTCGCAACGGCCTGCACTTTCGCTGGTGCCGCCTTTTTTGGTGTTTTTGCGGGCGCAACCACTGATGCAGCCTTCGCTTCAACGATCGCTGCGGGTTTTGCGGGCGCGGGTTTTGCCACCGGTTTCTTGACCGGCACAGCGACGACCTTTGGCGATACCGCCGTTTCAGTCGGTATTGGCCGCGCAACCCTTTTGGCTGGCTTGGATTTGCTGGCCGGCCTTGCGGCGACTTTCTTGGCGACGGCCGGTCTAGCAACAGGCAACGTCGGATACTCGCCCATCAGCGCACGTTGCGCGACGAAAGCCTGATCGATCACCGCATCTGCGAGGCGCATTTGCTGGGCGATCACGTTGCTGGCCAAGTGTAGGCCCTGCGCGGTGAATGAAAGCGTAACTGCCGGTGTCATGGATGATGCCTCCTTTTGGCAATGCGAAGATTCACACCGATAGTACATCATATTTTGCGGCAGCGCAGCATCATTCTGCAATGCAGCGAAAAGGCACCGATCCGGCGCCCAATCGCTTTTTATCTTCAGGCCTCGTCGGTCTGATCCATCCTCACAGCGTAGCGCACCTGCCCTTTGACAGGCAGGCTCCAATTCAGCTGAACATCGCGCAGGCTGGACCCCTTTTCACCCTCTGCCCAGGGAAAATCATGTATCCGGCTTCCGCTGACGTCGGTGATCGCGCCCTGGGGCATCACGCTTTCCACTGTCAGCGCCCGCCCATCAAAGGGAAGCGCGGTTTCGGTCTGCATCACCCATGTTGTCGCTTCCGTTTGCTGTGTGTGCGTCAAGGACGCGGGGTTCGACACGGGCTCATTCACATTGTGGAACGTGTTTCCAGAGAAGACAAAACTGCGGGTCTTGCTGTAATCAAGATCAGCAAAGGTCGTATCGACATTCTCAACCCGGTCAATACGGCCATTGATCGCGCGAAAGACATTCCCCACAACCGCAAACCCATTGATGAAATGACCGGGGCCATAGGGCTTGATGACAATGAAATTGAACCAGTCGGCCACGTCATTGGTGGTGAACATATTGCCGGTGATCGTCAGGCCACCAAACGAAAACTGCGTGCCCAGAGCGGGTGTTGCTTCATGTTCATTGGTCCATTCGATAAAGTTGTTATCACAATAATTGCCGGTAAAAATGCTCTTCGGGTTTGGCAGCGTGATGACAATACCGCCCATCCGCACACCGTTCACCTCATCGTCGCCATGAAACCAGTGGTTCCCCGAAATCAGGTTGCCCGAACCTGCAAGCACACAAAAGTGCTTGAACTTGCTGGTGCGGTTATCCCTGATTTTCACATCATTGGCATTGGCATTGAATCCAATGCTGACACGGGCCGCCACTGGCACATCCTGCTCGTCCGAGATCAACTGGCAGCGGTCGATCATCATGCCCTGACAGCCGCGCCCGGGCGATGAAATGCCGCGGTCTTTCGGTTTGTTTACAAAGCAGTCACGCAGATGAAACGTAAAGCCGTCAGGGGCCATCATGATGCCGCTGGCAACCCCGCGCCCCTGAAATTCGATATCATCAAGAATGAACTGACTCAGTTTTTCGTAGCCAGAAAAATCAAGCATGTATTGGAAGCGGGTAAAGGTGAAAACCTGCGTGCCTTCCGCATCAAAAAGAGGGCGGCTCAACTCCAGCGTCTGCGCGCTTTCATTGACCGAAGTTACATAAATCTCGCGCCCCACGCCATTGCCTTGCACCAGCGATCCAACCGGAATACTCGCGATATTGGCCACATTGGTCAGCCGGGTGTCATCATTGGCAGCATAGGTCGCCTGCGATGTGACTTCGACGGTATCCCAAGGCGTCCCGTCGGCGGGCTGAAACTGGCCATTGCGGATGACACGGCGGGTTTCAAACCGGGTGCGCGTTGGGTCAGCGGCCTGCATATCCACCGGCTCGGTCAGCAGAACGCGCCGTCCGCACAGATCAAGCGAATCGTGGTCAGCAAAGTTGATGAGCGCCTGATAGGCTTTCTTGAACGCCAGTTCTTCATCCTTGAAGGCGGCAAAGTAGCTGTCATAGTCGTACTCTTGCTGCAGGATGAACCGATACACCGGTGACTGAACAATCCGCCCCACAAACCGCACGCGGCTTTCCATTGTCACGTTGTCCTGCAACAGATAGTCGCCCTCGGGAACCATGACAACGCGCCCCGCAGCGGCGGCATCAGCCGCATCGAAGGCCGCGCTGTCATCGGTGACGCCGTCTCCTTTTGCGCCATAATCGCGCACATCCACGAGGCCGATAAGATCACGGGTAAAATAGGACGTCACATCGGTGATCGTGATGTCGTCAAGACGCACGACACCGCCCGTTGGCCCGGTCAGATCAATGCCGAAATGCCCATATTGCGCGCCCGTCCAGACCAGATCGACGCCGCTGCGATCTGCCGTCGCCACAATCGCCGAAATCTCGACGATTTCGCCATAGGTCGTCAGTTGCACCGATGGTCCGGTTTCTGTCACACCGGTCAGTTGCACCCCGCCGCCCAATCCGGCCCAACCCGCGACCCGCACGGCAGGCAATGCCCCCGCCACGGCTTTCACCCGTGCCTTGATCTGCAAATAACACCCCGGAAGAATAGGCGTTTCGCCCTTGTAGCGCACCCGCGCCACTGCGTCGGTTTTCAACAGCTCAAGGCACCCCGCAAAGTCCTGATCGGCCGCGACAAACACGCCAGACCCGCTTCCTGCGTAGGTGTCCGACCCCGGTGTGCCATCGGTGCTGGACCACAGGGCAAGCCCTGCGGAAAACGGCAATGGGTCAAATACGATTCCATCGGTGATAGTTTTGTTCATGAAATGGGCCCTTGAAACGAGAGTGACAACAAAAAGGCCCAGCGCTCAGCCGGGCCACCTGTTTCAGGGCTATCTGGGTTGTCTAAAGAGCGGCTGACAGCATCGTCACGGTCCGCGACGCAACAGGGCTATGCCCCCACATCAGGCGCAGGCAATAATTGCACACCATTGATTTGCCAGCCCTCAACCGTCTCAACCATCTGATAGTCCAGAACATGCAGCCCGCCCTGAGCATCCCGTACCATCACCTTTTGCCACAGGTTGCCGCGCACATCGCGCAGCTCCAGAAACTGCACATCGGCATTGTCCCACACCATCGGATAGCCTTGCTGCACCATCATGCCAAAGTTACCCGGATTGCCGAAAAGGCGCTTGATATTCGGGCTCGCATATTGCCAAGCCTCTGAAATATCGCGGTTATTAAAGGCCCTTAGTTGGCTGCCTATCACATCCTCTATGGCGTCCGCACTCTGTGCGAACACAGCCGTCGCAGTTGCCCAAAAGCTTAGCAAGAATACAAAGACGCGCATGACCGGGGCCTTTTCGAAACTTGTCCATTCATACTGGATACGTGGCGAAATGCCGATCAGTTTGAATTTTTTGCGACGCGCGGCCTATTCCGCCAATCGCTGCGCAATCAGGGCGATCGTCTCGTCAACACCATAAAGGGCAATGAACCCGCCGAACCGTGGCCCCTGTGATGCGCCCAAAAGCACCTCGTAAAGTGCTGTGAACCATGCCCGCAGGGGCTCGAACCCATGATCTTTCCCAACCGAAAAAACCATCGTCTGCAATTCTTCGGCATCCAGCCCGCCGTCCCATGCCTTCAGCCGCTCAGCCAGATCCGACAACGCCGCACGCTCTTGACCGGTGGGGGTGCGATACACTTTCGACGGCTTCACAAAGTCATTGTAGTACCGCACGGCAAACCCTGCGGCCTGATCCATCTGCGGGTTCTTTTCCGCCGACGCATCCGGCGCGTAGCGCTGGATGAAGCCCCAAAGCGTCTCTTTGTCCTCGGCCCCCGAAACAGAGGCAAGGTTCAAGAGCATCGCGAACGGCACAACCATGTCCGAGGCTGGCACATTGTGGCCATGAATATGAAACACCGGGTTGCTGGCGCGTCCGGCCGCATCCTGATCGGCATAGGCGCGCAATTGCTGGTGATACTCATCAACCGCCTTGGGGATGACATCGAAATGCATGCGCTTGGCAGTCTTGGGCTTGAGGTACATGAAGTAGCTCAGGCTCTCGGTCGAGGCATAGGTCAACCACTCATCAATCGAGATGCCATTTCCTGACGACTTGGAGATTTTCTGGCCGCCTTCATCCAGAAACAGCTCATAGGAAAAGTGGTTTGGCTTGCGTCCGCCCAAAATCTCGCAAATCCGGTCGTAGATTGCGGTATTGGTGGCATGCTCCTTGCCGTACATTTCAAAATCGACATCCAGCGCCGCCCAGCGCGCACCAAAATCAGGCTTCCACTGCAACTTCACATGTCCGCCCGTGACAGGCAGGGTCCATTCGCGACCGTCTGGGTCGTCAAAGGTGACCTCGCCCTTGTCACCATCGACATGCTTCATCGGCACATAAAGCACGCGGCCGGTTTCGGGATGGATCGGCAGGAAGATCGAATAGCTCTCGCGCCGCTCTTCGCGCAGTGATTTGAGCATGACGGCCATGATATCGTCATACCGCGCGGCTGCGCGCAGCAGAACCTCGTCAAACTGGCCCGAGCGGTAAAATTCACGGGCCGAATAGAACGCATAATCGAACCCGAACGTATCCAGAAACCTGCGCAGCATCGCATTATTATGGTGACCAAAGCTTTCGTGCGTCCCAAAAGGGTCGGGCACAGATGTCAGCGGCTCATGCATATGTTCGGCCAGTATGTCCTGCTGTGGCACGTTGCCGGGAACCTTGCGCATCCCATCCAGATCATCCGAAAAACAGATCAGCCTGGTCGGAATATCGGAAATCACCTCAAACGCCCGCCGGATCATCGTGGTGCGCAAAACCTCGCCAAATGTTCCAATATGCGGCAGGCCAGACGGGCCATAGCCCGTTTCAAACAGGACGTACCCTTTCTCGGGCGCCTTGTTTTCATAGCGTTTGAGCAATGCGCGGGCCTCAACAAAGGGCCAGGCCTTGGACGTCATCGCCGCGTCACGCAAATTGCTCATGGGTTTTCTCTCACTGAATGGGCCGCCATTGTGACCGCCGCAACGCGCACTCCCTATTGCGAGACGGGCAAGGCGTCAATAAATGTGGAACAGAACCCAAAGGATTTGATGATGCTCGAAGATGCCCCAATGACTGCGCAAGACGCGCTCGCCGCCCTGATGATCGCAGTTTCTGCATCAGACGAGCATATCCGCACCGCCGAGCTTGTGAAAATAAGCAATGCTATTAACAATCTACCGGTCTTTGCAGGCTATGACGCCGAACGCCTGCCGCGCATGTCCAAGATGGTATTCGACCTTCTGGAACAAGAGGACGGTCTTGAGGCCTTGTTTGGCCTGATCCGCGACGCGCTGCCAGAGCATTTATATGAAACAGCCTACGCGCTCTCTTGCGACGTTGCTGCCGCTGATGGGCGCATCGTCGGCCTTGAGGTGCGCATGCTGGAAGAAATCCGCTATGAGCTTGAACTGGACAGGCTGCATGCCGCAGCAATCGAGCGCGGCGCGCGCGCGCGCCACATGACATTGTGATCACGCCAGCCTGAACGCCAGATGTTTCACGATGTCTTGCTGCAACCTGCGGGCCCGCCGGTTCCAGCTGCGGGCACCGGGCGGGGTTTCATCGCCCTGCAACTTGCCAGCCGCACGCGCTTCCAAATCAGAAGCGAAGATCGCAAAGGCCAGATCCCTGCCGCTTTTGGTACGGATATACCCCGCAAGAGCCGAGACGAAATTCAACGTCCCGGTCTTTGCTTTGACCGATACCTGCGGGTCATCAATGATCTGCTGATCTTCACCAATCAGGCGAATGTCACGCATGATCGGACGGAGCGTCTGTATCACATCGGCAGCGCTGAGCAGACGCACCATATCGCGTGGCGACAGCCGCGACTGATCGCCCAATCCTGAATGATCCACAAAAAACGGCGTAATCCCGTCGGCCCGCCTGTCAGCCCAACGCGCCATGCCAAAGGCTGAGGTGCGCAGACCGCGAGCGGCACCGGCGCGCGCCGCTGTTGCCGCCAATCCCGCCGCCTCTGCGGTGATATTCGTCGAAAACCGCAGCATGCCGCGCATCATCTCGCGCAGCGGCGCACTATCAAAACTGGTCAGCGCAGTTCCATTCGGTATCTGCGGTGTCTCTATCGGCGCTTTCAGGACAATGCCGTGGCTGCGCGCGAAAGTCGCAAAAACTTCGCCTGCGTAAAGCGCGGGGTTTCGCACGGGCAACCAGCGCGACCCTTCATCGTTCAATGCGGACCCGGCGACTGTCCATTGGTCCACATCACCCGCGTCGCAATATGTATAAACAGGCAATGCGCGGTCCACGACCGTAATGCGCGATGTGGTGACTGCGGGGCGATAATTCTCACTGCGCGCATCCATCGCAGTGGTGTATTCCTCACCCTCCAGCTTCCATTCAAAATGCACGCGGTTGAAGTTAAGGTTGAGGCCCGCGACTGTCGGATTATACCCAAGATAGTCCTGCTGACTGTCGTCAATCTCATCAAGATTGACCAACGCATCACCCCAGACAAGGAAATCACCCCTTACTTCGCGCAGCCCCGTTTCCTTTAGGTTTCGCGCAAGCTCTGCCATTTGATCAGTGACAAGATTAGGGTCTCCGCCTCCCGCCAAAATCAAATTACCATCTAAAATTCCGTTCTTTATCTCTCCATCCGCAAATATACGTGTTTTGAACTGATGCCCCTCACCCAAGGCCTCTAACGCATAAAGCGCTGTAAACGCCTTTGTAACACTCGCAGGTGGTTGCGCTGTTGCACCATTGACGTCTTCCAGTATCTGTCCGGTCTGCAAGTCCGTCACAACCACACCGGCATCACCGGAAAACCCGCGAGACCCAACCATCCCGGCAATGGCATCTTTGGCCAAAATGCGGGCTCTTGGGCGGAGCGATGTCAGGGGCGCGTCTGCGACTGCCGGCGAGGCAAGCGCTGATGCAGCACCGACCAACATGGCACGGCGTGACAGTCGCATCACCATTCTCCGCGCTTTCGGATTGCCGTGGACGATTGGTCCGACATCGGCAGATTGACGAACGCCCAAGCCGGTGCGTCCCTTTGCCCTAACGTATGGGCGGCACGCCCTGGAATACGCGACTGCGCATAGACCTTGGCCGCCTTCGACATGCGCGCCGAGATGCGTTCGCCGGGGCGAGCAAGCACGCCAACCGGAATCGTTTCCATGATCCAGCGCCAATCCTGCCAGCGATGAAACTGCGCCAGATTATCGGCACCCATCAACCAGACAAAGCGCACGCCGGGATAGCGGCGGCGCAGGGCCAACAGCGTCTGCGCCGTATACCGGGTTCCAAGCTGCGCTTCGATATCCGTCACGATGACCCGTGGATGCTGCATCATCGCCCGCGCGGCCTGCATCCGGTCTTCCATGGGCGCTGGGCCGCTCGTCTTGAGCGGATTTCCCGGCGAGACCAGCCACCACAGCCGATCCAGTCCAAAGCGCGTCAAAGCCGCCTTTGAGATATGCACATGCCCGGCATGAGGAGGATCAAACGACCCACCCAAAAGTCCGACAATTTGGCCGGGCTTTGCAATCGGCGCGACACGCATCATCGGCACTCAGCTACAAGGCAAAGGTGGGGAAAAGACAGCATTGGCATCATGAGGTCGTAGGATGATTTCATTTGGTGCGTAGTAGCCATTCCAATAGGCAGTCTGTCAATGCATGCGCCCGTCCTACTCTTCGGGAGCGGGGTATCTTTTCATCATATCACAGGCATGCCAAGGTTTGAAAATGACAGATTTGAAAACGCGCAATGGCGCCCCCCTTTCCCGGTTCACCTTTGGTGCCATGCAATTTGGCGGCAAGGCTGACGACGCCGAAAGCAAAGCGATGTTTGATGCAGCGCGCGCAAGCGGCATCAACCACTTTGACACGGCAGTCGGGTATACCGAAGGCGCGTCGGAGACAATTCTGGGCGCGCTGATCAAACCTGCACGCGATGACATCTATCTGGCAACCAAGGCCGGCTATATTGGCGGCACATCGCGGGCAAATATCCTCGCGCAGTTTGACCTTTCCCGCCAACGGCTGAACGAAGATGCCGTTGATCTGCTTTACATGCACCGTTTTGACGATGCGACCCCGCTGGAGGAAACTTTCGCGACATTGGCAGACCTGCAATCGCGCGGTCTGATCCGGCATATCGGCGTGTCGAACTATGCCGCATGGCAGGTCATGAAGGCCCTGGCGATCGCGCAATCGCTCGGCACCCGCATCGACGTCATTCAACCGATGTACAATCTGGTGAAACGGCAAAGCGAGGTCGAGATCTTCCCGATGGCGGCGGATCAGGATATTGTCGTCGTTCCCTATTCGCCCTTGGGCGGTGGCCTGCTGACAGGTAAATACGGCAAAGGGGAAACCGGGCGCCTGACCGAGGATGCGCGCTATCGGGCGCGCTATGATCAGGACTGGATGCGAGAAACCGCTGGAAAACTGGCAGAACTAGGCGCAAGGCGCGGCGTCACCCCGACAACACTCGCCGTGGCATGGGCCGCCGGGCATCCCGTCAAACCGCGGCCAATCATCTCGGCCAGATCAGTTGGACAACTGCAACCCTCGCTAGCGGCCGCCTCGTTTGAGATGAGCCCGGACCTTTATGATCAGATCACCAAACTCAGCGTCACCCCGCCGCCAGCAACAGACCGGCTCGAAGAACTGTGATTGATTTTCTCGTCATCGGCGGCGGGATCGCTGGCGTTTCAGCCGCCGCGCGCCTTTCGGAGCTGGGCAGCGTGACGCTGCTGGAAGCCGAAGACACACTGGCCTATCATACCTCCAGTCGCTCGGCGGCGATGTTCGAGCAATATTACGGCCAGCCTTCAACGATTGCACTGAACGAGGCAAGCTATGCCTTTCACGACGAAAACGGCATCCTCAGCCCCCGTGGTTTGATGCTGGTTGGCAGCGCAGGCAGGGCAGATGAATTCGCCGCCGATCAAAAGCGGATGCAGCTCGACAGTATCAGCATGACAGAGGCCAAGGACATGGTGCCGATCCTCGATGATGCCGTGCTGGATCGGGCCGCCTATCACGCGGCCGCGTCGGACATGGACACGGACAGATTGATCCAGACATTCGCAGGTATTGCCCGCAAGAATGGCGCGGTTTTCAGCACCAGGATGCAGGTCGATGGTATCACGCACACCGACGCGGGATGGGCCGTGCGCGCAGGGCCGTCCAGCTTCGAGGCGCGCAATCTGGTGAATGCCGCCGGTGCATGGGTGGATCAGATCGCCGAACTGGCAGGCATCCCGCCATTTGGCTTTACACCGCTGCGCCGCTCCATGGCACGTATCCCTGCTCCGGGCGGTCACGATGTCAGTGGCTGGCCGATGATGTTCGGGCCGGGAGAGGAGTGGTACGCCAAACCGGACGCCGGCGCGCTGATCGTGTCGCCCGCAGAAGAAGACCCCACGACGCCCCATGACGCCTACGCCGATGACATGGTGCTGGCAGAAGGGTTGGCCCGATACGAGGCGAATGTGACAGAGCCGGTCACGCGCCTGCTCGGTTCCTGGGCGGGTCTGCGGACATTTTCGCCCGACCGCACGCTCGTGCTGGGCCCAGATCCCCGCGACCCCAGCTTCATCTGGTGCGCAGGTCAGGGGGGCTATGGGATGCAATCCTCGCCGGGGGCCAGCCAATTGCTGGCCGATCTGGTTGGCGGGACCGCATCCGCGCTATCTTCCACGACAATCGCAGAACTATCCCCCCGGCGGTTTCTATGACCGCCCGCGAAAACGCCCACGGTCAGCCCATTGGTCATCCGGTCCCCGACTGGCAGAGGTGCCAGCCGATCCCGCATACACCCATGTTGGGGCGCATCTGCGATGTGCTGCCATTGCACCCCGCGCATGCCACCGCGCTGCATGCGGCCTTTGCCAAAGATAAAACGGGGTCGCTTTGGACCTATATGCCAGTCGGCCCGTTTCGCTCCGAGGCTGACTATGCCGATTGGGTGAAAGAGGCTGCGGCCAGCAAAGACCCGCTGTTCTTCACCATCATCGACAAATCCAGCGCCCAACCGATGGGCGTGGCCAGCTTTCTGCGCATGCGACCCCAAAATGGCGTCGTCGAGGTAGGCTTCATCACCTTTTCACCAGCGTTGCAACACACGGCCATGGCGACAGAGGCGATGTATCTGATGATGAAGCGCGCATTGGGGGAGCTGGGCTATCGCCGTTTTGAATGGAAATGCGATGCGCTGAATGCGCCGTCACGGCGGGCGGCGGCCCGCTTGGGTTTTCAATACGAAGGGGTATTCAGGCAGGCCTTGGTCTACAAAGGGCGCAATCGGGATACAGCTTGGTATTCAATTCTGGATCGCGAGTGGCCGTGCCTGCGTGCCGGATTTGAAGCATGGCTCGCCCCCGAAAACTTCGATGCGGCAGGCGGACAAAGATCGGCGCTGTCAGTCAGATCGAAGAAATAGCATCCCGCAAGGTGGGTCTGGCCCACCTTACCGGGTGGCATCTGTCAGCCATCCACGCGGATCGTGGTATTCTTTGGGTCGAAGGGGCTATCCTCGACAATCTCGGCATTCCAGAGCTGATCCAGCATCCTGACCTGAAGTTTCGTGCCCACTTCGGCCAGTTCCGGCTTTACATAACCCATGCCGATCGATTTTTCGAACGCCACTGAATACCCGCCCGATGTCAAACGGCCCACGCGGGCACCATCCATGGCATAAAGCGCTTCGCGCCCCCACGGGTCTGCATCATCGGGTCCATCAATCAACAGCGTCACGCATTTGGACCGGATACCCTTGGCCTCCATCGCGGCCTTGCCATTGAACGCCTTGGACAGGTCCACGAAACGCGGCAGGTCCGCTTCCAGCGGGGTCGCATCCCGGCCCAACTCGGTCCCGAATGCACGATAGGATTTTTCCTGCCGCAGCCAGTTCTGCGCGCGCGCGCCGACCAGTTTCATCCCATGTGGCTCTCCCGCCTTTTCGAGCAGATCAAAGAGGTAGTTCTGCATTTCGATCGGGTGATGCAGTTCCCATCCCAACTCACCGGTATAGGCCACGCGGATCGCATTGACCGGACACATCCCCAACTCGATCTGCTTGGCAGACAGCCACGGGAACCGCTTGTTGGACAGCGCAGTCGCAGGGTCCGCATCCTTGATGACCGCGTTCAACACGTCGCGCGACTTTGGGCCAGCAATAGCGAACACACCCCATTGGGTCGTCACATTTTGCACCTCGATCCGGCCAAACTCGGCTTCCTTGTCTGCAACCGCCTTGCGCAGGAAATCCGCGTCATAATCCGTCCAGGCTCCGGCAGAGACCAGATAATATTCATCGTCCGAGAGACGCACGATTGTGTATTCCGTCCGCGTCGTGCCGTGATCGGTCAGCGCATAGGTCAGGTTGATCCGGCCCACACGCGGCAGTTTGTTGGTGGTGAACCAGTCCAGAAACGCCGTCGCGCCCGGCCCTTTGACGATGTGCTTGGTAAAGGCCGTTGCATCGATCAGGCCGACGCCTTCGCGGATCGCCTTGGCCTCATCGACGGCATATTGCCACCAGCCACCACGGCGGAAAGACCGGCTGTCATGGTCACTGAACCCTGCTGGCGCAAAATAGTTGGGCCGTTCCCAACCGTTCACAAACCCAAACTGTGCACCACGCGCTGCCTGACGGTCATAGGCAGGTGATGTGCGCAGCGGGCGACACGCCGGGCGCTCTTCATCGGGGTGGTGCAGGATATAAACGTGGTCGTAACATTCCTCGTTCTTGCGTGCCGCAAATTCGGTTGTCATCCAGTCGCCGTAACGCTTGGGGTCAAGTGAGGCCATGTCGATCTCAGCCTCGCCATCGACCATCATCTGCGCAAGATAATAGCCCGTTCCACCCGCCGCCGTGATCCCGAAAGAGAAGCCTTCGGCCAGCCACATATTGCGCAAGCCCGGTGCCGGACCTACCAGCGGGTTGCCGTCAGGGGTATAACAGATCGGGCCGTTGAAATCGTCTTTCAACCCGCTTTCCTCGCAGGACGGCACGCGGTGGATCATCGCCATATACTGCTCTTCAATCCGCTCCAGATCGAGCGGGAAAAGATCGGCGCGGAAGCTGTCAGGCACGCCGTATTCAAAGACCGCGGGGGCACCCTTTTCATAAACGCCCAAGATCCAGCCACCGCGTTCTTCGCGGACATAAGATTGCGCATCTGCGTCGCGGATCACCGGATGCTCAACATTGCCTTCTTCGCGGAATTTCACCAAGGCGGGATCCTTGTCCATCACGATGAACTGGTGCTCAACCGGGACCGCGGGGATCTTGATGCCCAGCTTTCTGGCCGTGGTCTGGGCGTGATTGCCCGAGGCGGTGACAACATGCTCTGCGGTAATCACGATCCGCTCGTCAGAGGGCACGAGGTTCCCGCCCTTCTCGACCATCTTGGTGCAGGTGACCTCCCAGGCATCACCGGTCCATTCAAATGCGTCCGCCTGCCACTTGCGCTCGATCATCACGCCACGCTGGCGTGCGCCCTTGGCCATCGCTTGCGTGACATCAGCGGGGTTAATGTAGCCGTCAGTGTGGTGATAAAGTGCGCCCTTGAGATCCTCGGTGCGGATCAGCGGCCATTTCGCCTTGATCTCATCGGGGGTCATCCAGACGTAAGGCACATCGCATGTCTCGGCGGTGGAAGCATAGAGCATATACTCATCCATCCGCTTGTCCGTCTGCGCCATGCGCAGGTTGCCAACAACGGCAAAACCGGCATTCAACCCGGTTTCCGCTTCCAGCGATTTATAGAAATCGACCGAGTATTTGTGGATATGGGTCGTCGCAAAAGACATGTTGAACAGCGGCAGCAAGCCCGCCGCATGCCACGTAGAGCCAGAGGTCAGCTCATCACGCTCCAGGAGCATCACATCATCCCATCCAGCCTTGGCCAGATGATAGGCAATCGACGTGCCAACAGCGCCGCCACCGACAACCAATGCTTTGACTTGCGTTTTCATGTGACCGACTCCCTTGGCATCATTGGCGCTAATTTGCGCGAAACCGCCCGGCCGGGAAAGAACCAGCCGACCGGATAAAGCGCAAAACCGACAAGGGGTCGTGCTAAAGCATCGCCGGCACAACCAGATCGGGCGGTCTGTGACCATCTGCAAAGGTCTTGATGTTGACGATAACCTTCTCGCCCATCTCAATCCGCCCTTCGAGGGTGGCCGACCCCATATGCGGTAGCAAAATCGCGTTCGGCAGCGCTTGCAGGCGTGGGTTGATCTCGTGCCCGCGCTCAAACACATCCAGACCCGCACCCGCGATTTCCCCCGCGCGCAGCATTCGTGTCAGCGCGTTTTCGTCAATCACCTCGCCGCGCGAGGTGTTCACGATCACCGCGTCAGGTTTCATCAACTTCAGGCGTCGTGCATTCATCAGGTGAAATGTGGAAGGCGTGTGCGGGCAGTTGATCGACAGAATATCGACACGGGCCACCATTTGATCCAGGCTTTCCCAATAGGTCGCGTCCAACTCATCTTCGACTTCGGGGCGCAGACGTTTGCGGTTGTGGTAATGCACCTGCATGCCAAAGGCCGCAGCGCGACGTGCGACCGCCTGCCCGATCCGGCCCATGCCCAATATGCCAAGGCGGCGGCCCTTGATCCGCCCGCCCAGCATGGCTGTGGGCGCCCAGCCCTGCCAATCATTTGACTGCGCCAGACGCAAACCTTCCGCCAATCGGCGCGTCACCCCGAGGATCAGCGCCATCACCATGTCGGCCGTATCTTCGGTGACAACACCGGGCGTGTTGGAGACATGAATGCCCCGCTGACGGGCCGTTGCCACATCAATATGATCGACACCCGCCCCGAAATTCGCAATCAGTTTCAACTGATCCCCGGCGCGGGCCAGCAGCTTGGCATCAATGTGATCGGTGATCGTGCAAACCAGAACATCCGCCCGCCCCATCGCATCACCCAGTTCTTCAGGCGTCATCGGCGTGTCGTCCTGGCGCAATTCGACGTCAAACAGCTCTTTCAGTCGGGTTTCCACCACCTCAGGCAACCGTCGCGTCACGACAACACTTAGATGCTTACCTGGCATGCAATGCCCTCCCACGGGTTTTCAAATCGGCCTTGTCATGGCAGGTTGCGCCAAAGGGACGCGCAGCACAAGAACCGCGCGCCGCAAAAGTGAGCAGTAAGGACAAACAATGGGTGTCATGGCGCGTTGGTATCGCGTGATTCAGTTCACAGCGTTTGCGGTTGTCGCCAGCATGAGCATTGGTTTCGCGCAGCAAAACGACACAGGCCCCGCTATCGGTCCTGAAACAAACCTTCCGCTTCCCCGCTATGTGTCTTTGCACGCAGATGAGGTCAACGCGCGCCGCGGACCTGCACTCTCGCAACGGATCGATTGGGTATTTCAACGTCAGGGAATGCCGCTTCAGATCATTGCCGAATACGGCCATTGGCGGCGGGTGATAGATCGCGACGGTCAGGGCGGCTGGGTTCACTACCGCATGCTGTCGGGGGCACGCACAGTTATCATAGAAGAGGCAGACACCGCTTTGCGCGCGCGCCCGAACCCGAACGCAGCCGAGAATGCGATACTGGAGCCCGGCGTGATTGCCCGGCTGGGGGATTGTAACCCCGAATGGTGCCAATTGACCGCAGGTGGATATCGCGGTTGGGTAGAGAAAACACAGATTTGGGGGGTTTCTCCCGCAGAGGTCAGAAATTAGCGCCGGGGCCAGAAGGCCCCGGGCAATTATGCAGACCCATCAGGATCAGTTCAGCTGAAGCTGTGCATCAGTCGTAAAGATGAAATCATCACCACCAGCACCCTGATGACAGGCGATGCAGCCTGCATTCGCGTCCTTGCCTACCAGCCCGGCCAAGGCCACGCCGCCGGGATTCACGTCGAGCGCGCCATCAGGCAGATACTTGGCATAAAACCAGTTCTGCGTGGCGTCGTCATAGCCCGCTTCACGCTCGAACATGACCGTAATCGCGGCCAAGTGGCCCTTCGGATCAGCGATCACTTCGTCCTCCGAGACATCCAGCGGCCCGTAGTTACGCTTTACAACCAGCGCGCCGGTAAAGCCGTTGATTGTGGCCTGCGTATAGAAAGTCTCAAGCAGGAAACCATGCGGGTCCGTCCCCGGATAGGGATAAGAGATCATCAGACCATCGCCTGCCAGATTGCTCTCCAGCATACTCTCCCAAATTGCATCGGCATAGGCCTTGTCCTCGTCCGATCCAAACGGCAAAGCATCCTGTGCGACCAATGACACCGGCAGCATCATGACCACAAAAAAAGCGACTATTTTCATATTCCATCTCCCTGTTATTGAGGCCAGGCACTATTGCACCCGCCTCGCGAGAGCCTAGCCGCTGTTTGGTCACGGAAGGGATCAGAAGATATCACGTCATGGTGATGGGTGGTGATCAGGCGACCTTGTCCAGACCGCGCCCTTTCAGCAGGGCCTCTGGCCCCGGCAGCCTCCCACGGAATGCAGTGTAAAGTGCAGCGGCATCCACTGACCCGCCAGACGACAGGACGGTTTCTTCCAGCCGCTTGGCTGTCTCTGCATCAAACGGGCCTCCCGCCTCTTCAAACGCGGCAAAGGCATCGGCATCCATGACCTCCGACCACATATAGCTGTAGTACCCGCTGGAGTATCCGTCACCGGCAAAGACATGGGCGAAATGCGGGGTCGCGTGGCGCATGCGGATGGCATGGGGCATCCCGATTTCTTCCAGTATATGGGCCTGCCGCTGCATCGGGTCAGCCGGTGCAGGACCATCGTGAAAGCCAAGATCGACCAACGCCGAGGCCACATATTCAACCGTCTGGAACCCCATATCATAGGTTGCCGCCCCCAGCATCCGGGTCAGCATATCTTCCGGCATCGGCGCGCCGGTGTCGGCGTGGGTGGCGAACTCCGCCAGCACCTCGGGAACTTCCAGCCAATGCTCAAAAAGCTGGCTGGGCAGCTCCACGAAATCGCGGGCCACGGATGTGCCCGAAATGCTCTCATAAGTCACATCCGACAGCATCTGATGCAGCGCATGGCCAAACTCGTGAAAAAGTGTGCGCGCGTCATCATAGGACAAAAGCGCAGGCTTGCCCGCTTGCGGTTTGGCGAAATTGCAGACGTTCACAACATGCGGGCGAATGTCACCGCGCAGGCGCTGCTGCGCGCGCATCGCCGCGCACCAGGCACCCGATCGCTTTGACCCGCGTGCAAAGTAATCGCCAATGAAAACAGCGATATGCTCGCCTTTTCGCGTCACGTCCCACAGGCGGACATCCGAGTGATAGACAGGTCCATCAATCGGTGCAAATTCCAGCCCGAACAGACGGCCCGCACAGGCAAAGGCAGCCGCGATCATGCGGTCCAACTGCAAATATGGCTTCAGTTCCGTCTCATCGAGATCATGCAATTCCTTGCGGCGTTTCTCTGCGTAAAAGCGCCAGTCCCAAGGTTCCAACGGCCCGTCGAACCCTTGGGCATGCAGCATGCGTTCCAGCAGTTTGGCGTCTGCTTCGGCCACAGCCTTGGCCGGTTTCCAGACTTTCATCAGCAGATCACGCACCGCATCCGGTGTGCCCGCCATTTCCGTCTCAAGCTTGAAGTCTGCAAAGGTGTCATAGCCCAGCAACCTGGCACGCTTTTCACGCAATTTCAGCGTCTCGGCGGCAATGCCCCGGTTATCGGTGTCGCCACCGTTGGCACCGCGCGCGCCCCATGCCTCATAGGCCTTCTGACGCAAATCACGACGCTCTGAAAACTGCAGGAACGGCACAATCAGCGAGCGCGAAAGGGTCACAACCGGCCCGCCTGCGCCCTTTTCCCCACCTGCGGCCGTGGCTGTGGCAACCACAAAATCAGGCAAGCCGATCAGATCATCCTTGTCCAGCACCATGAACCAGTTCCGCTCATCGGCCAGCAGGTTCTGTGTGAACTCTGTGCCCAGCACCGACAACCGCAACTTTACCGCACGCAAATCCTCTGCTGCTTTGCCCTCCAACTGCGCGCCAGACCGGACAAAGCCCCGGCGGGTCAGCATCAGGACACGCTGTTGCTCGTCAGTCAACGCCAGCTTGGCACGGCTGTCCCAAACCGCCTCGACCCGCGCAAAAAGCGCCTTGTTCTCTGAAACCTCTGACCCGTAGGCACTCAGAAGCGGGGCAAAATCGCGCTGCAAGGCCTCGCGCTTGCTGTTGCTGTCCGCACCCGCAACATTGTAGAACACCCCCAACACACGGCCCAACGTGTCATCCGCCTGCTCCAAAGCCTCAATGGTATTGGCAAAATCGGGCGCGTCGGGGTTGTCTGCAATCGCGGCGATCCTCGCGCGCGACTGTGCCAATGCTTCGTCAACGGCAGGCGCGAAATCATTGTCCGAGATCAAATCAAACGGGGGAAGCCCAAAAGGTGTGTCCCAATCAGCAAGCAACGGGTTTGTCATATCGCCTCTCCTTTGAACAACAGGTAGTGCGGCACGTCCAAAGGCACCACCTCCTCCTCCTTCATTTGGGCAAAAAAAACGCGAACGCCTGGCTCACCTGGTACGCATACGTTTTTCAAAGCGACGCAGGGCGATAGAGAGCGTGATCGTGATCGTCAAATAGACGAGCGCAACAACATTATAGGTCTCGAAGTACCGGAAGTTTCCCGCCGCCGTGACCTTGCCAAGTTGTGTGACATCCGTGACACCCAACACACTGACAAGCGACGAATCCTTTACCATCGCCACAAAATCATTGCCCAGCGGCGGCAATATTGTCCGGAGGGCCTGCGGGAACACAATAAAGCGGAACCGCTGCCAGCGGTTCAGGCCCAGGGCCTCTGCGGCCTCGATCTGGCCCTTGTCAACCGATTGCAGTCCGGCCCGAAATACTTCTGCCAGAAACGACGAATACGCGAATGTCAGGGCGATCACGGCCCGCCACAAGAGCGAGAAATCACGCATGCGGATCGGCTCCAACCCAATGGACTGCGCGATCCAGTTCCAGCCTGTGACGATTGCAGGTGCCACCACGAAAGCCACGTAAAGCAACAGCACAAGGATCGGGATACCGCGCAAGACCTCAATATAAAAACGGGCAAGCTGACGCAGGATCAGCAGGCGCGACAGCCCTGCCAAGGCCAGCAGCAGCCCCAGCACACAAGCCATCGCATATGACACCAACGTCACATAGATCGTCACCCAAATACCACGGCGCAGCGTCGACAGAACGCGGGCATATTCCGCGACCGTCAGCACCTGCCAGAACAGGTACAGGCCAATCGCGACTACAGCGACCAACCACCAGGGAAAATCCTTGTCATTGGGAGAGGTGGGGATCATTGACGGGTGCCGTCCCGGGCAAAGCCCGGGACATTTTCGCTCGTGATTATTCGCCTAGCTTGTAGTCAAGGAACCAACGGGTGTTCAGCGCATCAATTGTTCCATCTGCGGTCATATCGGCAATTGCCGCATTGATCGGCTCTACCAGATCAGAACCCTTTGGATAAATGAAACCAAAGTCCTCTGTCCCCAGTTTTTCACCGACAATCTTGAGCCCGCCATCAGAAGCATCAACATATCCATTGCCAGCCGTGCCATCTGTCAGCACCAGATCGACATCGCCAGTGCGCAGCGCCTGCACGGTTGCCCCAAAAGTTTCCATCAGTTTGATACGCGGGTTCGCTTCATCGCCATCCAGCACATCATAGACACCCACATAGAACGGCGTCGTGCCTGGTTGCGCAGCCATCAGCAAGTCATCATCAGCGGCAAAACCAGCGGCATCTTGAAAGCGGTCCTCATCGCCGCGCACCATCATCACCATTTCCGACGTCATGTATTTATCAGAGAATGCGACGACCTCGGCCCGGTCCTCGCGGATTGTAATCCCTGTCATGCCCATATCGAACTGGCCTTCAGCCACCGCCGCGATCATCGCATCCCAACTGATGTTTTCATAAACGATCGTCGCGTTCAGACGCTCTGCTATCTCGGCCATCGCATCATATTCCCAGCCCACAGCTGCCCCTTCGCTGTTGATGAACTGAAGTGGCGGATAGGCGTTTTCCGTCACGACCACGATCTCGCGGCCGTCAAGATCTGGCAGGTGACCATCCGCCACAGCGGTTGTCGCCAAGAGGCCTGCAGCCAGTGTTGCGAGTAATTTCATGTCATTCTCCCCGGATGTAAACTCAAGGGTGCAGTATGAACGTCATCCCGCCTCGCGCAAGCCCTTGCCGTGGCACACCGGGCAATCGGCACTTGGTTTCACTGCGATGGTGCGGGTTTGGGCATAGAGTGCGTCATAAATCAGCAAACGTCCCACAAGGCTCTCGCCCGCGCCGGTGATCAGCTTGACTGCCTCTACCGCCATCATGGATCCGATCACACCAGGAAGCGGGCCGATCACGCCTGCCTCTGCGCAGCTGGGAACCAGCGACGGGTCCGGAACCTGCGGAAAGACGCAAGCGTAGCAGGGGGTGCCATTTGCCGGGTCATAGACGCTGATCTGGCCTTCCCATTGGGTCAAGGCCGCCGCGATCAAAGGGCGCTGGGTCGCGACGGCTGCGTCGTTGACAAGATAGCGGGTCGCGAAATTATCCGTGCCATCCAGCACCAGATCATATTCTGCAAACAGCTCTTGCGCGATGTCGGCCGCCAGCCTGCGATGATAGGGACGCACGGTCACATATGGGTTTTGGGCCTGCATTGCCTCTGCTGCGGATTGCACCTTGGGCATGCCGATGGTGCGGTCAAGGTGGATAACCTGCCGTTGCAAATTGGCATTTTCAACGACGTCATCATCAATAACCCCGATCACCCCGACACCAGCCGCGGCCAGATACGCCAGCGCTGGCGATCCAAGGCCCCCGGCACCCACGACCAGGACCTTTGCATCGCGCAGCGCCCTTTGGCCCGGCCCGCCCACTTCGCGCAGGATGATGTGGCGGGCATAGCGCTCCAGCTCGATATCGGAAAAACTGTCAGACTTCACCGGCGCGGCCTCTTTGGGTTTGGCACGTGCCCGCAGGCCGCGCAGTATCTTGCGATATCCCACAACCAGGAAACCAAAACCAATCAAAAGGACCCACAACCGCGCATCACCGCCCGTCGCCATCCGCAAGGGATGACCATCTGGCAGGACGACCTGAATGATCAGGACACCGATGAAAAGAAATACGATCATGTTCCTGCGAACCGCATTGGGCACCTGCATCAGCCACCCGATCACCCAAAGGGTGATGGCCATTGCACCAACCATGATCATTGTCCGGTCGACCCAAACCCGCCTACGCCGCGGGCTGTCTCATCAAGTGACGTCACCGTCTCAAATCGCGCCTGAATGACCGGGGCCACAATCATCTGGGCAATGCGCATACCGTGCGAAACCGCAAAATCATCGGGTCCCAAATTCACCATGATCACGCCCAGCGGCCCCCGATAATCGCTATCTATCGTGCCGGGTGTGTTTAACAAGGTGACGCCGTGTTTCAACGCCAAACCCGAGCGCGGCCTGATCTGGACTTCAAAACCTTCGGGGATCGCCATGCGCAGCCCGGTCGGAACCAATTGGTGCGCGCCGGGTCCAAGCGTGATCGCAGCCTTGTTGGGGAAATTCGCGCGCAGGTCCGCCCCTGCGGCCCCTGCGGTTTCATAGGCTGGCAAACCAAGGCTTTGATCAGCCCCCTCGACCCATTGAAATTGGATCGTCAAACTCACGCAATCGCCTCGGCAATCCGCTGGGCGAGAGTCGTCGCCACCGCATCTTTCGACATGCGCGGCCAGCTATCGGCGCCGTCTGCCGTAATCAGGGTCACCGCATTTTCGGAACCACCCATGATCCCCGTTTCAGGCGACACATCATTGGCCACGATCCAATCACACTGCTTGCGCGCACGCTTTGCCGTGGCATTTGCGATAACATCATCGGTTTCGGCGGCAAAACCCACCACCAGCTTTGGGCGCCTGTCACCCATCTGCGACACCGTCGCCAGAATGTCAGGGTTTTCTGCAAACGCCAGCTTTGGCAGGCCGGACCCATCCTTCTTGATCTTGCTGCCGCCTGCGTTGACCACATGCCAATCTGCCACCGCTGCGGCAAAAACCGCAGCATCCGCAGCACGGGTTGCCTTTACCGCTGCCAGCATCTCTTGCGCGCTCTCCACCTTGATCGTGGTCACACTCAGCGGCGGCCGCACCTCTGCCGGGCCGGTAATGAACGTCACGTCAGCGCCCAGCGCGGCCAGGGCCCGGGCAATCGCTGTGCCTTGCGCCCCAGAAGAGCGATTGGCGATATAGCGCACCGGATCAATCGGCTCATGGGTTGGTCCGGATGTCACGATGACATGTTTTCCCGTCAGTGGGCCATCCGCCAGAACCCCATCAATCGCTGCGATAATCTCGGGCACCTCAGCCATGCGCCCCGGCCCGTATTCACCGCAGGCCATGTCGCCATCGTTTGGACCAACAACCAGGATGCCGTCTTCCAGCAAGACAGCGAGATTACGCCGGGTCGCCGGGTGTTGCCACATGCGGACATTCATTGAGGGCGCAATCAAAACGCGCGTGTCGGTCGCCAACAGCAAAGTCGAGGCCAGATCATTGGCATGCCCACCAGCCATTTTCGCCATCAGATCAGCAGTCGCAGGGGCGACGACGATCAGATCGGCGGCACGCGACAGTTCAATATGGCCCATCTCGGCCTCGTCAGTGAGATTGAACAGGTCCTGATAGATCTTGGAAGCCGCCAAGGCAGACAAGCTGAGCGGCGTGACAAACTCTGCCCCTGCCCGCGTCAAAACGGGCGTCACCCGGGCACCCCGTTCGCGCAACCGGCGCACAAGGTCCAACGATTTGAAAGCGGCAATGCCGCCGCCAACGATTAAGAGAATGTGCTTGTCTGCGAGCATCTGTCGTCTCCGATCGGGGTTGCCCGACACTAGGTCAGATCAGACCGGAAACACAATGTCACGCGTCAGGCAAAAAACATGTGCATTTCGGTGCTTTGCGCCTCAAGGCTTTTGCGCATCTTGCCAAAGGCCGCCGCCTCAAGCTGGCGCACACGCTCTTTCGACAGACCCATCTCGGAGCCAAGGCTCTCCAGCGTGCGGGGCTTGTCCCGCAGTTTACGCTCGCGCACGATGAACTGCTCGCGATCATTGAGGTTTGACAGGGCTGTCAGCAGCCACTGGCGCAGGGTGTCATTGTCGTGTGTATGCGCCACAGTTTCGGCGGCCTGCGGGCCATCATCCTCTAGCGCATCGATCCATTCGCGCCCTTCATCATCGACCGATTGCGTTGCATTCAGCGAAAAATCGGACCCCGAAAGCCGTCCTTCCATCATCTCCACGTCATGCAAGGGTACGCCCACTTCAATGGCAATCAGTTCACGCATGTCGTGCCTGTCCAGCACCCGGCCTTCGGCGGATGCTTCACGTTCCAACCGGGCCTGCACGCGGCGCAGGTTGAAGAACAGGGATTTTTGCGAAGAGGTCGAGCCGGTACGCACCATCGACCAATTGCGCATCACGTAATCCTGGATCGACGCCTTGATCCACCAGATAGCGTAGGTCGAAAACCGGACACCACGGTCAGGGTCAAACTTGTCGGCGGCTTTCATCAGCCCAACCGACGCTTCCTGAATGAGATCATTCATGGGGGCGCCATAGCGTTTGAATTTCGAGGCCATCGAGATTGCGAGGCGCATGTAGGCCGTGATCAGGCGATGCAACGCCTTCTCGTCGCGCTTGTCGCGCCAAGCGTAAGCAAGCGCGAGTTCGGTTTCGGCGTCAAGCAGCTCAGCCTTCATTGCCGTCCGGGACAACGTTTGATCAGAAAAACCGGTCACGCCCATCGGAATTCTCCCAGTTTGCATTGTGATGCGTTAACTTTGGTGTTTGAACTGTTTACGGAGAGCCCGACAAGATGGATCACGAAAAGTTGCGCCCATGCCATTGCCAAACCTTTCCCTCGTCCTAGGCGGCGCCGCCTCTGGAAAGTCCACTTTTGCAGAAGGACTTGTTCTGAAGGGGTCCGACAATCCCATCTATGTTGCAACTGCACAGGTCTTTGATGACGAGATGGCGCAGAAAGTTGCACGCCATCAAAGGTCGCGCGGCACCGATTGGATCACCATCGAAGAACCCATCGACCTTCCCCGCGCTTTGGCGCAAGCAAAACCGGGGCAGCCCGTCTTAATAGATTGCGCGACCCTTTGGCTGACCAATCTGATCCTGGGCGAACATGACATCGCAACTCACAGTGCCGCATTGATAGATGCAGTAGCAGCCAGACATGGCCCGGTGGTGATTGTCTCGAACGAGGTGGGGCAAGGGATCGTGCCCGACAACACCCTCGCGCGCAGTTTCCGAAATGCGCAAGGCCAATTGAACCAAAGCCTGGCGGCAAGCGCTGATCTTGTCGTGGCGGTCATGGCCGGGCTGCCTTTGACGCTCAAAGGGAACTTGCCGTGACAAAACTCTGGCTTGTGCGTCATGGACCGACCCATGCCAAATCCATGGTGGGCTGGTCCGATGTTCCCGCAGACCTTTCTGACGCAGCCGCAATTGCCCGTTTGCGCGCATTCCTGCCTGACGCGCCAGTGGTGTCCTCCGACCTGATCAGGGCCAGTGCCACGGCTGATGCGCTGACCCCGGCGCTCAGGCTGCCGCATGATCCCCAATTGCGCGAAATCAATTTCGGCGATTGGGAGTTGCAAACCTTTGCCGAGGTCGAAGCCAAAGACCCGCACACCATCCGCGCCTACTGGGAAACCCCGGGCCATGTGGCACCCTCTGGCGGCGAAAGCTGGAACGCGGTGCGCGACCGGGTTGATGGCGCAATTGACCGCTACCTTGCTGACGGTCATGACCACCTTATCATCGTCGCACACTTCGGCACCATCCTCACCCAAGTGCAGCGGGCGCTGGGGATCGGCGCGTATGCGGCATTCAACCACCGTATCAACAACCTGTCCGTCACGGTGCTGGAATACAGCACCGCTGGCTGGACAACGCATCACATCAATCACACCCCGTGATGACCTCAATCACAGAAGATCGTTCGCCACCCCTGCACCCCCTGCGCTAGGCATTCCCCCATGACTTATCAACTCTACATCGGTGATCGCACATTCAGCAGTTGGTCCTTGCGCGGCTGGCTGATGCTGGAGAAATTCGGGCAGCCCTTCCAGACAACCATGGTCGGGCTCTACGCGGGAACCATGAAAGCAGACCTTGCGCATCTTGCGCCCGCGCGAACCGTGCCGGTCATGCAAACACCCGGCGGGCATGTGCTGACGGACAGCCTCTCCATGGCGGAAACGCTCGTCGAAACTCACCCGGATATTGATTTCTATCCCAAAGACCCGGCAGCGCGGGCCTTGGCCCGTAATCTCATTGCCGAGATGCACAGCGGGTTTACGGCATTGCGAGATGCCTGCCCGATGATGGTCCGCTTTCGCTGGAACGGATTTCAGCCCTCGCCTGCGGTGCGTGACGACCTCGCGCGCATTGAACATCTGTGGGATCTGGCGCGGGCGCGCCATGGTGGCAGCGGTCCGTGGCTCTTTGGGGCGTATTCACTCGCTGACGTTTTCTATGCCCCCGTCGCCATGCGTATTACGGCCTATGACCTGCCTGTCAGCGCTGCATCGCAGGCCTATGTCGCGGCCCATCTTGCTGACCCGGCTTTTCTGGCCTGGCGCAAAGCGTCCTTGAAAGAAGTGCATGAGCCCTGGCCATATCCGCTGGATTGGCCGCAATTTCCCTGGCCGGGTGACATCAATTAGCCATTCCTAAAATTAACCTTTCCTAAACCACCTGCCCCTACCGGTTAACCATGAATAGGGGAACATGATGGTCGCTTTGGCCTACACCGTGGCATTCGAAGGGATCGAGGCGCGATTGGTCGAGGTTCAATGCGCAGTCACGCCGGGTATTCCGGCGTTCGCGATCGTCGGGCTGCCAGACAAAGCCGTGTCCGAGGCCCGCGAGCGGGTGCGCGCCGCACTCACCGCCATGGCCATCGCCCTGCCTTCCAAACGGATCACGGTGAACCTGTCACCTGCCGATCTGCCAAAGGAAGGGTCGCATTTTGATCTTCCCATCGCATTGGCACTGCTGGCGGCCCTCGAAATCGTCCCGCAAGATCACGCCGCTCAAACCGTCGCTCTGGGCGAGCTTTCTTTGGATGGCACATTGGTTCCGGTCAATGGCGCGCTGCCCGCCGCCATGGCCGCCGCTGATGGCGACCGCACCCTGCTTTGCCCGCAGGCCTGCGGGGCAGAGGCCGCCTGGGTCGGTACGGTGAACGTCATCGCTCCACGCACGCTGGCTGATATGGTGCAGCATTTCACGGGGCGGTCGGTTCTGCGGCCCTCCGAACCCGGAGAGGTCATGCGCCGGACCCGCACGCGCGATCTGTCCGAAGTCAAAGGCCAGGAGCGCGCAAAACGCGCGCTGGAAATCGCGGCAGCGGGGCGACACCACCTGCTGATGGTGGGTGCGCCGGGGTCAGGCAAATCTATGCTGGCCGCCCGCATCCCCGGTATCCTGCCAGAGCTGACGCCGACCGAAGCGCTTGAAACATCCATGATCCATTCGCTATCGGGGCTCTTGGACGAGGGCGGCATCAACCGGGAACGGCCGTTTCGCGAACCGCATCACACAGCCTCAATGGCGGCGATCGTCGGCGGCGGACGCGGTGCCAAACCGGGCGAGATCAGCCTCGCGCATAACGGCGTCCTGTTCATGGATGAATTCCCGGAGTTTCCGCGTATGGTGCTGGAAACACTGCGCCAGCCCATTGAAACCGGCGAAGTGGTGGTGGCGCGCGCCAACGCGCATGTCCGCTATCCTTGCCGCTTCATGCTTGTGGCGGCGGCCAACCCTTGCAAATGTGGCTATCTGGCGGATCCAGCGCGCGCTTGCGCGCGGGTGCCCCTGTGTGGAGAGGATTACATGGGGCGGATATCAGGGCCCTTGATGGACCGCTTTGACCTGCGGATCGAAGTGCCGCCCGTGGCCTTCACAGATCTTGATCTGCCGGAAGCAGGCGAAAGCTCTGCCAGCGTCGCCGCGCGCGTGCGTCAGGCGCGCGACGCGCAGACGGCCCGTTTTTCTGACCACAAGGCGGTGCGGGTAAACGCCGATATGGAGGGGCATCTGCTGAATGAGATCGCCACGCCTGACAGTGAAGGGCGCGCCCTTCTGACGAAGGTTGCCGAACGCTTTGGTCTGTCCGCCCGCGGCTATCACCGGGTGCTGCGGGTGGCCCGGACAATCGCCGACCTCGATGGGGCCGAGGACGTACGCAAACCGCATGTGGCCGAGGCCGTCAGCTATCGGCTCGCCATGGCGAAAGAGGTTTAGCGGCGCGCCTCGATCGCCTGCCAGATCTTTTCCGCGATATTGACACCATCAAACCGTTCCAATTCCTGAATGCCGGTAGGGGACGTCAGGTTAATCTCGGTCAACCAGTCACCGATCACATCGATGCCGACGAAAATCTGGCCCTTTTCGCGCAATAGCGGACCAATGCGCGCGCAAATCTCGTGATCGCGATCTGTCAGGTCCACTTTCTCGGGGCGCCCGCCCACGTGCATGTTCGACCGGGTTTCGCCGGCGGCAGGGACGCGGTTAATGGCACCAACCGGTTCGCCGTCAACAAGAATGATCCGCTTGTCACCTTTCGCAACATCAGGCAGGAATTGCTGCATGATCAGCGGCTCGTTGTTGATGCCGGCAAACATCTCGTGCAACGAGGCAAGGTTGCTGTCATCCTGTTTGAGCTTGAAAACACCGGCACCACCGTTGCCATAAAGTGGCTTGAGAATGACATCGCCATGTGCCGCGCGAAAGGCCTTGAGCGTCTCAAGGTTGCGCGCGATCATCGTAGGCGGCGTCAAATCCGGAAACGCCAGCACCAATAGTTTTTCAGGGTAGTTACGCACCCAAAACGGATCGTTGACCACCAGCGTATCGGGGTGGATCATGTCAAGGATATGGGTCGTGGTGATATAGCCCATGTCAAAGGGCGGGTCTTGACGCAGCCAGACAACATCAAACTCCGCTAGGTCGACGGTCTGCAAATCATCCAACGCGAAATGATCGCCTTTGACCCGCTGCACGGTCAACGGCCAGCCTTTTGCCGTCACCTGCCCTTGATCGTAGGCGAGCCCATCCGGCGTGTAATAGAACAGACTATGACCACGGGCCTGCGCTTCTTCGGCAATCCGAAAAGTACTGTCCGCATCAATATCAATCGGCCCAATCGGGTCCATCTGGAAAGCGATCTTCAGCGACATGGCGCAGCCTCATTGGTTGTCATTTCCGGGCTTAAATGGCCCAGTCAACCGTCATGTGCAATGGGCCGTCACACTTCCATGAAGGCGTTCTCGATCACATTAAGACCACCAAAACCGTTCACAACGGCCAGATCAAACCGCACATCTGTCAATTGCCCGCGCGGTTCACCCGCCAGAAATTCTCCAGCACTCGCAACGATCCGCGCCATTTGCCTGCGTCCCAGACGTACCGCAGCAGTGGCAAAGCTCCTGCCTTTCTTGACCTCAACAAAGACAACTGTGTCACCTTCGCGCGCAACCAGATCAATTTCGCCCGACTGACCGCGCCAGCGCCGGGCCGCGATCAGGTGATCACGCCTCTCATAGTCGCGCGCAACAATGTCCTCGGCAGCAAGGCCAGCATAATATCCCAGTGAGCCACTCATTCATCATCTCCTAACTGCAATGCGATTTGATACACCTGCCTGCGTGGCAGACCCAATGCCCCCGCCACAGCTGTTGCCGCATCCTTCACACGCATCGTTTTCATCGCCTCACGCAGCGCACCGGCAATGGCGTCATCGGCGATCTCAACTGCGCCAGCGCGCCCGACCAGAACGACAATTTCGCCCTTGACTTGCCGTCCGTCGAACGCCGTCGCCAATTCCGCCAATGAGCCGCGTGACACCTCTTCAAACTTCTTCGTCAGCTCGCGGCAAACAACCGCTTCCCGCTCACCCCCCAGTATCTCGCACAAAATACCTAACATTTCGCCAACGCGCTTCGGGCTCTCATAAAACACCAGCGTAAATGGCGTATCGCGCAGCGCCGCGATCTCTGTTTCGCGTTGTTTCCTGGCGGCTGGCAGGAACCCCACAAAGGCAAAGCGATCGGTGGCCAAACCTGAAACGGTCAATGCGGCCAACACCGCTGACGCGCCCGGCGCAGTGGTGACAGGTATCCCTGCGGCAATTGCAGCACGTCCCAACTCATAGCCCGGATCAGCCACCAGAGGCGTCCCTGCCTCAGAAACATAAGCGACTGATTTTCCGCCCTTCATATCCGCCACCAGGCGCGCGACGGCTACCTCACCACTGTGGTCATGAAAGGCCACGACCTTGCGCCCGCCCAAAGGCACCCCGTGGATTTCCATCAACTTGCGCGCCGTGCGCGTGTCTTCGGCTGCAATCAGGTCAGCACCGGCCAGAATGTCCAGACCCCGCAACGTCATATCCCGCGCAGACCCAATCGGTGTCGCCACGAAATAAAGTCCGGCAGTGAGTGGCTTGCTTGTAAAATTCATCTCTGGACCCGCCAGCCCCCTGCTTTATGGTGATCCTCGACATCGCGGCGGGACGTCGGGCCTCTGCCAACTGCCTATCGCGCGAAACAGGAGGAATACCACGCATGTTTGCTCGATTCAGCAACACTCGCAAGCCGCTTGCCCGTTTTTTTGCTTTTGCCGCCCTACTGTGGCTGGCCGCATGTGAGGTAACACTGGCGCCGGACGCCAATGTTGGCCGACGGATCAACCCCGGAGCACCCATTGAAGTGGCGCTGCTGGTCCCCGGAGGATCATCGCTGGCCACCGACAATCAGCTGGCACAGAACTTTGAGAACGCCGCACGCCTCGCCATTGCCGACCTTCAGGGGGCAACCATTGATCTGCGGGTTTACAACACGGCCGGCGGAAACCCTCAACAGGCCGCAATTGCCGCAACGCAAGCCGTCAATGAGGGCGCCAAGATTATTATCGGGCCGCTTTACGGCGAAGCTGCCAATGCGGCCGGGGTTGCCATTGCCGGGCGGAATGTGAATGTCCTAGCCTTCTCAAACAACCCCGCCTTTGCAGGTGGCAACGTGTTCATTCTCGGCGCCACCTTCGACAATACCGCTGAACGCCTTGTCCAATTCGGGGTGCGTCAGGGGGTAAGTCGCTATTTCGTCGTGCACGGAGAAAATCTTTCCGGCCGCGTTGGGCGCGAGGCGATCACCGCCGCCATTCAGCGAAACGGCGGAGAAGTCAGCGGCGTTGAGAGCTATCCTGTGTCCCAACAGGGTATCTTTACATCGACCCGACGCATTGCCTCTAATGTGCAAGGTTCGGGCGCGCAGGCCGTCTTCACGACGGCCAGTGCCAATGCGGACCTGCCCATTCTTGCCACCGCCTTGCCTGATGCCGGTGTAGATACCGACCGCATCAGGTTCGTTGGGCTGACCCGCTGGGACACGCTCCCGCAGATGGCCTCTCTGCCGGGGCTGCAAGGTGGTCTCTTTGCTCTTCCCGATCAGGGGCCTGCGACACTTTTCGCCAGTCGCTATTCTGAAACTTTCGGAGAAACACCGCACCCGCTGGCCGGCCTTGCCTATGACGGGATCGCAGCGATCGGGGCGCTTGCCGCTGCCGGGGACACGCTGGCCCTTACCAAAGCCGCATTGATCCAACCGCAGGGTTTTCGCGGCACCGCCGGTGTTTTCCGGCTCATGCCAAATGGTCTGAACCAGCGCGGTCTTGCCGTCGCTACTTTTCAAAACAATCAGGTTGTGATCCTTGACCAAGCCCCAAGAAGCTTTGGCGGCCCCGGCCTCTGAACCCAATACGCTGCCAGTCGACAATGCGCCGGACGGATTGATCTGTCCGGCGTCAATGATCTTTGACAAAAACGCCGTTGAGCGCGAGATCAGTACGGCCATCGCAGAGGCAAAATCCGAAAAAGATATCCGCGCGGCAACTGTGGTCGCGCTGACGCAAGCGCGCAAAACAGGCATGTCGCAAATCGCCACGGCCTTTCGGGCCCAGCCCTTTGCTGCGCGTCCGGCCACCCGGGCCTACAACTGGCTGACTGATCAGATCGTGCATATCGTCCTTGCTGTCACGACCGAGCATCTGCACCCCCTGTCCAACCCAACCGAAAGCGAGCGGCTGTCGCTGATCGCTGTGGGTGGCTATGGACGGGGCGAGATGGCGCCCTATTCCGATGTCGATCTACTGTTTCTGACACCCTACAAGATCACCCCATGGGCCGAGAGCGTGATCGAATCCATGCTTTATATGCTCTGGGACCTCAAGCTGAAGGTCGGCCACGCCAGCCGCACCGTGAAAGACTGCCTGCGGTTGGCCAAGGAAGACTATACGATCCGCACGTCACTGGTGGAATACCGCCATCTTGCTGGTGACGCCGGGCTTGCCGAGGAACTGGGCGAGCGGCTCTGGGAGGAATTGTTCAAATCAACGGCGAGCGACTTCATTGAAGCGAAACTTGACGAACGCGCGACACGCCATCGCAAGCAAGGCGGGCAGCGCTATATGGTCGAACCGAACGTCAAGGAAGGCAAGGGCGGATTGCGCGATCTGCAATCGCTGTTCTGGATCAGCAAATACGTCAACGACGTCAAAGACGCCGCTGAATTGGTTGCGCTTGGCGTCTTTACACAGGACGAGTTTGAAACCTTCGTCACCGCCGAGGATTTCCTCTGGGCCGTCCGTTGCCATCTGCACCTGATCGCTGGCCGCGCGGCTGACCAACTGACCTTTGACATGCAGGTCGAGGTGGCCGCGGCGATGGGTTATGCCGATCACGGCGGCAGGCGCGGGGTCGAGCATTTCATGCAGGCCTATTTCCGGCAGGCCACCCATGTTGGTGAATTGACCCGCATCTTTCTGACCGCGCTTGAGGCCAACCACACCAAGAAGGAGCCGATGCTGGCGCGGCTCTTGACGCGGCGCAAACGTGCCAAACCCCCCTACGCCATCAAGCAAAACCGCCTTACCGTCGCCAATGAACGCGCCTTTTTCGCAGACAAGCTGAACATGCTGCGGATTTTTGAAGAGGCGCTGCGCACCGGTACGTTGCTGCATCCCGACGCGATGCGCCTGATTTCGGCAAACCTCGAGCAGATTGATGCCGACATGCGCGACGACAAGGAGGCGCGGCGGATATTCCTTGATCTGATGTTGAAACATGGCAACCCCGAACGGGCGCTCAGGCGGATGAACGAATTGGGGGTGCTGGCCGCTTTCATTCCCGAGTTTGCGCCGATTGTCGCGATGATGCAGTTCAATATGTATCACCACTATACGGTGGACGAGCATACAATTCAGTGCATCAGCCATCTCGCCCAGATCGAACGCAAGGAATTGATCGAGGAATTGCCCGTCGTTTCAGGCATTCTGGAACGCGGGGTCAACCGCCGGGTTCTCTATGTGGCACTCTTGCTGCATGACATCGGCAAAGGGCGCGATGAGGATCATTCGGTACTGGGCGCACAGATCGCGCGCAAGGTCGCGCCCCGCCTGGGGCTGAACAAGAAGGAATGCGAGACGGTCGAATGGCTGACCCGTTCTCACCTGCTGCTTTCAGATGTTGCGCAAAAGCGCGACATCGCAGAGCCCCGCACCGTGCGCGGCTTTGCCAAGGCGGTCAAATCGGTCGAACGGCTGGACCTGCTGACCGCACTCACGGTTTGTGACATTCGCGGGGTTGGTCCTGACACCTGGAACAACTGGAAAGCGGTGCTGATCCGCAATCTCTACAAAGCTACGAAATCAGCCCTTCAGACCGGGTTGGAAGACTTGAACCGCGAAACCCGCGAGGCCGAGGCCAAGCGCACGCTGCGGGCTGCCCTGTCCGATTGGGACAACAAGGCGCTCAAGACCGAGGTGGGGCGGCACTACGGCCCCTACTGGCAAGGCCTGCCCCTTGCAGCACAGGCGGTTTTCGCAAAGCTGCTGCGCGATATCGCTGATGACGAGATCAGGATAGACCTGATGCTTGATGAAGACCGCGACGCGACGCGCACCTGCTTTGCGATGGTCGATCATCCGGGGCTTTTCAGCCGCATGACCGGAGCGCTGGCATTGGTGGGGGCCAATGTAGTGGATGCACGGACCTATACCTCGAAGGATGGCTATGCGACGGCGGTGTTCTGGGTGCAGGACAATGACGGCAACCCTTACGAGGCCGCCCGACTGCCGCGCCTGCGCAAGATGATTGGACGCACGCTGAAAGGCGAAGTCGTTGCCAAAGATGCGCTCAAGGACAAGGATAAAATCAAGAAACGCGAGCGCGCCTTCAAAGTGCCCACCAGTATCAGTTTCGACAACGAAGGATCAGAGATCTACACCATCATCGAGGTCGACACCCGCGACCGCCCGGGGTTGCTTTACGATCTGACACGCACGCTGGCGAATAATCACGTCTACATTGCCTCTGCCGTCATCGCGACCTACGGCGAGCAGGTCGTGGATACATTCTACGTCAAGGACATCGTCGGGCTGAAGTATCATTCACAGGCCAAGCGCGACAGTCTGGAGCGCAAGCTACGCGAAGCCATCACGCAAGGCGCAGAGCGCGCGGCAGAAGGATGATGCTGATGCCACACGCCAGTCCTTTTCAAGAAATCGAACCACAGTCTTGCAGGTTTTTGGGGTGCACCCCATGAAGCCGATCCGCCTCATGTCAGGTTTTTTCACTGTCGGTATCTGGACCCTGTTAAGTCGGCTGATGGGGTTTGTCCGCGACATCATGATCGCTGCATATCTCGGGACAGGCCCCGTTGCAGAAGCCTTTCTTGTGGCCTTTTCGCTTCCGAACCTCTTTCGACGTTTCTTTGCTGAAGGGGCGTTCAACATGGCGTTTGTGCCAATGTTTTCCAAGAAAGTGGAAGGCGATGACGGCGCCCAGCGCTTTGCGCAGGACGCATTCGTGGGTCTGGGCGGCATTCTGACCGTATTTACTGTGATTTCTGTCATCTTCATGCCGGCCCTCGTGACAGCGATGGCCAGCGGATTTCTGGGAACCGAGCGGTTCGACCTGGCAGTTTACTATGGTCGCATTGCATTTCCCTACATCCTTTTCATCTCGCTCACCGCGCTGCTGTCGGGTGTTCTGAACGCCACCGGGCGATTTGCGGCGGCGGCGGCGGCCCCGGTTCTGCTCAACGTGGTCTTCGTGCTCGCGATACTTGTCACGGCACTGACTTGCACATGTGCTGGGCCCGAGGGCCAATCCATCATCGGACGATCGCTGGCCTATGCGGTTCCTGTCGCTGGTCTGGCGCAGCTTGCGGTCGTCTGGGTCGCGGCAAAGCGCGCAGGCTATACCCTGCGCATTGGCAAACCCAGGATCACGCCCGAACTGAAACGCCTTGCGATCATCGCTGCCCCCGCCGCCCTTGCGGGCGGTGTTGTGCAAATCAACCTGCTTGTCGGGCGACAGGTCGCGAGCTTTTTCGAAGGTGCGGTTGCATGGCTCAACTACGCTGACAGGCTTTATCAATTGCCGCTTGGTGTCGTGGGGGTCGCCATCGGCGTTGTCCTGCTGCCCGATCTGTCTCGCCGCCTGCGCGCGGGGGATGAAGCAGGCGGGCGCGATGCGTTCAACCGCGCCTCCGAGATCAGTCTGGCACTGACGATCCCCGCTTCTGTCGCGCTGATGGTGATCCCCCTGCCCCTTGTCAGCGTGCTGTTTGAACGCGGCGCGTTCACCAGCGACGATACGGCCGCCACAGCCATCGCGGTGGCAATCTATGGGTTGGGCCTGCCAGCGTTCGTGCTGCAAAAGACGCTGCAACCGTTGTTCTTTGCGCGTGAGGACACCAAACGGCCTTTCTATTATGCGCTCATCGCCATGGCGCTGAACGCGGCCTTGGCCATTGGCCTGTCGCCCGTTATCGGCTTTGCAGCGGCTGCGATTGGCACCTCACTGACCGGATGGGCGATGGTGGTGTTACTCTTGCGCGGCACGCGCTCTATGGGGGATGCGGCAAAATTCGATGCCCGGTTCAAAAGGCGGCTGGGGCGCATTATCCTGTCATCCGCCGCCATGGGGATCATCTTGATGATTGTGGCAACGACAATGACCCCTTTATTCGGGATTGCGACATTACGCTATGTTGCACTTCTGATCTTGGTTCTGACCGGGATCATCAGTTACTTCGGCATCGGACACCTGTTGGGCGCGTTCAAACTGTCGGAGTTCCGGCGCAACCTGCGCCGCTAGGACCGCTGCCGCAGGCGTGTCACAAGGCTGCTCCAACCACCGGGGGCAAGAATGACCGACAACATGAAGCCCGCGACAAACCCGGATAATTCCGAAATCCATTGGTTGTTGCCGCCAAAGATCAGGCCAAACGCCAACTGAATCATAAGCAGGAAACCAATCAGGCGAAACGCCATGATCTGGTTTTCCCCCGCTTTGCCCAACCGCAACCACAGCGCATAGGTATAGGCACCGATCAACCCGTAGACCGGGGTGAACCCGCCAATCAGCGGATAGCGTCCATCAACGGCCAGACCAAAAACCACTGCCCCTACGATGCTCGTCGCAAGATAGAGAAACAACACTTTGGCTGACCCGTAATATTCGGCGGTAAATTTTCCCAATGCGAGAACCAGTGCCGCGCTAAAGACGACTTGGGCCAGTTGCCCATTAATAAAGGTGTAAGTCACGAACCGCCTGAGCATTTCAAAGGAATAGTCCCCACGGACCAACACCTGATCAAGCACCGCTGGCGAAAACCCATATTGCTCGATCGCGGCGATGCGCCACCCGATGCCGCGCAGCCCACCCACAATGCCGTAATTTGCCAGCTGAAAGACAGCCTCTATCCCCACAATCAGCAAGGTCAGCACAACCACCAATGGGGGCAGAGCATTGAACGGGCTTTCTGGCTTCATCTTGGTCTCTCAGCACAGTTGAAGTTGACGGGTCTGTCTGGCATGGGTATGCGACCCCTGCCTTGAAATCCAGTCCGGACATCAGCCATATGACAAAGACTTCATTCACTCCGCGCGTTTTCTCCGGGATCAAACCTTCTGGCGGGTTGACGCTGGGCAATTATCTGGGTGCGATCAAGCGTTTCGTCGGCATGCAAGGCCAGATGGAGACGATCTATTGCGTCGTTGACATGCACGCGATTACGGTCTGGCAGGACCCCAGAGAGCTGGCCAATATGACGCGCGAAGTGGCGGCAGGGTATCTGGCCGCCGGCCTTGATCCTGCGCAGTCGATTCTATTCAACCAAAGTCAGGTCGCGGCCCATGCCGAGTTGGGCTGGGTGTTCAACTGTGTTGCCCGTGTCGGTTGGATGAACCGGATGACGCAGTTCAAGGACAAGGCCGGCAGCAGCGCCGAAAAAGTGTCGCTGGGCCTCTATGCCTATCCGGCGCTGATGGCTGCGGATATTCTGCTTTACCACGCCACCCATGTTCCCGTGGGCGAGGACCAGAAGCAGCACGTTGAGTTGACCCGCGACATCGCCGCCAAATTCAACCATGATTTCAAAACCGATTTCTTCCCGTTGACCGACCCGGTCATCGAAGGCCCGGCCATGCGCATCATGAACTTGCGCGACGGGACCAAGAAAATGTCCAAATCAGGCGAAAGTGACATGGAACGCATCAACATGACCGATGATGTCGACAAGATCGCCAAGAAGTTCAAGAAAGCAAAGACCGATCCAGAACCGCTGCCTGAAACGGTTGAAGGCCTAAAGGACCGCCCCGAGGCGCGCAATCTGGTCGAAATCTACGCAGCCCTCAGCGACATGACGCCCGAGGCGGTGATCGCAGACTACCCCGGCGCAGGTTGGGGCAAATTCAAGCCCGCTCTGGCTGATCTGGCGGTGGCAAAACTGGCCCCGATTTCCGATGAAATGGCGCGCTTCATGGCCGATCCCGCAGAAATCGACCGCGTCCTTGGGGCAGGTGCCGAAAAGGCGCGCGCCATAGCCGAGCCGGTTTTGCGTGACACCTACGATATCGTCGGCCTGCTGCGCTCATGACACGTATGTGAATTTCTGCACACACCCCTTGCGCTTATTGGCATTGCGTGCGCCCTTGTGATCGGCCACCTAATGGCGAGTGACCATGAAAGAGGTAATCCATGTCCATCTCAGCATCCGCCCGCGTCGGGCATATTCACTTGCGCGTTTCTGATCTTGAACGGTCAATCGCATTCTATTCAGGTGTTTTGGGCTTTGAGGTAACGCAACGCTATGGCCCCGGTGCGGCCTTTTTGGCAGCGGGCGACTACCACCATCACATCGGGCTGAATACCTGGGAAAGCCTTGGCGCCACACCGCCGCCCAAAGGGCATACGGGGCTCTACCATTCTGCCTTCCTCTACCCAGACAGGCAGGCCTTGGCCGAAGCGCTCGCACGGGTGGTTGCCGCAGGTATCCCGTTTGACGGTGCGGCAGATCACGGTGTCAGCGAGGCCATTTATCTGCGTGACCCCGACGAAAACGGTGTCGAACTCTATGTCGATAAACCGATGGCGGACTGGCCGCGCGACGCGGACGGATCACTGAAGATGGTCAATGACCGCCTTGACGTGGCCGGCTTGCTCGCCTTGGCAGAGCCAGCGTTACAAAGCTGAACGCCCTCAGATGCCAGCATAAGGCGCAAGTGTTCTGCCAACCCTGCCATGACGGCTTGGTGCAACGCTCATCCCATCATTCAAATTGCCCCTTCCGGCGTCCGATGTAACTCGGCATCGGACGCCACGCCACTTTACCTATGTGAAACCTGCGCCTAGGATTCGCCAGGAAGGGGAAGGACGCATCATGACCACGGGCAAGAACATCCGCACTTATTTTCAAGGCGGCTGGCACGAGGGCGATGTACCCGTCATGCGGGCCGCGGACCATGGGGCGTGGCTGGGGACAACCGTTTTTGACGGCGCGCGGTTTGTGAACGGGTTGATGCCCGATCTGGACCTGCATTGCGCCCGTACAAACCGATCCGCCGAGGCGCTGATGATCACGCCGACCGTCAGCACCGAAGAGATGATCGCGATCACCATGGAAGGTCTGGCAAAATACCCCGCTGGCGCCGCCGTTTACATCCGGCCCATGTATTGGGCAATCCACGGAGATCAGACAACAATCGTCCCCAGCCCGAGCGAAACCGGCTTTGCGATCTGTCTTGAGGAAATTCCCTTCGCACCCGAAACCGCGACGACCACGCTGGGTCTGACAAGGTTCCGTCGCCCCGTCATCGATGATGCGGTGGTCAACGCCAAGGCCGGCTGCCTTTACCCAAACAACGCCCGGATGCTGACCGAGGTGCGCGCGCGGGGGTTTGCCAATGCGCTGGTGGCCGACGCTATGGGCAATGTAGCTGAAACCGCCACCACCAACGTCTTTATGGTCAAGGATCGAGAGGTGTTTACCCCCATCGCCAACGGCACATTCCTTGCCGGGATCACCCGCGCGCGGCACATCTCAAACCTCAGGGCAGATGGGGTGAAAGTGCATGAAACCGTCCTGACATTCGATGACTTCCGCAGTGCGGACGAGGTATTCCTGTCCGGGAACATGTCCAAGATCACCCCTGTCACCGCCTTTGAGGACCGCCAGTACCAGGTCGGTCCCTTCACGCGCAAAACACGCGAAATGTATTGGGATTGGGCGGCCAGCACCGCCTGAGCATCGGACCCGCCAAAGGCGTCAATCTGTCGTTGCCACCGCCCGAATGATGCGCCACACTTGCCGCAACAGGGAGACCGTCATGCGTAAATTCTTGGTCGTATTGGATGATAGCCGCGAATGCCTCAACGCCATGCGCTTTGCCGCGATGCGGGCCTCACATACCGGTGGCGGGGTTGCGATCCTGTCGATCATTCCGCCTGATGAATTCAACCACTGGATCGGCGTGGGTGAAATCATGCGCGCTGAGGCGCGCGAACGCATCGAGGTTCATTACGAAGTTTTCGCCAAGTGGATGCGCGACAAGCAGAATGTGGAACCGGAACTTGTGATCCGCGAAGGTGAGCCGCTGAACGAAATTATAGCACAGGTCCATGAAGACCCAGACATCGGCGTGCTTGTGCTTGGTGCGGGTGTTGACAACAAAGGGCCGGGGCCGCTGGTGACGCAACTGAGCAAACAATCCGGTAGCCTGCCGATCCCGATCACGATTGTGCCGGGGGATTTGTCGAAGGAACGGCTGGAGGCGATTACATAGGCGCCGCCGGCCAGTTTAGAACGATTCCAAACCTTGACTCTTGAGGTCTGCGACCGCATATATAAATCCTGACAAAAAAGGTTGGCCCGATGTTTATCCAGACAGAATCAACACCAAACCCCGCCACGCTCAAATTTCTGCCCGGCCAGAACGTGCTGGAAGTTGGAACCGCCGATTTTCCGAGCGCCGAGGCGGCCGAAAGCTCGCCTCTGGCAAAGCGCATTTTCGCGGCAGGTGGCGTTACCGGGGTGTTCTTCGGCGTCGATTTTGTGACGGTGACAAAAGCCGATGATGTTGAATGGGACCATATCAAACCCGGTATCCTTGGCGCGGTCATGGAACATTATCAGTCCGGCCAGCCCATCATGGCCGAGGACCACAAGCCTGCCAGCGGACATGCTGAACACACCGGCGAAGATGGCGAAATCGTGGGCCAGATCAAGGAATTGCTTGATACGCGCGTGCGCCCTGCCGTGGCGCAGGATGGCGGCGACATCACGTTCCACGGGTTTGATCGCGGGATTGTCTATCTGCACATGCAGGGCGCCTGTGCAGGGTGCCCATCGTCGACACTGACGCTGAAAATGGGCATCGAAAACCTGCTGCGCCACTACATCCCCGAGGTTGTCGAGGTGCGGCCCGTTGCAGCCTGACCCCATCATTCTGGCCTTTGATACATCGGCGGCGCATTGCGCCGCCGCTTTGTTGTTGGGCGATCGGGTTATCACGCGC
>Ga0316208_1000508_pt1 | contig 46608 bp, 36 predicted proteins | sample 3monopyrite_MG_FD_204944 | JGI IMG/M metagenome (GOLD analysis project Ga0316208, IMG submission 204944) | Microbial mat bacterial communities from mineral coupon in-situ incubated in ocean water Damariscotta River, Maine, United States -... | ecosystem: Environmental > Aquatic > Marine >... | reverse complement strand
CGATTTTGACAGCTTGCCTGTCGATGATTTTGATGCGCCAGTAAAGTATGAAAATGATCAATTCAGTCAGGAACTTCAGCTTCAATATAATAGTCACAAACTCAATGCTGTTTTTGGTTTTTATTATCTTGATTCATCCGCAGCAAACGACTTTGACGTTGTACTTGGTCAATTAGGGCGTGCCGCTTTTGGCTCGGAACTTGTTGCGTATACTGGCGGTAAGGTTGATACAAAAGCATGGTCATTGTTTGCAGATATTTCTTATGACGTGAGTGAAAAACTTTCACTATCTGTTGGAGGGCGTTACACCCATGACAAGCGCAGTGCTGATATTTTCCGGGCCACATACCTAGGAAAGGGGTCCCCCTTCTTTGGAAATAACACTGCCTTATTCCTTTCTGCCTCCAGTGACTTTGAAAATAGTCGTACTTTCAAAGACTTCTCACCTCGTGTTGCGCTGGATTATAGCTTAACTGATGACACGAAAGTATACGCCTCATTCAGCCGTGGTTTCAAAGCTGGCAGCTTTGACCCTCGGGGTGCCAATTTCTCGTCCCCTGAAGTGGCAGAGGGATATAAACCTGAAACCCTCGATAGCTACGAAGTCGGGCTGAAAGCAACATGGTGGGACGGGCGCGCCCGCACCAACATTGCCGTTTTTTATAGTGAATATAAAGACATGCAAATTCCAGGCTCTCTCCCTATTGATACGGATGGAGATGGTACAAATGATGGTTTTGTTGGAACAGTCACAAACGCTGGCAAGGCAGAAATCAAAGGAATAGAGTTTGAAGGTGAATTTTTACTTACAGAATCTCTAACACTACAAACTTCTCTGAATATACTGGACGCAGACATAAAAGAATGGCTGTTAAATGGTACTAATATAGCTGACCAACGTGAGGTTCAAAACACACCAGAGTTTATGTCATACGCAGGTCTAAATTACGCCCATATCTTAGAAAATGGTGTTTTAAATTTTAACGCAAACTGGTCACATAAAAGTTCAATCGTACAATTCGAAACACCTGTCCCTGAAATTGACCAAGATGCATACGATCTGGTCAATGTCAGTGTTGTTTATTTAGCTGATGACACTACATGGTCCTTCGGCGTTCACGGTAAAAACCTGTTTGATAAACAGTATAAAACTGCGGGCTACAATTTCCCTACCCTTGGTTTAGAAAATAACATTACCACTTTTTACGGCCCCCCAAGAACAATCACTGCTACATTTACCTATAATTTCTAGGGTACTCTCTGGGGGCTGCTAACGGCCCCTCAACCTTCCAGAGTAAGGTACATTTGAATTCAAGTATTTATCACAGGACTGTCTAGTGAGCTTCTTTAATACAACCGCCCCTCTTCTACCTGAAATACTTTCTCTTCATGGCAAATGGAAAGCCAGCAAAAAAGCCTTAATCTTTGAGGAAGAAACCCTTACATGGCAAGAGCTTGATGCCGCCACAAACCAGATCGCAAATGGTCTTATTGCGAACGACATCGGTGAAGGCGATATGGTTGGCATCATCATGAAAAATGGACGTCAAATGGTTGAGGCTCTTCTTGGTGTGATGAAGGCCGGTGCCGTCAGTGTGCCAATCAACTTATCAGTAAGTGATACAGCCTTATTTGCCATGCTGACAGACGCACAAATCTCCACACTTATTGCAACCCATGACCAAATACCCCGATTACAGGGCTATGAAAGCCAGCATTTTAAAATGCCCCCTTTATTTGCATCCTCAAGCCCCACGGATGCCTTTGAGAATTTTAAATACCTCAACACAAAAACAAAACCCGTGGTGAATCTTTCCCCGGAATCTCCCTTCAATGTTATTTACAGTTCTGGCACGACAGGCACACCGAAGGGAATTCTTCATACCCATCAGGGAAGGCTTGGTTGGGCTTATGACCTTTCGATCGCTCTTAGGTATGACGGGAGCGCCAGAACGCTCTTCACTATAGGGCTCTATTCTAATATTAGTTGGGTTGGTTTTTTATGCACTCTACTTGTAGGTGGCACACTCATAATTCAGAGTAGCTTTGATACCAAACATACCTTGGAAACCATCCAAACAAAACGTGTCACCAATATGTCAATGGTACCCATTCAATATCAAAGGTTACTCGAAGATCCTGATCATTCCAAATATGACTTGTCATCACTGAAAGCCATTATGAGTTGCGGTTCGCCTTTACATGCCGATTTACGAAAACAGCTATTTGACCGACTTGGCCCTGTTGTGATTGAACTATTTGGCCTAACGGAAGGTGTTATAACAACACTCGAACCTGATGAAGCACCTGGCAGGCTAGAATCTGCGGGCAAGCCACTTGTTGGCACCGACATCAAAATTATTGATGATAACAACCAAGAGGCTGAAACAGGTATATCTGGTGAAATTGTCGCAAGTGGACGCATCATAATGCCTGGGTATTTAGGAAAACCTGAAGCAACAAGGCAGGCTATCTGGACAGATACACTCGGAAAAAACTGGCTGCGTACAGGTGATATTGGTAAACTTGATGAAGAAGGTTATCTTTATATTGTTGACCGCAAGAAAGACATGATCATCTCGGGGGGGCAAAATATTTATCCGCAAGATATTGAAGTAACATTACTTTCCCATCCCAACATTAGTGAAGCCGCTGTTATTGGTATTCAAAGCACCAAATGGGGAGAAACACCCCTTGCCGTTGTCGTTCTCAAACCTAATGTTGTAATAAATGCAGAAGACATAAAAAACTGGGCCAATAAAACTCTGGGTAAACAACAACGAATAGCTGATGTTAAGCTTGTTAAAGAGTTACCCCGGAACCCTAACGGGAAAATTCTCAAAAAAGACCTCCGTGAGCTCTATAAGGATTTAAAGGTTGCTTAACTATACAGAAAACTATTTTACAAATCCGGATGGTTTGAAGCAATTTTACCGCGATTATAATTACGCCCCGCCAAAGGCACCAACAGTTCTTTGTATGCCGGGCCTAACACGCAATTCTAGAGATTTTTCTGAGATTGCTGAGCATTTGGCAACGACATGCCGGGTTATCTGTGTAGACCAACGCGGGCGTGGCCTCTCTGCATGGGACCCTGACCCAAGTCGGTACCGACCAAATGTTTATGTAGCCGATATGATGGCTCTTCTTGCCCACCTTAAAGTCAGCAAAGTCATTGCTTTTGGCACATCACTCGGGGGCCTCATGACGATTTTGATAAGCGCCTTGCACCCCGGAACCCTTATTGGTGCTATTATAAACGATATTGGCCCTGTTGTGGACCCTGCAGGCATTATTCGGATTAAATCCTACGTCGGCAAAGGCAAGCCACCAACAACATGGGCCGAAGCAGTAAAAATAGTAAAAGGTGCAAATACGGGTGTGTACCCAAAGTTTACAGAATTGGATTGGGATGCATTAACCCAAAAACTTTATCGCCTAGAGGGTGATGTCCCTGTGCAGTTATATGACCCTGCCATTAGTCAAAACTTTGAAAACACTTCAGATCAATCAGCACCAGACCTATGGGGTGTTTTTTCTACGCTCTACACTATACCTGTTGTAACGCTGCGCGGTGCGCTATCAGACATACTTTCTGACGCAACACTCAGAGAAATGGTCCATAAGCATCCTGACTTAATACCTGTTACAGTGGCCGATAAAGGCCATGTCCCTATGATGACCGAGCCAGAATGCATTGCCGCTATTGATATACTCATCAAAAAATGTCGCCAAACATAAATTTCGAATTTTACGTACCAACATATGGACTAACCTGTAGGAGTGTGGCAAAAGGACCTCAAATTTTTGACATAATATTTCAGGATACCGAGCATGAGTGAACAATTGTTACCCATCAATGCACAAGATGTCATCGATGCCGCTGCTCGGATTAAAGGTGCTGTCATACGCACCCCAACCAATCATTCTCGCACTTTATCAACAATCACTGGTGCAGATGTTTACCTCAAATTTGAAATTTTTCAATTTACAGCAGCCTATAAGGAACGGGGTGCATTAAACCGTTTACTTGATCTCCCAGAGGGTACAAAAGGCGTTATTGCGGCTTCAGCTGGCAACCATGCACAAGGCATCAGTTATCATGCGGGGCGCCTTGGCATTCCAGCAACGATTGTAATGCCGGAAGGAACGCCTTTTAATAAAGTAAAGCGCACCGAAGAACTGGGCGCTCGTGTTGTCTTACAAGGGACAGACTTTGAGGCTGCCACGCATCATGCTTATGAACTTGCGAAAACAGAACACCTAACATTCATTCATCCTTTTGATGATCCCCTCGTCATGGCAGGTCAAGGTACTGTTGGCCTTGAAATGCTGAAAGATTTTGCTGATCTTGACACCCTTGTTGTCCCTATTGGCGGTGGTGGCCTCATCTCTGGCGTTGCAACAATAGCCAAGCATATCAACCCGAATATTCGTATTGTTGGTGTGCAAACCGAAGCGTTTCCTGCAATGAAAGAAACCATTGATGGTACTTCCCTCGCAGGGGATAATATCAGCATAGCTGAGGGCATCGCTGTAAATAATCCCGGCGAAAAAACCCGCCATATTGTGAAAAAACTGGTCGACGAAATTGTAACGGTTTCTGAACGCAAAATAGAAGCTGCCATTGTAACCATCATGGAAATTGAAAAAGTTATTGTTGAAGGTGCTGGGGCCATTAGTTTCGGCGCCCTCATGCAACACCCTGATAAATTTAGGGGCCGTAAGGTCGGCATAATCCTGTCCGGGGGCAATATAGATAGCCGCCTGCTCGCTTCTGCTATTATGCGCGGCATGGCCCGTGATGGTCGCCTTGCACGCCTGCGTATTACGATGATGGATCAGCCCGGCGCGCTCGCTAAGGTCACTGAAATAGTGGCCAAAGTTGGCGCTAATGTGATTGAAATGCGCCACCACCGTGAGTTTGGAGCTATCTCCCTCAAACAAACCGAAATGGAGCTGGTGATTGAAGCTAAGGACCAAGAACACGCCCAGCGCTTAGTCACTGCCCTTGAGGTCGCCAACTTTAAAGTGGATTATGCAAAGACAGTTTAACCGCCTTTCCATGTAAATTACTCCGCAGGAACACTCCTGTGTTCCTGATCTTCGAATTTCTCTAGTTCATTTGCAATATGATTTGGCGATTTCGTATATTTTGCTAATAAATCATAGAAAACAGGCACAATAAATAGCGTGAAAGCTGTGGCAACGATCACGCCTGAAAATACGGTAACCCCAATAGTTTGACGACTGGCAGAGCCTGCGCCAGAAGCCATCATCAAAGGTACGGCCCCCATTGCAGTTGATAAGCCCGTCATCATTATAGGACGAAGCCGAGTGCTTGATGCTTCTATCAGTGCCTCACGAATATTCAGCCCCTTGTCTCGTAGCTGGTTGGCAAATTCTACAATCAAAATCCCATTTTTTGCCGCCAGTCCCACCAGCATGATAAGGCCTAGCTGGCTATAGATATTCATCGTACTGCCGGCCCAGTACAGCCCTAAAAGCCCCCCAAGAACAGCAAGGGGTACAGTCAGCATAATAATGAACGGATGGATGAAGCTTTCAAACTGCGCTGCAAGAATTAAGAACACAACAACGATAGCAAGCAAAAATACAAAATAGATATCATTCCCGGCTTCTTTAAAATCCCGTGTTGCGCCTTTATAATCGATACTGGTAACATTTGGCAGTACTTCACGAACAAGATTTTCAACATGTTCTGTTACTTCACCAAGTGTAAAGCCCGGCGCAACACTTGCTGAAATTGTTATTGCACGCATGCGGTTAAAACGGTTGAGCGATGGTACACCGGCAATTTCTTCAACCCTAACAAGGTTAGATAAGGGAATAAGGGCACCCGTGCGGAAAGATGCCACATGAATATTTTCCATATCTAGTGGCTGTTGCCGGTCTAGTTGGCGTGCTTGGATAATGACATCATACTCTTCACCGTTATCAATGAAGGTCGTAACCTTGCGGCCCCCCATCATTGCTTCAAGCGTACGGCCTATAGACTGAACGGACACACTAAGGTCTGCAGCACGGGCAGTATCAATGCTTACCTTAAACTGGGGTTGTGTTTCACGGTAATCAACATCAGCCGCAACAAGCCCTGCGTATTTGTTAATTTCCGCCATAATAACACTTTGAAACCGCCCTAGTTCTTCATAGGTATTCCCGCCAATCACAAACTGAAATTCACGACCACCACCACCTCTAAGTCCTGATGATTCAAAAATCATGACCCGAGCGCCAGGAACATGCGACTCAAACTTAGGGCGTAAATCATTTGCAATTTCACCGGCGGTAATATCCCTCTCACCCCAAGGCACAAGGCCAACAAGACCAAAACCATCGCCACCAAATCCAACACCTAAACCAACAAGAAACCTATCGAGAATACCCTGATCATTATAGGGCATAACCTGCGCTTCAATCCGGTCGACTTGACCAAGCATATAATCAAAGCTTGCACCTTGAGGGGCAACAATGCCCATGAATAAAGACCCGCGGTCTTCGATCGGGGCTAACTCTGATGGCACACGTTGGCCAACACCAACTATAAGGGCAAAACACGTTACAAAACTAAGAATGACAATTGGCTTACGGCTAAGACATGCCTCAAGCATTCGTATATACCCTGCCTGAATACGCTGGAACCCTCGATCAAGTGCTTTTGCAAAAGCAGGTTTTTTGTTTCTTCTGCGCACCAGTTTGGAACATAACATTGGGCAAAGTGTCAGCGCGACAAAACTTGAGATAATAACAGCCGCTGACATGGTAATTGCCAATTCGCCAAACAATTTACCAATATTACCCGGTAAAAACATTACAGGCACAAACACACCAACCAATACAAGAGTAGTTGCAATCACGGCAAAGCCAACTTGTGCGGCCCCCCTTTTTGCTGCGACTAACCCAGGCTCACCCTCTTCCACACGGCGATATATATTTTCAAGCACAACAATGGCATCGTCAACAACAAGGCCAATGGCCATAACAAGCCCTAAAAGAGTAATAAGGTTTAAGCTAACCCCTGTGATGGATAGAATCCAAAAGGTCGCAATAATACACACTGGCACAACCGTCGCCGGGACCAATACTGTTTTAATATTGCCCAAAAACAGGTACAAAACCAACACAACAAGCGCCATGGCAATGCCAAGGGTTCTATAAACTTCGTCAATTGCCGCCGATATAAAAACAGATGTATCAGAAGAGTTATTCAACTCCATGCTTTCCGGCAATGTTTCACTAATGCGCGCAATTTCACGGCGCACCGCTTCGGCAACCTCAAGCGTATTACCTTTGGACTGTTTGACAATACCTAAACCAAGCATTGTTACACCATTACGCCTCAACACACCTTTGGCGCGTTCAGGACCCAGCTCTACATTCGCAATATCTCCAATTCGTATAAATTCACCAATACCATTTTTACGGACAACAATAGACTTAAAATCGTCCGGCTTCCCATACTCCCGGTTAAGCCTAACAATCGTATCCCTATGAATTGATTCAATTTTCCCTGCCGGAAGCTCCACATTTTCCCGGCGCAGGGCGTTTTCTATATCAATAACAGTGACCTCGCGCGCAGCCATCGCTTGCCGGTCCAAGTGAATGCGCAAGGCATACCTACGGCTCCCCCCCATAAAAACATTTGCTACACCATCAACAACTGAAAGTCGGTCAACAATATTACGCTCGGCATAGTCAGTAAGTTGCAAAATATCCATTACGGGGCTTGTTAAGTTAAACCACATGATTGGTCGGGTATCACCATCCACTTTGGAGACTTCAGGAGGCTCAACTTCTTCCGGTAAGTTATTCAAAATACGACTAACTCTGTCCCTAACGTCGTTGGCCGCAGCATCAATATCTCTGCTAAGCGTAAATTCAATAGTAATCCGTGAGCTACCGTCCTGACTACTGGATGCAATGGTTTTAATCCCTGACACCCCTGCAATTGCCCCTTCGACAATTTGGGTTACACGTGTTTCTACAACGGCCGCGTTAGCGCCCGGGTACCGTGTAGCAACATTTACAATTGGTGGGTCTACATCAGGAAGCTCTCTGACAGGCAAATCTCCAAAAGAGAGCAGGCCGAAAGCAATCAGCAACAGACTAAGGACTGTTGCAAAAACGGGTCTCTTAACTGAAATATCCGAAATAATCATCAGCTTTACTCCCGGCCCTTAAAGGGTTCAGCTTCCTTAACTTTTGTTCCAGGGTTCCCCAAACGAAAACCACCTTGAACAACCACACGCTCTTCTGCATTTAGACCATTTTTAATTTCAACATATCCCGGACGGCGCACACCAAGAGCAACCTCGCGGCGTTCCGCCTCATCACCCTTAACAACAAATACATAATTCTTGCCACCCGTAGGAATGATAGCTTCTTCAGGAACTGACACAGCACTCCGGCTACTACTAAGAACATCAACTGTCATGAGGATACCGGGCCTAAGTGCTTGATCTTTATTTTCAATTTCAGCCCGTATCAAGACAGATCGTGTTACAGGATCAATGCGGCTATCAACAGTTTTTACCCGGCCTTTGAAAACACGTCCCTCATACGCTTCAACACTTGCTTCCACTTCTTGCCCTGGCACAAGCGTCGCAATAAACCTTTCAGGGACATAAAAATCGAGTTTAACCAAGTCAATGGCATCAATTGTTGTGATGGTCGTATTTGTAGATAAAAAACTGCCTTCACTTATCTGCCGCAGGCCAAGCACACCATCAAAGGGGGCCATGATAAGGCGGTCATTAAGGCGGGCTTTTGCTGCCGCCACCCGAAATCGTGCCTCTTCAACTTTTCTGCGCTCGGCATCCAGACTTGCATTGGAAGCATTACCACTATCAACAAGGTTTTTGACACGGGAAAACTGCTTTGTGGCTTCATTTAAATTGGCTTCAGCTTCCTGAAACTGTGCTGTTTCTTCCTCGTTTTCAAGCTCCACGAGCAACTCGCCTTTTTTAACAATTTGGCCGTCTTCAAAAAAAACAGATGTAACCCTGTCAGATACAGGTGAAACCAACACAACAGATTCACGGGCTTTTGCAGTACCTAGTGCTTCAATAATATCATAGAATTCTCGTGTTTCCGCTGCCTGACTAACAACATAAACAACATTTGACCTGCCTTGACGCTGGTTATTACTTGGATCCGTTAACAAAAGCCAACCTGAAGCCCCAACAAGCACTAAAAACAATATACCTAATATAATCCCACCAGATTTCACGACTAGCCTCTTTATTAAACGTTGGGTTTCACACCATTATTTCACTGCGCAGAATGTACTTTTAGGGATAAACTTCTCTCTTGAACATCCAAATCTAACACAGTCACAATTTCGTGAAACAGTTGAATATTAAACTAATTTCCAAGCTTCGCAGACATGGTCTTGAAAAAGCTGACCCATTTTTGCAGAAGCTTCTGTCATTTCATAACACGGCCTAAAAAGAGCGAGCTGCCTTTCATAATTAAAGCCCGTTAATTTAACACACTCCACACGCTCGTCCGCAAGGCTTTGGGGTATAACTGTTCCTCCAATTCCAGCAGCAACCATTTCAATCGCCCTAGTATCATTTGGTGTTCTATATACTAAACGAGGACGAATGTTTCTGTCGGTGAAATAACGGCTAGTCTCACTCAAAACTTCGCATCGGCTGCGTACAATCATATATTCCTCTCGAAGATCATCCGCCATAACCTGTTTTTCAGCAAGGGCATGACCTTTTGGTAAAATAAAAACATACCCTTCTTTTTTAAGGGGTAATGCAATATCTTCATCCTGCCCCCGGTAGAGTGACAGTGCGTAATCAAGGCTCCTGTCATCGAGCCTATTATGAAGCTCCTGCTCTGTACCATCATAAATTTCTATTGTTGTTTGAGGTACTTTTTTACGAAAGCCTGCAATCAGTGCGCCTATTTCTTGCGTTGCCAAGGTTACTAAAACCCCGATACGCAGAACTGGTATACTAACTGCTTCTTCAAGTGACTGAACCGCAAGATTACACTCATGCAATATTGCCTTTGCGCGCGGCAAAAACCGCGTACCGGCATCTGTCAAAAAAACGCGCCTATTTGAACGTTCAAACAATGGTTGACCAACCTGCCCCTCAAGTTTTTTGATACCTGCTGAAAGAGTGGGTTGAGTAACAAAAACCTTGTCAGCCGCCCGTGTAAAGCTACCCGTTTCCACAACGGCGATAAAATACCGTAATAAGTATATATCAATCATAGATGCTATCTATCAATTTCATTTTTACCTTCAATTTTACCAATACCATGTGAAACTGTAAAGTACCACCCATGCTTCTATGCTTTTGTGTGTTCATGGGGAGTGAACGCCACCTTGTCAGGAGAACCCATTCATGACTGTGCTTCAATCCAACACTGTTGTTGGAAATGATACATTTGAGGCGAATGCCGCCCACATGCAGGACCAAGTTAATGACTTGAAAGAGAAAATTGCAGCCATTTCTCTTGGGGGTAATGAGCGTGCCCGCGAAAAACATTTATCCCGAGGTAAATTGTTACCGCGTGACCGGGTGGCAAACTTGCTTGACCCTGGCTCTCCCTTTCTCGAAATTTCTCAGCTTGCCGCTTATGGCATGTATGACGCTGACATTGCCGCTGGCGGTGTAATTGCAGGTATTGGCCGCATTGAAGGCACCGAATGTATGGTCGTCTGCAATGATGCAACAGTGAAAGGCGGTACTTATTATCCTGTTACCGTAAAAAAACACCTCCGCGCACAGGAAATTGCCCGCGAAAATAAACTACCGTGCGTATATCTTGTGGACAGTGGCGGCGCTAATTTACCAAACCAAGACGAAGTTTTCCCTGACAGGGATCACTTTGGACGAATTTTCTATAATCAAGCCACAATGTCTGCTGAAGGCATTCCGCAAATTGCTGTTGTAATGGGCAGCTGTACAGCAGGTGGTGCTTATGTACCAGCTATGGCTGACGAAAGTATCATTGTGCAAAACCAAGGTACTATTTTTCTAGGCGGCCCCCCTCTGGTAAAAGCGGCCACGGGTGAAATAGTAAATGCCGAGGACCTTGGCGGCGGCGATGTCCATGCTCGTGTGTCTGGCGTAGTGGATCATCTGGCGAAAGATGATTACCACGCCCTTGCCCTTGCTCGCTGTGCTGTTGCAAACCTGAACCGAGAAAAGACCATTCCGGTCAAGCGGAGAGAACCTGTAGATCCTCTCTATGATACCAAAGAAATTTACGGCATTATTCCGAAAGATACCCGCCAACCTTATGATGTCCGTGATATTATTGCCCGTATTGTAGATGGTAGTGATTTTGACGAATTTAAAAAACTGTACGGCGAAACATTGGTATGTGGCTTTGCCCATATACATGGCTTCCCGGTTGGCATAATTGCCAATAATGGTGTTTTATTTTCAGAGAGCGCGCTTAAGGGCGCACATTTTGTTGAACTTTGCTGTCAACGGAACATTCCCCTTGTGTTTCTTCAGAACATTACTGGGTTTATGGTTGGTAAAAAGTACGAGAATGGCGGTATCGCCCGAGACGGGGCAAAAATGGTAACTGCAGTTGCTTGCGCAAAGGTGCCAAAATTCACAATATTAATTGGCGGTAGTTTTGGCGCTGGCAACTACGGCATGTGTGGCCGTGCTTATCAGCCTCGCTTCCTGTGGATGTGGCCAAACGCCCGCATCAGTGTAATGGGCGGCGAACAAGCAGCCGGTGTTCTTGCAACGGTTAAACGTGACGGTATGGAAGCACGCGGTCAGGAGTGGAGCCTTACCGAAGAAGAAGCGTTTAAAGCCCCCATTCGGGACATGTATGAAGAACAAGGCCACCCATATTATGCCAGTGCGCGCTTATGGGATGACGGCGTTATTGATCCTGCTGATACACGCAGAATACTAGGCCTAGCCTTATCTGCAACCATGAATGCCCCTATCGAACCTACCCAATTTGGCATCTTCCGGATGTAAGGAGCAGTATGATGACAAATCCACTTCTTACCAGCCTTGAAGAAAACGGTATTGCAACTGTTACACTTAATCGACCAGATTTGCACAATGCCTTTAATGATGACCTGATCTGGGAATTGACGGATACATTTACAAAGCTTGGGGCTAATCCTGATGTGCGCGGTGTTATTCTTACGGGCGCTGGCAAAAGTTTTTCGGCGGGCGCAGACCTGAACTGGATGAAAGAGGCCGCTTCCTACAGCACGACACAAAACCTCAGGGATGCACAAAATTTGTCCGACATGCTTAATACAGTGAATAGGTGCCCTAAACCAACAATTGCCATTGTTACCGGGGCCACTTTTGGTGGGGGAGTGGGGCTGGTTTCTTGCTGTGATATTGCTATTGCTGTTGATGGTAGCATATTTTCACTTTCTGAGGTCCGCATTGGCCTGACACCAGCTACAATTTCACCTTATGTTGTTGCTGCCATTGGTGAGCGGGCTGCACGGCGGTATTTTCTGACAGCCGAGCGTTTTACAGCAGAAGAAGCACGCCGTATCGGCCTTGTCCATGAAACCGCACCTACCCTGCAGGCCGCTTTCACTTTAACGCATAGTATCATCAAAAATATTCTAGCCGGGGCCCCTAGCGCGCAAACAGATGCCAAGGCGCTAATAGCATCCGTTGTAGGCCGTGAAATTACTGAAGATTTACGCGCTGATACAGCGCTGCGTATCGCTGAACGTCGCGGTAGTACAGAGGGGCAAGAAGGCTTGAGTGCTTTTTTGGAAAAACGCAAACCAACCTGGAGTGCAGAGAAATGAACCGCAAAATCAGAAAATTGCTGATTGCAAACCGCGGCGAAATTGCCTGCCGGATTATACGTACATGTCATAATATGGGTATTAAAACTGTTGCGGTTTATTCTGACGCTGACGTGAATGCCCTGCATGTGGCTATGGCCGATGAAACCGTTTGTATTGGTCCCGCAACGGCAACTGAAAGCTATCTTGTTGCTGATAAAATACTTGCCGCTGCAAAACTCACTAGCGCAGATGCCATCCATCCTGGGTATGGTTTCCTATCCGAAAACCCTGAATTTTCTGAGGCATGCGCTGAAAACGGTATTATTTTTGTTGGCCCTTTCGCCGACAGCATGAGAGCTATGGCGCTTAAGGGTGCTGCCAAAAAACTAATGGAAAAAGCCAGCGTTCCTGTCGTTCCCGGGTATCATGGGGATGACCAATCCCTCGAAACACTCACCGCAGAAATAGAGAATATTGGTTTCCCTGTGCTGATCAAGGCCGTTGCTGGTGGTGGTGGCAAGGGTATGCGCAAGGTACATGCTGGTGATAATATTAAGGCAGCAATTGAAGCAGCACGCCGCGAAGGCCAAAACGCGTTCGGTAATGGCAAGTTACTAATCGAAAAACTCATCGAAGTACCGCGCCATATCGAATTGCAGGTTTTTGGCGATGAAACAGGCCGTGCAGTACATTTGTTTGAACGTGACTGTTCATTGCAGCGCCGCCACCAGAAAGTAGTGGAAGAGGCCCCTGCTCCGGGCCTTTCTGAAGAAATGCGTGCTGCTATGGGCGATGCTGCGGTAAAAGCCGCAGAAGCAATCAAGTATGTCGGGGCTGGCACTGTAGAGTTTATTGTTGATGTTGCTAACGGGCTTGAAAACGCCCCTTTCTATTTCATGGAAATGAATACACGTTTGCAAGTAGAACACCCCGTTACAGAATATATTACTGGGGAAGATTTGGTCGAATGGCAAATCCGTATTGCCGAAGGATATGCTTTACCACTCACACAAGATGAAATTAATGACAATGTATACGGCCACGCGGTTGAAGTGCGGCTGTATGCCGAAGACCCCTATAATAACTTCATGCCTGCTGTGGGGAAAATTGGCATGTTTGACCCTAATATCGAGCTTCCCCAAACCCAGCGTATTGATGCTGGTGTCGCAGCAGGCGATACAGTTAGCATCCATTATGACCCCATGATAGGCAAACTAATAGCCTTTGGAGAAACCCGGGAACAAGCAATAGAAGAGCTTGTTGACCTTATTGATAAGACCCCTGTCTCTGGGCTTGTTACTAACCGTGATTTTCTAAGAAAAACACTTACACACCCTGATTTTTTAGCGGGCAATGTCCATACAGGTTTTATTTTAGAGCATGAAAAAACTCTTTTATCCCCTTATAAAATAACAAATAAAGACTATGCTATTTCTGCTTATGCCATTTTAGCAGATCGGCAAAAGAGGATTCCATCCCGTGACCCTTGGGATTTTGCTGACAACTTCAGAATTAATCTTCAAGCTAGCGAAACTATGCTGTTTGATAGTAATGACAACCTCGTCACAGTCCAGCTCTCGGGTGATGTAACCCACGCAACTGTCACCATTAATGAAGATAGTTTCACAGCACAAAATATTACGCTGACGGAAGACTTACTCAGCTATACTGAGGATGGGTTGAAACAAACATTTTTTGCGGATGTATCTGCAACGACCATTTCTCTTGTTTCCAGCAAAGCCACACTCTTTATTCCGCGTCATGTGCAAACCGCAAATACCGATGATACAGATGGCCCCGGCACCATTGTCGCACCAATGCCCGGTAAAATCCTCGAGATTAAAATAACCAACGGCGACGCCGTTACCAAAGGACAAGCCCTTCTCGTCATGGAAGCTATGAAAATGGAACAAACCATTTCTGCCCCTAAGGATGGTATCGTCGCGGGTTTAACGCTTAGTGCCGGAGATCAAGTCTCTGATCATGCAGTGCTGCTCTCAGTTATCGACCCAGAAGAATAAAAATAAAATATCTAAAGGACAAAACCATGTTTGAATTTCCACACCTAAAGTTCGATCACGGCGAAGAGATGGAAATGCTACGCGATACAGTTGCCCGCTTTGCGCATGATGAAATCGCCCACCGAGCAGCCGAAATTGACGAGAAAAATATTTTTCCTGCTGATTTATGGAAAAAAATGGGTGATCTCGGCTTACACGGCCTGACTGTTTCTGAAGCGTACGGCGGCGCCAACATGGGCTATCTTGCCCATGTTATTGCTGTTGAGGAAATTAGCCGCGCTTCTGCATCGGTTGGTCTTAGTTATGGTGCGCATTCAAATCTCTGTATTAATCAAATTGCACGCAATGCAAATGATGAACAACGCTCAAAATATCTACCAAAACTCATTTCTGGCGAGCATGTAGGCGCGCTAGCCATGTCTGAACCGGGTGCGGGCTCAGATGTAATTTCCATGCGCCTTAAGGCAGAAAAACGTAACGATGGCTACCGTCTAAATGGCAATAAAATGTGGATTACCAACGGTCCAGATGCCGATGTGCTTATGGTCTACGCCAAAACGGATACAAATGGCGGCTCAAAAGGAGTTTCCGCCTTTCTTATTGAAAAAGGTATGGCTGGTTTCAGCACTGCGCAAAAGCTCGACAAGCTGGGTATGCGCGGCTCCAATACATCTGAACTCGTTTTTGAGGATTGTCTTGTACCTTTCGAAAATCTTGTCGGCGCTGAAGGGGATGGTGCTAAGATCCTCATGTCTGGCCTCGATTATGAGCGCGTGGTTCTTTCCGGCGGATCCCTCGGTATTATGCGTGCTTGCCTTGATATAGTCATTCCATACGTTCACGAGCGCGAGCAATTCGGCAAGGCTATTGGCACATTCCAGCTTATGCAGGGGAAAATTGCAGATATGTATACTGCATGGGGGTCTGCTCGTGCCTATGTATATTCAGTTGCGCAAGCGTGTGACCGGAAGGAAACAACCCGTAAAGATGCGGCGGCCTGTATTCTCTATGCCTCTGAAAGCGCCACTAAAATGGCTGGTGAGGCTATTCAAACACTGGGCGGCAATGGTTATATAAATGAATATGCAACAGGCCGTCTGTGGCGAGATGCTAAACTTTATGAAATTGGTGCCGGAACCAATGAAATTAGGCGTATGCTTATTGGCCGAGAATTGTTCAACGAAACAAAGTAATGATACCGCATAGTAATTTCTGTGACGCCTCAGTTTTCTGGGGCGTCTTTCATTTACTTGCACAAATACGAATCAGGCATGAATATTTATTGTTACATTTCAATGACTTAATAAATACGTCAAAAACACTGACCTTTTTAGACTAAACCTCTGTAGTCCCAAGGCCTTATGTTTTATTTTGTTACAAAAAATAGACCATTTTGAGTAATTATATTTCTTAAAATGAAAATCTATGTAAGCTCATTTCTCAAATTAGCGCGTATAATGCTACGCAGGAACACGGTGGGCGCTTTCTGGACCAACAGGATAGCGGGTAAATAGAGTTAGATCATGTCACATAAAATATCACTACAGGATAGATACACCCTTAAAAAGGGTCGGGCTTTCATGAATGGTATTCACGCGCTTGTACGCCTGCCGATGGTGCAGCGATGGCGTGATGAAAAGTCGGGTTTAAACACTGCCGGCTTCATTTCCGGGTATAGGGGCTCACCCCTTGGTATCTATGACATGGAAATACTGCGTCAGCGCAAACTGCTTGAAGAAAACCACGTTAAATTCGAACAGGGGCTTAATGAAGACCTAGCAGCAACAGCTGTCTGGGGTACACAAATGCTCGATTTGAATAAAGAAGATGCAAAATACGATGGCGTCTTTGGTATTTGGTATGGTAAAGGCCCTGGCCTTGATCGCTCCATGGATGTGATGAAGCATGGTAACGCTGCTGGTACTGCAAAACATGGTGGTGTGCTGTGCTTAACCGGTGATGACCATGGTGCTAAATCTTCTACTATCCCACACCAGTCAGACCATGGTTTTATGGCGGCCTTTATGCCGGAGCTTTATCCAGCCTCTGTTCATGAGTTTGTTGAATACGGCCTGCTTGGTATTGCTATGAGCCGTTACTCAGGTACATGGGTTGGTTTTAAAGCCATTAGTGAAACTGTTGAAACGACCAGTACGGTTGATCTCTCCCGTGAGAATATTGACATTCAGCTCCCCACGGACTTTGAAATGCCTGCTGGCGGCCTTAATATTCGCTGGCCTGATGCATGGCGCGAACAAGATTGGCGTCTACAGCGCTATAAGGGCTTTGCCGCTCAAGCCTTTGCACGGGCTAATAACATTGACCGCCTTATTTGGGATAGCCCAAAACCAAAGTTCGGTATTGTTGCAGCCGGTAAATCTTATCAAGATGTCCGCCAAGCCTTATATGAGCTTGGAATCGACGAAGAAGTCGCCAAGGACATTGGGCTCAGATTATATAAAGTTGGTATGCCTTGGCCTCTAGAACCAGAAGGCATCCGCGATTTTTGTGAAGGCCTTGATGAAGTTCTCGTTGTTGAAGAAAAACGTGAAATGATCGAGCACCAGCTCCGCTGGCAACTTTATAACTGGAAAGAAAATGTTCGCCCGACTGTCGTTGGAAAACATGATGAAAATAACCAGTGGCTTTTGCCTCCTGAGAATGAATTAGATGTTGGCGTAATCGCACACGCAATTGCTGCCCGTATGTCTAAATTATACAAAAATTCTGACATGCAGAAAAAGCTCGATTATTTTTCCAAACGCCGGACCGCGACGCAAGGCTATACACCCGAGATAAATCGTACACCTTATTTTTGTTCAGGGTGCCCCCATAATAGCTCAACAAAAGTACCAGAAGGCAGCCGCGCAACGGCAGGTATTGGTTGTCATATTATGGCAATCAATATGGACCGGAATACTGAAACCTTTACCCATATGGGTGGTGAAGGGGTTCCGTGGATTGGCCAAGCCCCTTTCACACGTGAAAAACATATGTTTGTAAATCTTGGTGATGGCACCTACATGCATTCTGGTATTCTTGCCATCCGCCAATCGGTAATTGCCGGTGTGAATGTCACTTATAAAATTCTTTATAATGATGCTGTTGCCATGACAGGTGGACAAGATGTTGAAGGTGGCCTCACTGTGCCTCAAATTTGCGCACAGCTAAAAGCCGAGGGTGTTGGCCGTGTGGCAATCGCCTCTGAAACACCTGACATATACAAAACACTTAAAGTACCAGAAGGCATAGAAGTTCATGATCGTAAGATGATGATGACACTTCAAAAAGAAATGCGCGAGACTGAGGGCTGTACGGCAATCATCTATGATCAAACTTGCGCGGCGGAAAAACGCCGTCGCCGTAAGAGGGGCTTGATGGAAGACCCTGCTCATCGCCTCTTCATTAATGATGAAATTTGCGAAGGTTGTGGTGATTGCAGTGTGCAATCTAACTGTATTTCAGTTGAACCTCTTGAAACAGCGCTGGGTCGCAAACGCCGCATCAACCAGTCTTCATGCAACAAAGACATGACCTGCGTACAGGGTTTTTGCCCTTCTTTTGTAAGTGTTCGCGGTGCTGAGCCTCGGAAATCAAAAGCAGGCACAGGTGACTTACAGGAGTTTGGCCTACCTGAACTTCCCGAGCCTATTGTACCGGGGTTTAATGACTATGGTGATTGCAATATCCTGGTAACAGGCATTGGTGGAACAGGTGTTCTAACAATTGGAGGTGTGCTTGGTATGGCAGCGCATCTGGACGGTAAGGCCAGCAGCGTGATGGATATGATGGGGCTTGCGCAAAAGGGCGGCGCAGTTATGTCTCATGTACGCCTTGCTACTGATAGCGACACACTTAGGTCTCCGCGCATTGTAACAGGCCGCACAGATGTCCTTCTTGCGTGTGACAGCATTGTGGCAGCCAGTAAGGATGCCAGCGATCTTCTGAAAGCCAATAGAACAGCGGCTGTCATCAACTCAAATCTAACACCTATTGCTGATTTTGTTCGCAATAAAGACATTGATTTCAAACAAGCTGCCGTACAAAAGCAACTTGATGATATGACGAATAAAGAGACACGCTACCGTGTACCGGCCCAAGAAATCGCTTCAACTCTAATGGGCGACGCAATTGCAACAAATGTTTTTGTATTAGGTTATGCATGGCAAAAAGGTCTTGTTCCACTGTCCTTAGCTTCGCTGGAACAGGCCATTGAGTTAAACGGGGTTGCAGTTAAAACCAATCTACGCACCTTCTATTGGGGCCGGATGGCTGCACATGACATGGATGCCGTGCTCACTGTCCTAAAAGGCAGTATTGTCGACAAACAGACTATCCCTGTTACTCTCGATGAGATACTCGAAAATCGCAAAACACATCTTACGGCGTACCAAGGCTCTGCTCTTGCAGAAAAATATAGCGCAATGATAACCAGAGTTTCTGCCGCAGAAAAAGCCGCTGGTGGTACTGATGAATTTACAAAAACTGTTGCCCGTAATTATGCTAAGCTGTTGTCATACAAAGATGAATATGAAGTAGCACGCCTCTATAGCTCTGATAGCTTTCGTGAAAAACTCACCGCCCAATTCGATGGCAACATGAAACTTTCAGTGCATCTTGCTCCACCAATCTTACCGGGCAAAGATGTTGCTACAGGGCGCCCCAAAAAGCGTGAATTTGGGACATGGATATTCTCTGCGTTTAAAATATTAGCTTCCTTAAAAGGGTTGCGGGATACCCCTTTTGATATATTTGGATATACTGCTGAACGCAAAATGGAGCGCGGCCTTATCTCTGACTATGAAACCACTTTAGAAGCGCTTATCGCGGGCCTTACACATGAAAAACTCGCCCTTGCAATCAAGATTGCAGATATTCCTGACACAATTCGCGGTTTTGGCCCTGTAAAAGAAGCAAACACAGCGCTAGCGGCAAAAACCAAAACAACGTTGATGGAACAGTGGAATACCCACCAGCCATCCGCTGTTGCGGCTGAATAACTTTTTGTTTTAAACGGGATATAAGAGAAGGAACCCCTGATGCCCGTCTTTGACTCACGAAGCTTCAAAAACCATGAGCAGGTTGTTTTCTGCGCAGATGAAGCAACCGGCCTAAAAGCTATTATTGCTGTACATTCAACGGCGTTAGGCCCTGCTGCTGGTGGTACGCGATTTTGGGATTATGCTGCTGCCCATCGTGGTTCAGCGCCCACAGACATTGCAGAAACACGCGGCGAACAAGATGCTGTTTACGATGTCTTACGCCTTTCACGCGGGATGTCTTTTAAAAATGCAATGGCAGGCCTGCGCCTAGGTGGGGGTAAGTCTGTTATCATTGGAAACCCAAAAGAGCTTGGCACCCCCGAACTGATGCAAGCGTTTGGCCGATTTGTGCAGCGTCTTGGTGGCACATATTATGCCGCTGAAGACGTAGGAACAAGCCCTGCAATGCTCGCGGCCGCCAGCCAAGCAACTGATTATGTATCAGGGCTTGAAAGTGGAGAATTTGGGACCGGTGATCCTTCCCCTCATACCGCGCTTGGCGTTTTTGCTGGCATTAAAACTGCCGTTAAACATAAACTTGGCAAAGAAAATTTAAAAGATGTCCATGTTGCCATCCAGGGTGTTGGGCATGTTGGACAATATCTGGTTGACCACCTTTTACAGGCTGGGGCACGCATTACTGTGACAGATATTGTGCAAGCAAACATCGACTCTGTTATGTCCAAAGGGTCTGTAACTGTTGTTCAACCAGCAGGTATTCATGCAACAGAATGCGATGTCTTTGCGCCGTGTGCCCTTGGTGGCGGTCTTAACCCAAAAAATATCAAAGATATTAAAGCCACTATCATTGCTGGCGCTGCAAACAACCAATTAGAACGTGAAGGGGTCGACGACGAAGACCTCCGTAAACGTGACATTCTTTATGTACCTGACTATGTCATTAATGCCGGTGGTATTATTTCTGTTGAATCAGAAGTGCATAAAGAAAAAATTACAAACGCCTCACGAGAAGCAAAGGTTTTGCGCATTGGCGAAACCCTCACAAAGATATTCAATGTCAGCGACAAAGAATCTCGCCCTACTGGGGTTATTGCTAATGAAATGGCAGAGGAAATAATTCGTAACGCAAATAAAAAGCTGCACGCATCCGCAGCCTAAAGGGCATCTCTATACAGCATAAAGGGCCTTGGTAATCAGTACCATAGCCCTTTTTTATGTGCTTTCATAAATCACATAACACTAGATTTTATTTTGTGACACAATATTTCATAGCCCACACAAGCGGATCAAACTTATATCCAAATAAAATTTATAAGTGCTATGTCTACCCCTGCCTAGTGTTTCGGTGCATCAGGTTGCGCTTCAGGTAACGCTACCTTGAAAGCGTCCACCTTAGCGCATGCAGCATCAATTTGGGTAATAATTGGGTATGCGTCTAAGGCTACATTGAAACGGCGGGCATTATAGAGCTGGGGCACCAAATATAAGTCTGCCATTCCGGGCTTATCACCATAACAAAACTGGCCCGCAACAGTCCTGTGTACTAAGGCCGCTTCAAAAGCTTTCAATCCTTCAGCCATCCAGTGATGATACCAGGCTATAATGCCCTCTTGCTTAACCCCATACTCCTGCTTAAGAGCTTGTGTTACAGCAAGGTTCATTAAAGGGTGTGTGTCACATGCAATAATATTTATCAATTGGCGAACAAAGCCGCGCGCCTTAATATCATTTGGCAGTAAGGGTTTATCGGGATATGCCTCTTCCAAATACTCCAAGATTGCGGGAGACTGTGAAAGACTAACATCTTCGTCAATAAAATAAGGCACCCTTCCCTGTGGGTTAAGTGCCAAATAATTAGCTGATAGCTGCTCAGAAACACCCGGTACTAAATTGACTGCAACCTGCTCATACTCAAGCCCCTTGAGCGCAAGCGCAATACGCACCCTATAGGCAGCCGAGGAGCGATAATATCCATATAGCTTACGCATAATATTACCCTTGAACTAAAGTTTGCTCGATAGCCCCAAAAATTGACGTACCTTCTTTATCAAACATTTCAATACGGACTTTATCACCAAAGCTCATAAAGTTTGTTTTGGGCGCGCCTTCAAGAATAGTTTCAATCATACGTATTTCTGCAATACAGCTGTACCCGACGCCGCCTTCTGCCACAGGCTTTCCCGGACCACCCTCAAGCTTATTGGAGACCGTACCAGAGCCAATCACACACCCCGCACCAAGTGGGCGTGTTTTTGCTGCATGAGAGATCAGTTTTGCAAAATCAAATGTCATATCAACACCTGCTTCTGGTTTTCCAAATAGGGTTCCATTTAAGTGTGACACAAGGGGTAAATGTACTTTATTATCAGTCCACACATCCCCAAGTTCATCGGGGGTTATACACACAGGGCTAAAGGCACTTGAAGGTTTTGATTGAAAAAAACCAAACCCTTTAGCAAGTTCACCTGGGATCAAGCCCCGTAGTGACACATCATTCACTAACATTAAAAGCTTGATATGCTCTGCTGCAGTTCCTTGCTTTACACCCAAGGGAACATCATCTGTGATAACCGCTATCTCAGCTTCAAAGTCAACGCCCCAACCCTCTGTGGTGGGAAATATAATGTCTTCCCGAGGCCCCAGAAAGGTGTCAGACCCTCCTTGATACATTAGGGGGTCAGTCCAGAAAGTTGCAGGCATTTCAGCATTTCGTGCTTTACGAACAAGTTCCACATGGTTCACATATGCAGAGCCATCAGCCCACTGATAAGCACGTGGTAGAGGGGACGAACAGTCTTTTTCTTTAAACGCAAGTCCCTCGGTTTCTCCATCATTTAGAGAGTGATAAAGAGCACGCAAACGTGGTTCAATAATGCTCCAATCATCCAGAGCTGCCTGAAGTGTTGGCGCAATATCAGTCGCTTCGACCATGCGTTTTAAATCACGAGAAACAACAACAAGTTTGCCATCGCGGCCATGCTTGAGGGATGCCAATTTCATACTAGGGGTCCTTCATTTATATCTTACGATTAGAAATTTATATCGTTTATTTAGGCGTTAGTTACATGAACAAGATTTACCCCAGTTTGTTAGGTGTAAATGTTCCGCGGCCATGTACCCAATCTGCATGCGTAGGAGCTTTTTTGGTTTTTGACCATTCTTCAAGCATTACAGGCGCAACACGCTTAAGTTCGTCCAACATGCCTGGTTTAGCCGTATTTACTGCCAATTCAATACGGTGCCCACTGGGATCAAAGAAATATATTGACTGAAAAATGGTGTGGTCAGTAGGGCCAAGCACATCAAGACCATTCGCTATAAGCCTTTCTTTGGCTGCCAACAACACGTCCATACTTTCTACTTCAAAAGCAATATGCTGCACCCATTCAGGGGTTTGTATGTCTCTACCCATTTCTGGTTGCTCTGGTAACTCAAAGAATGCCAAAACATTACCATTCCCTGCATTCAAAAATATATGCATGTATGGGTCATAGGCGCCGGTTGACGGAACATGGTCCTCAGCAATAGCCAACTGAAAGTCCATATCCAGGTTTTTTTGGTAAAATTCCACAGTTTCCTTAGCGTCCCTGCAACGATACGCCACGTGGTGAATGCGTGTAAGTTCCATCTTCTTAATTCTCCGCTTAAATAAGCCCGTCAAACCCTCGTAATTTATGTTGTAATTTTATTTTTTTCTTCAAATACGCCGCGATTGATTTGATCGCGTTCTATTGATTTGAACAAAGCTTTGAAATTACCCTCTCCAAAACCATCATCTTTTTTACGTTGAATAAACTCAAAGAATACGGGTCCAACAGCTTTTTCAGAAAAAATCTGTAGCAAGAGCCGAGGATCCTCATTCTCCGTGGAACCATCGAGAAGAATACCGCGCGTTCGGAGTTCATCAGTAGGCTCACCGTGCCCGGGTAAACGCTCTTCAAGCATATCATAGTAAGTTTCCGGAGGGGCTGGCATGAATTTAACGCCCTGCTTCTTGAGGCGATCATAACATGCGAGCAAATTATCACACGAGAAAGCAATATGCTGTATACCTTCGCCGTTATACTCACGTAGGTATTCGTCAATTTGACCTTTACCGCCACCAGCACCTTCTTCGTTGAGGGGAATTTTTATCAAGCCATCTGGCGCTGTAAGAGCACGGGAGAGAAGCCCCGTATATTCACCTTTAATATCAAAATAACGGATTTCCCGAAAGTTGAAGAAACGTTCGTAGAATTCAGCCCAATAATCCATGCGGCCTGAATATACGTTATGGGTCAAATGATCGATCACATTGAAACCACACCCCTTAGGGTGGCGGTCAATACCGTCAAAATATATAAAATCAATATCATAAATAGTGCTGCCTTCGTCAATTCTATCAACAAGATACAAAGCAGCCCCACCGATGCCTTTAATCGCCGGCAAACGCAGTTCCATCATGCCTGTGGGTATATCCATTGGCTGTGCGCCCATTTCAATGGCACGGTCATAAGCAACCTGCGCATTCTTAACACGAAACGCCATACCACACGCAGACGGCCCATGTTCCTCAGCATAATATGCCGCCGGGCACCGAGGTTCATAATTCACAATAAAATTAATATCGTTCTGGCGCCAAAGCGTCACATTCTTCGAGCGGTGTTTTGCAACGGCACTAAAACCCATCGATTCAAAAACTGGCTCTAAAATTCCTTTTTCAGGAGCCGTAAACTCAACAAACTCAAACCCGCACAAACCCATAGGATTCTCAAAAAGGTCAGCCATGACAACCAAACTCCATCATTCATATATATTCATGAAATCCGGCAACAGCTGTTGTGCCGGTTACTTTCTCTTGGTACTATATTAGTTACATAAGAAACTATTTGCAAGTATGGTTTACATAATGACGAAAAAAAATTTAGACACTACACTCTGTTTGAGTGATTTTTTACCCTACAGATTATCAGTTTTATCGAACAAAATAGGCCGTGCAATTGCCGATCAATATGAGGAAAAGTTTCAACTCAGCCTCGCAGAGTGGCGCGTCATGGCTGTTTTAGGAGAAGATAAACAGCTTTCTGCTGGCCAAGTCGCACAACGTACTGCAATGGACAAAGTCGCTGTTTCAAGAGCCGTTGGAAAACTACTCGATGCCGGAAGAATAGTTCGCCACTTTTCCGAAAAGGACCGACGCAGATCTATTCTATCTTTGTCAGAATCAGGCCATGAAATTTATAGCCAAATTGTACCAATCGCTCTTGGGTACGAGGAAAAGCTCCTCACTCATTTATCTTCAGAAGAGCAACGTTTTTTGAACTCCTTACTGGATAAACTAAAAGTATAATCAAGCTTATGTCACCAAATTAAAGCCGGGCTATTATAGACTTGAAAGTGCCCCGACAATTCATTGAGGGTGCTGCCAGTAACAAACTTAATAAAAGCCGCGCCTTACGTCCACTTAATGACCCAGAAGGTATTAAACCTCGTTTTATGAGGTCAATTTCTGCCCCTTTATAGCCGTAGGAATTTTCCAGCACAGGGCCGGACCGTACACGGGTCGATAAAATAACCGGAATTTGTGCGGCAACCTTCTCAAGGCTATCGGCCCATTGTTCAGACACATGCCCTGCCCCAAATGCCTCAACTACAAGCCCCTCATAACCTAAATCAAGGACCATATCCACCATACGCGTGTCTGTACCCAGTGTCGCCACGACGAGCGCAACTTGCGGTACAGGTCTTTCCAGCAAAGGCACTCTAAATGTGAGAGGGGGTACAGGTTTTAGTTTAACCTTTTGCTCAATAACATGCCCCAACGGGCCACTATAGTCAGAAACAAAAGCATCCGTGGCAAAAGTATGCTCTTTGGAAACATGCCAAGGGTCATGAATTTCACTATTCATCACCACTGAAACACGTGGTGCACTCCTTGAGGAGGCGACTAAAACTGCATTATACAGATTATTAGGGCCATCTGCCCCAGGCTGCATCGCAGGCCGCATTGCACCTGTAAATACCAAAGGTTTTTCCCCTTGATACAGTAGGTTAACAACAAAGGCACATTCTTCCAATGTATCAGTACCCTGGGTAATAACTATACCATCTACATCTTGTGCCTCCGCCCTACGGCAAAGACCAACTAACATATCAATTGATATGTTGGCACTGCCAATGGAGGCAATTGTTTCAGACCCTACCGAGGCGACATCAGAGAGACCTGGCACTGCGGCAACAAGGGCCCCTGCATCGAGGGAAGGCGTGACACCAGAACGCTTGTCCGGGGTCATAGCAATCGTTCCGCCTAGAGCAAAAACCTGTATAACTGGCATGTTTTTCATGCCAGTCTTTATATCGGCAATATGCTTACGCGCCAAGAGCTTCTGTTGCAGGCACGTAAGAAAGGTTTTGATCACGGGCTACAGCTTCATACGTGACTTTACCTTCACAAACATTCAGGCCTGCCAAAAGGTGCTTGTCAGCCCCCAACGCTTGTTTCCAGCCTTTGTTGGCAAGAGCAACGGCATGCCGTAGCGTTGCATTATTGAGCGCAAGTGTTGAAGTCCGCGCAACCCCCCCAGGCATATTAGCAACGCAGTAATGCACAACTTCATCAACAATATATGTTGGGTTTTCATGGGTTGTCGCTTTGGATGTCTCAAAGCACCCCCCTTGATCAATCGCCACATCAACGAGCACACTACCCCGGACCATACGGGAAACTAGTTCCCGAGATACAAGTTTAGGCGCTGCAGCACCAGGAACAAGCACGGCGCCTACAGTTAAATCAGCAGCAAGGACATACTCTTCGACTGCATCCTGCATGGAATAAACGGTTTTCACTGCGCCTTTGAAAATATCATCAAGCTGTTGCATACGACGAAGTGACCGATCAAGAATAGTGACATCAGCCCCCATTCCAACAGCCATACGGGCCGCATTGGTCCCAACAACACCTCCACCGATCACGGTTACTTTCGCTGGTGCAACACCGGGAACACCGCCCAGAAGCATGCCACGTCCACCTTGGCTCATTTCGAGGGCATGAGCCCCTGCTTGAATTGACATACGCCCCGCAACCTCTGACATTGGTGCGAGCAATGGTAAGCCACCAAAATCATCTGTTACAGTTTCATACGCAATGGCAATAGCGCCAGACTTGATAAGGGCTTGTGTTTGCGCAGGATCTGGAGCCAAGTGCAAATATGTATAAAGGATTTGACCCTCACGCAGCATTTCACATTCTACCGCTTGTGGCTCTTTAACTTTTACAATCATATCAGCTTTGGCAAATATCTCTGCGGCACTATCAAGGATAGTCGCGCCTACAGCTTGATACATGTCATTGGTAAAGCCAATTTCAAAACCAGCATTGTGCTGAACGATAACATTATGACCATTTGCAATCAATTCACGTACTGACGCCGGGGTCAACCCAACACGATACTCACGGTTTTTAATTTCCTTTGGAACACCAACAAGCATTCAACCCTCCTAGATAGAAAACACTTCCGAGCAACAGCTCTTTAAAATTGGCGATAATTTATAGAAGAATGAATGAAATGTCCTTGCAAAGACAGTATAAAAATTCACCTATTTTGCAAGAATAGTTTACTTTTGGTATAAATAACGCAACTTTCTGTACATTATGGAAATTGATAAAATTGATCATGCCATTATTGAGGCACTTCAACAGGATGCGAAACTCACCAATGTTGAGCTTGCTGGAAAAATTGGATTATCCGAATCAGCTTGCTTGCGACGTGTTAAAAACCTGCATGATAACCGAGTTATTACCCATTATGCGGCTCACCTTGATGCCGCGGCTGTAGGCTTACCGGGCACTGTATTTGTGCGCGTTTCTCTTGAACATCAACAAGAAGAAAAACTCCATCTATTTGAAGATGCTGTAAAAGCCGTTCATGAGGTGATGGAGTGTTATCTAATGAGTGGGGACGTTGATTATATGATTAGGGTCGTTGTTCGTGACACAGCAGACTATGAACGTGTTCATAACATTCTGACCCGCTTGCCCGGTGTTGACCGTGTTCATTCCAGCTTTGCTCTTCGCAATGTTCTAAAAAGAACACGCTTACCTATCGACGCACCGCTCAGTAAAAGAAAACAGCAATCTACACCTTTCAAAGCCTATAATAGATAACATCGAAGGCTTCACTCTATATCAAAAAAGAGTAAAAGCCCATGTGGAAGACTATGCGTAACCTTTCACCCAAAAAGATCTAAATGATTATATCCATTCGGGTACCGGGAGGTTCTTGCTTCGCAAAAATTCAGCATTGAACATTTTCGATTGATACCGTAAACCGCTGTCGCACAGCAAGGTCACAATGGTATGGCCTGGCCCCATTTCCTGCGCCAGTTTAATTGCCCCCGCCAAGTTAATGCCGGTTGATGAGCCAACACATAACCCTTCCCTGCTTAATAGGTTGAAAGCGAGGGGTAATGCTTCTTCATCAGATATTTGAAAAGCTTCATCCACAGGAGCACCATCGATATTAGCTGTAACACGTGACTGACCAATACCTTCAGCGATAGACCCTCCTGAGGTTTCAAAGGTTCCGTTTGTGAAATAGCTATACATAGCTGCCCCCATAGGATCCGCAAGCCCTATAACAATATCCTTATTCAAGTCTTTCAGGCCAATTGCTGTCCCAGCAAGAGAGCCGCCAGACCCAACAGACGTAATGAAGGCATCAACCTTACCTTCGGTTTGCTGCCATATCTCTTGTGCTGTTGTTTTGGTATGGGCTTCACGGTTAGCAATATTATCAAATTGATTAGCCCAAATTACACCATGCTGCTCCGTGGCGGACAATTCCTCTGCCAACTTCTTTGCAACATGCTGGAAATTGTTAGGGTTTGAATAGGGTGCGGCAGGAACCAATTTGAGCTGGGCGCCAAGAACCTTAAGTGTGTCAATTTTTTCTTGAGACTGTGTTTCTGGCATCACAATAAGTGTGCGATACCCTTTTGCATTTGCAACAACCGTTAAACCAATGCCTGTATTCCCAGCTGTGCCTTCAACAACAAGCCCACCGGGCTCAAGGCGGCCTGCCTTTTCTGCTTCTTCAATAATATTAAGTGCAGGTCTATCCTTTAAAGAACCCCCTGGGTTGGCGTACTCAGCCTTGGCTAAAATAGTACAGCCCGTCAACTCTGAAGCATATTTAAGCTTAAGCAAAGGGGTATTGCCTATTGCAGCCAGCGCGCCAGTTTTTTCAACCATCTTTACTCTCCATTAAAGAAACAGGTTCTTAAGTGGCATGCTTTGACGGCATTTCAAGCCTAATATCAAGCCAAATTTTTGTGAATAATAGAATTTTCTTCTCACGAAGAATGAAATTGATTGAGATAAAAGATTACATCCGCAGATTTATCATCCCCAAGAAATGGTAAACATAATGTGTCATACACCTTATAGCTTTTTTGCGGTGCCCAACTAAGGGGGAAACCTATTAACAATAATGGCTCACAGCTACCGATCAGCCATTTGGCGCGTTTTATTACAGGATCAGACTGCACCAAATGATGCAAACTATTACCTGTTGCATCAAAGCCAACTGCATCAACAAATGAGGTTCCCATCAAACTACATGTCAGCCTAAAGGGCTCATACGAGACCTTGAAAATGGAAAGAAGTGGTAATGCCGAGCTTATTTCCAAAGGCGAAATATCAGAGCGACGCGGCGTTTTTGCTGACCCTTTTTTTCTATGCCATAATCTTAAAATTTTTAGAGCCACGGGCCAGCAATGGGGCTCAATATCATCTCCAAAATACAATGTAGCTGGCTCAGAGGCTTTCCTTAGGTCAGCGATTTCATCACTAATCATGCTACCCCGTTCATTGTTTCTTTAATCCATTTATTTATACGCTCTTCCAGTAAAAACAAAGGTATTCCACCAGCAGATAAAACACGATCATGAAAAGCGCGGATGTCAAACTTTTCCCCTAATTCATTTTCTGCCCGTTGACGGAGTTCCAGAATTTTTAGTTCCCCCATTTTATACGCGAGCGCTTGTCCCGGCCATGAAATATATCTATCCACCTCGGTTCTAATATTATGTGTTGAAAGAGCAGAGTTTTCTTCAAGTAATAAAATAGCTCGTTCTCTCGTCCACCCTTTTGAATGGATACCTGTATCAATTACCAAGCGACATGCGCGCCACATTTCATAGCTCAGTCGCCCAAAATCATCATAAGGCGTTTCATAAACACCTAATTCAATGCCAAGCTTTTCTGTGTAAAGCCCCCAACCCTCACCAAATGCATGGGGGTAAAGGCCAAGTCTAAATTCTGGAACATTCTCGAGTTCTTTGGACAAAGCAGTTTGCAAATGATGCCCTGGGGCACCCTCATGCAGCGTTAACGCTGCAAGCGTGTATAGGGGGCGTTTATTGAGGGCATATGTATTTACCCAATAATAACCGCCTCTTGGAGCATCCAAAGGGGCACCAGAGTACCTTCCCGTTGTATAGTTTGGGGCAAGAACAGCAGGAACTGCTTCAACACCGTACGGCTGCCTCGGTAATTTACCAAAAAGAGACGGTAACCTGCCATCAATTATTTTTGCATAATAGCTTGCATGCATTAGCAACTCTTTAGGTGTTTTTGCATAAAACTGAGGGTCAGTACGCAAGAAGGCAATAAACTCGGAAAAACTGCCCTTATAGCCCGACAATTGGATAACTTTCTCCATTTCCCGACGAATGCGTGCCACCTCAGCAAGGCCAATTTTATGAACTTCATTCGGCGTAATATCGAGGGTGGTATAATATTTCACCATTGCCTCATAGTAAGCTTTACCCCCTGGTCTGTTCGAAGCCTCCAGATCCGTGGTTGCCGCCGGGTAATATTCGTCCGTCATAAAAGTAGCTAGCATGCGGTATGCGGGGTTAACTTTAGTCTCAATAACTTTTTTTGCTTCAGACCTTAAATGTGTAGAAACCTCAACACCAAGGTAACCTGGCATCGTCTTAAACGGCTCGTAAAAACTGCTTTCTTCTGCTGACGCAGACACCATGGCTTCAAAAGACGGTAAAAGTCCATCCAAGACAACTTTTGGCATTGTAAAACCAGTTTCAATACCTTTTTTAAGATTCTCTATATTTTCGGCAAGATAATTTACAATATCAGCGAGTTGAGCAATATATGCTTCATAATCCTCTTGTGTCTGAAAATTAATCGTGCGCCATATACGTGCAGGTGCAGTATGAAATCCACTATCGCTAAACAAAGGTAGCCGCCATGTTTTATACTCATGCGTCAAGAGATGGCTCTCTAAATAGTATCGCATTAACGCATAATTTAAACGGTCTTCCTCACTAAGGCTCACTTCATCAATATTCTCTAAAGCCCTGCGTAAGTCTAACCAAGCGGCGTAACGACGTGCATGATCCGCTTCACTAACACCACGCATTTTAAACGCTTTAGGCGCAACTTGTCCTTTTGGTGCTGTGCCTGGATTTTCCTGATAATATAAAGCTCTCTCACGGGCTAAAATATCCGCAAGCACCAAAGCATTATGGCCTTGTGCTATGCTAGCCGATGAAAACCAACTACTGCTTATAAGAAGTAAGCCCCCTACCAATATCCGCATTTCCCTGTCATCCCCCGGATTATATATTGTATTTTCTATATAGTTGCCCAACAATCGCCCTCTGTCAAAAGGGGAGAGTGGCATGTTGCCAAAAATAATTATTCTAATATCAATTTTTATACTAACGGCTGTAAATGTATCGGCTGCAGATCAAACACCAGACTATGCGCTTGTCCTCCACGGCGGGGCGGGCACAATCACGCCTGACAAACTTACCCCAGAGTTAGAACAGACAATAACAAAAACCTTACATCAGGCTCTTATGACTGGGGAAGAAATTCTTAAGAATGGAGGCACATCCCTTGATGCTATTACAGCAACCATACAGGTCTTAGAAAACTCACCCCATTTTAATGCAGGCCGGGGGGCTGTTTTCACTGCAGAAGGTAAAAATGAACTAGATAGCTCTATTATGGACGGGGCTACCCTTAATGCAGGGGCAGTTTCTGGTGTAACCAATATTAAAAACCCGATCACGCTGGCTCGCGCTGTCATGGAAAAATCACCTCATGTAATGCTACAAGGGCCTGGTGCTGTTATTTTTGGTCAAAAGAACGGCATTGAGACTGCTCCCGATGAGTATTTTTTCACTCAACACCGCTGGGATGCGCATATAAATGGTTTGGTAAAAGAAGCACAAAATCAACCTGTCCCAAAAGAATATAAATATGGAACAGTTGGTGCAGCGGCACTGGACAAGCACGGTAACCTTGCCGCAGGTACATCAACGGGTGGCATGACCAATAAGTCTCATGGCCGCGTGGGTGATGCCCCAATAATTGGCGCAGGCACATACGCAAACAACAAGAGTTGCGCTCTTTCAGCAACGGGTCACGGCGAATATTTTATCCGAAATACTGTTGCAAGTCGCGTTTGCCTCCTTGTTGAAATTGGGGGCCTCAGCTTGCAGGAAGCAGCTGATAAAGTTGTCATGGGTCAACTTGTTGAGATGGGGGGAGATGGCGGTATTGTCGCTGTAGACAATAAAGGTAACATGTCTCTTACATTTAATTCTGCGGGAATGTACCGCGGCAGTGTTAGCAGCATACAAAAAGCTGCTGTCGCAATCTATAAAGATTAACCAAGTTCCTCTAAGAGTGCTGCAAGAGGGTCAACAGCTTTTGTTGGCCCTTTTTCCTTTAGTATGTCATCTAAATTAGTATCCATATTCTCAATATTACTATCCGTAGGCACAATTTTTGTTTCAAGAATGGGAGGGGTTGATTTTTCGTTTTCTGTATCCTCAAAACTATGGATTTCTTCATCAAGAACAATATTAATCGTATTTAAAAGCTCCCGTCGATTGATCGGTTTCGTAACAACCTCATTCATACCTGCCTGTTTAAATCGCTCTAATTGTTCAGGAAAGGCATCCGCAGTACAGCCAATAATAGGGATATTCGCTTTATCTCCGTCCATGGCACGGATCCATTTAGTCGCATCAATCCCTCCGAGTACAGGCATATGAACGTCCATCAATATAAGATCAAATTTTTGCTCTTCTGTACGGGCACAGGCTTCTGCTCCATTCTCAACATACAGTACATTATGCCCTAGTTTTCCTAACATGTTGGCGAGAATACGCTGGTTAATTACATTGTCATCAGCAACCAATATATTGAGCGTTTTATGCGAAGATGCCCCTGTAGCGGAGAGTGCTTTTGCAAAGGCTGAATTTTCAGCCACATCCTCAGCGCGACCTTCTTCACATTTAAAAGTAAACCAAAATGCAGAACCAATACCTTCTTCACTTTCCACACCAATTTCACCCCCAAGAAGAATACTAAGTTGGCGACAAATAGCGAGGCCCAGTCCTGTGCCCCCAAACCTTCTGGTTGTCGATGCATCAGCTTGAGAGAATTTTTGGAACAACCTACTGGTGGCCTCTTTGGCAATACCAATACCCGTATCAATCACAGATACTTTGATTGTATGATCTCTTTTAGTGGATAAAACTACTTCAGCTTTAATTGTTACCGTACCTGATTCAGTAAATTTAATAGCATTACCCACAAGATTAAAAAGAATTTGCCTAAGCCGCGTTGGGTCAGTCACAATAACTTCAGGGAGATTATTTGCCGGCTCCCATTCAATTTTAAGATTTTTTTCTTCCGCCTTAGACCCCAAAAATTGTATGGTATTTTGCACTGTAGTAACAAGTCGGATGGCCTGATACTCCAGATCAACCTTACCGGCCTCAAGTTTAGAAATATCGAGAATATCATTAATAACCCCAAGCAAGCTTTGGCCTGATTGTTGTAATGTCTGTGCATAATAACTTTGGTTATGATCAAGATTAGTATCCACCAACATATCAATCATGCCGATGACACCATTTAAGGGGGTTCTGATCTCATGACTCATTGTTGCAAGGAATTCAGACTTGGCAATATTAGCCGCTTCAGCAGCATCCCGGGCTCGAGAAAGTTCATTTGCAAGCTTAGCAAACGCCTCTCGTTGCTCTTTTAGAACAGCTTCATTACGGCGCTTGTCTTGAAGCACTTGTTGAAGGTTTTGCTCAACTTTTTCAGCTTCAACCAGCCGCGCTTTTGTCCGAGCTGAAGAATCTTTTATATTTGATAAAATATTCTGAAAATCTGGCCGGTTAGACAAATCTTCATCATGTTCTGCATCATATGAAAAATCGCCGTCCAGATAGGATGAAATTGTATCTAGCAAAACTTGTTCAGGACGAACAATAAAACGCTCAAGCACCATCTGCAAAACGACACCCGTCAGACCCCCAACAAGCCCGGAAGCCAGTGCAGGCAGATAGCCGATAATTTCTTCATTCACCAAGAAAAACGCAAGTGCGGCGCCAAAAACACCGACTAAGGACGTTATCCATGGGATTGCTCTAAGGATTTGTTTCATAGTTTCCTAAACGCAACCTAGTTACCTACTGTCAAAAGCGTACTTAGCAATGGTTAACATAGGAATAAGCTAAACTAAAATCAGAATTGAATTCGTTGTGTGAAACCGCCATCAATTATTAAGTTGCTCCGGGTCACCCATGAAGCGGCAGAACTTGATAGAAATGCCACACACCGTGCCACCTCTTCTGGGCTACCAAGACGGCCCATAGGTTGCCGCGCCACAATACCCTCATAGAAATCAGGTTGTTGACGCTTCACTTCACCCCAAAATCCATTTTCCACGTGAATTGGCCCTGGGGAAACGCAGTTGACCCTTACGCCGTGCGGAGCTGCCATCTCTCCCAATTGGCTGGCATAGGCAATAAGCCCAGCTTTAGCCGTATTATACGGCGCGGGCCCTCCCGCTGCCTCAAGACCCGATATACTGCCAATAATAACAATGGAGCCCTTATTCACCGCGATATGTGGAAGAACGGCTTCACAGCCCCTGACAGTAGCCATTAGGTCAACATTAAAAGCGGCTTCCCACCCCTCTTCACCTTGGCCAGGCCCTGCACTAACGTTTGGAATAAAAATATCAATGCCACCCAAGCGCTCTGTAGCGGCTGCTATCCAGGCCAAATACTCATTTTTTTCAGCAACATTACAAATACTTGCATCAACGCTATAGCCCTCACGAGCCCATATGTCTTGCGCAGCTGATACTTGCTCATCGTTACGTGCACAAAAAGCAACCTCGGCACCTTCTTGTAAAAACGTCCCCACAATAGCTGCACCAATACCTCGGGTGCCACCTGTAACAAGAACCCGCTTTCCTTTCAGCCCCAAGTCCATAGATACTCCTTATCAGGCCGCCGCATGGCCTTTCGCTTTGTCTCGCAATTCCCGGCGCAGCACCTTCCCGACCGGGGATTTTGGCAACTCCGATACAAACTCTACCGTCTTCGGAACTTTATAGCCCGTCAAGTGTTCTTTACAAAAAGCAATCACTTCCTGTTCGGTCACTGCTGCGTCACGCTTCACAACATATGCGATAACGCGTTCACCTGTATCTGCATCTTCCACACCAATAACTGCAGCCTCAGCGACCTTGTCACACCGTGTTAACGCATCTTCAATTTCAGCAGGGTAAACATTAAAACCAGAAACGATCACCATGTCCTTTATTCGGTCAACAATATATAAATATCCGTCTTCATCCACTTTGGCAACATCCCCTGTTTTGAGCCAACCATCAACAATTGTGTCCGCCGTTGCTTGTGGGTTATTAAGATACCCCTTCATAATTTGGGGGCCCTTGATCCATAATTCGCCTTCTTCTCCCACACTAAGATCACCCCCATTATGACCTACAATCCGAATATCAGTGCCGGGGATTGGCACCCCACAAGAACCAGACCTAATGGGTTTATCCATGGGCATTGAAGAAACAACACAGGTACTTTCTGTCAATCCATACCCTTCAAGAATACGGTTTCCAGTCAGCTTTTCCCAAGCTTTTGCCGTTGCTGGCTGTAAAGGTGCGGCACCAGACATGCAAATGCGAAACGTTTTAACAGGGTTTTCAATAAACCATTTTTCGTTCATTAAACCCTGATAGAGGGTGTTAACACCTGGCATAACCGTAATATCAAATTTTTCAAAAGCAGGTTTTAAGTTGGAAAGCGGACGTGGTGCAGGTGTTAAAATAACATGACACCCATGATACATACTATTGATCGCTCCTACAGCAAGCGCAAATACATGATACAGTGGTAAAATGAGAAGTAGAGTATCATGCTCAAGGGACATAATATCGCCGCGCTTTGCATTTTGGGAAATATTACCAACCACATTGCCATGTGTTAATTCTGCGCCCTTACTCCGCCCAGTAGTGCCCCCTGTATATTGATAAATGGCAACATCACCAGACTTTGTATCTTTGGTATAACTTGCTAGATCAGCACCTGCGTTCAGGTGCTTTTGTCCAATTTTGATAACGCTATTCATTGTTCCTGCAGCGACACCTTCAAACGGAGGGACAATACTTTTCACGTACCGCAGGGCAAAGGCAAGAAGGTGGCGTTGAGGTGCTGGATAAAAATCTACAAGTGAAATTTTATAAACACGTTCAACTTTACTGCCTGCCGTTGATGCCTTAATCCGGTCCCCAAAAACATCAATAACAAACCAAATTTTTGCACCGCTGTCCTTCAATTGGTGGTTAGTCTCGTCAGGTGTATAAAGCGGGTTTACATTGGTAATCTTCAGTCCTGCCTTTAAAATACCAAAAGCTAACACAGGATATGCAAGAGCATTCGGGGACTGTACGGCAACAACATCACCCGGAACCAGCCTTAATTCTTCCCGCAAATAAGCAGCAACAGCATCAGAATAATGGCCTATTTCACTAAAAGTGAGGGTTTTCGAGTGCCCTGTGGGTAAGACACAGCTAAAGGCGGGCTTGTCACCGTGCTTGGCAACACATTGGTTGACAAACTCACCCATGTGTTCGGCAAGCATATCCTTTTCGTCAAAACCAACACTATTTTTATATGGTCCAGCCACGTCTGTCTCCCACTTCCCTATTTAAAGTATCTTGTCTGTTTCAGGGGTGATCCTGCCTACAAACAATCGTTTTCTATTCTGGTGCCGCTTCAATTCGCTGCATTAATGTCGACGGATCACTAAGACATTTATTAAACTCATCAGCAAGCCGTTCGCTCTCACCAATAACAATAGTCCAATATTTCAAACGGTCCGTATCTGACATATCAGAGAAATTATTACGGTCCGGAATTTTCCCTCCAGGAAGTGATTTAACAAATTCATCACTCGGAGCAAGCATAAGCATCTGATCCCATGTTGGCCCTTTTGCGCGGCGATTAATTTTCTTTTTATCAAACCACCCGGGTATAATATGCCCGTAAAAATGTGGGTACAAGACAATCCCATCATCCATGTGCCATGGAATATCAAAATGATAATCAATGACCCCCCCATCCCGGTATACCCCCTCTGGTGCTCCTATAATATTTACAACAGGATCAGCAACAAAAGGAATTGAGCCACTTGCCATCAAAACATCGGCAAGAGTATCTGGCCTAAGCTTCACATCTTTGCGCTCAAAATCTGTCCAAGCTCCGGGGCAAGGCACCCCATTCCCTGAATAAAAGACAACACGCTCATAGAATTTTGCTAAATGAGCGCGGCTGATGCTATTCGCCCCAAAAGAAGCAAGAATACCTGCCCCTTCTTTTAACTTTGAGGGTGCGTTTTGCATCGTCCGTGCACGAACAGTAACAACATTTAAATTACGGCGTTTATTTCCCAAAAGAGCTGTAACATCTTCTGGTCTATATAAATTTCTCAAAAACTCATAGGACCGTTTTGTCAGTGTTTCAGCGTCTTTCCCGTGTTCATTTTTGAACAGAAAATATAACTCGATAAATTTATCAATTATCACTGCTGCATCTGGATGTGCAGCATTTGCCATGCGCCATGCACCAATAGAGGAACCAACAAGATCAATTGTATGGTCCGCATCCTTCAGCCATTCCCCAAAAATTAACTTATCAAGCCCTAGCAAGACCAGCCATTTGGGTCCTCCGGAAGCACCCAAAATTAAACGAACAAGATTCGGCGTTAAACCTTGGTCTTCAATCCGTTTTATAGCCGTTTTTCCAGCGATAAGCCGTAGGGCTTTCATAAAATCCCTCAAATCTTTTGACTAGGAGATATACCATGCCAATTTATTTTCAAGACTTTTAAGTCTAGAAATTACGGTTTTAATATAACTTTACCTTTTGCACGACGTTCCGTCAGGCACAAAAATGCGTCTTCTACCTGCTCTAAGGGAAATAAATCATCCACACGTGGTTTTATGGCGCCTTTTTCATAAAGATCAAAAAGTTCCCTCATATTTTCATGTTGTGCCGCAGGATTACCTCGTGCAAAACCACCCCAGAAAACGCCGACGATTGAACATTGCTTTAAAAGGCAAAGATTTAGGGGAATTTTTGGAATATCTCCAGCAGCAAACCCCACAACCAACAGCCGACCCTCCGGTCGCAAGCTGCGAAGCGCAGCTTCCGTATAATCACTACCCACCGGGTCATAAACAACATCAATACCCTTCCCACCAGTCGCCTCTTTGATAAGAGACCTGAGGTCACCGGAAGAATAATTAATGCCAACATCTGCCCCTGCAGCCTTACAGACCTCTAACTTCTCATCACTACTCGCAGCGGCAACAACTATAGCACCCGCCGCTTTAGCAAGCTCAACAGCAGCTAAACCAACCCCGCCAGCAGCGCCAAGGACCAACACAGTCTCCCCCGTCTTCAAGGCGGCACGCTGCTTAAACGCATGATAACTGGTCGCATAGGTAATCGTAAAACCTGCAGCAACTTCAAAAGGCATACTATCAGGCATTTTCACAAGACTATCTGAATGCGCAACAGCCTGCTCGGCAAAGCCACCTACTTGGTTGGTAAAAATTACCCGGTCACCCACTTTTACATTCGTAACCCCTTCCCCAAGTTCCGTTATGACCCCTGCAGCCTCACCCCCCGGTACAAACGGTAGGTCAGGTCTAAATTGATAGAGCCCCTGTATCATCAGTACATCTGGAAAATTCAGGCCAGCTGCCTTTACATCCAGCAACACCTCTCCCTTACCGGGTTTAGGGGCATCAATTTCAGCAACAACAAGTTTATCAGCAAGGCCAAGTTCTTGGCACAAAACAGCTTTCATCATATCATCCTCAAGAGGCAGGGAATTAAACAGGTACCCTGTCTTTGCTTATAGTATTATGGGGAACTCATCAGGCTACTTCAAACAAACCCGCTGCGCCCATACCACCACCAACACACATGGTACACACAACATATTTTGCCCCGCGGCGTTTACCCTCAATGAGAGCATGCGCCACCATACGAGCACCCGACATACCATAGGGATGTCCGACAGAGATTGCCCCGCCGTTCACATTCAGAATATCATCAGAAATACCCAATTTATCCCTGCAATAGATAACTTGCACCGCAAAAGCCTCATTCAGCTCCCAAAGGCCAATATCATCCATCATGAGGCCATTCTTCTTAAGGAGCTTAGGAACAGCATAAACAGGCCCGATACCCATTTCATCAGGCTCAAGACCCGCGACAGCCATACCCCGGTATATACCAAGAGGTGCCAGTCCTTTTTTCTCAGCTACTTTTGCTTCCATCAACACAGAAGCTGATGCGCCGTCAGAAAGTTGGCTCGCGTTGCCTGCTGTTATTGTACCGCCTTCAACAACTGTACGAAGTCCAGAAAGGCCCTCTACTGTTGTTTCTGGCCGGTTACCCTCGTCTTTTTCCAAACAGATATCATGAAAAGAAATTTTCTTGGTTTCTTTATCCATCACCCCCATTTTCGTCGCAAGAGGTACAATCTCGGCATCAAACTTACCGGCTTGCTGTGCGGCGGCTGTGCGTTGCTGTGACTGAAGGCCGTATTCGTCCATTGCTTCACGGCTAATACCATAGCGACTGGCAACAACCTCAGCAGTTTGCAACATTGGCATATAGGCATTGCTGTGCATTGCAACGAGCGATGGGTCCACAGCATAATGTGTGTTCATATGCTCGTTTTGCACCATAGAGATACTATCAAGGCCTGCGCCAACCGCAACATCCATACCGTCAGTAATAATTTGCTTTGCAGCCGTTGCAATTGCCATCATGCCAGAGGCGCACTGACGATCCATTGTCATGCCGGAAACTGTAACTGGCAGACCGCTACGAAGTGCTGCAAGACGGCCAATATTACCGCCGCCGGTACCTTGCGTTAAAGCACACCCCATTATCACATCTTCAACTTCAGCGCCGTCAATGCCCGCACGTTCAACTGCGTGCTGAATAGCGTGCCCACCAAGTGTTGGTGCAAGTGTCGCATTAAACGCACCCCTATACGCACGACCAATAGGGGTTCTTGCTGTGGATACAATCACTGCTTCACGCATAATGCGTCTCCTTATCCGTTTTGTTGACCAAGGAAAGCAGCAGCCTTCCGTACAAATTTTTCTGATTGTGCAAAACCCTGAGTGAGTTCTGCTTGTCCCTCAGGGTTATTGATTTCGGCCATGGCAGCACGCACATTTTCTGGTGTTTGCTCATCTGGCCCCAAATACACACCCTCGGTTTCATAAATGATAGCTTTGGCATATCCCCCTGAACCAGCGCACAAAATCATGCGGTTGGGTGCACCTTCATCACATAATGTCAACAAACCAGCTGTCACAGATTCTGGTGTTGAAAGTTTAAGGGCCATTTCAGGGAGTAACCCCTCTGTCATACGCGTAGCCGCCATTGGCGCAAGGCTATTCACATGAATACCGTACTTGGCGCCCTCAATACAAAGCGTATTCATAAGGCCAACAAGTCCCAGCTTTGCAGCGCCATAATTGGCCTGTCCAAAATTACCATAAAGCCCTGAGGAAGAGGTCGTCATGACAATGCGGCCATACTGTTGTTCCCGCATAATTTCCCACACAGCCTTTGTGCAAGTAACAGACCCCATAATATGGACTTGCAAGACAAAGTTGAAGTCTTCGAGGGTCATTTTGGCAAACGACTTATCCCGCAGAACACCCGCATTATTCACAAGAATGTCAATGCGGCCCCACTTGTCCATTGTCTGTTTGACCATGTCAGCCACTTGCCCCGCGTCGCACACGTTCGCGCCGTGCGCAAAAGCTTCACCGCCAGCCTCAAGGATCTCTTTTACCACAGTTTCAGCCGCTGACGAAGAGCCACCCTCGCCGTGCACATCGCCCCCAAGGTCATTAACCACAACCTTTGCACCCCGAGCAGCAAGTGCAAGCGCATGGCTGCGCCCAAGACCACCACCCGCACCTGTTACAATTGCAACACGATCATCATACCGAATGCTCATAACTCTCTCCAATTTCAGTAATCCAGTTTAGCTATTTAGTTTAAGCAAGCACAAAAAGTGTCAACCAGTCTGCTATAAGTGCTGGGTGTCGCTCACCCTCAATTTCAACCGTAATCTCATTTTTTATGAGCACACGGTTGCCCGGCTTTTCCTGAACATCAACCATTTTAACCCGGGCCCTAATATTACTGTTCACTTTAACCGGATTTAAAAAGCGCACTTTATCTGTGCCGTAGTTGATCACCGCTGATGTACCCTCAATACCTACCATTGAATTTATGGATAAATGACTCAACATTGATAGGGTTAAAAATCCATGAGCGATAGTGGTTCCAAAAGGTGTTTTTGCAGCAGCCTCCTCATCCACATGGATAAATTGGTGGTCCATCGTGACATCCGCAAATTGGTTTATGCGCTTTTGATCAATATTGAACCAGTCGGAAACACCTGTTTCCTGCCCTATAAAATTTTTGAGATCTTTTTTTGCAACAATTTTAACCATGATTATCCCCAAATACTCTCATATTTTACTGCTACAGTTTTGATTCAAAGCATTGCTGTAACTATTTGTATAGAATCATTATTCCAAAACGAATCAATATGATTCGTTCGATTCGTTATGGTAAAGCTGACATACCTCCATCAAGAGGAATAATCCCGCCACTAATATAAGCCCCGGCACGTGACGTTAACATCAAAAGAACACCTGCAATATCCTCAGGTTCACCGACCCTATGGAGAGGCACTTGTGCCTCCAATGCCCTGCGCCGTGCCTCATTACCTGTAACATGTGCCATCATACGGCTCGGAAACGGCCCCGGTGCTATGGCATTTACTGTAATATGGCTGTTGCCAAGCTCATTCGCCAAAATTCGGGTTAAATGGTGAACTGCTGCCTTACTTGCCGCATAACTGTATGCACTACTGGGTGCTGGCCGTGTTCCCACAACAGACCCTAGGTTAATCACCCGCGCCGGGTCTTCAGCTGTCCCTGCTTTCTTGAGCATGGGCAAGAGCAAACGTGTCAAATCAGCAACCGCTGTTACATTTAGGCTCAAGACCTCATCCCATTTAGCACGAGGGAACTCCTCTAGCGGCGCGCCCCATGTCATCCCCGAATTATTAACAAGGATATCAAGGTGCGGTTCACGTTCGCCAAGGGCAGCAGCCAACACCTCAGTTCCATCCAGGGCCATAAGGTCCGCTTGTAGCGCAATCACTTTCCCTGGGCCAATGGCATTAAGCTCTGCGGCTACAGCCTCACAGCTCTCAAGGCGACGAGAAGCTATATAGACTTTACACCCTGCCCTAACAAGTGCTTCGGTTGCCATTGTACCAATGCCTGAACCCCCACCAGTTACGAGGGCAGTTTTGCCTGTTATCGTAAAGAGATTTTTAATGTCCATACGGATTTCCTAAACACTGTTCGAACGGTATTTTTTAAGTTCCGTGCGGGCAATAACCATTCTGTGCACCGCATCAGGTCCGTCAGCAAACCTAAGAGTGCGCTGGCCGTGCCACATTTCTGCAAGAGGGTAATCTTGGCTAATACCGCGCCCTCCGTGCATCTGCATCGCTTCGTCAATCACTTTTAAAGCCATACGCGGGGCGACAACCTTAATTTGAGAGATATAAGGCTGGGCTACCTGCGTACCCACAGTATCCATCATATAGGCCGCTTTCAGACACAGGAGACGTGCCATTTCAATTTCAATGCGGGCTTCGGCTATAATGTCATAATTAGCCCCAAGTTTTGCAAGAGGCCGGCCAAATGCCTCCCGCGTAGTTGCGCGTTTGCACAATAATTCAAGGGCCCGTTCTGCGGCCCCTATAGACCGCATACAGTGATGGATTCGTCCAGGCCCTAAACGCCCTTGCGACACTTCAAAGCCCCGCCCTTCACCAAGCACCAAATTGCTTTTTGGTACACGAACATTTGTAAAACGTATATGCATATGCCCGTGTGGTGCATCATCATGACCAAACACCATCATCGGGCGAAGCACTTCAATGCCTGGTGTATTTGCCTCAACGAGAATCATACTATGGCGGCTTTTGCGGGGTGTATCATCGTCCCCGGTTTTCACCATTACAATATAAATTTCACAGCGCGGGTCACCGGCCCCTGATGCCCAATATTTTTCACCGTTGATAACATATGCGTCGCCGTCAAGAACGGCGCTCATTTCAAGGTTAGTGGCATCCGATGAAGCGACGTCAGGCTCTGTCATCAAATAAGCAGAGCGCATTTTGCCTTCAAGCATTGGCTTAAGCCACTTTTCTTTATGGTCTTCATTACCGTAGCGTTCAATAACTTCCATATTACCAGTATCGGGGGCACTGCAATTAAAGGCCTCTGCCGCAATGTGGGAGCGCCCCATTTCTTCTGCAAGGTAAGCATATTCAACTGTCGTAAGACCGTATCCTTGGTCTGAATCGGTCAGCCAAAAATTCCACAAGCCATCCTTACTTGCCTGTTTTTTCAAGCCATCCATGATTTCCGTCATGCGGGGTGTGAATTCCCAGCGATTGCCACCTTTACCTATCTCCGAGTGATATTCATCCTCAACAGGAACAACATATGTGTTAATGAAGGTGCGAACGCGGTCACGTAGTTCTTCAGCCTTTTTTGATAAACCTAAATCCATAATGTTTCCCACCTTAATAGCCAGATAACCGCGCAAAGCGATTAGCGTGATAATTATAATCACCATACAGCGCCTGAAGAACACGCGCCCGTTTCATAAAAAACCCAATATCAAATTCGTCCGTCATACCAATGCCGCCGTGCATTTGCAGGGCTTCATTGGTCGCTAATTCCGCAGTTTTTGACGCCTTAGCTTTTACTAAACTCGAGAGCATTGCCATATCAGTACCGGTACCCGCCACCTGCAACGCTTTTAAAACAGCAGACCGCGTAATTTCAATTTCACTGTAAAGTTCAGCCGCCCGGTGTTGCAGTGCCTGAAAGCTCCCGATCAGCACACCGAATTGCTTGCGTTCTTTTAAATATACTACTGTGCGGTCAAGGCATTCTTGTGAAATACCAAGAAGTTCTGAAGAAATTACAACCCGTGCCCGGTCCAGTACAGGCTCCAGAATATCCAGTGCAGCACCTTCAGGCCCAAGAAGGGCGGCTGCATCAAGTGTAACATTTTCAAACGTGAGCTTGGCCCAGTTCCGACTATCTGCAGTTACTACTGTATCAACAATTAAACCCGCAGTCCGACGGTCAACAACAAACAAACTCAAACCATCTCTCTCACCCGCCTGCCCAGAAGTTCTTGATAGAACAATAAATTGCGAGGCATAGCCACCTTCGGGAACAAATATTTTAAGGCCTGCCAGCCGAAACCCTTCATGCACCCTCTCAGCGCTTAAAACTGTAGATTCCGGACTGTGTTGCCCTTTTTCATCGATCGCAACCGATACAATAGTTTCGCCCGTAGCAATAGCAGGTAACAGACTTGTTTTTTGCTCTTCATTTCCTGCCGCTTTAATCAGGGCAGCACTGATTATTGTACTGGCAAAGAAAGGGCTGGCAGACAGATTTTTACCCATTGCTTCCGCGACAATCCCTGCCCCAATGTAGCCAAACCCTGTTCCGCCATGCTCTTCATCAACAAGAAGGCCTGCAAAACCCATTTCGGACATTTCCTTCCAAAGGATGGGGTCATACGCATTTTCACTCTTGTCATCGCGCAAAGTTCGAAGTGCTGAAACTGGCGCCTTTTTGGAAAAAAAACCTTCTGCGGTTTCTTTTAAGAGCTGTTGTTCTTCATTTAATAATAAGGCCATGACTTCCCCCTACGCTGGCAAATCAAGAATGCGTTTTGAAATAATATTGAGCTGCACTTCTGAAGTGCCGCCCTCAATAGAGTTGCCTTTGCTTCGAAGCCAGCGTCGTGCAACCTCGCCGTTATTGGAAAACTGCCCTTCCCACTCAAAAGCGTCAGAGCCCTCAACTTTCAGAACAAGTTCATTTCTCTCTTTGTTGAGCTCTGTACCATAATATTTGAGCATGGAAGAAAAGGCCCCCAAACTTGCGCCAGCTTTTGCCTCGTCCCCCGCCCGCTCAAGGGTGATCATAAAGGCTGCTGAATCAATTTCATGTTCTGCAATTTGATACCGCAACATTTTATCAACAATTTCACCGTCAACTGTGCCTATTTTTTCAACAGCAACCTGCCCTAAGGGAACATTATCCCATAAACCACTGATGGAACTGCGCTCATGTGTCAGGAGATATTTGGCAATGGTCCAGCCTTGCCCTTCATCACCAACACGCGCCGCCTTAGGGACCTTCACTTCATCAAAAAAAGTTTCACAGAAAGGCGAATATCCGGAAATTAATTTAATAGGCCGGGTAGATACCCCTTCACTTTCCATGTCAAACAGAACAAAACTAATACCTGTGTGCTTTTCTTCTGTGTTTGTCCGTACCAAGCAGAAAATCCAGTCAGCCTTATCCGCGTAACTTGTCCATACCTTTTGCCCGGAGACAATATAATGATCGCCGCCGTCAAGCGCTTTGGTCGCAAGGCTTGCAAGATCAGATCCTGCATTAGGTTCAGAATACCCCTGACACCACCGGATCTCACCACGCGCAATCTTAGGAAGGTGTTCTTGCTTCTGTTCCTCTGTGCCAAACTTAAGCAGTGCAGGCCCGAGCATCCATATACCAAAACTGGTAAGCGGTGTGCGAGCACCAATGTGTTTCATTTCAGCTGCCAGTATTTTTGCCTCATCTTTCGACAGGCCCCCACCGCCATACTCCTTTGGCCATGTTGGTACAGTCCAACCCCGAGCCGCCATGCGCTCTAACCAAAGCTTCTGGTCTTCCGATTGAAAACTAAACTTTCTGCCCCCCCAGCATAAATCCGTGTCACCTTTTTCTGGTGTTCGCATTAGGGGTGGGCAGTTTTCTTCAAGCCACGTACGGGTTTCTGTACGGAAAGACTCCAGGTTACTCATATAAATTTCTCCAACACTTTGTCCCTGCTGTCACAGATAAACAATAAAGACCGTATGGTTTAGAACTTTGAATGTGACATCGGTCAAGATTGCACTAAGTCAAGAACAGAAAAGTTTTTTTGCATGGACTGGGTGAACTGGAGAGATAATCATGGAGCATGACGGTATATTAGAAATCCCATGTGTGAAAGATCAAGTAACCGCAGAAGAGTGGGAAGTCCGCGTCCATCTGGCAGCAGCATACAGACTGTGTGCTTATTATGGCTGGGATGATTTAATTTACACCCATATTTCCGCGCGTGTGCCAGGCGGAGATCATCATTTTCTGATCAACCCTTTAGGCCTGATGTTTGAAGAAATAACAGCCTCAAGTCTTATTAAAGTTGATTTAAATGGTAATCAGCTCATGGAAACACCTTTCATGCCGAACGCTGC
>Ga0316208_1000507_pt1 | contig 46701 bp, 37 predicted proteins | sample 3monopyrite_MG_FD_204944 | JGI IMG/M metagenome (GOLD analysis project Ga0316208, IMG submission 204944) | Microbial mat bacterial communities from mineral coupon in-situ incubated in ocean water Damariscotta River, Maine, United States -... | ecosystem: Environmental > Aquatic > Marine >... | reverse complement strand
AGGGCGCTCCCCCGGCGGCCGACCATCCGTGCCGCTCCCTCACCGACAGGTCGGCCGCCGGAACCCCGGGGAATTGACGCGCTACGACCTGGCGTCTTCAGCTACCGCGGAGCGGTTTCGTTCAACTCGGCGGCGTCGGCGACCAGGACATCGGCCCATAGATAGCTGTAGTACCCGGCGGAGTAGGACTCCCCGGAGAAGATATGGGCGAACTGAGTGGTGCGGTGGCGCATGACGACCTGGGGGAGGAGCCCCCAGCGCGAGAGGGTCTGCTCCTCGAAGCTGGAGGGCTCGATGGGATCGGTGCACAGGTGCATCTCCATATCCATCACGGCGCTGGCGAGGAACTCCATGGTGCGGAAACCGCTGTCGGCATTGGCCGCTTGGGTCATCTTCTCGAGGAGCTCGTCGGAGGGGGGGAGCTGGGTGCTGCGATGGAGGGCGAACTGGTGCAGCAGGCTGGGTGTGGTCAGCCAGTGCTCATTGAGCTGGGAGGGGAACTCGACGAAGTCCCGCGGAACGGCGGTTCCGGCCAGGGAGGGGTAGGTGACAGCGGAGGCGAGCCCATGCAGGCCATGGCCGAACTCGTGGAAGAGGGTCTTGGCCTCGTCGAGGGTGAGCAGGGTGGGCTCCCCGGGGGGAGGCTTGCGGAAGTTGCAGTTGTTGGAGACGATGGGAAGATCCCCCGCGAGCCCCTGCTGCACCCGGTATGCGGTCATCCAGGCGCCGGAGCGCTTGCCCTTGCGCGCCCACGGATCGAGCAGGAACAGGCCCCGGGGAGTGCCGTCGGAGTTGCGGACCTCCCAGGCGCTGAACTCGGGGTGGGGGAGGGGAATCTCGGTGGGGTGGAAGGTCCACCCGAAGCGCTTGGTGGCAGTCCAGAACATCCCGTCGACGAGGCGATCGAGCTGGAAGTGCTGGAGCAGCTCGGCAGGGTCGAGCTCGTAGCGCTGCTTGCGGTAGAGGGCGGCGTAGAAGCGCACATCCCAGGCCTCGATCGCGATGCCGTCGCCACGGGAGTCCGCGAGGGCCTGCAGCTCGGTGATCTCGTGGGCGAAGCGCGCAGAGGCGCCGGTCCAGACGCGCTCCATGAGCTCCATCGCCGCCTCGGGGGTGCGGGCCATGGTGGGCTCGAGCACGAGGTGGGCATGGGTGGGGTAGCCCAGCAGCTGGGCGCGCTCGAGGCGGAGGGAGAGGATCTCGGGGATGAGGGGCTTGGTGGAGTTGTGGTCGCCGTTGTTGCCCCGACTGTAGAAGGTGCGCCACACCTGCTCGCGCAGGGAGCGCTCGGTAGATGCCTCCAGGAAGGGCTCGGCAGAGGAGCGGCTATTGGTGACGGCCCACGCGTCGGGCCGCCCACGGTCGATGGCGGCGGACCGGGCGGAGGCGGTGAAGGCGTCGGAGAGTCCGCCGAGCTGGGATGCGTCGAGCCAGGTGACCCCGGCCTCTTCGTCGCCGAGGAGGCGAGCGGAGAACTCGGTGTACAGGGTGGCCAGGCGCTGGTTGATGGCGGCGACACGAGCGCGCCCATCGGTGTCGAGGTGGGCTCCGGACCGTCGGAAGCGGCGGATCCACACCTCGACGAGGCGCTGCTGCTCGCTGTTGAGGGTGGGCAGCTCGGCCACCTGCTGCACGCGCTCGAACAAGGCGCTGTCCTGGAGGATGCTGTCGCGGACCCGGGCGAGCTCGGGCTCGACCCGCTTCTCGATCTCGCGGAGCTGTGGAGTGGAGAAGTTGGAGGACCACAGGTCGTAGACGGCGAGGACCTTCTCGAGCTGAGCCCCCATCTGCTCGAGGGCTTCGAGGGTGTTCTCGAAGCTGGGGGGCTGGTCGCTGGAGCGGATGGCGTGGGCGCTGTCGAGCTTGCTCTCCATGGCGGCGTGGATGGCGGGCTCGAAGTGATGCAGCTCGACCCGATCGAGGGGAGGAAGGCCGCCGAGAGGGCCGGACCATGGAGCGAGGAGGAGGTTGTCGGACATTGGGGTCTCCGTATGCCCCACCCCTATCTCATCGTCTGGTGATGCGAACCGGGACGGCGCCGGTGGGGCGCAGGGTGATGCTGGGGATGGCCGGCGGGGGCACGGGGCCGAGGGCCTCGAAGCGGAAGGCTGCGACGATCTTGTTGAGGGCGATCTCGGCCTCCATCATGGCGAAGTGATTGCCGATGCAGACCCGTGGCCCCCCTCCGAAGGGGAGGTAGGCGAAGCGGGGGAGCTGTGGAGGGTCGAGCCAGCGATCGGGCTCGAAGGCGTCGGGCTCGGCATACCAGCGCGGATCGCGGTGGAGCACGCACTGGGCGACCAGGAGCTGGATCTGTGCGGGAATGGTGTGTTCGCCGAGCTGGATGGGGACCTGGGTCTCACGGCCGATGGCCCACACGGGGGGGAGCAGGCGCATGGACTCCTTGAGCACGGGCACGGCGCGGCTGGGGTCGGCGGCGAGGCGCTGGTCCTCGTGGGCGTGGGTAGCGAGGAGGAGCAAGGTGTAGGTGAGGGCGGTGGCGGTGGTCTCGTGGCCTGCGGCGAATATGGTGATGGCTTCGTCGCGGAGCTGGGTGTCGTCCATGCCCCGCCCGTCGTCATCGCGCGCGGCGATGAGCTGGGAGAGCAGGTCGTCGCCGAGCCCCTTGGACCGCCGCGCGTCGATGATGGCCTGCATGAGCACGTCGAGCTCGGCGATGGCGAGGGCAGCCCGGCGGCGACCCCGGCTGGGGAAGGCGTTGGGCCATAGGCGCCTGCGTCCCTGGGCGTCGACGATGAACTCGGTCATGACGGTGTCGATGGCGGGTCCGGCCCCGGAGACATCGACATCGACATCGCCGAACAGGGTGCGGAGCACGATGTCCTGGGTGAGCTGCATCATCTCGTGGAAGAGGTCGATCTCGGTGTCGGGCTGGACCGACCCGACCCACTGATCGACGCACGCGTGCATGGTCTGGGCGTAGCGGGCGATATGGCGCGGGGTGAAGCTGGGTGCGGCCAGGCGGCGGTTGCGCTTCCACTCATCGCCCTCGGCGGTGACGAGCCCGTTGCCGAGCAGGGGGCGGGTGAGCTCGTACAGGGCGTCCTTGTGGAGGTTGCGCCACTCGCTGACGAGCACGGTCTCGAGGAGCTCGGGGTCGGACACGAGGACGATGCGGTGGTTGGTCAGCGTGAGCTGGACGAGGTCGCCATGCTCGCGCTGGCAGTGCCTGAGGAAGCCGAGGGCATCCCGGGCGAATGGGATGAGCGAGCCGATGACGGGAGGCTCGGAGGGACCGGGAATTCCCGGAATCGGAGGCGGGGCGAGGAATCGGCTCATGTCTGGGACTATAGGATGAGGGCGAGTTCGGGAGGTCAGGTGGCGACGTTCTTTGACGTGAGTGGCAACGCAGAGGTCAACACCCTGGTCGAGAGGTGCGGATATGCGACGGCAGCCTTGACGATCCTGCCGATACCGGGCTCGGAGATCCTCGGGGTGATGCCGCTGCATGTGGGCATGGTGATCGGCATCGCGGGGCACTATGGCCACGATCTCACGACGGAGTCGGCCACGGAGCTGATCCTCCAGATCGGCACCACGGTCGGGGTATCGCTGGTGGGCTCCCGGCTGGCGACCACGGCGGCGAAGTTCGTGCTGCCGGGCCTGGGGGGGATCATCGCAGCCCCGTTCATGTTCGGTTCGACGCTGGCGATCGGCGCGTGCGCGGCGGCCTGGTTCGCCAATGATGGCGCGATATCCTCGGAGGAGATGCGGGCGGTCTACAAGCGCACCATGAAGGAAGCGAAGGCGAACTTCAGGTCGGAGAAGATGGACGATGACGAGGTGAAGTCCCAGGCGGAGTCGGCAGTCCAAGAAGGAAAGAAGGGAGGGGCTGCGGCAGAGCCCGAAGAGGAGGACCCGGTCGCACGCCTGAAGCGGGCGAAAGAGCTGCTGGAGCAGGGTTTGATCGAGCAAGATGAGTTCGATGCGGTGAAGAAACGGATTCTCGACGCGATCTAGGCGGGGTGCCGCTACGAAGCGCTGGGACCGATCAACAGTCCGGACAGTCTCCGATCCCATATCGCGCGAAGTTCACCGATATTCCGTCCTTCTCGCTGGCCGGCCCAGAGCGGACTGTACCGGGGCGCCGAATCGGTGCCGAAGCGCTCACGGGCCTGTAGAGCACCGGTAGTTCTCGGAATCGAAGCGCCGCAGCCGGGCCATGAAGCTGAGGGTGGAGCCCGGCCACAGCGTGAAGTTGGAGCCATCGGGGCCCAGGTACCAGCTATTGCAGCCGCTCATCCACACCCGCTGGGCATGCCGCCGGTCCACCGCTTCGAGGAAGCGCGCCATGGCCTCGGGTTCAACCTCGAGCTGGGCCTGGCCGCTGTGCTGTAGGTGGGCGAGAGCGCCGAGAATGTAGCGGATCTGGGCCTCGATCATCAGGATCATGGAGCTATGGCCGAGGCCGGTGTTGGGGCCGAACAGGGTGTACAGGTTGGGGAAGCCAGGCACGGTGGTGCCCAGGTAGGCAGAGGGGCGCGGGTCCCAGAGATCCTGGAGAGAGGCTCCGTTCCGCCCGGTGACCTCGATCTCGCCCAGGGGTTGATCGACCTGAAACCCGGTGCAGCAGACGAGCAGGTCCAGGGGGAGGTGTGTGCCGTCGGCGAGAATGACGCCGTCGGAGACGACTCGCTCGATGGGCACGTCGACCAGGTCGACATCCTTCCGGCCGAGGGTGGGGAACCAGTCATCCGAGGAGAGGATGCGCTTGCAGCCGAGGCGATAGTCGGGCCGGCAGCGGGCCTCGAGCTCGGGGTCGTGCAGGGAACGCCGCCTGAAAGCGCTCAGCGCGACCTCGCCGATGCGCCCGAGTCGCCAGGCCCGCCCGAAGAATAGCGGGTACTTGGACTCCATGGACAGGTAGATGCGCAGGCGGTTGAGCTGGAGCAGGCCGGGCACGGTGGCGAAGCGGCGCTTCTCGGCGGCGGTGTAGGGGCGGTCGGCTCGGGGCTTGATCCACGGCGCGGTGCGCTGGAAGACGGTCTGGTGAGCGGCGATCCCGGCGAGGGCGGGCACGATCTGGATGGCGCTGGCGCCGGTGCCGATGACCCCGACGCGCTGGCCTTCGATGGGGATGTTGGCGTCCCAGCGAGCGGAGTGGAGCACGGGACCGTCGAAGTCATCGAGGCCGGGGAGGGCGGGCCAGCGGGGCTCCCGCAGGGCTCCGACGGCGAAGATCAGGTGCCGGGCGCGCAGATCGGGGCCGTCGCTGATCTGGAGCTCCCACACCCCGGCGGCCTCGTCCCAGCTGGCCCGATCGAGCCGAGAACCGAGCCGGATGCGGGATCGAAGAGCGAATCGGTCGACGCACTCCTCCATATAGGCGCGAATCTCGGGCTGGCGGGCGTAGATATGGGACCAGTCGGGCTTGGGTGCGAAGGAGTAGGAATACAGATGGGACGGCACATCGCAGGCCGCCCCGGGGTAGGTGTTGTCGCGCCAGGTGCCCCCGATCCGCTCGGCGGCCTCGAGCAATACCCAGTCGGTACGGCCGCTGCGGTCGAGCTGGATGGCCATGCCGAGCCCCGAGAAGCCCGAGCCGATGATGACGTGCTCGACGATCAACGATGCCCCTCCTCGAGCCACCTTGCCAGGCGGTGAACGGCTCCGCGAGTGCGCTCCGAATCCCCGCGGTGTGCGGAGGCGGAGAGCTGCTGGGCGATGCTCTCGACTGCGGCCACATCCAGGGTCGCTGCGGCCCCCTTCATCCGATGGGCGATGCGCGCGATCCGCTCCATATCTCCACCATCGAGGGCCGCGATCAGCTCGGCCAGGTCGGCGCGTCGGGCGTCGGTGAACAGGGGGAGCAGGTCGTCGAGATCGAGGGGCTCGGGGGCGCTGACACCGACCAGGGTGTCCAGGTCGAGGCGGGAGACGGGCTTGGTGTAGAAGCCGTCCATGCCGGCCGCTTCGCAGGAGGCCCGCAGGTCGGGGGTGTCGTGGGCGGTGAGGGCGATGATGCGCACCGGCGCAGACCCGGACAGCCGCTCCTCTTCGCGGATGCGGGCGGTGGCCTGGATGCCGTCGACGTGGGGCATATCGAGGTCCATGAGGATGAGGTCGAAGCGCTGCCGACCTGCGAGGAGCACGGCCTCGAGACCGTCTTCGGCGGGCACGGGCCGGTGGCCATTGCGGCGGAGTACCTCGAGCAGGACCTCCCGGCCGTCGGGCGCGTCATCGACGACGAGGACCCGGGCTCCGGAGGGGGTGGGGGGCTTTTTCAGGGCGGCGGAGAGGCTCTGTTGGCTGAGCGGAGCCTCGATGAGCCCGTCCAGACCGGGCACGCTCCACCCTGGAGTGCGCCGGAGCCCATAGACCCGGCAGCTCTCGAGGCCCTCGTTGCGGCGGATCAGGCTGGCGAGGGTGTGGGGGTCGGGTGCGACGAGGTCCTCGTCGAGGACGACGGTGCGGGGGCAGGCAGCGATGCAGCGCTCGAGCAGCTCCCTGCCGGTGTCGAAGACCTCTGCATCGATGGAGACGGGGTGCGGGCTACCGACGAGGAGCTCGAGCCGTGCGGAGTCCCGTGGAAGGACGACCGAGGCGGTGAAGGTGGAGCCCAGACCGACCTCGCTGACCACGGTGACCTGGCCCTCCATCAGCTCGACCAGCGAGCGGGTGATGGCCAAGCCCAGGCCGGTGCCGCTCATTCGCCCGCTGCTGGTGTGGTTGGCCCGATAGAAGCGCTGAAAGATGCGCTCCTGATCCTCTGGGGAGATGCCGATTCCGGTGTCCCGGACCCGGAGGCTGAGGCCCACGCGCTCGGCGAATTCGACGCTGTCGAGATGGACATCGACCCGCCCGCCTGGGGTGTACTTGATGGCATTGGCGACGAGGTTGCTGACGATCTGGCGCCACCGTGCGGCATCCCCGCGGACGGTGGGGATGGGTCCTGAGCTGAACCGTAGGGCGATCGACCGTTGCTCGGCTCGGGCGACGAGCCCCTCGACGACCTGGCGAGTGATGGTGACGGCGTTGAAGGAGCGGATGGAGAACCCCATCTCGCCGGCCTCGATCCGGGACCAGTCGAGCAGGTTGGCGACCAGATCGAGGGTGCTCTCGGCGTTGGCCAGGGCCCGGCTGAGCCAGGTGCGGGCCCGGGGCTCGAGCTCCGTGTCCAGGGCGAGCTCGGTCAGGCCGATGGTGGCGTTGAGCGGGGTGCGCAGCTCGTGCCCGAGCTGAGCGAGCAGGCCGCGATCGGGGCGGCCTTCGACCAGGCGGTACTCCCACACCCGGGGTTCTGTGGAGCATAGCCGTCGCTCGAAGCTGCGCCCATCGCGGTGGGTGAGGGTGTTGGTGGCCTGTAGATCGACGTGGAAGTCGATGAACCGGTCGGCGAGGCTCTGGTGACGGGGGATCTCTCCGAACCACTCCCGAAAGACCCGATTGGTGTGGGCGACGCCGCCCGCCCCGTCCTCGACGAGCACACCGCAGCTGAGGGCGTCGAGGGTGTCGAGGAGCTTCACTTGAGGCCATGCTGTTTGAGCCGGCGGTACAGGGTGCTGCGCGGGATGCCAAGGGCCTCGACCAGGGCGTTGACATTGCCGCCGGCTGCGGCCAGGGCTCGGGCCAGCTCTGCGCGCTCTCCATCGGCGGAGCGGACGCGGTCGGGCAGATCGGTGGCTTCGATTCGCTCGCCCTCGGCGAGGACAGAAGCGCGCTGCATGGCGTTGTGGAGTTCCCGGACATTGCCGGGCCAGGTGTGGGCGAGCAGCGCGGCCTCGGCGGAGGGGGCCAGGGCAGGGCCGCCGAGACCGGCGAGGAAGGCACGGGCCAGGAGGAGGATGTCGGAGCCTCGGTCGCGCAGCGGGGGGAGCTGGAGCTCGACGACGGCGAGCCGGTAGAACAGGTCTTCGCGGAAGCGCCCGGCCTCGACCTCTTCGTGGAGATCCCGGTGGGAGGCGACGACGACCCGGAGTTCGACCTGGACCTCGTCGCTGCCACCGACCCGGTAGAAGCGACGCTCCTGCAGGGCGCGAAGCAGGGTGGACTGGGCGGCGGGGGAGAGCTCGGCGACCTCGTCGAGGAAGAGGGTGCCGTGGTTGGCCTGCTCCAACCGACCCACCCGGGATCGCTCGGCGCCGGTGAAGGCCCCGCGCTCGTGACCGAAGAGCTCGGAGTCGATGAGGGTGGGGGGAATGGCGGCACATGAGAGCGCGACGAAAGGCCCGTCCCGACGGGGGCTGGCCTCGTGCAGGGCTCGGGCGACGAGCTCCTTGCCGGTGCCGCTCTCTCCTCGGATCACCACGGTGGCGGGGCTCGGACCGACGCGATCGATCTGGCGGAACAAGGCGCGCATGGGCTCGGACTCGCCGGCCATTCCGTGGGAACGGCCCCGCCCCTCCCGGGTGCGGCGGAGGGAGTCGATATGCTGCTCTCGGTGCGCGATGGCCTTGTCGACGACCTCGAAGAGGCGCCGCCGATCGATGGGCTTGACGAGGTAGTCGAAGGCACCGGCCTGGACCGCGCGCATCACGCTCTCGACGGAGTCGTCGATGGTGAGCATCACCACGGGGAGCTTGGGGATGTCGGCGTGGAGTTGGTCGAGGACCTCGAGCCCGTCGACGCCGCCGAGCTGGATGTCGAGCAGGACCACATCCGGCAGGACCGTGCGCAGCGCCTCGAGCGCTTGCTCACCGCTGGAGAGCCCGACCACGCGGTGCTCACGGCCGGTGAGCCAGCGCTCCAGAGCGCGCCGCTGGGTGGGCTCGTCCTCTACGACGACGATGGTCGACGGTGCTTGCATCTGCTCACGCTAACCCAGGTATGCTTGGGGGTGTTGTGCAGAGGTGGGGCATGGAGAAGCAGCAGGTCGAAGAGTGGCTCCACACGATCCGCGCGAACCCGGCGGACTGGTCCCTGCGCGAGGTCTACGCCGACGCGCTCCAGGAGGCCGGGGATGCGCGCGGGGAGTTCATCGCGCTGCAGCTACGGGGCTCGGATGAGGACCGGGCCCGGGCGCTGTTCCGGGAACATGGCTCGGCCTGGCTGGGCCCGGAGCTGGCGAAGGCACTGACGAGGGTGTCCTTTCGCGGGGGGTTTCTGGATCGGGCGGCCTTGGCGGCTCGCTCGGCGCTGGACGCTGAGGGGTGGCGCCGGGCCTGTGTCGATCCGCGGCTGGCGACGCTGAGCCGGATCGATCGGGGCGGCGGAGATCTGGGTCTGTACACGGCGTTTGTGGCCTCGGAGGCGATGCTCGGGCTTCGGGATGTGCAGGTCGCCGCACCCGCCGTGCTGGATGCGCTGCTGAGCCCTGGGTCGACGCGAAGGATCGAGGTGCTTCGCTTTGTGGGTGAGCTCCCGAGCGGGGCGCGGCTGGCTCGTATCGCCAAGAGCCCGGTATTCGACGGGCTGGCCGAGGTGGGCATCGGCGTGCTGAGCACGGCTCGGGTGGCGGATCAGCTCCGCCGGGCGGTGCAGGCGCTCCGTCGCCATGGGCTCGTCCGGGTGGATCGGATCCAGCTCCATCCGAGCACCCCCAATCAGGACGGAGTGCTGGGGCTGGCCGGCCTGGTGGAGCTGGAGCTCGAGTCGCTTCGCTATGGGCCCGAGGACAACTGGATCGCGGTCGATCGCGTGGACCAGGGGCTGCGACTCACTGCGTTTGGCCCGGGCTGTATGGCTCTGCCTGCTGCAGTGGCGCTGCTCGGAGAGCAGGTGTGTGCGGCGCGGATCGTCGCCGGTAGCCTGCCGCCGGGCCCGGCCCTGGTCGAAGCGGTGATCCGCGACCAGATCCTGGCTGCGCGACCGGATATCGCCTGGGGCTGCTAGGCCGCTCGGGGCATCGGCCGCTGCGGTGTGAGCCCGAGCTCGGCAAAGATCCTCCGCGACACCCGGCTCCCAAAGCCGTCGGGCAGCACGAAGTCCGCGCCAGGCATCGGTGCCTGGACATCGCGGACGATGGCGCCGATGGGCCCCTCGTAGCCGAAGTCCCGCAGACGCTCGGTGAGCTGGCGCAGGCTCATATCCCGCAGGAATTCGCCGACGATCACGAGATCGGGCTCGATCTCCAGCGCGAGGCAGGCCGCTTCCTCCCCTGTACGCGCCGCGACCACACCCGGGGCGAACCAGGACCGTCGGACCGCTGCACGCACGACCTCGATGTGGCGCGCTTTGGCGCCGACCAGCAACACATTCATCTCTCCCTCCCCGGTCTTGGGAGCTCCTTGGGAACCCATCGACCGCCTGGCTCTACGGATCATCGGGGCTGTTGTTGAGAGCTGTCGCGGCCCCGTCTCGTGGGGCGATCGAATGTCTCGGGTCGTCATCGGGCGCTTGCCGCTCCGTACACCCGTGCACACCGTTGCGGCCGAGGCCGGAGGAACCAGATGCTCACACATGCGCTGCTGCTCTCCATACTTTCAGAGGCTCCCCTTCCCGAGGGGCTTCGTGTCGTCGATCCGATCGCGCTGGTCGAGAGCGCGGATCGAGCGGCCCTGGACCTGCTCACCCAGAGCGCGTGGGCGGCGCTGGACTCCGCTGGGGTGGAGGGGCGGGTCAGCGGCCGGATCAAGTCCACCGACAGCCTGCTCGCGAAGATGGTCCGCAAGGATGTCCCGATCGAGCAGGTCCACGACCGCCTCGCCGTTCGAATCCGCGTCCCCACAGTAGAGGATTGCTACCGGGTGCTCGATCGCGTGCACGCCACCTACCGCGCCGTCGACGGCGAGTACGACGACTACATCGCCGAGCCCAAGCCCAGCGGATATCGCTCGCTACACACTGCGGTCCAGATCGCAGCGGGGCAGACCGCAGAGTTCCAGGTCCGGACCCACGCCATGCACGACTATGCCGAGCATGGCCCCGCGGCCCATTGGCGCTACAAGGCTGGAGAGTTCGCGGTCTGAGTGGGGTTTTGTCCCGCGGAGAGCGCGAAGCGGGGGCGGGTCGGCTACGGTGGGCCTCTGGAGAGTCCCGATGCTGTTGACCGCGCTTGTCCTCATGGCCTGCAAGACCCCATCAACCGACACCGATCCGGTGCCGACCCTCCCGGTTCAGGGAACGGCGGACACGGCCACGGTCTTCACCGGGGACACCGGGCCCGATGTCCCCTTGATCGACTGCACCAACCTGCCTACGGCCCCGTTTCCCAGTCAGAGGATCGAGGGGGGACGGGCCTACCACGGCATCGCCTTCGACGGGCTCGGCAATATGGTGGGATCGGATGGTAGCTCCTTGGTGAAGCTCTCCGCTCCGGGAGAGGCCTCGCTGTGGATTCCCGACCTGTCTCGGGGTGAGCAGATGGAGTACATGGCGGACGGGGATCTTATATTTTCGGCGAGCAACGGGAATATCTTGCGCATCTCGCCGGACGGGAGCCGGCAGGTCATCTCCTCCAATGTCAACGCCTATGGGGTGATCATCGGGCCCGACGGGTTCATCTACACGGCCAATCAGAGCACGGTGCACCGCATCAACCCCACCACAGGGGATCGGACCGTCTACGTCGGCGGGGTCAGCACCCCCAAGGTCATCAACTGGAGCCCGGACTTCACCAAGTTCTACATCGGCACCAACGAGAGCAACGGAGCCATCTTCGTCGTAGAGACCGACCCGGTCACCCTGATGCCCCTCGGAGAGCCCCAGCTATTCGGCAACACCTCGAGCACCTGGCACGACGGGCTCGGCGTGGATGCCTGCGGCAATGTGTACGTGGCGGAGTTCTGGGACCGCCGGCTGTGGCGCTTCACTCCAGACGGGGACCGCCAGCTGCTGGTGCAGTACCCCGCCGAACAGTATGGCCACGGCATCAGCTGGGGCTCGGGAATCGGCGACTGGAACGCGATGGCGATCTATGTGCCGCAGCCCTACGATGGCAACCGCATCAGTGAGGCGATCATCGGCGTGCCCGACCGTCGCTTCAACGGCGGTGTATACGACCTGATCGAGTAGGCCGGGTCAGCGCTTGGAGTCTTGCCAGTTGGCCCCGAGGGTGTCGAGGACATCGGGGTCGTCGGGCTTCATGCCCTGGTAGCCCATCCACTCGATGATCTGTGTCTTGCTCATTCGGGGGAAGTTCTGCTTGAGCTTTGCGAGCAGCACGGCTCGCTGCTCGAGGTTGTCTGGAGGCTCTTCGAGGGACCGATCGGCCTTCTTGGCGCGGCGGCCGCGCTTCACATCGACGGCGTCGCCCTGGAGCGTTTCGTCCGCGAACACCGTATCGGCCCGGGCTTGGGGTAGGGCTGAGTTGGTGTGGTCGCCGGTCCGCTCGACCGACTCGATCGTGACGGACTCTCCAAGCCCAAGGGTGCACACGCGATCGTGATGGAGGTCGTAGAGCTTGGCCTGGACCGCGAGAGGGGGGATCGGGACCTGGGCCCGGTAGACCCAGGTGGCGCTCTCTTGGACCCAGGACGGCTTGCTATGGTCCCCTCGCCAGCGGTCGAGGTTCTGGCCGGAGGCATCGGTGAAGATGACGGCCAGGAAGTAGGCGGTCGCGTCCGCGCGGATGAGCCGGTGCATGGTGATGGACAAGGAGTCGTCGACCCGGGAGACATCGTCGTACATGCCGCCGGGGATGGCCCCACACACCGGATGGGTGGGGGTGTCGGCGAGGGCGGGCGCCCCGAGGGTCAGGATGAGCCACAACATATAGACAGTGTAGCGGGCGCAGCGCCCTACTCGGGAATGATGGCCTGGGCGAACAGTCGGCACACCTCTGCCTGCCCGGCGTCGACTCCGAATGCGACGACGTCGTGGGGCCCGGGGTCGGGCGGCTCGTTGCAGGCATCACCGGCGAGAGGAAGCTCGACCTGGGCGACCTGGACGGAGGTGTCGGCGCGGAGCTCGAAGCTGGCGGGTTGGCACTGGGATGGGTCCGGCAGTCCGTCCTCACCGCAATACACGATGGGGACTCCGGTGAGGCTGACCCCGACACAGTCCGGGATGAGGATGACCCGGTCCTCGAAGAAGTTGGTGACCCAGACCTCGACCACGAGGGTCTCGTCGACGAGCCGGGCCCGGGTCGCGAGCTCGACCTGGCAGCCCACGGTGCCGTCGTCGGGGATGGGGGTCTGGCAGGCCATCGCGAGCAGCAGCGCGGCAGTGGGGAGCAGGAGCTTCACTCGGCGGACCGCTCGGACTGCACGATGGAGGCGATGGCGTCTGGGATATCGGCCTGATCACCGAGATCTCTCTGGGGAGCGGCTTGCTCGGCATAGCGACCGATCTCTGCAGCAACCCAGTTGAGATGCGACGCACCGGTGCCTCCGGTGCGGGTCACAGTCATGGTACCGATGGATTTTGTACGCTCACCGACGAGGATCGTCAGGCGACCTCGGTAGCTGACGGATTTGTCCGTCTTGATCTTCCGGTAGCGAACGACCGCTCGCGAGATCTCGGAGAGGGGGTAGCTTCGGTTGTCGAGCTGGAGGGTGTGGTTGTCCATGCGGATGATGGTGTTTCGAAAAATCCCGTTGTTTAGCTCGATCACGACTTTTTCGATGTCGACATCGACCTTGGGTGGAGTGGCAGGGGTCTGGTGGTGCGAGGGGAAGCGCTCCTGGTTGCTCTCGGTCTCGATGTCGAAGTGGACTTGAGCCCGGTGGACCGGGTCCGTGATCCAGCGGCGCCACGCATCGAAGGGCCGGAGGTCGGTGAGGGGAATGCCGGCGATCTCGGCGATACGCTGGGCGACCCAGGTGACGCTGTCGAAGTCCCAGCTCCGCTGACCGGCGTGGACCCGGAAGGTCGTGAGTATTTGACCTTCGGCGCGTAGGACGAGCAGGTGGCCCGGATCCCCGGAGAGTCGCAGCGCGCTCAGATTCGGGTCGGGTGGCGCAAAAAACCCGCTGTACGCGGCCCCTGTGGACCTCACGGTCAGGGAGCGTGGAGTGCGGGAGAGCACCCATCCGACGAGCCCGCCCAGGCAGGTGGCGAGGAGAATGGGCAACACCGTGAGCCCAAAGCCGACCAGCGCGACATCGGGTTCGCCAGCCATGACCGACAGGGCGAACATCCCGAGGACCAGCAGGAGGCCCGCCGCCGCGCTGAGGCCGAGTCCGGTCATTGCCCCAGCGAGGATCCAGAACTGGGGCCGCTTATTGCTGGGAAAGGTGATCCAGTCGGGTCCGGCGTCGACCAGGTGGCGGATTCGTTCGGGTGGGAGGGTGTGTTCGCTCATCGGAGGCGAGGGTACAACGGATTCAACGCTGGCGGGCGTGGTCAGTCAGCGAAGGCCAACACCTGCACCGCGCGGCGGTCGTCGGGTTGGGCCTTGGAGTCCGAAGTCGAGCGGATACCGGACCGGGTGGCGTCGCTTAGATCCCAAGCGGCTTCGATGGGCAGGCGGTACCCGTGAAGGCCGAGGCGGTAGCCACCGCGAAGCTCGATTCCGGGGCAGCGCTTGTCCTCCCAGAACTCCGAACAGATGTCGTGCAGCGGGAAGCGACGCCCATCGATGGACAGCGTGCGTGCGGTGATCCGAATCCTTCGCGGGCGGGTGTGGAGCGCGAGACCGGCGAAGAGCAACATCAGCACGCCCAGCGTGGGGACCGTGACCGCGGCGGCCTGGCGGGTTCGAAGCTGCCTGTGGTGGTTTGCACTGCGGCGGAGCCAGGCGAGCTGAGCTTGGCTCGAGCGCAGATCGTGTTGGTTCCACAGCTGAGTCATGGCCTTGGAGCGTCGCCGGGCCTCGTCTCTGTGAACGGTGTCTCGCCAGACCCGCCGAGCTCGACCGACCGCTTCGAGCTGCTCCCGCTGGAGCCGCGCGAGGTGGGTATAGAGCTCGATATTGTGGGAGTCATCGGTGAGTGCGCCGACCGCAGGCTCGCTTGGGGGAGCGAAGACCCCCGGGAGGGGCGGGGGCAGCTCGGAACTCCAGTCCCTGATGGCGACTTCCTGACGGAGGCTCTCGATGGGGTCGGGGTGGAGGGGGAGATCGGGCCGGGGAAGACTGGGCGGTGACCAGTGGGCATCGGGGGAATCGGGTCGGGGGTCGGGCGGGTCGAGGGGTTCGAAGTGCTGGGTCTGGACACGCCAAGCGACATAGGCTTCGATGGGGGGGAGCTCGCGTAGAGGGGCTGGGAGCAGGGCTCGGCAGCGGTCGAGCAGCGGGACGGGGGTGCAGCCGGTTGCGAGGACTTGTTGGGGACGTGGACCCGGACCGGCGACGCTCGACCGCATCGGCCACACGGCCACGATGACCATCAGGCAGAGGGCGATGCCCAGCAGCCCAGCGGGATGGAGTGGGTGTTGGGCCCGTGCGGTCACGGTATGCAGCGCGTCGTCCATGCCTACCCGTTCGGACCGGCGGGCGGCGGCTTTACCTGTGCTTGCTAGGCGATTCGGGACAGCTCGACGTAGAGCACGACCAGAGCGGACATGGCGAGCCCTGCTGCGACCCCCATGGCCCCGGCGGTGAGCAGGTGGATGAGCACGCTGGGCTGGGGCTGGTTGAGGGCCTGCTGCTCGCGGATCATTCGAGCCAGCTGGGCTGCGTCTACGAGGGTGGGCTGAACATTGAGCGGTGGAAGGGCCTCGCGCGGGATGTGTAGGGGGGTGGCGCGACCGGGCTCGGGGACCTCCCATGAGGCGCGTGCTGCGTCGAGCCAGGCCACCACGGCGTCCATATCGGGGAGGCGCTTCTCAGATTCGGGGTGGGTACACTTCCGGACCAGGCTGCGCAGCCAGTCCGGGTGCCGGTCGCCCGGATCGAGGGCCTTGGCACGGGTCTTCCACTCGAGCAGGCTGCGCTCGCGATCCGATTTTTCGGCCCACGCTGCGGCGGGGAATGCGGGTTCGCCGGACAGCACCTCGTAGGCCACCAGTCCGAAGGCATACAGGTCGGCGCGGGCGGCGTGGTACTCCGGATCGCGGAGGCATTCCGGGGCCAGGTAGGCCATATTGCCGCGGAAGGTGTGGTCCATATCCGCGCGCTCTTCTTGGAGCATGGCGCCGTCGAGGCCGAGCACCCACACATCGCTGGGGTTGTGCCCCACATAGATATTCTGCGGCGTGAGGTCGCGGTGGACCCAGCCGGACTGGTGGATATGCCGGAGCGCCACGGCAATCTCGAACATCCACGCGCAGGCGAGTCTCCAGTCGACCGGCTCGGCGACCAGCCGGTCTGAGAGAGAGTCGCCGGAGAAGGAGCGCATCGCGACGAAAACCCGGTCGTCGTCGGTCTCTCCAGACTCGATCAGCTTGGGGATTCGGGGGTGGTCGAAGCTCTGGAGCGCTCGTACTTCGCGGCGCTGACGCAGCTCGGCGCTGGTGGAGCGTGGTGCGATCTTGAGGGTCGCGACCGTGTGAGCGCGCTTGGTGTGGTGGGCGGCGGCCAGGACGGGGGATCCGAAGGTGAGCACATGGTCGACCTCCCACTGGCCGACACGGTCGCCGCTGCGGACCTCGATCATCGCTTCACCTTGATCTTGCCGGACTTACCGTCTTCGAAGCGCACCTTGCCGCTTGCGCCATTGGCCCCGAGCATGCCGGTGTACACCGTCGAGCTGGTGCGCTCCTTGAGGTAGAAGGAGGCCCTGCCTACGGTGAGCGTGTAGTTGCCGGTGGCCGGGACGGTCTTGCCGTCTCGGGTGATCGATGCCTTGAGCTTGCCATCTGCTCTGAAGTCGAAGGTCATGGAGATGGGCACTTTGTTGGCGGTGCCAGAGACGGTGCCATTTAGTGAAACAGCTGCTTCGGGGGCGGCGGCGACGGGCTCCTTGGGGGCCGGAGCGGGGGCAGCTGCGGCCTTGGGCTTGGGCTTGGGGGTGGCCTTGGGCTTGGGCTTGGGCGAAGCCCGCGGCCGGGTACGCGGCTTGGGACGGGGTGCCGCCTTGGGGGCTGGGGTCGCTGCCTTGTCGGTGCTTGCTTCGTCTGTCGATTCTTCTGCTGAAGCGTCGTCTGCGTCATCGTCTGAGGCCGCATCGGCCACGGTGGCATCTGTGACCGGTGGCGCGGGCGCGACGACGGGCACCGGCACCTGAACGATCTTGGGAGCACTGGCGGCCCGAGCGGCTTCCCGGGCCTGGCGTGATGCGTCGATACGCGGTGACACCAGGGCGAACCATGGGAGCAGTACGAACATCATCGTAGCGCCCATTGAGCCCATGAATATCGCCAACATAGGAGTGACGACGGTAAACATGGGCTGGGTCTTGGGGGCCTCGTCCCAGGGGGCTACTGCCTCGGCCGGGGGGGCAGATGGTTCTGGAGTGGCCGTGTGGCTGAGCGGCGGGGGAGCCGAGTGAACCGCGACAGGCTGAGTGTGCCGGCCGCGTTGGGACAACGGGATGGGCGTGGAGTCGAGTTTTTGGATGAAGTCGGCGTCGAGCTCGTCGGGGTCGACCTCCACCGGCTCGAACGCGTCGACAGGGAGATCGGGGAGCTCGTCGATGGTGAGGTCGAACTCGACCAGCCCTGGATCTGGAGGCAGCGACGGGGGACCCGGGCTGCGCACACCGAGGCTCTGACCGCTCTGTGCGGGCGGCTTGTTTGCGCTGTTGGGAGGCTTGGGAGTCACGAGCTTCGGGGCCATTGGAGGGTCTTCTGCGCTCGAGACCGGATTCATGGCCGCAGGGGTGCGGAGGACCCGCTCGTTTGGAACGGGGGTCCCTCTACGCCTCAGCAGCGATCGTCTCTTGGCTCGGCTCACGAGAACAGCATGCCACCGATCGACTGCAGGATGCCAGCCTTGGCCGGAAGTTCTCGATCAGAGCGTCACCCAGAGGATGGTGAGACACATCTCGTTCTGGGTTCCCCAGCCTGCGAGGACGTCGTCATCGGCGGTGGTCGTGTCGAACCAGCAGGTGAGCTCGAAGAGGTCCGCTGGGTCGACGGTGACGGGGGTCTCGTAGAAGTAGATGTACTGCCAGTCGAAGTCCCACTCGGGCACCTCCACGATGCACTCCTCACTGCCATCATCGCGGAGAATCGTAGCGTTCAGCCGTTGCCCGTACTGGTGCATATGTGGCATTACGCCAACGATATCAATAGAGATGGGCACGTCTAGTTCCTGCAGGGAGACGCTGTTGCGGTACCGGTAGTTGGGCCGATCCGCGGGCAGGGTGTCGCCGAAGGCGAGCAGGAAGTCGAGGTAGATGACATACATCGGCTTGGAGACTTCGCTCGGTGGGCTGAGCTTGATCTGGAGCTCGGTGGAGTCCGTGGTGCCCAAGGTCTCGGGGTTGGAGAGGTTGTAGTGGATCTGGGTGACGATCCAGGACCCCTCTGGCATGGCCACGCCCGTGCCTGCTGGGAAGTTGGTGGCGCCCTGGCCCGGAGCCCAGCCCATGGGATCCGAGGAGTACTCGACATCGTCACCAGCGCCCGAGAAGCATGGCCAGCCGGGCCGGTCGGGGGACTCAGCGTCGAGTGCGGCCATCTGCTCGGCGTTGGTGCGCCCGGCGAAGTCCGAGTCGGCATTGGGGTCGACGATATGACCGATCACGTGGTGCACGATGGCGCTGTTGCCCGGGGCTACGTCGAAGCCCGTGAGGAACATATCCCCGTCCATGTCTTCCACCGGCATGGCGAAGCACCGGTACTCGTCGAACTCCGCGAGGTCTCCGCCGACGGGCACGGGCTCGAACACCGGTGAGGTGACGCTGTGGGTGGCCTCGAGGGAGGGGAAGGGCTCGGGCGGATTGCGGTCCTCGACCTCTCCCTCTTCCATGCCCGTGGCGACCCAATCGGAGAGCACGGCGATCTCTTCGTCCGTCATCCACCAGGGGTCCTGGAAGTCGCCGCAGGTGCCGTCGGCGATGACCTGCTTGGGGGGCATGATGCGAGACTCGGTGAAGGCCACGATGGAGGGGCCGTTGCTGACGACTTCGTCATAGGTCTCGAAGGAGACGGGCCCGATGCCCCCGTCGACATGGCAGCGCATGCAGTAGGTGTCGAGGATGGGCGCCACGTCCTGGTAGAAGGTGGGCCCGTCGATCTCGGGGGTGTTGTTGCAAGCGAACAGCAGGGTGATGAGCGTCATTGGGCCTCCAGCGCACGCAGCGCCTCCTGCCCCACTAACGGAAGAAAGCCGGTGGCTCGCGCATCTTGTATTATTGAAGCGGGAGCGCGCGTGGGCGAGAGCAGATCATCATGGAGAGACGGGGCGGCGGCGACGGCGACGCTCGGGCTGGTGGTGCTCCTCTACACGACTCCACTGATCCTCACGGTATTTCTAGGAATCTTCCGCTCGTCCAGCTACGGCTCCGGGGTCTACACCGAGGGTGTGTCGGAGCGGGAGGTGGTGATGTGGATGCCGCCCGCACCGCCGGGACCACAGGACCTGGGCATGGTGGCCGAGGCGGGCTCTACGCAGGACGGGGATCGGGTAGATCCTTCTCCGGTGGAGGATTCCGTCGCCTCGTCACCGGTAGAGCCGGCGATCGCGACCGCATCGACTGCCGACGTCATCGCACCGGCAAAGCGCCGGCCCGTGATGTCGATGCGGATGAGGCGCCGGATCGCCGCTCGGAAGAACCCCCCGGTCGAACGCAGCAAGAAGGCACAGCGCAAGCACGACAAGCGCAAGCGAAAGCGGGCCCGGCAGGCGGAGCGGAAGCAGTGCCACGAGCTCATCGATCAGATCGTCGAGGTGTCCGACACGGAGTGGTGGTTTGGACGGGAGCTGGTCGCGTGCTATCGCACCCATCTCGAGCAGTTCGACCGGATCGGCGGGGCATTCTGGAAGAAGGGTGAGGACGGGAAGCGTCTGGGCATCGCGGTCAGGGTCTCTGCGACCCGTCGGGGTGAACCCGGGCGGCGGGCCGGGTGGAAAACCGGCGATGTCGTGATGAGCGTCAACGGATTTCGGGTCCGATCGGTCACCGGGGTCGGGCTTGCAGCGACCCAGCTCCTCCGGAACAAGGTCCGCGTAAAGCGGATCCGTGACGGGAAGCAGGAGACGTTGATCATGCGGGTCGTCTCCGAAGAGAAGCTCGCGCAGAAGCGGATCGAGCTGCAGGCTGTGGCCTCTTCGGCAGAGTAGTCACCCCAGCAAGGGGCTCAAAAACAGGGCCAAATGCGCCGACGAACAGGGGGAGCGAGGAGCACAGTGTGGTCGGCATGCATGCATTGGTAGCAACAGACACCGAGGTCACAGCGACCGAGGTCACGGCTGTGCTGCGCATGCGCGGATGGTTGACCGTCGAGGTGCATGGCCGCGAGGCTGCCCGTCGACTGCAGATCGAGGACTACCCTCTGATCATCACGGATATCTTCATGGAGGATGTGGACGGGATCGAGATCATCGACCTCGCCAAGACCCTCACTCCGGAGACCTTCGTGATCGCCATCGAGAACTCGGTGGTGGGCAAGGCTGACTTCGTTCGGATCGCGCTGCTCATCGGGGCAGATGCGGCACTGACCTCTTCGGAGGTCGAGTCCAGGTTGTTCGAGCTGTTGCCGGACGCGGAGAGGGAGTGAGCGGATGTTCTTGAACCGGTCCTACTATGCAGACGATCCCGACACCGGTGTGGCGGGTCAGTGGCGCCTCGATGCCGCTATCGCCTCTATAAATCTCGACTTTTCGCGTCCGTTTCTCCCAGGTCGCCTATGTGATCTGTCCTCGATGAGCTTCCTCGGTCCCCGTGAGCGCAGGGTGTTCAACCAGGTGCACGGAGTGGCCTACGCCCGGGTGATGATCCTGGTCGAAGAGCTGGTGCTCCAGCGGCTCCGGTCGCAGGCCTATGCGCAGCTCGGGGTCGATCACGATGCGGTGCTGGGTCTGCTGCGGCTGTGCGATGAAGAGGTCAAGCATCAAGAACTGTTTCGGGCGGCGTGCATCGCTTTCGATCAGCGTGCACCGGTCGACAGCGACATCCTTCGCGGTGGCGAAGCGGCTACGCAGAAGGCATTGGGGCGCGGTCCGTTGGCTCTGCTGATGCTCACCACGATGCTCGAGTGGGTCGTGCAGAGGCACTACCTGGAGTGCTTCCGACACAGCGGTCATCCCATCGACCCCAGCTTTCGGGCGCTGATGGATATGCACTGGTCGGAGGAGTCCGAGCACGCGCGGCTGGACTCCAGGGAGCTGGAGAGGCTGGGGCGTGCTGCGACTCCGGCCGAGATGGCGGCCACGATCGACGAGTTCGTCTACCTCTGCGGCGTGCTGGACGAAGTGCTGGTCCAGACCGCAGAGGCCGAGGTTCAGGTCGCCACCCAGCACCTCTCCCTATACCTCGAGCACGACCTGCAGACGCACATCGTCGAGGCGCTGGTGCGGGGTTTTCGGTGGGGATTTCTGGTCTGCGGTATCGAGCACCCGGTGTTCAGCCGCATCATCGGAGATATCGCCCCCTTCGCGGTGGGCCGACTCGAGGTCCTGGCCCGTTCGTATCGGCAGGTTCCCGGTTAGGGATCCGGTATGGAACGCATCGTCATTCCCGGTCGGGCAACGTATTCGCCGGTCGCGCTGTCCGATCTGATCGTCGGCGCGCCCCTGGCTACCCGGCTGCTGTTGGGGGCCACGGTGCCCGGGCAGATCGTCTCGGCAGGGGCGCTTGGCTACTATGTGGGCAGCGCCGCCAAGGACTGGTTCGCCCGGCGGGGCGTGCGTCCAGTCGACTTCCAGGCCGCCTATGGGGTCGATATCGACACCCTCAGCCCGATGCCCGAGGGGTTTCGGCGGGCCGAGTGTCGGGCGCTCTCCGAGGCGCTCAGCGACTGCTGGACTCCTCATCGGCGGTCACGCTCCGAGGTCGCGGTCGAGGTCAACCGCCTGCTCGAGCGCACCATCGCCCAGATCACCGGCCAGCAGATCGTGACCAGCTCCGAGGTGCGCGGCTTCACGCTGGCCAAGGTGGTGTTCCCGTTTGCGCTGGGAACCTGCGATGTGATCAGCGGGGATGTGGCTATCTTTCAGGACACGGGCCTGCTCGAGCCCCACGTGATTGCCCACGAGTTTGCGCATCGAAAGGGCTACACAGCCGAGCTCCACGCCCAGGTCCTCGCCTTCTTTGCGCTGCGCTCCTCTGCCGACCCGCAGTTCATTCAGTCGGCCCGGGCCGAGAGGCTCCACCGAAACCTCGCCGTGCTCTCGGGCGAAGACCCCGCTGCCTATCACCGTGAGCTGGATGGGCTGTCGCTCAGACCCGAGCTCATGGGCTGGTTTCGGGCGCTTCGCCCGCTCGGGTCCGGGCCCCCTGGCCGCGTCTCCAGTGCCATGCGCACCCTGTACGACCAGCGGATGAAGCTTTCCGGCCAGAATGGGTTGTCCGACTACGACCGCGGCTTCACCGACTTCTTGTGGACCTTTGGCAATAGCGACCAGGCCACGCGACCTCGGCAGGACGCCGCGATCTGACGCTGGGTTACGTGCCCGGCGATGAATGCCGCCCTGCTGCTCGTCGCGTTGTCCGCGCACGCCGCCGAACCTCCACCGGATCCCGAGAGACCGGGGTCGCAGCGCCTTGTCCTGGGGCTGGTGGGAACCGGAGCCATGGCAGCCGCTGCGGGCTGGTTCTTCTACGCTGGAGACTCGCTTGGGGCGGGCGATCCCGCGGCTCTGTTGGCGGGGGCTGGGCTGATCGGGGCCACCGGCGCGCTGCTCGGAGCGGGGGCGACCCGCATCGACCCCGATGAGTCGGACCTGTTTGGGGAGGCCTCTACTCCGGTAGTGCGCTTGGGCATGGCCTATGGCGGGGCGGCCTGGGCACGGGAGAAGAACGCAAATGGGCTGTCGATCGATGTGCGGCCGCGGGTGCCGCTGGGCAGGTTGCGCATCACGCCCGGGCTGACCTTCAGGCAGAGCTTGGGGTCGACGAGAGATATCGACTGGAGCCCCCAGGCGGACTTCACCCGCCCCGCGCTCACCGAGTCCGAGCGGGGGATCGACCTCGATCTGGAGTTTCGGACGCGGGTCGCGGACCATGTAGATGTCATCGCGACCCCGCTCTTCCAGACCCGCTGGGAGCGCTTCGGGTACGCGGATGGGCGCTCGCGCCGCCTCCAGCGCAGTCTCTGGGTGCCGCTGGCGGCTGGGTTTCGGTGGCGGATCTCGGGCCGGCAGTATTTCGAGGCCATCGCGGGGCCCCGCTGGGACCAGCTGTCCTGGGGGGGCGAGGACTTCGAGTCGGGCTCATCCACTCTGTTCTACAGCCCGCTGTACCTCTCGGCGCGCTACCGAATCCAGTTCGCCCACCCCGACCTGCGAGGCGGGCTGCTCCGTAGCCGCTTCGGGATCGGCTACGAGCACTCGAACTTCGACGGGCAGGGCACCAATATCGGCGCATCTATTGGGTTCATGGGCCCCCTGAAGCTCGACTGGGATCTTCGGTGGACCCCGTCCCGAGGGCCCGCTGTCCAGGCTGGCTTCAACCTGGTCGTCGCGGATGGGGGCGGCATCGGCTTCGACATCGGCTTCGCACCCCGCGGGAGTGCCCCGTGATCGCGCTCGCGCTCTTGCTGGTGGGTTCCTGTGTGCGCCCGGAGTGCACTCCGGTCGACTATACCCGGGCAGAGTGCAGGGTTCAGGCCGCCAACCAGGTGGCGATGCTTCGCACGGCCGATGGGGCAGAGGTCCGATTCCAGTCCCCAGGGTCGACGGGCAGCTCTTCCTGGGTGGCCACCGGGGTGCTCCGGCTGGACGACCAGGGGCGGCTCAACGCCCGTGTTGCTGGGCTCGGGGCGTTTCGGATCAGCGTTCACCGCAACCAGAGTGGTGCTGCGACACTCGATCTCACGGTGCACAATGTGCACCCGGCCGTGGCTCCGCTGGTCGGCGAGGTCGAGCGGGTAGGCCTGTCGCGGGTGCTTCAGCTGCCGCTGGACCGCGATGTCGTGGAGATCACGGGGGAGCTCCCCGACGGGTTCTGTGATCGGGGCTTCTCTCTCGTCTCTCTCGGCGATGTGCAGACCAACCCGCTTCAGCTCCAGCGCATCGTCGACCGGCTCCACGATGAGGCGGCCTATGCGGACTCCCTCGATCGACCGCTCGCTGGGTTGATTTTGTTGGGCGACCTGGCGGAGTTCGGGACGCGCGAGGAGCTCGTGGAGATCGACCGGATCCTCCGCAGCGCCCCGGTCCCCACCGCGACCGTGCCGGGCAATCACGATGTGTACGCCTCGGAGGTCGCGGTCTACAACGAGACCTATGGCCCCGGAAATCATGCCTTTGATGTGTGCAGTGCGCGCATCGCACTCTTCGATTCCGGAGGCGGAGATATGGCTCCGAGCATCCAGGGGCGTCTGCCGGAGTTTCTCGACAGCGAAGCGGGCTTCCTGCTCTCTGGCAGCCATCACCCGCCTTTCGCCGCCCAGGCCACGATGGGCTGGACCCGCGAGGATCAGGCGCAGCTGTTGATGTCCGAGCTCGCGGCTCGGGGGGCGGATCTGATGCTCGCGGGTCACGCCCATCGCCGCATCGAGCACCGAAGCGCCCCCGTTCGCCAGCTGGTGATCGGAACAGGTGGAGCGACTCAATACGCGGTCGACCCCGACTACGGCTATCTGCGGCTGCGCTTCGCGGACGACCTGGAGGCCTGCTTTGTGTCGGTGGCAGCCCCCGGGTCTGTCAACCCCATCAAGGAGGGCGAGCCCATCACGTGCTCGGATCCGCCTCCGGCTCTGTGACCGGGGCTTCGGCCGATACCGCCCCGAAGTGGTCGTAGGGGTTGGCGAAGATCTTCTTCAGCGTGCCGGCCATCTTGGCGGCGTGGGCGCCGTCCAGGATGCGGTGATCGAAGGTCGCGAAGATGCGCATCATGCGCCTGACCTCGATGGCGTCGGTCTCCTCATTGACCACCGCCTCCTTCTTGACGCCACCCATCGCCAGCAGGAGCGGGACCTTGGAGTAGGGGACCAGGGGGACGTAGGCCTCTTCCAGGCCGAGGGAGCCGATATTGGTCACCATCACCGAGCCGAAGGGGTCGCGGGGTAGGCCCATCGAGCTGAGGTCGAGGTTGAAGGTGTAGAGCAGCAGGCTGATGATATCGAGGATCCACCCGACGGCGAACCCGGGGAGCTTCTTGAAGGTCTTTCGAGTCTGCTCCTTCTCCTCGTCCTTGCCCTTGCGGACCCGGTCTGCGACCCGGCGGAACTCGTCGACGATATCCGGGACGGACTTCTGGTCGGCATGACGGATGGTGAGGCCCGAGAGATCGATCTGCCCGGTCTCGGGATCCTTCATCATCACCTGGAAGAATACGTCCACGTCTTTACGTAGGTATATCCGGTTGAATCGAAGAATGGCGTTGGCGTCTGGCATCTCTGCGAGGGTGAGCCCGACGGCCTTGGCCATGAGGTGAGTGAGGGTCAGCCTCTTGCCGGTCTTCTCGCGGAAGTCGTCGATATAGGCGAGCACAGGCTCCACATCGATGGCCAGGTTGCCGTAGACCGTGGGATCCTTGGTGGTCTTCCACGTGCCGATGGCGATCATTCGGAAGGAGGAGACGTCGCGCTTGAGGGTCAGGCTGGTGTTCGGCATGCGGAACCTTATCAGACCCCGGAGCTTCGCTGTGAACTCACTCGTGGGGCACGAGCTGGCCGACTCGACGCCGCTCTGCGCGGTCCTCTGCCGACTCCTCCATCTTGTCGCGCTGCCGCAGCCAGGCCTCGTGCATACGGGCGAAGAGCCAATCGATCGCGGGCTTCTTCAGGCCACCGCAGGGCATACGATGGACCTTCAGGCCATCTTCGACGCGGATCTCGCCCCGCATGGCCTCGATCTCTCGTATGTGGTGGAGCTCGAACACCAGCCGCTCGTGCTCCAGCTCCCATTTGAGCGTGCGCTCGTCGATCTCGAGCACCACCTCCTGGGGCTTTCCCGCCCAGTTGAACAGGATGGGACCCCCGATGGTCTGGGCCAGCAGCGTGAGCACGATGCCCCCGATGAGTGGAGCGAAGAGCTGCCCGACCGCCTCCGGCCACCACGTGCCGACGGCGATCAGACCTCCGATGGGGATCATGGGCAGCACGATCCCGACGAACATCGCGGCGGCGAGGATCCGAGCTTCGCGCGGGGCTCGGGCCCGGAAGCGCGCGACCATCCCATGGTGGGTGAACTGAGCTTCGATCTGTTTGGGGACGGTGTTGGTCACCCCGGCAGTGTAAGAGATCCTCTCGCGAAGCGGGAAGCCAAGTCCCGAGCATGCTTGGGGCGCAGGGGCTTTTGAATATACCCGTGGACCTGAGGGTACCCATCTGCCCGCCGGAGCTCCCGGGCTTCTCTGGAGGAGCTTAGGAATACGAATGTCGCGGGTGGAGCGCCGACCTCGGAGAGAACCCCGGCAGCTTCGCGCTCGTAGGCGTCCAAGGTGTCGAAGCCATCCATACCGGGCATGTTCACGTCCAGCAGCACCAGCAGAGCCGGTGGGCTGGCCATGCCTGCGTGCAGCGCCGCGATCTCGCGTAGGCGTCGCAGCGCATGCTCTCCAGATGACGAATCGTAGACCTGCACATCCGGTACGTTCCGTTTCAGGATCCGCCGGGTGTAGACGATGTCTGGCGGGTAGTCGTCTACGATCAATACGCTCAATGTCATGGTTCTATCCCCCCCCGGAGATGTGTTGGCTCGCACTGAGTGTATGGCGCGGGAGCACCGAGCTGCGTGTCGGGTGCCTTTCGCAGGGCGAGGAGAACCCGTCCGCTGTAGTCATCCCAACAGAGCCTGGGCCATCTCGTCTCCGCGTATGGCTCCGTCCTCGAGGATGTGGAGCAGCTCCTCGGGTGAGAGGTTGAGCGTGTCCCGGGCCGCTTCGACGGTGGCTTCGGGCTCGGATTGGTCGGTGATCAGCGCGACGATCTGGACCGCGATAGGCGCCGCCCCGGGCTCCCCATGATGCCCGGTGATGGCGGCAGAGAGAGGCTCGGGGAAGGACCAGTTCTCGCACAGCCAGCCGGCGACCTCTGCGTGGTCCATGCCCAGGACTTCGCGCTCCAGTGCGATCAAGCCCGGGCCCCCGCGACTCTGCTCGACGAGCGGTCCGTAGGTGTCGGGGCGCGCGGCGGCCAGCAGGGGCACGGCCATATCTTGTAGCAGCCCTGCGGTGAAGCAGACCCCGCGCTCGCGAGGACTGACCCGGTCGGCGAGCAAACGCGCGGTGGCGGCACGACGGGAGGCGGTTCGCCAGAAGGTGTTGGGGTCGAATCCGGAGATCGACTTGCTGGGCATGGCGTGGCGCGTGGCGACGCTCAGTACGAGGCTCTCGAGCTCGGCGCGACCGAGCAGCGCTGCGGCATGAGCGGGGTCGGACACCTTTCGCCCGAGGCCGAAGGCGGCGGAGTTGACGGTGCGTAGGACCTTTGTGGAGAGGCCCGGATCCGAGGCCAGCTGGTGCCCGATCGCGGAGAGCGCGGTGTCGGGGGAGCGCAGGGACTTGAGGACCTGCATCTGGACCGCGGAGAACGAGGGGAGGTTCTCTTTTCCGAGGGCCTCGCGGAGTCGGGCGCGGGGGTCGAAGAGTCTGCGGATGGCGTTGAACATGGGATTCCTATGCCCGGCGGGCGAACTTGTCGGCGAAGATCGAGAGTAGTCCACCGAGCATCAGGTACCCGATGACCACCTGGCACATCACGGCGATCTGGGATGTCATATCGGTGGGCAGCGCGTCGCCGTACCCCAGCGTGGTGAGGGTGACGACGCTGAAGTAGAGCGGGGAGAGCGGAGTCTCGTTGGAGCCGTAGTCGATGGCGACCTGGCTGTAGACACCCGCGAAGAAGAAGGCGATGACGCCCACCCAGGCTCCCCAGCGGGCCAGGCTCCGGCCGCAGTCGGAGGTCGCCCACCAGATCCAGTACAGCACGCGATTCGCCCCGCTCTGGTCGTAGAACTCCTGGAGGAAGTTGGCGTCCTCTACGTGGCGCCGGAGGAGGCGAGCGCCGGTGAAGTCTGCGTCCCGAGCGTCGACACCGCACCAGTCGGCGCTGGGGTAGCCCGTGACCCCGCGAAGCCGAGTGCCGCGCAGGTCAGCGTCGCGGAAGGAGGCACCCGCGACATGGGCTGCGCAAAGATCGGCTCCACGGAGAGAGGCGCGGGAGAGGTCGCAGGACCGCATCGATGCGTCGATGAACCGAGCCTCGGTCAGGTCGGCGGCCTGCATACAGGCCTCTTCGAGCACGGCGCCGGAGAAGGTCGCTCCGGATAGTCGGGCTCCACGGAGTCGGGCCCGTCTGAGGTTGGCCTTGCCGAAGCCGGCTCGCTCGGCGCTCGCCCCGGTGAGATCGGCCTCGCTGAGATCGGCAGCCATCAGCTCGGCTTCGTCGAGCTTGGCCTCGAAGAGTACGGTCCTCGACAGGTCAGCCCCGGAGAGGTTCGCACCGGTCAGGTCCGCTCCGGAGAGGTCCAGCCCCGCCAGGTCGGCGCCGGCGAGGTTGGCCCCGCGCAGATCGGCGTTGGGACACAGGTCGAGTTGGCTGTGCAGCACCAATGCGGGCAAGTGGACCTCCAGGCCCTCTCCATCGGCGCTTTGGACCGCTGTCGTTAGCACTACACCAGATAGTGGCTGGATTGGGTGCTACATTGGCCTCGTGAACGCGATCGCCCGGCTGCATTTCAAGCCTCCCTCCGGACCTCCCCATGAGCTCTCGGTCTGCCCGGAGCTACGGGTGGGTCGGGGGCCCCACAACGATCTGGTCCTCGCCAGCGGCGATGTCTCTTGGTCCCATGCGCTGTTCCGCTACGACGGCGGCCGGTTGGTGGTAGAGGATCTCGGAAGCCGAAACGGCACCTTCGTAGACGGTGTTCGCATCGACAGGCCCACCGTGCTGCACACCGATATCGAGGTGCGGCTCGGCGATGCCGTGTTCAGCTGGCCCGACGACCCCGCGCCGGTCGCCGCTCGGAAGCTCATGCTCGAGGACGAGGCGTCTCGGGTTCGCTACCCCCTGCAGGTACCCCGGTTCGTGATCGGGCCGTCCCAGGCCGACCTGCTGGTGCCGGGGCTGGAGCGCGTCGAGCTCCAGGTCGAGTCCAACCGGATCCTGCTCGACGGTCGGGAACTCGAGATCCCGTGGTCCGGGCTACTCGCAGGTCGTAAAGTGAGAATCGTCGAGATGCGCTCGGCCTGGACCCCCACACTCCCCAGCGCGGTAGACGGGCCCATGCGTCAGCTCAAGGTGTGGCTGGACCCACCCCGTGCCCGGCTCTTCGAGCTGCCCCAGTGCGTGACCCACACCATCACGGCCGAACATCGGGTCTCGCTGCTCTATTACCTGGCTGCGGCGCGGCTCACCGACCTCGATGCAGGGGTGGGCGCCGAGCGCTGTGGTTGGCGCACCGATGCTTCGATCTCTGTGGCCGTCTGGGGGCGCAGCGGGTTGTCCTCGTCGAGGAACCGGCTGAATGCGCTGATGTACCGCATGCGCCAGGAGCTCGTCGAGAGCGGCTTGAGCCCAGATATCGTAGAGAAGCGGCCGGGCTGGGCGCGCGTGCAGCCCTGCGAAGTGGCCATCGACTCCAACTGAGGCACCGATTCGGCGGCCTATCGGCCCGAGTGCTTGTTCCTTCGCTTCTCGCGTACGGAAGGTGCGCTTCGACGCTCGGAACGGCGCTCTCGAGCCGAACTGCCTGCCGACTCGGCGCCCCGTACAGACTGAAACCGTGGGCTCTCCGTGGATCACGAAGCGGGAAGCACCTGTCCACGGAGAGCCTGAAGGTCAGATGCTAGAAGCCTATTCACCGCTACGCACCGACGGCTAACGACGCGATTACGATGCTCTGTTCACGGCGTTGTACAGGAGAAATGGTCCGGACAAAGTCGCCGAGCGGCCTGCCAGGGATCGGCCGCATCTCGCACGGGTGCGAAAGTGAACGGCAGCAGCAGCTCGGTGACGAACTCCGGAGGGGTCGGGGTCGTGACCAGCTCGCGCAGCAGGCGGGCGGCGATGGGGTACCAGCGTGCGGTTCGCTCGGTGTAGCGGACCGCGACGCGCTTGGTGCCGGTCTGCTCGTCGGCTTGGATGAATTCCATCTCCTCGGCCAGCAACCGATCGATCTGATCGATGCTGACCCGGCCGTGGTGGACCTCGGCCCAGAGCTCCCAGCGGCTCCTCTCGGTCGTGGCCAGGTCGTCCATGATCCGGACGAAGACGGGCTCTCCGCGGGCATCGGTGAGCTGGGCGGGCAGGGCGACACAGCCGTTCCCGCACAGCCAGTCCGCCATATATTGCAGCGCCTGGAAGAGGTTGTAGCGGACCTCATCGGGGTGGTCATTGGCGATGACCTTGGACAGGTTCACATCTGCGGCGAGCACGGCCCGGTGGTACAGCGGGTCGCTGGGCTCCAGCCCGCGAGCATCCTCTCCGTTTACGAAGTCGAGCAGGGGAGCGCGCTCGGTCGGGTCGGGGACCAGGGCCGTGATGACCTCTGTGAGCACGGGGTTGTTGGGGTCGGCGTGGGTGCGGCGCCAGGCCTCGACCAGAGCGATTCCGATGCGCACGAAGTCCGGGTGGGCGACCCAGAAGCCGTCGAGATCGCGGCGGAGCTGGGTGATGACATCGCGGATGAAGCCGACCACCGACACCGCCCAGCTGCGCGGGTCTCCGGGCTCCGGCAAGACCCCGTACATGCCGCCGAGGCGCAGCGCTCCGCACTCGCCGAGGGTTCGCGCCAGGATGCGGTGGGACTCGCGGATGTGGTCGATGACGATGTCTGGATCTGCTTTGACGGGGATGCGGTAGCTGGGGTCGTTTCGGAACAACCGAGCGGTGGAACCCAAGAAGTCGTGCCAGCCCAGGCTTCCGCCCAGGAAGTGCGGACCGAGCGCGTGGGCGATGTGTTGGATTCGGAAGATGGCGCGGGGATTCTCGAACACGATCATCAGCCGGATCGTGCCGAGCCTGTAGGCGCTGTATCGCTGCTGAAGCCGCCTCTCCGTGGCATCGACGAGGGCTCGGATATAGGCCGCTTCCTCTTCGTTCTCGAGCTTGGGAATGTAGAAGACCAGGGCCTGTGGACGCTCGCAGTTGTGGAATGCGTGCATACAGAAATCGTACAGATGCAGCGGGAGTGGGCTGCCCTCCAGCAGGTGGGCGCCGTCGGGAAGTGCCAGGCCGGGGACGCGCTTGATGGGCCTGGAGAGGCGGTCGGCTGCGAGGGCGTAGTGCTTGCCATTGTGGGGGTCGTCGAAGGATAGCGTGCCATCGAAGCAGCCGATCATGTTCTGACAGGCCGTGAGGAAGTCGTACATCAACGGGGTCTTGCTGTCTTCGTCGTCGGCTCCCCAGCGGGGGACCTGGCCCGACTCCTCGACCAGCTGGGTGACCAACGGCGGCTCGTCCTTCAGCCGGCGGTGGAGCGCATTCATGGCGTTGATCGACATTTTTGCAGTGTCGGGTGGGCCGAAGAGGGTGACCTGCTCGCCCTGCATGAACCCGGGCACCTGCACTGGAGCGACCGGTACTGGGGGGAGCGGCCCGACCAGCAGCCGACCGGCGGCGTCGCGGTCGCCGATGACCGTGCGGTAGGCGGGATCGCGGAAGTCGAGCCCCTTGTTGAGATCCGCGTACTCTGCAGTGCGCGCGTCCAGGAAGGCTCGATCGGTGCCACGCTGGGTGAGCACCCGGTCGAGCTGAGAGCGCACCTCGCGGTACACATCGCACACGAATGCGAGGGCCTCGGCCGTCTCGATAGCGGGGAAGGAGCTCTGGAGCCCTGGAGCTATCTGGAGACCGGGTACGCCGGGCGCCGTTTCGGCTCTCGACTGGAGCTCGGTGAGCAGGGGTTGAGGGAGAAAGTCCAGGTATGACGGGATATCGACAGGCATTGGGTCTGGGTGTATCCGAGACGTGACCGCCCCGCATGGAGAACGGCTTCAGGACTCGTCCTGGCGGACGATTGCGGGTGCGGGAGGGTGATCCGTGTCGAAGTCCAGATTCGAAGCTGCGCCGCCGCTAGAGTGGAAGAGCCCGGCTGTGCTGCTGGGCATGGGTGGGGTCGCGGCCGCGGCTCTCGCTCCGTATTCCCTCGTCCCCGCCGGGCTATTTGCAGTGGGCTGCGGCGGAGCTGCGCTGTGGCTGGGGCTCCGTGCCGACCAGCGCAGTCGAGAGCTGGACCGCCAGGTTCAGGCCATGGGCGCTGAGCTGGCAGACTCCGAGGGGCAGGCGCTGATCCGGGTGCGTCGGGCCGAAGTGCTCGGAGGTCTCTCGGCCCGGGTCCGCGGGGAGCAGAGCGTGATCGAGCTCTGTGAGAATGCCCTCCGGTGGCTCTGCGATGCCCTCGAGGTACCCGTGGGTGCGGTGTATGTGCGCGAAGATCGGGAGCTCGCCCTGGTGGCGACCTTTGCCTGGACCGAGGGCAGCGGCGATATTCGCTACCGATTGGGCGAGGGCCTGGTCGGGCAGTGCGCCCTGGAGCGGCGGCCCATCCGACTCCGCGATGTGCCCCAGGACTTCCTCCGCGTCTCCTCCGGGCTGGTCTCTCGGGCTCCGATGGCAGTACTCATCGAGCCCATCGTGTTCGAGGGTGAGCTGTATGGCGTGCTCGAGCTCGGGGTGATGAGCATCGAGCAGTACGAGATCGTGGAAGACCTGCTGTCCCGGGGTATCGAGATCATCGGGACCGCCATGCGCTCGGCCAAGATCCGCGAGGCGGTCGTGGACCAGCAGCGGGCCCTGGCCGACAGCGAGTCCAAGACCCGCGCCATCCTGGACGCCGCCCGGGACGTGATCGTGTCGGTGGACGAGGGGGGTGTGGTTCGGTCGGCGAACCGCGCCGCGGCGGAGATCTTCGGCTACTCCGATCTGGTCGGGCGGCCGCTTCGACAGATCGTTCCGGGCATCACCCTGATGGACATCCTGCTGGGTGCGGCGGATCGCACCTGGATTGGGCGGAAGTTGGACGGGACCCAGCTCTCCATCACCATCGCCATGTCTCCCTTCGAGGTCGGCGGGCAGCGCCTATACGCGGGAATCATCCGCGACGTCAGTGCCTTCGACGAGTGGGAGCGCAGGCTGACCGCCCAGGCCGAGGCGCTGCAGGAGAGCAATGAAGAGCTCCGCGAAGCCAAGCGCGTCGCGGAAGAGCACGCGCTGGTCCTGGCGGAACAGTCGCGCTTCAAGTCCGAGTTCCTGGCCAATATGTCCCACGAGCTCCGCACGCCGCTCAACAGCATGCTCATCCTCTCCGACATCCTCGCCGAGAACCGCAGCGCCAACCTCACCGAGCGCGAGGTGGAGTTCGCCCGCACCATCCACGGCTCGGGCAGCGACCTGCTCACGCTGATCAACGACATCCTCGATCTGGCCAAAGTGGAGTCGGGGAAGATGACCATCGAGGCGCGGGCGGTGCAGATCCGCGATGTCGAAGCCCGGGTCCGCCGGATGTTCGAGCCCATCGCTCGCCGCGACCGGATCGAGCTGCGGGTCGAGATCGACCCCGAGGTGCCGCCCGTCATCGTGGCCGACCCGACCCGGCTCGTGCAGGTCCTCAACAATCTGCTCTCCAATGCCTTCAAGTTCACCTCCGAGGGCTCGGTCACGCTGTCCATTCTGGCGGATGGGCCGAGGCTCCGATTTACCGTGTCGGACACCGGAATCGGCATCCCAGCCGAGCGTCAGGCCGCGGTCTTCGAGTCCTTCCAGCAGGTCGATGGTGGAACCACCCGGCGGTACGGCGGCACCGGCCTCGGCCTGGCGATCAGCCGTCAGATCGTAGAGCGGATGGATGGAGAGATCACGGTCCGCAGCGAGCTGGGCCAGGGGAGCACCTTCATCGTGGATCTGCCGCTATGCGTGGCTCTTCCCCCGGTCGCACAGCCCTCGCCTCCCCAGCTCGCGGCCGCGCATCCTCCTCCTCCTCCTCCTCAGATTCCGGAGTCCATGGGGCGAATTCTGGACGGTCGCACGGTCCTCGTCGTGGACGACGACATCCGGAATGTGTTTGCGATGTCGACCGCCCTCGAGCGACACGGGATGGAGGTGCGCCCCGCCGAGAGCGCCCAGGCCGCGCTCGATGTGCTTGCGACCGAGCCGGTGGATGCCATCCTGATGGACATCATGATGCCTCGAATGAATGGCTATGATGCGATGCGGACCATCCGAGCGATGCCCGCTTTTGCTCACCTGCCGATCATCGCCATCACCGCTCAGGCCATGAAGGGCGACCGCGAGAAGTGCCTGGCTGCGGGGGCCAATGACTACGTGGCCAAGCCCATCGACATTGGCGAGCTGCTCCACGCGCTGGGCCGTTGCATCGGGTACCGCGCGGCGTCCTGACGGAGCCAATCAGCGGATGAGAGCGGCCGGGTCTCCGGGGCGACCCCAGTAGAAGCCCTGGGCATAGGGCACGCCGAGCTCTCGGAGAGCCTCCAGGTCCCGAGCGGTCTCCACCCCTTCGGCGATGACCTGGGCTCCGAGCGCAGATGCGAGGGCGACGATGCGGGTCAAAGCCGCACAGATCTCGGGGCGAATCCCCGCGTCGGTGACGAATCGCCGGTCGATCTTGATGATATCCGGAGCGAGCTTGAGGATGCCCTCGACCGAGCTCTGGCCGAAGCCCACATCATCGATCGCGATGAGCACGCCCCGGTCCTGGATCCGACGCACGATGGCGACCAGGCCGTCGAGGTCCCCGACGAAGAGCTGCTCGGAGAGCTCGATGCACCACCTCGTGTCTGCAGACGCCTCCAGGAGCTGGTCCACCAGCACATCGGGGTCCATTCGCATGAGCGTGGTGGGGAATAGGTTCAGGTTGCACTGCTTGTCCCAGCCCAGGTCGGATGCGCCGGCCATGCAGTCGGCCAGGCAGTGGCGGTCGACGAAGTGCAGCACATCGGTCTGGGCTTCCAAGCAGAGTCGCTCGAGATCCCGGGGGAGCTGGAGGGGTCCGAGGGTCCCGCGGATCAGGAACTCGCAGCCGACGACCACCTCATCGGCGACCCGGACGATGGCCTGGGCAACCGCGTAGGTGTCGGCGGCGATCGAGGGAAGGCAGGCCGGTGAGAGCGTGTGGGACGACTCGTTCGGGCCGACGAGGGTGATGCGGTTCCGGCCGACCAGCCGGGCGACAGACACCCCTTCACGTAGATCCTGGAGGATGTGGTCGAGGTTGGAATCCTCGCGGATACGGAGCACCCCGACGGTGGCCGTGACCCCGCCGCGCCCTCCGGGTGTGCCGAGATCGGAGGACTCGATGGCTCGGCGCAGGCGCTCGCCCACCTCCCGAGCCATGGCCATGGAGGTGTCGGTGAGCAGGATGATGAACTCGTCCCCGCCCAGCCTCGCGACCACATCGACCGGCCCCGTCTCGTCGGCGAGGACCCGGGCCGTCGCGCGCAGCACGGTGTCGCCGAGGCTCTGTCCATGACGACGGTTCAGCTGGTCGAAGTGGTCGAGGTCGACCATCATCGCGAACAGGGGCGTGCGGCCGTGAGCGGCGCGCTGTTTCTCGGTCGCCAACCGGTCGTCGAGGCCCTGGTGGTTGACCAATCCCGTGAGTGGGTCGCGGTGGACCAGTCCGCGGAGCTGCTGCATCGAGCGGGCCAGCTCCTTGTAGGAGGTCTCCAGCTCGTGGTTCATGCGCTCTCGCTCCATCCGGAGCAGGTGCAGGTCCACGAAGACCTGGATCTTGGCGCGCAACAAGGTGGGGTCGACGGGCTTGGCGAGGTAGTCGACGGCGCCCTCGAGATAGGCCCGATGGGGCTGGGAGGGGTCGGAGTCCATCGCGGTCACGAACAGGATCGGGATGTGCTTGCTGCGGTCGCGCCGGCGGATGAAGGAGGCGGTTTCGAACCCGTCCATGCCGGGCATATCGACATCCATGATGATGGCCGCGAAGGGCTCGGAGAGCACCTGATACAGCGCCTGCACTCCCGAACCCGCACAGATCACCCGGACTCCGAGGGGCTCGAGGGTGGCCTCCAGGGCGAGGCGATTCTCGGCGCGGTCATCCACGACCAGCACCGCTGCGGTCTCGACGGTGGGTTCGCTATGGGAGGCGGTCTGGGTCACTGGATTCCCCGCAGATAGGAGCCCTGTGCGAGCGTGATCCCGAGCTCTTTGATCAGCGCCAGCTGCTCTGATGTGTGAATGCCGAGCGCGATGACCTCACATTCCATGGAAGCGGCGAGCTTGAGGATTCGTTCGACCGTGTCGCGCCGGGCTGGGTCTGCCGGGTCATCGAATAGCTCGGCTGCCAGCTTGATCACGTCCGGTGCGAAGTGGACCAGGCTCTTGAGGCTGCCGCGTCGGGCGCCGATGTGGTCGAGGGCGAGCTGGATTCCTGCGGCTCGCACCGTCGCGATCGCGTGAACCAGGCGGTCGGGCTGTCCGAGGAAGGGGTGGTCGTGCAGGTCGACGCACCAGGTGGACCCTGCCGCGTCTCCGAGGATCTCCACCACATGCTCGGGCGCTGAGAGCAAGGTGAGGGGGGAGAGGTCGACGTGGCAGTGGTCGTTGGGCTGGGCGGCGCTCGCCACATGCTCCAGCCCGAAGAGCTCGAGGTCCGGGGAGTATCGGGAGTGCGCGCTCGCCTCACCGGCGCCGGCCCAGGGCCCCCCTCCGAGCACGAGCTCCACGCCCGCGAGGGTCCCGTCGGTGCGGTAGATCGGGCTGCGGGTCACATGGGGCTCGGTCTCGTCGGCCTGGGGTGGGCTCGACGGGCGCCGGCTGGACCGAACGCAGTCCTTGCCCTCGCTCTTGGAGCGCTTGAAGCCGTCGTGGAGGCTCTCGAGGATGCCTTCGAGGTCGATCCGGTGGTCGGTCAGGGTGACGACGCTGGCGCTCCCGCGGACGGGGGTGTCATCGGTACCGAAGTCGTGCTTTCGCAGCTCCTCGAGCACGCGCTCGGCGGCTCGGATGGCCCCTTCCTCGTCGGTGTCGGGGAGCATCGCGAAGAACTCGTCTCCACCGAGTCGGCAGACCACATCCATCTCTCGGAGGGTGTCGCTGAGCACCGCTGAGGTCTGCTGCAGCACCCGATCTCCGCGGGCATGTCCGAAGCGATCGTTGACCGCCTTGAAGTCGTCGAGGTCGAGCAGGAGGGCGGAGAGGGGAGCGGCGGTCCGGCGCGAGCGAGCCTGTTCTCGGGTCAGGCAGTCGGTGAGCCCACGGCGATTCAGCAGACCGGTGAGTGGATCGTGCTGGGAGGCGCGCAGGAGCTGGTGGTTTGCCCGTCGGAGCTCCCGCTTGGCTCGGAACAGGTCGGCAAATACCCGCGCCTTGCTGAGCAAGGCATTGGGCTGCAGCGGCTTGATCATGAAGTCGACCGCGCCGGTGGCGTAGCCCTGGGAGGCGTAGTCGCGCATCTGCTCGTGGGCGGTGAGGAATAGGATGGGGGTGTTCTTCAGGCGGGGATGCGCGTGGATCATCCGCGCCGTCTCGAACCCGTCCATCTCGGGCATCTCGATGTCCAGCAGCACGGCGGCGCACTCGTAGCGAAGCAGCAGCCGCAGGGCCTCCATTCCCGACGGTGCGGTGACCAGCGTCTCCCCCAATGGAGCGAGCACGGCCTCGAGCGCCAACAGGTTCTCGGGACGATCGTCGACGAGGAGTAGCGGAACGGGATCGGACTGCATCACGGTGGTGATCTGCGGTGCGGTGTTCAATTCAGGCTCCGTGGATGGCTTCCTCATCGGACGAGGGGAGGCTGGATGCAGTGATTTCGGCCTGGATCTGCACGGGGCGCCTCAACACCTACAGAAGTGTGCCGAGGGGAGGGGGACTGGAGACCCCCCATGCTCTTTACCGCCTACCCGTCTGCCCCCCTCGTCCTCGGTGTCGTAGGACTCTCACTGCTCATCTCTCCCCAGGCGCTCGCCCAGGACTTCGATGGAGATGGCATCGGAGATCTCGACGAGATCGCATCTGGACTGGACCCGCTGGACCCCGACAGCGATGGAGACGGGCTCTGCGACGGTAGCCTCGTGGTCCGGCCGTTCTGTGTGGGGGTGGAGTACGGCTCCGATCCCCTCGATCCGGACACCAACCGCGACGGGGTCTGTGATGGACCGCTCCCCACTCTGGGGGTCTGCGAGGCCGCCCGACGCGCGGATGCCCACGCCTGCAACGGGACCGGTTTTCGGGTCGGTGGAGTCGAGGTGGACTCCTTCGGCTTCGAGCGAGTCGAGGTCCCCGCGGATGTCTCCGCCGCCGCATTCAGCCCCTATGATGGGCGGGTGTGGTCCTTCGAGGCCGGCGTCGAGCAGCCGCGGATGTTCCGCTCCGGAACCAATGGCACCGTCGATCTCGGCTCTGCCGTGGGCGTGGGGGCCGTCCATGCCGCGGGCGCGCTTCCCGATGGTCGGGTGATCGCCCTCTCCGGAACCGATCTGGTCCGTTTCTTCTGGGGCTCGACCTCGGTCGATGCTCAGGAGCCCGTCATCGCCAACGGCAGCGATGTGGCCGCATTCGTCGACCTGGCCGTCCACCCCGCTGGAGATCGCGCCTATTCCTACGATCCATCGACGGGGGAGCTCGTCTGGCTCGACCTCGAGGACTACCAGGTCCATGTCGTCGGATCCCTCGCCTCCGAGATCTCCGAGGTACGCGGGATGCACTTCGATCTGTACGGAACGCTGTGGGTGGTCGGAGCCTCTGCGGCCGACGGGTCGGGGGGCTTGTGGCGGGTCGATCGGCAGACCGGCAGCGCCGATCAGGTTGCAGCAGACCCGGCCTACGCGGTCCCGGGACCATCCGTCTCCTGCTCCTATATCGACTCCGATCTCGACGGGGTTCGCGACGCGGTGGACTTCGATGACGATGGGGATGGCGTGTTCGACAGCCAGGAGTCCGTGTACGGAAACCCCGGTCTGGACGGGGATGCAGACGGGGTGCCGAACTACCTCGACCCGGACTCTCCCGGCTTCGTCGATGCCAACGGAGATGGGGTGAGCGATGTGTTCGACAGCGACGGCGACTCGATCCCCAACCACCTGGAGATCGACGCGGATGGCGACGGGCTCGGGGATGGTGCGGAGCTCTCCGGGGGCACCGATCCCTTCTCTGCGGACACCGACTTCGATGGGCTATCCGATGGCTATGAGGTGGAGGTCAGCCTCACCGACCCGGCCGATCGGGACAGCGATGACGACGGGTTGCTGGATGGGGACGAGGTCCTCACCGATCCCGCCTTCGCCGACACGGACGAGGATGGCCTGACCGATGGCCTGGAGCTCGGGGTCACCGAACCCGTCGAGGGCGGGGTCTCAGCGGTCCTGGGACTGCCGGTTGCCGGCACCGATCTCGACGCGGGCGTGTTCGTTCGCGATGGGGACGGCGGAGCGACGACCACCGATCCCACGCTCTACGACTCCGATATGGACGGGGCCTCCGATGGTCGAGAGGACCGCGATGGCGACGGTCGATTCGATGGCGACCGGGAGGGCACGGGCTCCGACGAGACCGATCCCAACGAGGCGGACACCGACGGGGACGGGGTCTCGGATGGGGTCGAGGGGATGCTGGACTCCGATGGAGATGGCCTCGTCGACGCCCTCGACACCGATCCGCTCCCGGGCTGGGATACGGATAGTGATGGGGTCTCCGACCTCGATGAGCTGGCTGCCGGAACGGATCGCTACGTCGAAGACACCGATGAGGATGGGCTCTCCGACGCGATGGAGCTCGCTGGACCCGATGGCATCCGCGGCACGGGTGATGAGACCAGTCCGGTGGACTCCGACTCGGACGATGACGGCCTGTCCGATCTGAAGGAGTGGCTCGGGCCCGACGGGGTCGCCGGCACCGGGGATGAGACCGGGCCGAATATCTTCGACTCCGACCAGGACGGGCTATCCGATGGGTTGGAGAGCGGAGTGGGGCGACCTCTTGGAGGGGGCTTCAGCATGCTCGAAGGCGTGCCCTATGCGGGCACCGCGAGCGCGACCTTCGTGCTCGATGCCGATCCCTCTACCGTCACCGACCCCCTCGATCCGGACACCGATGGAGATGGCCTGACCGATGGGGCAGAGGATGCGGACAGCGATGGTCGCTGGGAGGCGACGCTCGGGGGAACGGGCACATCGGGCTCGGGCGAGACGGACCCCAACTCCGCGGACACTGACGGGGATGGCGTGTCCGATGGCGCTGAGAACGCGGTCGGTGCCGATCCCCTCGACTCCGACACCGATGACGGTGGCGTGGATGATGGAACCGAGATGTGGGTGGATGGCACCGACCCCTTCTACGCCGGAGATGACCGGGTGGGCCGACCGGACTCGGACGGAGATGGCCTGGCCGATGATGTCGAGGTGGTGGGGCCTGATGGCATCGCACAGAGCGGAGACGAGACGGACCCCTTCGACCCGGACACCGATGGAGACGGCCTGAGCGATGGGGTGGAGCGCGGAGTGATGCGCTTCGACTCCGACCCCAGCACCCAGACCGACCCCCTGGACCCGGACACCGATGGGGATGGCCTGTGGGATGGCGAGGAGGACCTGGACGGAGACGGCCGCTGGACGGCGGTGGTCGGCGGCACGGGGACCGATGGCTACGGCGAGACGGACCCTCTCCGGGCGGACACCGACCGCGATGGCCTCCCCGACGCCCGCGAGGTGGAGTACGGATCGAGCCCCCTGGATACGGACTCAGATGATGGGGGGGTGCCCGATGGGGTGGAGGTGTTCGAGAATGACACCGACCCCACCGATCGCTCGGATGATGCCGATACCCGCTCCCTCGAACCGCGGCCCCTCGAGCCCGTGGGTGATGAGGAGCCCCGTGGCTGCAGCAGCACCGGAGCGGCGAGCGGGGGCATGTGGGCGTTGCTTGGAGTGGCCCTGTTCCGTCGGCGCCGGTAGTCCGCGTTAGGTCACTCGCCCGGAGGCGTAGGATGACCGAGCAGCCCGACCTGTCGGCCGAAGAGATCGGCCGCTACAGCCGCCACCTCATGCTCGAGGAGGTGGGCATGGAGGGGCAGAAGCGGCTCAAGGCGGGCTCGGTGCTCTGTGTGGGCACCGGGGGCCTGGGCTCTCCGGTGCTGATGTACCTGGCGGCGGCCGGTGTGGGTCGGATCGGCGTGGTCGACTTCGATGTGGTCGATCGCAGCAACCTCCAGCGTCAGATCATCCACGGAACGGGCTCCGTCGGACGGGCCAAGGTGCGCTCTGCGGCGGACCGGATCGCAGAACTCAACCCGAATATCCGGGTGGATCTCTATGAGGAGGCCATCACCAGCGACAACGCGCTGCGCATCCTCGAGCCCTATGACATCGTCGTGGATGGCACGGACAACTTCCCCACCCGCTATCTGGTGAACGACGCCTGCGTGCTGCTCGGAAAGCCCTATGTCTACGGGTCGATCTTCAAGTTCGAGGGCCAGGCTTCGGTGTTCAACCACAACGGTGGCCCCAACTACCGCGACCTGTACCCCAAGCCACCCCCACCGGGCCTGGTGCCCTCCTGCGCCGAGGGCGGGGTGCTGGGGATCTTGCCCGGTGTGATCGGGGTCATCCAGGCCACCGAGGTCGTCAAGCTGCTGCTGGGCAAGGGTGACACGCTCTCGGGCAGGCTGTTGCTCTACGACGCGCTGGCGATGCGCTTTCAAGAGCTCCAGCTCGACCCCGACCCCCACCGCCCGCCCATCACCGAGCTGGTCGACTACGAGCAGTTCTGTGGTTTCCCAGGAGGCAGCCACGATCCACCCAGTGGGTACGAGCGGATCACGGCGCGTCGCCTCGCGGAGCGCATGGAATCGGGCTGGGTCCCCTATGTGCTCGATGTACGCAAGCCCCACGAGGCCGAGATCGTGTGCCTGGACTGCACCGACCGGCTCCACCCTCACGATTCCCTGGCCCAGATCGCCCACGAGCTCCCTCGAGACCGCGACATCGTGGTGTTCTGCAAGCTGGGGGGGCGCTCGGCTCAGGCGGCATCGGTGCTGGTGGAGCTGGGCTTTGGGCGCGTGTTCGATCTGGAGGGGGGCATCGTGGCCTGGGCGACCGATGTGGATCGGTCGCTGCCGGTGTATTGAGGGCGCGCTTCACGGGGCTAGAGTGACTTGAGGAAGGCCTCGAGGTCGTCGAGCTGAGCATCATTCAGGGCGCCGGTGTAGCCCATGGAGCTGTCTGCACTCATCTCGATGGCCAACCCGCGACGGGGGGTACGGGCGTTGGGTTCGCCCCACCCGAGGCGATCTCGCTTGTCGGGGCCCAGTAACTGAGCCCCGTTGGGACCCTGACCAGCGGTCAGGACCTGGGTTGGAACAACCGAGAAGACCGTGGCGATGAGCTCTTCAGCGGGGTGGGTGTCGATGTGGCGAGCCCGATTGCTCACAGTGACGAGCCCGCTGGTCCGGGTGCGATCCATGATGATCGGCGCGACCGCGAGCAGCGCGCTGTCGGGGCGGTTGGGAGAGGAGGGGGCTGCCAGGCCGGGGTAGATGGGGGGATCGGGGGCTCGGGCGTGGTGTTGGCTCCGGTACCTCCGGCCTTCGGCCTTCGCCTCGCTGCGCTCGTTGACGGACTGCGGTAGAGCCGACCCTATCCTCGGTCTATGGGGAGGCGGAGTGGATGGGGCGGGCGCTGTACCCGACCGAGGACCGGGGTCTATGTGTGTTCGGGGGCGGTTTGATCGGAGCGTTGCTGTCTATGAGGGGGTCTTGGCGATGCACGCGGGTGGGACCGGGGAGAATGCACGATCGCGGTGCGGCTGGCGGATATTATTGGTGGGTGGGTGTTTATGAGCTGTTGGTTCGGATTCGGGCTTGCATTTTGAGTCGTATCGAGTAATTCCTCTCGGCACTCGACGGTTGCGCCATCGAATATTGCGTTGGTTCCACATCGGTCGAACCCCCTGGGGGGGATCCGCATGCGCGTTGCTGTGTCTTCATTTGTACTCGTGCTCGGTATGATGAACTCTGCGGTAGCGCAGGATCTGGGCAATTTTCAGAACCTCAGCTACACCGGCGATGGCACGACGCTGTCGGCGACCCAGCTGCTCGAGGCCTCACAACGTCGCGCCCAGCAGGCCCGCTTCGCGGCGAGCGCCAGCGCCAAGGGCGACGCTCAATACGGGGTTGGGCTGGCGCTACCGGCGGCCTTGTTGGCCCCATCCGTAGGGCTGTCCTACAACTCGGCAGGTGGAGAGCACTCCTGGGTGGCGAGGGGCTGGGAGCTCGGCCATGGTCAGGTCACGGTCGAGCGCATCCAGCGAAAGGTCGGGGCTGAGGCCTATGGCGATGTCGATCAGCCCCATCGCGTCTCGGGGGGCGGGTGGAACGGGATCTTGTGGAAGGATGCCACCAACATCTGGCGCTACAGCTCATCGGGCAGCACCGAGGCGAAGATCGAGTACTTCGAGGACTCGGGGGTGCCGATGTGGCGCCTGTCCCGGGGTGGAATCACCACGCTCCTCGAACCGAGGAATGATGTCGCTGCGTGGACGGCAGATTCCCCGCCGGCCCGTTGGCGGCCGCGGTCGGTGGTCGATGCGCTGGGCAACCAGATCGACTTCAGCTGGTCCGGCAGTCGGCTCGATTCCATCGAGTATGGGGGGCAATGCGGTAGCGCCGGGGCTTGTGTGGGTGGGCTGGTCGAGCCCCACCTGGTGCGGTTGACCTTCCGCTATATCAACCGCGACTACGACAGCTTCGACTTCGCCGATGGAGTGATGGACCGCCGCAGCCAGTGGCTCGATCGCGTCGAGGTAGGGGTGAGGCAGAGCGCCGCCCAAAAATTCGCCGTGTGGAATACCTACGTCCTTCAGGCCACTCCAGAAGCGGAGAGTGGGCGGCTGCTGAGCGCGGTTCATGTCGATGGGCTCACCCCAGCGGGGTCGGGCTGGGCACCGGTGCGTCGCACCCTGGCGACGATGGACTACTCCGAGGAGGACCCAAATGGGTCGTCGACCCTGGTGAAAGGGGCGGCGCCCCGGCACCTCTCCTACCGGTCCACGGTGCCTCTCGAGATCAACGCGGACGACGATCCGGTGTTGAGCATCACCATGTCGCAGACCAAGGAGACGGTCCCCATCGTGGATCGGTCGGGAGACGGGCTGCCCGACTTCACGAATACCTACTCGCAGAAGGACTGGGCGCTGTTCTCGCCCATGTACACCAGCTGGATGTTGCGGGATCCAGCCGACGGAGCCGACCCGAACGCCTTCCACTACCTGTACGACTTCGATGGGAGCAGCTACGCCGGCAACCTGGGGCTGTCCCACCCGTCGACGACTACGGGCCTGTGCGAGATCACCACCGCCCAACCCTATGGTAAGACCGCTCGCTATGGCACTTCGGTTCATGTCGATGTCGATGGGGATGGGCTGCTCGATGTGTTGAGCTCCGACCACCAGCCCGTGGTGCTCGATGGGTGGTCGGGGGATCTCCAGTATTGCGATAGCAACGTGTACTCTGGGCTGTCCGCCACCACCTGGACGGTCACCTACCGGGCGGGCCGAGCCGACCAGTTCACCGAGGAGTACTCGTGGCCGCCGGCTCATTTTCCCTCGGTAGGCTCGCCGGAGCGCACCCTGGTCAACAATGGCGAGATCGTCGACCGGGTCCCCCTCGCCAAGCGCGCGCTGGACGGCGAGGTCGAGCTGTACGATATGAACGGGGACGGCTGGCTCGATGTCGTGCGGGCCAACTCGAATGGCGAGATCCGGGTTCACCTCAAGGACCCGAGCTACGGGGGCCGATGGGAGATTGGGACCCTGGGGCGTCTGTGGAATCCAGGCTTCAGCGTGGGTGCCCTCTCCGAGCGTCTGCAGCTCCACGACCCCGATGATGTGGGCGGGTTCGCCTCGGGGCGAGTCATCAAGACCATGGCGACCTCCGGGCTTCGCGATATGAATGGGGATGGGCTTGTCGACTACGTTCAAACCTGTCATATCAACGATGAGTACGCCGAGGGCGACTACAGCTGGTGCGGCTCCATCCAGGAGGACTCCAGCGGTCGGACCGGAGAGGACTGGCTGGTCTGGTTCAACACCGGTTCCGGGTTCACCGATCAGCCGGTGAGCTGGAATATTCCCTTGGGGGCCGTCCCTTTTCTCTCCGTCGTCGACGAGGGAGCGAATCAGGTTCAGTCCTGCTCCATCTCGGGGAATGGACCGGGATTCAGCCCTCCTGTCCTGGAGGATCCGATCAGCGGAGGCGATCTGATCGATGGGATGCCGGGCTGGAAGGATGAGATCACCGGGGAGATGGTGATCAGCACCCAGCCTGATGGAGACGGAGATGGGATCCCCGATGACCTGGACTGGAATCCGAATGGTGGGGGCGAGGACTTCGGCAACAACGGGAAGTGGGACCTGACGACCACGGACGTGAGCTGGCAGATCAGCAACGGCCCACCCCAGTACGACCGGGACGTCCCACGGATTCCAGACTTCACCAAGCCCGTGCAGGGGGGCTCGGTGTCGGGTGGATGCAGCAGCGCTCCGGTCTTCCGTCGTGGGCAGCGCGTGCTCTCCAATCTGGTGGACTGGGATGCCGATGGTCGCCCGGACTTCGTCGATGCCGAGGCGGGGGTGTGGTATCGCAACCTCGGCGACGGGTTCTCCCTTCCGCGGGACCTGCCCAGCTGGATGCCCTTCGCCCTCCAGGAGTTCTACGGCATCCAGTTCCTGGTCCAGGATGCCAACGCCGATCCCAATGACGCCCGCCCTGATGCGTGGGGTTCCCAGGCGCACAACCAGGAGATGTGGCGCGTCCAGGACTGGAACAACGACGGCTCGCTCGATCTGGTGGTGCCCTATGCGGGCTACTCCAGCCACCTCCAGGGCCAGGGAGAGTCCTTCCCGCAGGGGGTGACCTTCGGGTCCTACTCCCCCGCGGGTCTGCTCCGAAAGATCACCGTGGAAGCGGGTGCGGAGACGACCGTGGGCTACACCGCGGCCGCGTATATGCACCCTGCTGGGGTGCGGGAGGGCACCGACCCCCGCTCTCCCGAGATCTACCAATCCATGGCGGCGCGTCGGAACCTCGTCACCCAGATCACCGTCGAAGACCCCATCACCCAACAGGGGTCGGAGCGTCAGATCGAGTACCGGTACGGGGTCTGCGAGCAGGGTCAGTGCTTGGGCTTCGAGGAGCAGGTGGTCACGGACACCAAGACCTCGCGTACCCAGGGCAGCCCGGTCGACACGGTCCTCGGGTCGGAGACGACGACGGGGTACGTGCTCACGAGGGACTACCAGGTCGCGGAACAGGTGCTCATCCGCACAGATCATGGGCGCGCACATCTGCCAGGGGGCTCGGGGGTGCCGGATCTTCAGCCGACCTTCGAGGTGTCGACGCTGTTCTCGTCGGACCCGTACACACCGACCCCTGGGGAAGTGCCGAACCTGTGGGTGGAAGAGCAGGTGTTCGAGGAGTGGCCCGAGGGCGGCAGCGGCAGTCGGGAGTGGAAGGTCAAGGTCGCTCAGAATGCTGTGGGACTTCCTGTGAAGGTGAGTCACGAGACCGTCCGTCCCCGGCAGGTGGAGGACGATCTCTCCCTGATTACGGAGTGGGCTGCGAATACGGTCTCGGGGGCTGAGGAGCCCAGCCACTATGTGCCGATCCATCAAAGCACCCAGTCCTGGGACTACGACCTCGGGAAGGCGATATCGGTCGAGGAGGGGTGGTTTGCCTATGATGGGCAGCCGATCGGCTCGAACAGCCACCAGACCGGCCAGCTGACGGCGCAGCGGGTGTGTTCGGGCCCGGCGGACTCGGGGGTGTGCGCGAAGGGGCAGGCTCTGGACTGGAGCTTCGAGCGGACCGGTCGCGGGGTGGTCGAGCACAGCGTCGGTATGTGCGCTTGTCAAACGTCTTCCATCCGGAAACCCCGAACAGATTCCGGGCCTCCAGTCGAAGTGAGACGGTTGGTCAGCCCTGGTTGTCAGCCGCCTGACCATCGAGATCTCCCCACCTGACGGGGC